>Ga0214917_10003840_pt1 | contig 17126 bp, 17 predicted proteins | sample LL_1208_BB_MetaG_FD_177983 | JGI IMG/M metagenome (GOLD analysis project Ga0214917, IMG submission 177983) | Freshwater microbial communities from Lake Lanier, Atlanta, Georgia, United States - LL_1208_BB | ecosystem: Environmental > Aquatic > Freshwater > Lake | place: USA: Georgia | collected... | reverse complement strand
CTCTCGGAAGGCATCGAAGCCCAGCGTCTGCAGGGCATACGTGCTCACGATCGTGGCCAGCGTCTGGAGGGGCCCGAGCAGGTAACGCGTGGCCTCGTCGGGCAGCGGATACATGAATATCAGGAACCCGATCGGGGCCCAGGCCCAGCGAAACATGCTCCACCCGCCCACGAAGAGAAACACGCCGGCGACCGCTGGGACGAACGTGTACATGTCGATCGTCACGATCCGATAACGGGCCGCAGCCAGCCGCATCCCGAAACTTGCCGCCAACAGGAGGCCGCCGGCGATCCTTGCCGACATCGTGACCGGCTCCACGGGCCGCCGCCACCAAAAAAGCAGGGCGAGCGTAAAGAGTGGCACGATCCAGCCGTGCGAATATTGCGGGTTGCTCCAGCTCGCCTGCGCGTTCAAGAGCCCGGGCCAATAACTGTAGATCAGGAGCCCGGTGAGCACCGCGATGGCGGTCCAGGCCGACGCCCCCTCGGGCCGGCCGAGCTCGGTGAGAAACTCGCGCAACCGGCGTTTCGTGCCCTCGATCAGCCCCTCATCGCTGGGTGGATAACCGGGCCGGGAAGCGGCGGGCTTCGCGGCGTCGCTGTTCGCGGCGGGGATGGGAGCGATCGGAGTGATGCCCATGTGAATTTCGAATGCCTTTCTTTCGCACGAAACTTCCCGAAAGCATACCCTCGGGGACACGCCGATTCGCGGAGGTCCAAAGGAGGCACACGTAATTCTCACGTGGGGAAAAATGGCCAGGCCAGCGCCTGCACCGCCGCCGCCGCGAGCAGGTCTCCGCACGTGGGCTCGAGCGGGCACCGACGCCCCCGCAACCCGTCTACGGCCCAGCGGCCCACCGCGACTGCAGCCATGATCGCCCCCGCGCCGACGACCGCCTGCCAGCCCAGCACGATGCCGACGAGCACGACCGCCTGCCGAAGCCACGGGCTTGCCGCCGTGACGCCAAGCAGGCCGCCTATCCCCGCGCCGACGGCCGCTGCGGCGGCCGCGGGCCAGCCTGGCATGGTCGTCGGGCCGCCCGCCACGACGGCAACCGCCGCGAGCCCCGCCGCTACGGCAAGGAACCGCCCCCACGCGATCCGTGTGCGATCGGCCTCGAAGAGCGTCCACGCGAGTAGTACCATCAGCAGCGAGACATGGGCGACACACACGAGCACCAACTGCCAGTCCACCTCCAGCAACAGGACATCCGCCCCGGTGCGGCCGGTGCCAAACCGCCCCGCCGGCCAGGTGCGGCCGCCCGAGAGAAGTTCGACGGTCGCGAGCAGCCCGATACCGCCAGCCACCGCCTCCACGAGCGGATAGCGGGGCGGGATCGCGGCATCACAATCGCGGCAGCGTCCACCGAGCGCGAGCCAGCCCACCACCGGCACGTTGTCGTGCCAGCGGATCGGTTTCTCGCAGGCGGGGCAGCGCGAACCGCCCCACGCCACCGACGCGCCACGCGGCACGCGATACGCCACCACGTTCAGGAAGCTGCCGACGTTGGCCGTGAGGAGGCACACCGCCACGGCAACCGTGGCATCGATCAGCGCGTCGATCGGCATCGCCGAGGTACCTCCCGTGGCCATGACTTCGTGCCTGACGGACGAGAGGCCGCATCGGCGACCGGGATGGTCGCCTCACGCCATCGGCATCCATCCCTGTTTGCGGCAGGCACCTGACGGTAGAGTACCGAACCCGATCCCGCGGTGCCGAGGACGGTGGATGACAAACGTGGATCACAAACGTGGATGATCGACATGGATGACGTCCTGGACGACGGAGCGGATGGGCCGCGGGCGCCGGTCCGCCGACGCGGGCTTCCGGCGTGGGCCAGCCTCGCGCTCCGACTCGCCGCCACGGTCGTGCTCATGGCCCTCGCCCTCCGCGGTGTGGAATGGCCGAAGCTGCTCGGCCTGTTCCGCACCGTCGACTGGCGCTGGTGGATCGCGGGGTTCGCCACCGGGATGATTGTGCAGGTGATCGCCGCGGTGCGCTGGGCGCTGCTCGCCCGCCCGATCGGCTTCCCATTCTCGCTCGGGCTCTTCGTCTGGCGGTTCTTCGAGGGCGCCTTCTTCAGCCTCTGCCTCCCCACGTCGATCGGCGGCGACGTCGTGAAGGCCTATCGACTCGCCGACTCGACGCACGGCCGGTTGCTGGCCGGCTGCACGGTGCTCGCCGACCGGCTGGCCGGCCTCGCCGCCCTCGGTGTGCTCGCGGGTGCCGCGGTGATCGGCAAGGAATGGCAGCTCGACACGCTTGCGACGATCGGTGTGGGAGCCGTGTTGCTCGTCGCCGTGCTCGCCTGCTTCTGGCTCGGCGTGGGATCGCTCGACCGGCTTCTCGCCCTGTTTCCCGAACCGCACGCGGCGCGGCAGTTCATCGCCCGCCTGCTCCCCTACCAGATGCGTCCGAGCCTGATGACGCGGGCGGTGGCGTGGAGCCTGCTTGTGCAGATGGGGGGATCGATCTCGGTGGCACTCGTGGCCCGCGGTCTGGGAGTGGCCCTGCCGCTGTCGGTCTGGTTTGCCGTCGTGCCGCTCGTGGCCCTGGCGATGGTGCTCCCGATCAGCATCGGCGGCGTCGGAGTGCGCGAAGGAGGACTCGCCTTCCTTCTCGCGCCCGCCGGCGTGGCGCCCGAGAGGGCGGTCGCGATCGGTCTGCTCTGGTTCCTGACGACGATCTGCGGCGGCCTGATCGGGGGGTTGCTGTTCCTGCTCGACCGCCACCCGAACCATCACGTGCCTGCCACCTCGCCGCAGGCCTGACGGCCACGCCGGGCGGCGACGAGCAGCAGCCCCGCCACGGTCTTCGCATCCTCGATCCGCCCATCGTGGCACATCTCGAGCGCCTCCGCCCACGGTACGACACGCGTGCGGATCTGCTCACCTGGCTCGAGCGCCTGCGGGCCTGGCTCGAGATCCTCCGCCACGAACAGGTGCATCCTCTCGCGCAGGATGCCCGGCGACATCCAGAAGCCTCCCACGGCCGTGATCCTTCCGGCCCGGTAGCCGGTCTCCTCGGCGAGTTCGCGGGCGGCGGCGGCGGCGAGCGTTTCCTCCCGATCGAGCGTTCCGGCAGGCAGCTCGAGGAGCGTCGCACCCACGGCCACGCGCACCACCTCCACGAGGCACACGTGATCGGGCGCCACCAAGGGCACCACGACGACGCTCCCCGGGTGCTCCACCACCTCGCGCGTGCCCGCGGCCCCAGCCTCGGCGATCCGCACCACGCGAAACCGCCGCGCCGTGTGCACGACCTCGCCTCCACGGGCCGACGGAGGGGGCGGCTCGACGGCGCGAGCCACGACGGCAGCCGGCTCGCCAAGCGGCAGCGCGACGATTCGCGCTGCGTTGCCCTCCACTTCGACTCGGGCCCCGGCGCCGAAACCCTTCACCGCGACGACCGCCAGGCCGAGCCATCCGCCCGCGCTCGGCGACCGACAGACCGACGTGACCGTGCCAAGATCGGCGCCACCGCCGCGCACGATCGCCGCACCCCGAAACGCATGCCCCGCGGCGACCCCCACGAGCCGCCGGTTGACGTGCCCGAGTGCGTCGAGCCGCGCCACCGTCTCCTGGCCGAGGTAGCAGCCCTTCGTGAACGAGATCGCGCGGGCAGGTTGCGAAAGCTCCTGTGGCAGCGCCTTCGCGGGGATGTCGGCCGGCGCGGGCCAGCCGTGCTCGATCCGCAGCCGTTCGAGCGCGGCCGGCTCCGCGGCCGGGATGCCCGCCGCGGTCACGGCGGCCGTGACCGCGGTCCGATCCGCCGCCGCCGCCTGGACGAGATGGCCCCCGCTGCCCGCCCAGGGCACCGCGACCACGACGACGGCGACTCCCGCAATCGCGCCGTGCGCATGACTCCAGGGAGACGCCGGAGGCGGCGCCCCGAGGAGCGCGGCCAGCGCCGCGGCGGCTCCTGGCCCCACGATCACGATGTTCACCCGCGCGGCCGACTCGTCGACGATCTCGAGCTGCTCGCGGATGTGATAGCGCTCGAGATGCTCGGCCAGACCCGGGCCACCCGGAAACGCATCGATCCACACGCCCTCGTCGGTGCGCAGGATCGCGGCCAGCGCGAGCACCTGCCCCTTCGCATCGGCGAAGAAACCCTCCGTGCCCGCGCCGGGCTGAAGCGGGCCCACCGCGGCGGTCGTGAAGCCATCGACGAATCGCGCCGCATCACGGCCCCTGACGACGACGGCCGTCCGGCGACCGGCATCGATCCAGGTGGCCGTCGCCGTCATCTTCCGCATGGGCTTTCCTCCACGACATGCCTTGCCGACGCCAGGCTACCAAAGCCGCCCACAAGTCGGGTGGATGCCGTCACGCCCCGGGCGAAACCGGCCCGTCTGAAATTTTTTTTGAACACCGCGCGAACGCTCTCAGGCCCTGGTTCGTACATCTCTTGCCGCGGCTCGAGGAGCCGCGACCGATGAAACCGGGACGAATTCCGGCGGCTCCCAGCCAGATGTGTGTGTCCAGCCAGGTGTGTAAGGAGGGATGCGATGGCCACGGTCGACTACGACATGTCGTGCGACGACGACTTCGAGGAGCATGATCCGTTCGCCGTCGCCGACAGCGAACACTCCGACGCCGTCCGTGCGGCGGGCGATGAGCCGCAGTCGACGGAGGCATCTCGACGGGGTCGCGAGCGGCCCCGTGGCTCGACGCGGATGCACCGCATCGCCGACGTCCGGAGGCGGCAGGGTGTGACGTTGCGGAACGTCGCGCGGCGGCTCGGCCTCGAGATGGCCGTGGTGCGCCGACAGGAGCAACCCGACTGCGATCTGAGGATCTCCGATGTGATGCTCTGGCAGGAGGTGCTCGAGGTACCGATCGCCGAACTGCTCGTGGAGGCCGACGGCCAGCTCTCGGGCCCGGTGCTCGAACGCTCGCGGATGGTGAGGCTGATGAAGACGGCCGCCGCGCTCCGCGAGCGCACCCGCGGCACGCCGACCGGCAGGATCGTGGAGATGCTCGTCGATCAGATCCTCGAGATCATGCCCGAACTGGTCGACGTGACGCCCTGGAACACGGTGGGGCAACGCCGCACGCTCGACGATCTCGGCCGCTCCGCGATCTGCGTCGTGCCCGAGGAACTGTTCCGCCGGCCGGACCGGAGTTGACCCTCGGCCCGGCATGCGTACGATCCCCGTCCGGCGTCCGGCGTCGGCATCCGCCGGATGACTCGCCCTCCCGCAAAGCCCCTCCAGCACAGGTCAATTTGCGTGTCTTCGCTTCTCGGCGTCCTTGGCATCACTGTCATTCTGTTTTTCGTGGTCGCCGCCACGGCACGGCTGATCCTCGGTCGCTGAAGCCGGGCCGCTGTCGGCCGCCGTCGCCCCGAGGGCGAACAGCCCCGTGAACAGCCCGAGCGTGCCGCCGAGCACGACCCACGCCGCGATCGCCAGCCACGCGTAGTCACGAAGCCACACACGCAACGGCGGCTCGGCACTCTTGGGCACCTTCCGCTGCACGGGCCCGTCTCGGCCGGTCTGCCCGCGCATCGCCTCCCGAAACTCGTCCCACTGCGCCTGGGCCTCCGGCTGCTCGAGGGAGGCGAGCCACTCGGTCCTGCAACGCAGCAGGTAGGCCGGTGGGCCGAAGATGATCGCCAGCCACACGACTGCCGCGGCGGCGAGCGCGGCGGGAGAGGCTCGGCGGGCGGGGACATGATCCATACCCCCCATTCTTCACCGCTTTTCCCGGCGGGCAATCGATCTGGCCCCAACTGCCGGCGCCTGATACCCTCCCCACCCGTTCTTCCACCAGGCCCGGCCGCTGCACGCGGCGTTTCCCCGTCGCTCGAACCCCATGCCTCACGTGAGCCCCACGCCCGCCCAGGTTCGCGAACGCTTCCTTTGCCTCACGGTCGTCGTGCTCGCCGCGGTCGGCGCCGGACGCGAAGCCGCGGCGCAGGGCGGCCCGAGCGGATGGCTGCCGACGACGTGGTTCGCACCGGCGGGGGTTCCGGCCGACGCGATGTTTCCGCTCGCCGAGAAGGACGGGCCGTGGCTCGTGCTGGCGGCGACGTTTCGGGGCGAGGGCGCCCGCGAGGACGCCCGCCAGCTCGTTCAGGAACTCCGCCGCGACCACGGTCTCGAGGCCTACACCCACGAGAAGGCGTTCGACTACACGGGCGAGCAGCAAGGCCTCGGCCTCAACCCCGACGGCACTCCCAAGCGGATGCGGTATGCGAATTCCGGGCAGGTGATCGAGGTGGCCGTGCTCGTCGGCGACTTCGCGGCGTTCGACGACCCGCGCGGCCAGAAGATGCTCGCCAAGATCAAGGGGCTCCACCCCAAGGCACTCTCCGGTGAGGCGGGCAAGAGCCGTTCCTTCTCCGACTTCCGGCGGATGATCGGCCTCGACAAGAACGCCGCCAAGGGGCCGATGCACCTGGCGTTCGTGATCCCGAATCCCCTCCTGCCCGAAGACTATTTCGCGCGGCAGGAGGTGGACCGGTTCGTCGTGGAAATGAATGCCGACGTCACGCACAGCCTGCTCGACTGTCCCGGCCGCTACACGGTCCGCGTGGCCACGTTCACCGGCGCCGGCACGTTCGACCAGAAGGCGATCGCCGCCGGCGACGAAGACGTGAAACTCGAGAGCCGGCTCGCCGAGGCGGCCGACAAGGCCCATCGACTCACGGACGCGCTCCGCCGCTCCGGCTGGCAGGCGTGGGAGTTCCACGACCGCGAGTCGAGCGTCGTGTGCGTCGGCAGCATCGATCAGCTGGCCGTGACGCAAGCCGACGGCTCGGCGGCCGTCCACCCGGAAGTGGTGCGGATCGTCCGCGAACTCGGCCCCGATCCGGCGAAGCTCGCGGCGGGTGCCGTGATGCCCCGGGTGATCGACGGGATCATGCTCGACGTGAAGCCGAAGCCGATCGACGTGCCGCGGGCACCCGGCGGCTGGCGGTGACGAGCGCGAGCCGCCCCATGCTCGTGCTGGGCACGACGAACGCCGGCAAGCTTCGCGAGCTCGAGGAGCTGCTCGCGCCCGTGGGAATTCCCTGCCGCTCGCTCGCCGGCGAGCCGCGGGCGGTGGAGGTCGAGGAGACGGGCTCGTCCTTCGCCGACAACGCGGCGCTCAAGGCCGCCACCCAGGCCCGGGCCCTCGGCGCCTGGGTGCTCGCCGAAGACAGCGGCCTCGTGGTCGACGCGCTCGGCGGCGCACCGGGCATCTACTCGGCGCGGTTTTCCGGCGTCGGCGCGACCGACGCTGCGAACAACGCCCTCCTCCTCGAGCGGCTCGCCCCGCATCGCGGTGCCGCACGGGCAGCCCACTACGCCTGCCATGCGGCCCTCGCCGATCCGGCAGGCACGATCGTCGCCACATCGTCGGGCACCTGCGGCGGCCTGATCGCCACAATGCCCAGCGGCACGGGCGGCTTCGGCTACGACCCGCTGTTCGTCGTTCCCGAATACCACCGCACGTTCGGCGATTTGCCGCCCGCGGTGAAGGCCGTGATCAGCCACCGGGCGCGGGCCCTGCGGGGGATGATTCCGGCGCTCGTGCGGCATCTGGCTCCGCCGGGTTTCGCGGTGTGGCGAGACGGCGCTCGATGACCCGCACCACGTCGCCGGTCCCGTCGATCCGGCCCGCCAGGGCGTCGAGCGCGGGCCGAAACGTCTCGAGGCGGTCGAGGAACCCGCGGACGCAACCGGTCGTGACCTGCTCGAGCAACGTGAAGTCGCCGCAGCCCATGCCGGCGAGGAAGTGGCTGTTCATCAGCTGCTCGGCGTGGGCCCGCTCCGGCAGGAGGAGCATCGGCTTGCCGAGGTGGAGCGCCTCGCCGATCAGTTGATTGCCGGCGGCCGAAACGAGGCAACGACATGCGGCGAGGTCGTCGATGAAGCGGCGCTCGTCGATCGCGTGAAACGAGACCGACCCCACCGCGTCGCGCTCGCCGAGGCCATACACCTTCACCGGCAGGCCGCCGTCGGCGAGTGTCGCCAGGGCCTGAAACGGCGTATGCCGGCGGAGGTAGCTGAGCACGAAGCCCTCGTCGCTGGGGGCGGCCCGCTTCACGTCGCCGCGCAACAGCGGGCCCACCTGCACGACGTGCTCCCAGCCGCGCTTGAGCGGTGGACGGAAGAACGCGGAGACGACCGTGTCGGTCGCCTCCGTTACATACATCCACACCGCGTGGCTCATCAGCCACGCCTGCCACTGCAGCCACCAGGGTAGCGACGAGAGGTCGTAGGCCAGGAGGAAATGCTGATGATCGACGCTCACCAGCGGTATCCCCTGACGGGCCGCGGCTCGGGGGAGTGCGGGTTCGAAGTCGGTCACCGCCAGGTCGGCGCCGAATGCGTCGAGTTCGCCGAGCATGAGGTCGACGAGCGGCCCGAGCGTGCGGGCCTGATAGTCGAGGCCCGTGGCGATCGACCGGGGCACGTCAAGGCGGCCGCTGCTGTATTGAAATACGATTCCCGGGATCGCGACGATCCGGACCCGCGGATCGTCGGCGAACCGGTGCGTGAGAAACTCGTGGGCGTCGGCCGACGTGAAAATCAAGAGTTCGTGACCGGCACTCAGCCTTTCCACGAGCGTGGCGATCCGCGTGGCGTGGCCCCGCCCCTCGCCGCACAGGCTGATCGCGATCTGGGCCATGCGTGTGGAAGCCACGGGTGTCGGGGGAGGGCCGGATCCACTACGATACCGTACGAGACCTGGACCACGAGACAAACTCGGGACCATGAGACACGCGGCCATGAAAGCCACGCCATTCCCGTCGCTTCGGCTCAGGGCTTCCCCGAGTCAGAGGTTGCTCGCGTGGCGGACCGCCACCGTCCGCGCCCCTCACGTGAGTCTCCTCGTCGGCCTCTTGATCGCCTCTTCCACCGCACGACCTGCACGGGGCGACGAGCCACCCTCCGCCTCCGCGTTGGCCGCGTCGGCGTCGAACGTCGCCATCCAGGTCGGCGACACGCCGATCTTCCAGGCGGAGGTCGAGGCAGCCGTCCGCCGGGCCGCCCTCGGCCGCTCCTTCGATCCCGCGGCAGAACTGCGGCTGGCGGCCGAGACGGTCGAACAGCTCGTCGACGAGCGGCTGCTGCGCCGCGAAGTGGACGCCCAGAAGGTGACGGTCAACGAGGACGAGGTCACCGCCGTCATCGCGCGGATCCGCAGTCAGCTCTCCGAGCAGCAGGTGCCATTCGAAACGTTTCTCGCCCAAGCGGGCCGCGACGAAGCCTCGCTTCGCGGTCAGATCCGCCTCGAGGCGGCCCTCAACAAGCTCATGCTTCCTAAGCTCACGAGCGACGCGCTCCAGGCCGCGTTCACGAAGCATCGGCGCGAGATCGACGGCACGCTGGTGCGCGCGAGCCACATCGTGCTGCGGCCCGATCCCGGCCGCGGACCCGACGCGATCGCCGATCTCGACCGCCGGGCTGCAAGGCTACGGTCGGACATCCTCCAGGGATCGATCAATTTCGCCGAGGCGGCGCGGCGGCACTCGGCGGGTCCGAGCCGCCGCCGGGGGGGCGACATCGGTTATTTTCCCCGGCGTGGTGCGCTCGACGAGGAGTTCGCCCGCCAGGCGTTCGCGCTTGCGAAAGGGGAGATCTCGCAGCCCTTCGCGACGCCCTTCGGAGTGCATCTCGTGCTGGTCACCGACGTGAAGCCCGGCGACGCGGGGCCGGACGCGGTTCGGCCCCTGCTCGAGAGGCTGGTGTTGCAGGATGCGATCGGTGAGATCCTCGCCCGCGGCCGGCAGTCAACGCCGATCGAGTACGCGGCAGGGGTTCCGCACTTCGAAACGGACGCCGACCGCGGCAAGCCCGGCCGCCGCGTGGTCGTCGCCGGCGGTTCTCCGGCAACTCCCTGACGACGCGGGAAACGCGGCCCAACTCAGGATTGTGGATCGCCCGCCGCCCCGCTACCCTCCGCGGCCCTGTTTCGCACGACGTGGAGCCGTTTGCCGTGGCCGGGATCGACTTCATGAAACTCCGCTCCTGTCTGCTGGTCGCCTGCATGGCGGTGGTGCCGTTGGCGGCGATGTTTTCCCACACGATACCCCGCGACTGGCGTCTGGCCGCGCAGCGATTCGCCGCCGCGCGATTTGAACAGGGTGCAGGATTCGCCTGGGGGGCGGCCCGCGGCCCCGGGATCGCCCACGCGGAGGAGCCGACCCGGGCCATGGAACCCGCCGCACCACCGGGCGCGACTCACGGTTCACGCCCTCCCGCTCCGCTGCAGGCCATCGCGGTGTCCGCGGTGCCGATCGCGCGGGTGACCGACGACGCGTCGCTCGCCCAAACCGAGGTCGAGCGGCAGCTTACGGCCCTGGGCGCGGTGGCATTTGAATGCGCGCGGATGCCGACCGGCGGCCTCCACCGCTGCTCGTGCCGCGTCCCCGCAGATCCATCTGGACAGTTGCACCGCGTGTTCCAATCGTCGAATCCCGACCCGGTGGTGGCCTTGAGGAACCTGCTGGGACAGGTACAGTTTTGGAAGCACCGGCTGGATACTCAGCCCGCGTCGGAGTCCCTGCCGAGAGATGGCCGGACGCTCCACCGGTAGGACACCGCGGGGCCGACGCATGCACCGCAAACCAAAGCCCACACGCCGACTCGCGGGTGGCTTCTTCGGCCGCACCCAGTTGCGGATCTGGACACCGCCGCTCGTGATCCAGCCACGCCGGCAGCGCCGACCGCCCGCCCGCCGTCGGGCGAAGCGTCTTTCCGAGACGGCCGCGCCGGGAGAGCATGTGCGGTCGGACGACCTCGCCCGGCTGGAAGCGGCGCTGTTCGTCTCGCGCCAGCCGCTGTCCACACGCCGGCTGGCCAAACTCGCCCGGCTTCCCGACGGGACGAAAGCCCGCGCGCTCCTGCGGGAACTGCGTAGCCTCGAGGACGCGAGCGGGGCGGCCTTCCGCGTCGAGCAGATCGCCGGGGGCTTCCAACTGCTCACGCGTTCCGCCCTCGGGCCCTGGGTGCGGCGGCTCCTGGCGACGCCGCCGGAAAACCGGCTCTCCGCGGCGGCCCTCGAGACCTTGGCGATCGTGGCCTACCGTCAGCCCGTCACGCGGGCGGAGATCGAAGCCATCCGCGGGGTCGGCTGCGAGGAGATGTTGCGGCATCTGCTCGAACGGGATTTCGTGGCGATTGGCGGCCGCACGGAAGACCTCGGCAGGCCGCATGTCTACCAGACCACGAACCGTTTTCTTCAGGCCTTCGGGCTGGCCCGGATCGAGGACCTGCCCAGGCTCGAGTCGCCGGCCCCGGCGGCCGTTGGCCCGGCCGCCGCGATCCCGGACGCACCCCCCACCTGAAATCGGCCCGCCGCGACACTTGCACTTCCGCGAGAAGGGCGACACACTTTCTCGGCCCGTTCGAACTTCCGTCCCCACCGAGGAGCTTTTTCCGTGACGATCGTTGCGAATCCGCGAGGACAGCAAGACGTGTTGGCCGCCGACGTGTTCTCCTGGACCGAACTTCCCGAGTTGATGGCCGCCGAGGAACTCTTCGACGCGGTGACGTTTCCGCGCGCCGATGATCGGGCAATCGTGGCCCGCGGTGACGAGGATGACGACGACGAGGATGATGAAGACGAAGAAGACGACGAAGACGACTTCGAGGACGACGACGACGACGAGGAGCTCGACGACGACGAGGAGTGGGAAGAAGTCGAGGACGAGGACGACGAGGACGAAGACGAGGACGAATCAGACGAGGAAGACGACGACGAAGAGTGGGAAGACGACGACGAAGAGTGGGAAGACGACGATGAAGATGAGGACGACGAAGACGAGGATGAAGAAGACGAGGATGACGACTGAGTCTCCGGCCTCGTAGATCCTTCCTCGCCTGCGAGTCGGTCCATCAGGGGGCCGATGCGGTCGCGGGTGATGGAGCGATCACCTCGAGCCGCATCCGTCTTCCCTTGCGGTCGATGTCCACGTCGACCCGCTCGCCGGCTGCGGCGAGTTTGGCGAGCATGTCCTGCTGATCGACGAGCGGATTGCCGTCGATCGCCATCACCCTGTCTCCGAGCGCCATGCCGGCCCGGGCCATCGGGGAGCCTGCCGACACCCGCACCACAACCGGCGCCTGCGGCTCGCCCGGGTCGGCACGCGTGCCGAGGCCCCACCGCGGCCGCGTGCCGGCGGTCACCATCTCCGCCGCCGGTGCCTCGAGCGCCCGCTTGGTGGCGGCCGACTCGCCGCGGCATTGGGCCCGAAACGCCCGCTGGGGCCGCGGGTCGTCGGCGATCGAGGTCAGGAAGTCGAGTGCCAGCCGGGTGACCGGTTCGATCCCCGCGTAGTTCACGAGGTGCGTGTCGTCGCTCGGGCGGTGGTATTGGTCGTGGAGCCCGGTGTGGAACATCACGGTGGGGATCTTCGCGGCGATGAATGGATAGTGGTCTGAATCGTCGGTGATCTCCCAGTCGAACACCAGTTCGAGATTCGCGGCGGCGTTCGCTTCGAGGCACGTGCCGCGGAGCCCCTCGGCCGTCCGCGCTCCATACACCTCGACCCGCTCCCCGCGCAGCCGTCCGATCATGTCGAGGTTCACCGAGAACACGATCGTGGAGGAGGCGATCGCCGCAGGGCGGACCCGCAGGAAGTGGTAGGAGCCGAGCAGTCCCTTTTCCTCGCCGTCCCAAAACGCGATCAGGATCGACCGCCGCGGTCGGCCCGGCAGGTGCCCGATCGCCTCGGCGATTTCGAGCAGACCGGCCACGCCGGAGGCGTTGTCATCGGCGCCGTTGTGGATATAGCCCGTGGGACCGTTGCTGTTGCTCGCGTTGCCGTAGCCCACGTGGTCGTAGTGGGCGCCGATCACGACGAGCTCCTTCGCGACTGCAGGATCGGCACCGGGCACGAGGGCGAGGATGTTGCGCATCCCGCCGAAGTTCTGGAAAAACGTGCCGTTGTCGCCGGCCGGCTCGACGGCGAGCCTCTCGAGCGCCGCCACGATATAGGCCCCGGCGGCGCGGCCGCCGCGGCTCCCGCCTTCGCGCCCCTCGAAAGCGTCGTCGGCGAGGGCGTGGACGTGGCGGCTGGCCTCGTCTGCCTGGATGCTCGAGTGGGCGGCCGACATGCTTTCGGCGGCGCGGGTGGCGGCGCACTCGCCCACCAGAAGGATCGCAAGAAACATTCCTGCGGAAATCAGCCGGGCAGGTTTCGTCATGAGTTCGTGCCGCCTCCTTGCAGGACTCCGGATTGCGGTCAAGAATAGACCTGCGATCATTCTCCCCGTCCACGGGAATTTTCGCGGGTTCGGAGAGGTGGCAGAGTGGTCGAATGCGCGTCTTTGCTAAAGACGTGTCCGGTCAAAAGCTGGACCGCGGGTTCGAATCCCGCCCTCTCCGTTTGAATGGATGGCCCACATGCCTCGTCGAGAGCTTTCCCGGCCTCAGCAGATCGTCGATTGGCTCGTGGAGTGGGGGGCTGCTCTCGAGGAGCCGGCATCGATGACGCTGATCGGGTCGGCTGCCTTGTTGTGGCATGCCGCCGAGCGCGGGTTGGACGTTCCACTGCCGGAAAACAGCATGGACGTCGATCCGGTGACCGATTCCGATGCCCTGGCGTGGATGTGTTATGACGCCCTGATCGGCAGCGAGTTCGAGCGGATCCACGGCTGGCATGTGAACCTCCTGCCCTCGTCAGTACTGAAGGAGTTGCCGGCAGGCTGGGAGTCCCGCGCGGCACGGCGCACCTGCGGCAAACTGACGGTCGTTGTTCCGTCCCCCGGCGATATCCTCGTGCCGAAATTAAGGCGCAATGAGCCTCGGGACCGCGCACACGCCGAGTGGGCCAAGCAACTTGGCCTCGCATAATACCCTGCGTCGCCGCTCCTCGACACACCGCCTGAAGCCCGATGCGAAGACTTCTGTATCAAGATGAGTCGCGATTGGAGTACGGGCGACGATTCTGGTGCGACCCGGTCAAGCGGGAGCGCTTGCTTCGGCACTGGCTCGATGAGCGGCACCCTTATTCAGGCAGGTTTCGCGAGCGCTGGCTGCCGCTGGTAGATCGTGTGCTCCGATCAGAGCCCGATCACGACGACTCTTTGGACGCAACGCTTCAATCCGAAGGGACGAGTCTGCGGGCGGTGGTCAAGGAGATTCCACCGGTCTTCGGGTCGTTCTTTACGGTGAGCGACCAGCGGCGATAGGCCCATGACCGCGGGTTCGAATCCCGCCCTCTCGGTTTGGTGCAGACGGTCGCAGTGTGGCCCGCCGCGTCGCGTGGCTCTCCAGAAGATAGACGCCGCGACCGACCAGCCACTGAGCCAGCGACACGCGGAGATGGCGAGCGCGGCCGTCGGGCCGTCGCCCGTAGAGCATGAGGATGACCGTGCCGTCGGGCATGTATCGCACATGCCGCACCGGCCGGTCGTTGAACGTGGTGATTTTCACCATGGAACCTTCCGTGAAAAAAAGAAGGCTGGGGCAGCGCCCGAAGGCGCCGCCCCTGCCGTGTGAAAACAAAACCGCCGGTCGGGCCTCCACGCCCGGCCGGCTTTCATCGACGGTTCAATGCGTCGCTAAAGAAGCATCAAGAAATCAGTCCATTGCAGCCTCGACGAATGCGCGTAGGCCCCGAATCCAAGCAAGCCATCTCGAACGATCCTGCCCACCCTGCGGAAGCACCTCGTCATACCGAAACACGGTGCCGAACGGCGTGAGTCGATCGATTTCCGCCAGGTCAGCCGGAAGCTTGACGCCGGCATCAGAGCAACTCGATCAACCCGACCATCTCCTCGTAGCGATCGCTCACGGCTGGTTCGACGACGAGCAGATCGACGTCGCTGCGGTCGTCAGCATCTCCGCGGGCGTGGGAACCGAAAAGAATGATCCGGCTCGGGTGTGCCGCCGCCACCAACCGCTTTACGGCCGTGTTGAGACGATCGGCTGTCGGAGCCCACGGGGCTGGTGCGTTTGCCATACGGGAATCCTACCCCCAGCCGCATCCGGCAGCCACGCCTGGAGAGCTGCGGCCGCCTGGCGGAGCAAGGCCCGCCACCGCCGAGGGCAGTGCCGCCACGAGGTTGATGGTGAACTCCACCCGCGGCACCACCCGCTTGCCGACGATTCGCATGAAGGGCACCACCACACGCTAGATCGTCGCTCGTGGCATGGCCCACCGACCAGACCTCGCGTGACAGGTCTCTCCGGAGCGCGCGTGCCAGCGCAGACGTCCCATGCCACGCCACCTCGAGGCCGACTGTTCCGAGATCCCCATCCGACCGGGTGGGTGGAGCGATTCGCTCCAGTCGGTGGTCGCTAGCGACCAGGGGGTGGGGCGATTCGCCCCACCCCCTGGGGCGAATCGCCCCAGGCGCTGGAGTGATTCGCCCCAGGCGCGGCGACCGCGGTGCGCCAACCCGCACCGAAACGGTGGGGCCGTGAACCCCGAAAATTCACGGGCGAAAGTGGGGTTCTCGAGATTTTTTCGCGCTCGATCGCTGATTCCGATCGGGTTTGGCACGCCGCGTGCATTTCCTCCATGGCGTGCGACAGACGCCTCGGCAACGTCGCACGGCTCGCGAGCGATCGCCGCGACTCGAGCCTGATGAACGGTGCGATGAACGGTGCCTGGTTTCGAAAGCGTTCCGACAACGTCTCGTCAAGGAGTTTGGCTCATGAACATCTCTTCCGCCGGTCCGGTTGCGATGGCTGCCGGCAAATGGTCGCTCACAAGGTCGGACGTGCTGCTGTGTGCACTGCCGATCGCCCTCTTCCTGTCGATCGTGTCGTTCGTCTGACCCTCAATCACCACCCACAAGCAAGACCCATGACTTCCGCTCGCCCTGCATCCGTGGCTCGTCGCTCCAGTGCCTTCTCGTCGTTCGCGGTCACCGTGGCGATGGCGGCCCTGGCGATCCTCGCCCTGGCTTTTGGCGACGTGGACGACTCGAAGGCCGAATTCGACGCAAGTGCGGTTCGGACGGTCGCGATGGCGAAGCAGCCCTGATCTGAAACCCGGATCTGACACCCGAACATCCTCACACTCACCCATTTTCACACACCCACTTTTTTCCAGGAGCAAGGCAATGATTCACGGACGTCAAAACGATGTGACTGCGACTTCGGGAGCCGACGACGCCGCCCGGACGGACGACTCCGCCCACACCCTGGTGGCTTCCCTCCGCTCTCTCGGCATCAACGAGATCGTGATCGTCGATGCGGCGTGCGATCGCTACGCCGATTTCGTCGCCGCGGCCCGGGCCGGAGAGGTGGGTCTGCACTTCTGCGGTGACGGCCGGTCGGCCGTGCGGCTCGCACGCAAGTTCCGGGCCGACGCCTGGCTCGTGAGCGTCGAGCTTGCGGACATGTCGGGCTTCGATCTCCTCGAAATGCTCACGCCGCACGTCACGCACGCTGACGTCGACCCGACGCTCTCGGGGTCACGGGTCTCGCTCGATCGGCTCGAGGAAGGTTCTCGGTCGGCCGTCTTCATGGTGGGCGACGAGTATCGGCTCGAGGACGAGCAGCAGGCGCTCGCGTCGGGCGTCGCCGGCTACCTCGTTCGTCCGATCACGCTGGAACTGGTTCGTGCGACTCGGCAGTCCTCCTTGATCGAGAAGGTTGACGCCTGATCCGCCTTCGATAGCCGCCACTCCCCAAGCACCCCGCTCACAACGACTGGATCTCCGATGACCCCCGCTTCGCTCCCCATCGCCTGCAACAACGCCCCGGAATTCGACGCCGAACTCTGCGTCCCGAACGTGGTGGTGGTGGATCCGCAGTTCGACGCCTACAAGGATCTCGCGGCCGCGGCCCGGCAGGGAAAGATCAACCTTCACTTCCGCTCGAGCGGCGCCGACGCGATCAAACTGGCCCGCCGGACCCGCGTCGACGTGTGGCTGGTGGCGGCGGAGCTCGACGACGTGTCGGGCGCCGACTTCGTCACGCTCCTGCAGTCACGACTCGGCACGGCCCAGTTGGCGATCGTCGAATCGTCCGGCTCCGCTGCCGCGACGCCGGCCGCCGCCGTGCTCTCGCCACCGATCACCTTGGCCGACGTCGAGCAACTGCTCGGCCGTTCGACCGCGGAGCCCCCCGTTTTGCCTTTCGTCGCGTCCACCGCAACCCGGCCGTTCGTCACGCTGCCCATGGGCGTGAGTGCGGCGGTCGCCGCGGTCGCAGTGCTGATCCTCGGCT
>Ga0214917_10003839_pt1 | contig 17127 bp, 13 predicted proteins | sample LL_1208_BB_MetaG_FD_177983 | JGI IMG/M metagenome (GOLD analysis project Ga0214917, IMG submission 177983) | Freshwater microbial communities from Lake Lanier, Atlanta, Georgia, United States - LL_1208_BB | ecosystem: Environmental > Aquatic > Freshwater > Lake | place: USA: Georgia | collected... | reverse complement strand
TTTAGGCGACAAAGCTTATGATATACTACTAGCTGTCAATACACGTTATAACTGGTGGCGTCATAGGTTAGGATTTGGTTACTGGAGCCTTAGCAAGTACCTAAAACATAAGGTTAAACGAGCTATAGACTTTATGTTTCAGTTTGAACTCAACCTAGCTAACTACTGTATTCGCAAAAATTTTGATGGTGTTATTTGTGGTCATATACACAGATCAGAAATTAAGTGGCTAAATGGTGTTTGGTATATGAATAGTGGTGACTGGGTTGAGTCATGCACAGCACTTGTAGAACACCACAGCGGTCGCTGGGAAATAGTAGAGTGGCACGAACTAAAAACTGAAGAAACTGTACAATGAAGTTTATCTTAGACTGTGACACTATAGACACTATAGATCCAAAAGATATTTGGATTATTGATAAATTTATACTAGCTAAACGATTAGGCTATATATGTGGACCTGCTGGTGTACTACCACCACGAGAAGATCAGTATATTGTACGTCCTTGTATTAACGTTAGAATGCTTTCTCGCGGTGCTAAATTTATGTGGCTAAATACTCTAGATGATATTATACCAGACGGATTTTTTTGGTGTGAGATATTTAAAGGACGTCACAGAAGTTTTGACTATAAGTGGGGTAAACAAATATTAGCTGTAGAAGGTTTTAGAACTGATTCTAATAGACTAGATAGATTTAGTCACTGGACTAAGATTAGTGATCTGTTTATATTACCAGATTTTATACAAGAAATAGCTAGTAGATATAAGTGGTTTAATGTTGAGGTTATCGGTAACAATATTATAGAAGCACATTTTAGATATAACGATGATTTTGCTAATCATACAGCAACAACTATTATTCCCATCTGGAAAGAACAATTCTACGCTAGCCAAGAAGGTGATAGGCTAGGATTTTTATTAAAATATGATGAAGAAAATACTAGTAATAACAGATAATTTACCAGATCAAATAAATGGAGTAGTTACTACTTACAAGAATTTAACTAAAGTTGCACTAGAAAATGGTTACGAAATTAGTTATATTGATCCTACAAACTTCTTATATATAAACTGTCCTGGTTATACAGAGATTAAACTTGCCCTACCAGTTAACATAGGCAAATTAATTGCTAGTATAGATGCAGACTACTATCACATAGCCACAGAAGGGCCTATAGGACTAGCGGCTAGAGCATATCTTACAAGTCATGGTATTAAATATAATACTAGCTATCATACTAGATTTCCTGAACTTTTAAAAACACTACTACACATACCACTGTGGTTAAGTTGGCGATATATTCGTTGGTTTCATAAGCATAGTGGCCGTTGTTTAACTACTACAAAAAGTGTTGTTAATGAATTAAAATCTCAAGGAATTGATAATGTTGTGTGCTGGACGCGTGGAGTAGATACTAGTCTATTCAATCCACAGCCTAGACTACCAAAATCCTACAAAACATTATTATGTGTTAGTCGTGTTAGCTGTGAAAAAAATCTAGAAGATTTTTGTAAGCTACAAATACCTGGTACTAAAAAGATCCTAGTAGGTGGCGGACCACATCTTAGCTATTTACAGCAACACTATAGTGATGTTGAATTTGTAGGTATGAAAACTGGTAGTGAGTTAGCTAGCTACTATCAACAAGCCGACGTATTTGTATTTCCGTCGCGCTGGGATACCTTTGGTATTGTTATGTTGGAGGCAATTGCTTGTGGCACACCTATAGCAGCCTATCCCTGCAATGGTCCACTAGATGTTGTTGAGTGTGGAGTTAATGGTTACTTAGATGAAAATTTACATCTAGCTGTTCAAGATTGTTTTAGTTTAAATAAAGCGCATATATACCTATCTAGTCGTCGTTGGACTTGGCAAAGTTGCTGGGATATTTTTCACCAAAATTTAGTGGAGCCAACATGACAACACATCTACCAGCTGAAACTGTTCGTATAAGTCCCGAAGCCTTAGAAATTGCTAACTGCTATCTTCAACTGCAAGATGCTAGAAAAGTTGCTGAGCAATTAGACTTAGATCAAGATCTAGTAATTACTACACTAGCTAGGCGAGAAGTACGTGGCTATATAGATCAAGTATTTTTTGACACTGGCTACAACAACAAATTTTTAATGCGTCGTGCTATGGATGCACTAATACAGCAAAAGTTTCAAGAGCTGGAGGAGTCGGGAGTAGGTTCTAGTAAGGATATTGCTGAACTACTCTCCTTATCACATAAAATGTCAATGGATTTGTTAGATCGTGAAATACAACTAGAAAAGTTAAAACAAGGTACAGGTCCGCAAAAGCAGGTTAATGTACAAATTAATGAAAGTGATGGTTCAAAGTACGGTCAACTTATACACAAGCTAATTAGTGGTGAAGGTATATAATGCTTACTGTAAGTCGCGAAGATATTGAACTAGATTTTATACAAGAATTTAATGCTGCAAGTAGATTTATTAAATTACCTATAGAAAACTATTTAAAACTACTTAATTTATGGGACACTATTAACAGACCCCAAATCGCACTAATTAATAGTGTCAACAATCCTAAATATCGTTTTATTTGCTGTGCGCTTGCACGTAGACTAGGCAAAACCTATATTGCTAATATAATTGGTCAACTAGTAACACTAGTGCCTAATAGCAATGTTTTAATAATATCGCCTAACTATAATCTTAGTAGTATAAGTTTTGAACTACAACGTAGGCTAATAAAACACTTTGACCTAGAAGTACAACGTGATAATCTTAAAGATAAGGTTATTGAGCTACAAAATGGTAGTACTATTAGAATGGGCTCGGTTAGCACAGTTGATAGTACCGTAGGTCGTAGTTACGATCTTATTATATTTGATGAAGCTGCACTGTCGGATCGTGGTGAAGAAGCTTTTAATATAGCACTACGCCCTACACTAGATAAACCTACAGCAAAAGCCATATTTATTAGTACACCACGTGGACGTAATAACTGGTTTTCAAAGTTTTGGCAACGTGGATTCGACCCTAAATTTAAAGAATGGTGTAGCCTACAAGCTGACTATACTGAAAACTTACGCATGGCTGAGTCTGATGTGGAGGAAGCTCGCAGATCAATGACTAAGGCGGAATTTGAGCAGGAGTACTTAGCTAGTTTTACTACGTTTGAGGGTCAGATTTATACTGATTTTAAACAAGACTATGTTATAGATGAACTTCCTAGTACTATACGAGGCGAAGCTATTGCTGGTTGTGATCCAGGCTATCGTGATGCTACTGCCTGGATAAACATTGTCTATGACTTTAACAGTGATATATTCTATATTGTAGAAGACTACCTAGAAGCAGAACGTAGTACTAGTGAGCATGCTAAATATTTTAGTAGTATGATTGAGCGCTGGCGTATAGAAATTGTTTTTATTGATAGTGCAGCAGCACAATTTGCTAGTGATCTTGCCTATAGCTATAATATAGCTACTACTCGTGCTAAAAAAGATGTACTACCAGGTATTCTTTATATACAAACATTGATAAAACAAGGTAAACTACTAGTTGTACGTAATTGTACTCATGTACTAGCTATGCTAGATCAATATCGCTGGGACGATCGTGAAACACTAACACGTGAAAAACCCAAGCATGATCAATATAGTCACATAGCTGATGCACTTAGGTATGCACTATATACTTATACTGTGTAGGTATAGAAATTTAGTTATTGACACTATTATAGCTTTTAGGCTATAATAATGAAAATTATGAGAGGTTTAATTTGGCAGTTAATACAAATAAACGTATTGCCGTAAAGTGGATTAGGGACAAGGCTAAACGTGCCTATGAAAAAGACACACACTGCTATATATGTAAAACAACTAGTGAACTTGAGCTTCATCATCTCTACAGCATAACTTGGCTGCTAGAGTCTTGGGCACTTAAAAATAGCATAGATATAAGCACTGATCAAGCTGTACTAGAAATTCGAGATCGTTTTATTAGCGAGCACCAAGTAGAAATATATGAACTTGTATATACCCTATGCAATCGTCATCATGTTCAACTGCATGGCATCTATGGCAAGTCACCTAGCCCTAGTAGTGTAGCTAAGCAAAAACGCTGGATTGAACTACAGCAAGAAAAGCATAGTAGCGGTGAAAGTAATTTTCGTGGCAGTAGCTATAATTCCTACTTTTCACAGTTCTTAGGAGGAACTGATGGCATTAGAAAAGATTCGTAACTGGATTATAAACAAACTTAATCCAGCTCAAAGTAGTATTGCCTACGAAGAAGGTACGCATATATCTACTACTCAAAAGATTAGCTATCAGCAAGCATTTCGCGAATTAGACAGTGTTCGTAGATCTGTTACTATGCTAGTAGATGCTTGTAGTAGCTTAGACTATGATATTAAAGATAAAGTAACAGATGGAGTAGTTAATGGTGTTCGTCAAAAAACACTAAATACACTACTAAACTACAGACCTAATCCCTATCAGTCAATACAAGAATTTCGTCAAGCAATATTTTTAGACTTTGTACTAGAAGGTGATGCATTTATCTACTGGGACGGTACATTTACATACCACCTACCAGCTCAGAATGTGCAAATTATAACAGATATTAAAACTTTTATAAATCACTATAAGTACATGGGTACTGTAGATTTTGCCGAACAAGATGTATTTCATTTTAAAGATCATCACTCACAATCAATTTATCGTGGAACTAGTAGACTAGAAGCTTGTCAAAATAATATTAGTGTTTTACAATCTATGCACGAGTTTCAAAAGAACTTTTTTGATAATGGTGCTATGTTTGGTGTAGTACTTACTAGCGACAATGCACTTAGTCAACTAGCCAAAGAAAAAACTTATGAATACTGGCGTCAACGCTATAATGTTAAGGGCGGCGGACGCAAGCCTATTATACTAGATAATGGATTGAAGCCACAAAATCTAAATCAAACTAACTATGGTGATTTAGATTTTGATCAAGCTATTACAAAACACAGTGAGCGTATAATGAGTACTGTAGGTGTTCCACCTCTACTACTACAAGGCGGTAATAATGCTAACATTTCCCCTAATTTGCGCTTATTTTACTTGGAAACAGTATTGCCAATTGTTAAAAAGTATATATCCTCAGTGGAGCGATACTTTGGATATGACGTGGAAGCCATAACATCAAACGTAAGCGCACTACAACCAGATCTAGATCAAATAGCAAAATATCATTCAACACTAGTAAATGGCGGCATTATAACCCCAAATGAAGCCAGAAAAGAATTACGTTACGATCCTAAACCGGATAGTGACACATTAAGAATTCCTGCTAATATAGCAGGTTCAGCTGCAGATCCCTCGCAAGGTGGGCGTCCAAAGCAAACTGGGGAGTAACATGGAAAAAACATTTTACTTGCATAGCAAGTTTACAGCCAAGGCATTGCCTAGCGACAATGGCGAAAATAGTATTAGCATAGAAGGTTATGCTAGCACTGTAGAGGTAGATCGCCAAGGAGATGTTGTTCCAGCAGGTGTATGGGAAAAGGGATTAAGAAATTATTTAAAAAATCCTGTTATCTTAGCTTATCATGATCACACACAACCTATTGGTCGTATGATTAGTCATAGGATTGATGAAAAAGGTTTGTGGATTAAGGCAATAATAAGTGATGCAGCTGGCAATATCTACAAGCTCATTAAAAACGGAATTTTAAGTGCTTTTAGCATTGGGTTTCAGGTACGTGATGCCGAGTATAATTCTAAAGCAGAAGTATTTATGATTAAAGATCTTGAACTACATGAAATTAGTGTAGTTAGTGTTCCTGCAAATCAGAGTACTCTTTTTAGTTTGTCCAAAGCATTTGATAATGCTGAGGAATTTGAGTTATTTAAACAACAATTTGTAACCGAAAGCGAATCAGCTAAAGAGCTAGAATCCTCTAGGGAAACAAATTTAAGTAAAAAGGAAGAATGGACTATGGATCCTAAAGAATTAGAGAAATTACTAGCTGATACATCAGCTAAGGCTGCTGAAGCTGCTGCTAAAGCAGTTATTGAAGCTCAAGTTAAAGCTGCTCAAGAAGCTGCTCAAAAAGAGCGTCAAGAAGCCGAACTAGCTGCTAAAGTTAAAGCAGCCGTTCAAACCGTTGATACAGGTGCAGAAAAGCTATTAGCAGAAGTTGAAAAACGTCTTGCTGATCAAGCTGCTGAGCAAACAAAAGCATTTGAAGGTCTACAAACCGCACTAAAAGAAAAAGCCGCTGAACTAGAAGCTATTCAGCGTAGCAAAATGCAATTTAGTGAAACTAAAGCCCAAGAAATGAAGTATGAAGATAAAGAAAAGGCTGTTTTACTAGCAAAAGCCATGGGTCGTACTATTGAAAACACCAAGTTTGGTGCCGAAATGATACAAAAGTATGGTCAACATCTACCTAGCGCAACCTGGGAACTAGAAGTTAATCTAAATCTAGAATCTGAAGTTCGCCGTCGCCTAGTTATGGCTCCCCTATTCCGTAACATTAATATGCAAACTAATGTTATGACAATTCCTGTTAATCCTGAAGCAGGTGTTGCTACTTGGGTTACAAATAGTCAGTTTGGTACTAGTAGTAGTGCTGGTGGTACAACTGCAACAACTGGCTATACTCCTGGTGTTGCCAGCCCACACGCACTTAAGGAAATTACTCTTAATGCTTATAAAGTTGCTACAAACGAATACTTAGCCTACGAAGAAGAAGAGGATAGTCTTATTGCCCTAATGCCTATCATTCGTGAAGCAATGGTTCGTCGCCTAGCACGTTCAGTTGATCGCGCCTTTTTACGCGGTGCTGGTGCCGGTAGTGATCCTGTTAAAGGCATTGCTACCTGGGATGCTCTTGGTACTGATAACGTTACACCTAGCATAGCCGGTGCTGCCAAAGTTACTGTTGCTGATCTACGTACTCTACGTCGCGGACTAAATACTTGGGGTTTAGATCCTGCTGAGATTGTTTATGTTGTTAGTACAGAAATCTACTACGACTTACTAGACGACACAACATTCCAAACAATAAACCAAGTTGGTCCTGCAGCTACATTACTAACAGGTCAAATTGGTAGCGTTGGTAACAGCCCTGTACTAGTTAGTGGAGAATTTGATAGCAAAGCAGCTACAGCTGTTGGTGCTGTTTGTTTTGCACCTGCTAACTTTTTAGTTGGTAATCAGCGTGGTGTTCGCGTTGATACACAAGAACTAGTTGAAACTCAGCGCCGTGTATTTGTAGCTAGCCTACGTACTGGTCTTACACAACTAACTACTAACCTAGGTAGTGGTGTTAATAAATTAGTTTGGGCAACTTAATTCTTAGCTTTGACAGGGTTCTTACGAGCCCTGTCTCTAAAGCCTACTAATAAGTAGGCTTTAGAGACATTATATGAGGTAATTATGGCTGACGATTTAGTAACTAGAGCAGAGTATAAAAATTATTTGGGAATTACCAGTACAAACAAAGACCAAGAGATTGATTTTTTAATTCCTAAAGTTAGTAGTTTAGTAAAAACTTATTGCCGCCGTACTTTTATTGATTATTATAATGATGCAAAAACAGAAATATTTGATGGTGGATTCTCAGAATTAATACTAAAAGAAACTCCAGTTGTTAGTATACAAGATGTAAGTATTAGTACAAATTATGGTCAAACTTATACAAAACTAATTAAGTATACAGACTGGATTGATGATGGTGACAAAATTCGTAGTACTAGTTTAGGAATATTTACTAAATATATAAAAGGTTATCGTGTAATATATACTGCAGGTTTTGATACAGTACCAGATGATCTTAAATTAGCTGTACTAGATCTTGTTGAATACTACTCAAAAAATAATAGTGCTGTGCATGTAAACCGTGATATAGCTCCTAATATTACACAAATACAATATGTAGCTAGTACAAGTTTTCCTGCACATATTAAGCGTATACTTGATCAATATGTGGCGGATTATACATAATGGATTTAGGTCAGTTTTCTCAGTTTTTAATTGGTTCAGCATTAGCACTAAAAAAAAGTAAAGATGCTAGAACAATACAAAATGCTTCGGAAGATTTTTTAGCTAAAGCAATTGGTGATAGACAAAAAGGTACTAGTTTACGAACAATTATTGAATCACATCTGCCAGTAATATACGTATTAAATTGCGATACAATTATTGCAAATATGGTAGAAGGTATGCGCGAAAGTAGATTATCTGGTAAATATGATGATTATATATTTGGCGTAGTTACAGATGAAGGCACAATATTTTCAATAGATAAAGAATTTAATACTCTAGCTATAAATAAAATATTACAGTTTGAAACAATTTATAGTAATACTAATAGTACTGAATATAGAGAATTACACATAAAACTGCACAAAAGTTTAACTACTAAATTTTCTACAACATTAAATACTAAAAGATTTGCAAGAGTAGTAATAAAAACATTACGACGACTAAATAATCTAGCAGCTACAGCAGTACCAGCAGCAGTTTCAAGCGGTATAACGATAGATCCAGAAACTGCAACAAGAGACTTAGGTACAAAATTTAGACAAGATATACAAACTTTATTGCCTGCCAGACTAGATGATGCAACAGCTAGTAATATATTAGATGGTTATCAAACTGATAATCATATTGTAGTTTTAGTAGATTCCTATCCTAGAGCGGTAAAGCTAGTAAATGAGGCATTACTGGATGATTTACGCAAAGCTTTAGAAAACCTAGATGTAGTAGCTGCTCCAGATTTTGCAGCAGGTAGCTTTAGTGCAGCTGGACATACTGGAGTTATAGTTAAAGAAGGTGGAGTTACAGAAGTAGTAGGTATAAATACTCCATTAACACAAAGAATACTAGTAGCTAGTCTAGCAGAGCAAAGTCCTCAAAGAGTAAATTTTAATAATTTTGTGCTAAATACTGATCATGTAAATTATTCAGTATCAATAAATAGAAAGTACAGTGTTTTTGCTCAAACTCTACTTTCAATGAACTTTTCTGTTATGGTTCCAATGGTTAGTTACTATAACAGTACTAAATTAGTGGATCAAGAAACTAGAGAAGCAGACAAAGCTGTACAAGCGGCTTTTAGTAAAACTAGACAACAATTATATAATAGTTGGCAAAGACTACTATCCAGTAAACAAGTACTAAGAACTATTTTTAGTGGTTTACGATTTTCTCCTACTCTTAAAGAAGTATTAAGCCAACAATTTAATGACATTCTTAAAACTGGTAAGACTAAAACAGTAACAGGTACAAATATTCTTAAAAAACAAGGTAGTGGTTTAAAAAAAGTATCTAGTACATTAAACACAAAATTAAATAGTTCTATAAATAAAGCAAAAGTGCCACCAACTAAAAAAATTAGTCAAACCTTTACTAAACCAAAACTAGATACCACGCCAGTATCACTGTTAAATCTACTACAAGCAAATTTAGTAGAACAAGTTAAACGTAATATGGGCTCAGGAAATCGCCGAGATATATTAAATCTACAAAGCGGCAGATTTGCTGAAAGTGTTATGGTTACTAAAATTTCTAGTGGCAGACAGGGTATGATTACAGCATTTTATAGTTATATGCGTAATCCTTATGCAACTTTTAGTACTGGAGGTAAACAACAATATCCTCGTACTAGAGACCCTAAACTGTTAATAGCAAAATCAATTAGAGAACTAGCCAAACAACAAATGATTACTAAAATAAGGGCTGTTGAAAGATGAGTCGCAGAGTTAGCATAGTAAAAGCCCTAGCAGAAACTTTTAAAGTTATAGATGGCACTAATCCCTACACAACAAATCTACAAAATAATAGTTATGCTAAATTAAAGTTTTGGGATGAAATACAAGACTTTCCTGCTGTTTATGTACATCCTACAGGCGAAACACGCGATTACTTACCAGGTAGTTTTGTATGGGGTTTACTAGGTGTATCTGTTAAAGTTTATGTAAAAAGTGAAGATAGTTCACAAGAACAACTAGAACAACTACTTAGTGATTTAGAAATTTGTATAGATGCTAATAGAATCTTAAAATATGATGCAACAACTCAATATAGCACAACTGAAATAGAAATACAATCTATTACTACAGATGAAGGATTGTTGTCTCCATATGCAGTTGGTGAAATTAACTTACAGATCCGCTATCAGATACTGTAAGCAACCGTGCTAATTTGCTGATAACAGATAAATATCTCGTAAATGCAATATGCACCTAACAATAAGGAAGTGAGATATGAGTTTTAATCTAATTCGTAACGCTAGAATGTTCTTTACAAGCAATGTGGATGTAAACACAGGTGTTGTAAAGACCACAGGATTTACAGCTGCTAATACAAAAGAAATTCAAGTATTAGATGGTTTAAGTTTTAGTCAAGCTACAGGTAGTGAAACAGTAACAATTAATGAAGCAGGTACAAGTCCTATTCGTGGTCAACGTAGTTTTAATACTAGTCTAGATCCTGTAGAGCTTACCTTTAGTACCTATATTCGTCCATTTTTTAAAGAAGGTACTTCATCACTAACAGCATATGACTCAGATGATGTTATTGAAGCTGAAGAAGATGTTCTCTGGAATGCATTTGCAGCTGGTTATATAGATGGTAGTACTGAATTAATTAGTACTACACCTACAGCTAGTGCTGGTACTTATTCAGGTAGCGCAGCTTGGGTTCAATATGCTGGTACAACTGGTACAGAACCAAAAAGTGTACTAAGTTTTACAAACAGTGGCAAAAATCAAATGCAAAAATTTGGTATGATTATTATACTAGATGCTACTAGTTATATAATTGATAATTGTGTTCTTGATCAAGCTACCATTGATTTTGGACTAGATGCTATTTCTACAATTGCTTGGACAGCTCGTGGTAGTATATTACGTAGTATAGATGGTGTTGCTAGCACTGCTAGTCCAGTAGTATTTAGTGGTACATATTTTACTGGTACTGCTGGCTCAAATGTAGCTAAAGCTAAAGTAACTACTGCCCCATTTTTAGCTAATAAACTAAGCGTTATTGAAATTACTAGTGGTATTGGTACTGGTGGTACAGCTTATACACTAGCACTAACAGGTGGTAGTATTACTCTGGCTAATAATGTTACTTATTTAACACCAGCTAATCTTGGTACTGTAAATAAACCTTTTACATATTTTACTGGTACACGTGCTATTACTGGCAGTATTAACTGTTATTTACGTGTTGGTACAAATCGTAGTGCACAGCTACTAGCAGATATGTTAACTGGTAGTGCTACAACTATAGAGCCTGCTTTTAAACTTAAACTAAGTATTGGTGGTGCAGATACTGCTACAACTACTAGAGTTGTGCTTAACTTACCATCTTGTGTATTAACAATTCCTACTATTAATACTGAGCAAGTTGTTAGTTCAACAATTAACTTTACTGCTCAAGGAGCTAGTAGTGGTGCATTTGCTATTGATCAAAATAACGAAGCTACTATTACTTATTATTCAGCTAATACCACAATTTAATAAATTAAGGGGGCTTAAGCCCCCACAACCAAGGATTTAATATTTATGTCGTCAGTATCACTTAAAAACATGCTCGTTCCTAGCAAGGAAATTACTGTAGAGTATCCAGGTATGCCAGGTTTTGAGGTTAATATATGTTTTTTATCTAGAGAAACACTACAAACAATTCGTAAAAAAGCTACTAAAACTACTTTTAAAAATCGTCAACCTGTTGAAGAATTAAATGATGATTTATTCTTAGAACTATACGTGCGTGGTTCAGTTAAAGGTTGGTGTGGACTTAAACTGCGCTATCTTGAACAACTAGCACCAGTTGACGTTACTGATCAAGATCCTGAAAGCGAACTTGAGTATACAGATGAAAATGCTCTCTACTTAATGAAAAGTTCAGTAAATTTCGACAGTTTTATTAGCGAAAAAGTCACTGATTTGGGAAACTTTTCCAAGAACAAATAGATCAGATAAATAGTCTACTAGAAAATTATTTTGAAAATAATGATATTGGCATGACTAAAGATCAGTACTATGAAATGTGTAATATGATTGGTACTGATCCTGTTGATAGTGATATACCTATAGAATTTGAAGACTTACCAAATTTTATACAAAATACTTTTAATATCTATACTTTTTTAGGCGATCGCTGGGAAGGTATGAGCGCTACTTTTATGGGCAAAGATTATTCAATAGTTTTTAACTTATTTGAAATATTTGAAGTTGAAAATATAGCTGAAAAACAGTTAATGCTTAGAATTATGTCTATTATTGATAAAATTAGAAGTAATATTATAACTAAAAAATACAAGCAACATGAAACAAAAAAACCTAGTACGTAAAACTACTAGGTTTTTTATTGTTTAAGAAATGTGATATTGATATTTTTCTGCTTGTGTGTTATAATTAAACTAAAATTAAAACTGGTAGTTATATTAACTACCTTTAAAAATCCGCCTAGGAGAACAAATGGAAGAAGGCGTAATTACAGCAAGGCTAAAACTCCAAGCTGAGGGTGTAAGAGAAACTGCTGAACAAACTGGTTCTATTCGAAATAATCTCGATCAAGCTACTCAGTCTATGGAACGTTTCAATCGTGCTGCTGGTGGAGCTCAAAAAGTTCGTGCTGCTGCAATGAGTGGAGCAACTAATAGTAGAGAAAATCTTGAGTATAATCAAATGCGCGGCATTGCTGGTGCTACAGGTGCTGCTAGTCGTGATTTTGCAGAACAATCTCGCGGATTGGGTGGATTAGTACGCTTATACGCAACGTTTGCAGCTAATATCTTTGCTGTTAGTGCTGCTTTTAATGTATTACGCGATGCAGCTAATACTAGTAGTCTTATTGACGGTTTAAATACACTTGGTGCAGTAAGTGGAAAATCGTTAGGCTCACTTAGTAAACAATTAGTACAAGCTAGTGATGGAGCTATTAGTTTAAGTGAGGCAATGAGTAGTGTTGCTATGACTAGTAGTGCCGGTATGACTAGTCAAAATATACTTCGACTAGGTGCTATAGCAAAAAATGCTAGTATTGCACTAGGCATTAGTATGCCTGATGCACTCAATCGTCTTAGTCGTGGTGTGACTAAACTAGAGCCTGAATTATTAGATGAGCTAGGTATTTTTACTAAGATAGAACCTGCTACACAAGCTTATGCACTGCAATTAGGTAAAGCTGTTAGTCAATTAACAGATTTTGAAAAACGTCAAGCTTTTGCTAATGCTGTTGTTAAAGAAGGCGAAGAAAAATTTGCAGCACTAGCAGACTCTAAAGCTAATCCATATGATAAACTTTTAGCAAGTTTAAAAAATGTAGCTTTTAGTGGATTAGAGTTACTAAATACAGTATTAAAACCAATTGTAGAAATATTAGCATCTAGTCCCACAGCATTAGCACTTGGTTTAACTGCTATAATTGCAGCTATTGTTAAAAAAGCATTACCAGCTGTAGCAGATCTTAGAGCTGCATTTGGAAAAACTTTAGAGCGTCAAGCAGAAGAAACTACTCAAAAATTAGACTTTTTGAAAAAGGGTTATGACGCTCTTACTCAGTATACTATAAAATCTGCAACAGATGCAGCTGATGCTAGAGTTGCCGCCGTTGATAAAGCAGAAAAGAAAATATTAGAATTTTATAAAAATACTGCTGCAAATACACCTCAAGGAGCACTACTAACTCCACAACCAGCATTTAAACAAATTTTACAAGACAATCCACTTGAATTAACTCAAAAAAGTCTAGCAGAATTAAAAGTAGCACATGCAGATTATGTAACACAAGTAACTAGTGGTAATAGAAAATTAACAGAGCAAGAAAAAACAAGAATTGGATTGGAACAAGAATTTATAAATACTCTAGAAACACAACTAGCTGGTGAAGTAAATTTTTCCGCAGTAAGACAAAGAGCTTTAGCAGATGCCGAAAAAGCACTTCAAAGTAATAAATTAGCTCAATCATACGAAAAAGATTTACAAGCTATTAAAAAACAAGGTGCAAAAGATAGTATAGTACAAAATGCAAATATGCGTGCAGGTATACTAGGTATTGGTATAGCATTTCAACTACTAAAACTAGATATAGAAAATTCTAATTTATCCTTATCTGATTTTGAAAAACGTATGCTATTAGCTCGTGGTACTGGGGCTATATTAACAGGAAAGTTACTAAGTGGTCTTAATGCTGTTAATGGTGCACTAACAGGTATAGCTATTGCAGCAACAGTATTTTCTTTATTTGAAGCTATATTTAGTAAAAATGAAAAACAAATACAAAAATTTAATGCTAGCCTAGATTCTGTTAATGATTCTGTAGATAACACAAAACGTACACTTGCAGAATTAGACAGAGCAGGATTAACTAAAAGTTTAACAGATCAAGCTATAGCAATTAGTAATGCTTTTACAGAAATTAGTGATAGTGCTAAAAGATTAGTACAAGACGCTAAATTGGCTAAAGAAGCTAGTACTGGTTGGTTTGATACAATTGTAGAAGGATTTAAAGATTTTTTTGGTTATGGTATAGATGATAAAGTTGCCAAAGGTTTAAGCAAACAATTAATTAGTGCATTAGATCTTTTACGTCGTAGTGATATTGATGAAAAATATAGAGAAAGATTTAAAGAACTACTACAAGTAAAAGATCTTAGTGCAGGTACTGTAGAAGATGCTTTAAATAGACTAGGTGAGGGTGTTCGAGAAAGATTTACTAGTTTATTAGAATCAGCAAGAAAAGAATTAGACAAACTTAGAAGTGATTTAGAAAGTTTTAGAGATGCTAGCGATAAAGCACTAAAAAGTTATCAGGAATTTTTACAAAGCACTGCAAGTACTGATCCACTATTTAAATTAGGGGATAGTATGCAAATACTTGCTGATAGTATGATAACTGCTATGAATCGTGGTACTAAAGGTATTATGGCAGCATTTGAAGAACTATCGAAAGATTCTAGAAAAGCCGCATTATTTGGTCCAGAATTTGTAAAACAATTTGTAGAAATAGAACAAGGATTTAAAGAACAAGCTAATGGTATTAGAGCTTATGAAGGAGAACTCAAAAAATATCAGCAATTATTAGATGAAAGCAGATTAAAAGAAAAGAAACTAGCAGAGGAAAGAGAAAAAAATTCACGTGGAAGAATAATTCCAACAAGAGACGAAAACATACAAAAACGAATTACTAAGCAGCTAGAAGATCAAGTAGAACTTTATAAAAATGCAATAAATTATTTACCTACTGATAAAATAGATCGAGGCACAGAACTATTCTTAAAAGGCTTAGATATTGCTTTTGAACAAGGTAGTAAATATATTGCACAAGCAACTGGTAATGCTATGCAACAAGCTAGTATTAATATTGCAAAAGCTCAATCATTAGTATTAAGTGGGGCATTAGCTGTAGAAGAAAGTACTAGAATTAAAATACGAGAAATAGATATACAAATTAATGCTATAAAAACAAATATTGATCTAATAAAAACTAATGAGCTACTAGCAGCTGAAACTAGTGCTTTACGCGCTTCTATAGAATATTCAAGAATTAGTCAAGATAAAAATGCTACAGAAGAAGAAAAACGTTTTGCTTATGAACAAAAAGTAGCTACGGATATAATCGCTAAGGTTCTTAGTGGTACTATGAAAGCCGCAGATATTTTTAAAACTGCAACACAACAATCAGCTAATATAGAAGATAGTCCGGGAGATTCTTCAACAGTTCCAATTGGTACAGATGCTAAAAGAATTGCAAAACAATCAAAATTTGCTGTACAAAATGTACAAACTAAGATTGCTGCTCAAAATGCTAGTTTAATTATAAAACAATCTGAAAAACAGGCAGCATTAATTGAAGGAAATATTCAAAAACAAAGAGCAGCCTTAGCTGATAAAAATAAACTATTGAGTTTAGAAAATGACTATAATCAACTATTAATTTCTAGAAGAGGAATTATTCAATCTATAGCAGGTATTACAACTAAAGAGATAATTCGACAAGAAGGTCAACTAGAGTTAGAGCAATTACGTAACAAACAAGCTATTGATCGTAGTACTATAGAACTTGCTTACCTACAAGCCGCACAAATGTATAGTGAAACAGGAAAACAACAATATGCTGATGAACGAGATAAGCAACAGCAATTATTAAACGCAACAGATAAAAAGAATAAAGCAGAGATAGAGAATCTTAACATTACTATAAAAAAGAGAGAGCTAGATCAAGAAATTTTAGATCTAGGTAAAAAGTATGAGATTAAAAGCTCTAGTATAGCAAAAGAAAATGCTGAAATAGAAGCAGGACTGCAGATAGCTAGAGCACAATTTACTTCAAAAGCAGAACTATATAATTTAGATAAACAATATACTACTAATGTAATAGCTAGAATGGATATAGAAAAATCTAATTTTGAAGCTCAAAAACAAATTACTGATGCAGCACTAGCAGCTGCTAAGGCTAAAGAAGAAGCAGAAATAAAATTAAGTTATTTAAAAGATACTAAAGGTCAAGCGGCATATGAACAGGCAGTAAATGCGGAGCAAGAAAGACAAAATACTTTATTACAGAATAGATTATTTCTTATAACTAGTGAAAGAGATGCGCGTAATCAATTAATAGAAATACAGCGCCAACAAACTATTGAACAAGAAAAACAAAACTATTTGCTTGAACAAGCAGGTAAAATCTCGTCTATTTTAAATAATAATATAAAATTATTAGGATCACGTTTTAGTGGGGCTCTAGGTTCTGCTGTAGAAAATCTTGCACAAATAAATAAAAATGTTGAAAATAATAGAAAAGCACAGGAAACCTGGAATCAGAGTGCAAAAGAATATGGTGATCTTCCACCACCAGACTTTATTGAAGATGGTGAAAGATTGAGAAAAAAAGCTATGCAGGACGAGTTAGCTAATAATGCATTAGCACTATCAAGTACTAAAAATTTATTTAAAGAAAAAACAGCAGCCTATAAAGCATTTGGTGCACTAGAAAAAGCATATCATATAGCTAGACTAATTATGAATGCTAAAGAAATAGCTACTCAAATTGCTAGTACTGTTAGTTTTGTTACTCAAAGTATTACACGTCAAGGTATGGCTGCTGCAGAAGCTGGCGTACTAGGTGTTAAAGCTGTAATTAATGCTA
>Ga0214917_10003838_pt1 | contig 17127 bp, 10 predicted proteins | sample LL_1208_BB_MetaG_FD_177983 | JGI IMG/M metagenome (GOLD analysis project Ga0214917, IMG submission 177983) | Freshwater microbial communities from Lake Lanier, Atlanta, Georgia, United States - LL_1208_BB | ecosystem: Environmental > Aquatic > Freshwater > Lake | place: USA: Georgia | collected... | reverse complement strand
ATTCGTTAGATAATATCGCAGAATTTCTTAACGGATTAGCATTACAAAAATTTCCTGCTGAAAGTGATTACGAGTTTCTTCCGGTTATCAAAATTAGAGAATTAAGACAGAAGGACACTTCTAATTCAGACAAAGCAAGTGTTAATCTCCCTGAGAAATATATCATTGAAGATGGTGATGTATTGTTTTCTTGGAGTGGTTCTTTAATGATAGATTTTTGGACAAATGGGAAAGGTGCGTTGAATCAACATTTATTTAAGGTCACATCAGAAGAATATCCCAAATGGTATTACTATTTATGGACTAAACACCATTTAACAGAATTTATATCGATTGCAGAAAGTAAGGCTACAACAATGGGTCATATTCAACGCCAACATTTGACCAATGCTAAAGTTTTAGTACCTAATGGAGAAATAATTACTAATTTTTCTCTTGTATTTGAGCCAATTATATCAAAAATAATTGACAATAGAATTGAGTGCGTAGAGTTGATAAACCTCAGAGACACCCTCCTCCCTAAACTCATCTCCGGTGAATTGGAAGTAAATAACATTAATTTTTAAAAACCATTAACCAATTAGGTAAATAAATTGTATATTTGTATTGGAAATATCGTTCAAAAACAATAAGTTGGAAAAGTCTTTTACTGATGATAACCTTTTATCAAAGACCTATGGATCTATGGCTAAAAAGGTAAAACAAAGGTATGAAGACTTAAAATTGGCTGATAATCTTTTCGTCATTTCTCAATACTCCGCAATGCGGCTGCATCCATACAAAGGAAATAAGGGCATTTGGTCGGTTGATATCATTAAAAATTGGAGAATTTTATTTACCATCAATCAAGACCCTATCCCAACCTTTGAGGACGGTGGTGTAAACCTGAGAGCAATTGAGATAATAAAAATAGAATCAGTAGAAGACCCTCATTAATAAGAAAATTATGAATACTTTAGCATTAAAAAAATCATTATTAAGTACTCCTGGAGATAGAATTCAGGAACATATAGATTTTATTGGGATGTCTCAAGCAGAATTAGCAGAGCGTTTAGGGAGGTCAGTACCTAAATTAAACGAATTGATCAAGGGTAAAGCACCTATTACAAAAGAAACAGCTGCCAAGTTAGAATATGTATTGGGTATTGATGCCAGTTTTTGGCTCAATTTGGAAAAACACTACCAGGAGGAATTGTTGGAAATAAAACAATTGGAATTTTTAGAAACTTGTACCTCTTGGGTAACTGGTTTCCCTGTTGCTGCGCTAAAAAAAATGAAATTATTACCTGATTCCAATAAAAAACCTGAATTGGCAGAAGGATTGCTAAAGTTTTTTAGAGTTGCATCACCTGTCGAATGGTCAACCATTTATGAAGGTCATTCAATGGCCTTTAAAATAGAATTAAATCTTACTTCTGATCCCAAAGCGATATCCGCTTGGCTTCGCATAGGTGAATTACAAGCCAATAAAATTGAATTACAAGCTTTTGATAAAAAGAAACTCACAGATGCTCTGCCTTTTATTCAAAACATTGCATTTAACGAAAAACCAAATTGGAAAGAAGAATTACAAACTATTTGTGCCTCCTTTGGTGTAGCCTTGGTTTATTCTCCTTGCTTATCAAAAGCGCCAATTTATGGTGCAGCACGTTGGATTAAGAATAAATCTGTTCCTCTAATTCAATTAACAGACAGAAAGAAGGATTATAATGCTTTTTGGTTTACTTTTTACCACGAATTAGCCCACATTAGGTATCATAACAAGTCAGATATTTTTATTGATGGTCTAGAAAATATTCTGCCAGACGTTGATAAAGAAAAAGAAGCAGACGCTTTCGCGTCAAAAATGATATTCAACGATATTGTAAAGGATAAAGCGCTTAATCAAAATCTCAATACCGTAGAAAAATTGAAATCATTTTCAATAGAGAATAAAATTAATTTAAGTATTTTAATTTCTCAGTTGCAACGATTAAATAAAATAATGTTTGATGATTTTACGGCAATCAGTCTAAAATCTAAGGTGGAGTTTGAAGAACTTGTTTTTAGCTAATTGAATAACCCTATGGCAGCTGTAATTTCCGAAGACCATATTGAACAAATCGTTATCCAGGAGTTTATTGACCTGGGTTATTCCTATGTAAATGGCGCGGATATTTCACCCGATGGTGTTGCTCAAGAAAGAGCGTATGATGAAGTAGTTTTAAAACATCGACTTCGTTCTGCCATTACCAGACTGAATCCAACATTACCAACGGATGCTCAAGAAGACGCTCTGAAGAAATTACTTCGTAGTGATAGTCCTAATTTGTTCCAAAATAATTACACTATTCATAAATACCTTACCGAAGGTGTCGATGTTGAATACCGTAAAGGGGACAGGATTGTTGGCGATAAGGTATGGTTGATTGATTACGAAAACCCCACGAACAATGAGTTTTTGGTGGTAAATCAATTCACCATTATTGAAAATAATATTAACAAAAGACCCGATGTTATTTTATTTATCAATGGAATTCCATTGGTGGTCATAGAACTAAAAAATGCAGTAGATGAGAATGCGACCATTCACTCCGCATTTAACCAATTACAGACCTATAAGAAATCTATTCCTTCTCTTTTCCTTTACAATACCTTACTGGTTGTATCCGATGGCTGGGAGGCACTGTATGGTTCTTTAACTTCGCCCAAGCAATTTTTTGTGCCTTGGAAATCCATCAATGGTAAAGAAGTTGCCGATGAACAGATACCACAACTGGAGGTAATGGTGAAGGGTATGTTCAATAAAAAGGTACTTCCTGACCTTATTCGTCACTTTATCTTATTCCATCAAAACAAAGAGGAAATCACCAAGATAGTTCCCCGATACCACCAATATTTTGCGGTAAATAAGGCAGTAGAAACCACCAGGAAATCAACTTCCGTAGGAGGTGACCAACGTGCAGGAGTGATCTGGCATACACAGGGAAGTGGTAAGAGTTTAAGTATGGTGTTTTATGCGGGTAAATTGGTACTGACACTGAATAATCCAACGCTGGTGGTTCTTACCGATAGAAATGACCTGGATGATCAGTTGTTTGATACCTTTTCGCTAAGTAAAGACCTCCTCAGACAAACTCCTGTTCAAGCGGAAAATCGTGATGACTTGAAAAAGAAATTGAGTGTTACCTCAGGGGGTATCGTTTTTACAACCATCCAAAAGTTCCTTCCAGAGATTATTGAAAAAATTGATATTGGAGAGGGAAAAACCAGAAACATCAAAGGTCAGTTTGAACAACTTTCTGACAGAAGAAACATTGTGGTTATTGCCGATGAAGCCCATAGAAGTCAATATGACTTTATGGATGGATTTGCCAAACACATGCGGGATGCCCTACCCAATGCCTCATTTATTGGATTTACAGGAACCCCTATTGAAAATACAGATAAAAATACCCAAGCCGTATTTGGCGATTATATCGATATATATGATATCCAACAAGCGGTAGAAGATGGCGCAACGGTTCGTATTTATTATGAAAATAGATTGGCAAAAATCCATTTAAAGGAAGACGAAATGGTGAGGGTGGATGCCGAATTTGAGGAACTAACGGAAAGTGAAGAACAAACGGATCGACAAAAATTAAAATCACGCTGGGCAAGATTAGAGTCGATTGTTGGAAATGAACATCGTCTTGAACTTATCGCCCAAGACATTGTCAATCATTTTGAATCTCGTAACGAAGTCCTTGATGGTAAAGCGATGATTGTGTGTATGAGTAGAAGAATTTGTGTGGATTTATATACCCAAATCATAAAGATTAGACCTGATTGGCATAGTGACGACGATACAGATGGAACCATTAAAGTAGTGATGACGGGTTCATCATCTGACCCTTTAAACTTCCAACCACACATACGAAGTAAATTAAAACGGAAAGCACTGGGAGACAGACTCAAAGACCCAAAAGATAAGTTAAAAATAGCCATTGTTCGGGATATGTGGCTCACAGGATTTGATGCTCCTTCCATGCACACATTGTACCTGGATAAACCTATGCAAGGTCATAATCTCATGCAAGCGATTGCGAGGGTGAATAGGGTATATAAGGACAAAGATGGTGGGTTGATAGTCGATTACATTGGAATTGCGAATGATTTAAAACGAGCATTGGCGTTATATACTGATAGTGGAGGGAAAGGAAAACCAGCATTTGACCAAGATGAAGCCGCATCGGTAATGATGGGGAAATATGAGATTGTTTCCCAAATGTTCTCCGAACAACCCACCGATTCAAAGGTTCCCAAAGGATTTGATTACAAGAAATTCTTTGCATTAACACCCAAAGAGAAACTCTATTTTCCAATTCAAGCAGCCAATTTTATTTTAGGGATAGAAAACGGAAAAGACCGGTATATTAATGCTGTTACAGCTTTAACAAAATCATTTGCAATAGCTGTTCCACACCCTTATACTATGGATATAAGAGATGAAGTTGGATTATTTCAAGCCATTAAATCCAGAATTGTAAAAGTTACTCAGAGTGGGAAAGGAAAATCAGACGAGGAGATTGAAACTGCCATAAAACAAATATTGTCGGATGCAGTAGTTTCAGACGAAGTGATTGACATTTTTGATGCTGCCGGAATCAAGAAACCCGATATATCCATTTTATCAGATGAGTTCCTCGCAGAAGTAAAAGGTATGCCCCATAAGAATCTGGCATTAGAACTGTTGAAGAAACTACTCAATGACGAAATTAAAACCCGTCAGCGGGTTAATTTGGTGCAATCCAAGAAATTCTCGGAAATGTTGAATAGTGCGGTGAAGAACTACCAAAACAACTTGATTACCTCCGCACAGGTCATTGAAGAAATGATTCAATTGGCTAAAGACATAAAAGCAGCAGATAGAAGAGGGGTTGATCTTGGATTGGATTTTAGAGAATACGCTTTTTATTCCGCCTTGGAAGTAAATGATACCTCTGTTGCCATTTTGGGAGATGACATTTTAAGACATATTGCACGAGAATTAGTGGATACGGTTAAGAAAAATACAAGCATTGATTGGACGGTTCGAGAGAATGTTCAGGCCAAAATGAGGATTGCGGTAAAGAAGATACTACGCAAACATGGTTATCCACCGGATATGGAACTTAAAGCAACCGATACGGTATTAGAACAAGCGAAATTGATGGCCAACAATTTCAATGATAGAAACAACTATAATCATGGATTTGATGAATTTTCCATGGCAGCAGAACCGGAATAAAAAGACGTTAATTTCAAAAGGATATAGATAAAAACCTGGTTTTTTTGATAATTCTAGGCGTTTATAAAACTCATCCGAAAAATTTCGAATAAAATATTTTTCAATCCAAGTGATTTTTCTAGATGGTTTAGCCCCCTAATTATCGGACTTTTGATTACGGTGGTTAAACCAATATTTAAATTCCAAAAGTTTAAGAATAAAAATGAAAAATATTCTCATAAAATTTACAGTTTATGAATATATCTGCTGATTAGATTAACCCAGACTTTGTAGCCTTCGTGATTTAAATGTAGGCCATCAGAAGTAAAATTCAATTGCATTATTTCATTTTCATCTGCAAACCCTGAGAAAAGGTCAATATAGGTGAATTGATTTAACTTACTATCAAAAAATAATTTTCGGTTGATGTAAAGGATATTTGGTTTTAGGCTTAAATGAATAGTAGGTAAAAGAGACTGAACATATATTTTCGTTGTAGGACTGAGCGTTCTGATTTTCCCTACTATTTTTTGAATATTTGAGAATGTTTCATGTGGAGATTTGTTTCCTCCATTAATATCATTAATTCCTATCATTAAGAATATTGCCTTTGGTTTATAGAAACATATTTCACCTAGCCGATTAAAAACACCTTCAGTAACATCCCCTGAAATACCCCGATTAACGACGGAAATATTTTCAAGTTTTTTGGCCCAATCTCCTCCACCCTCTGTTAAACTGTTACCTAGCATTACAATAGAATTATTAGGTATTGGTCTGAATTTAAACTCATTAATTTTTTCCTTATAATGATTTTTCGACCATTCAATCACATTTTCAGGTGAATAGGAAGTAGGTGGAAATTCAGAATCAGGAGCAATGTTCTCATATAAAATTTTCTTTTTTTCTATAAATTTTTTTTGAACCAGGAAATGGGTCATTTTTATTAATGTAGGGAGAAAATTTGGATTGCTCACGGGCCAGTCGCAGGAATGACCCGCTTCCTCGACAGGAATTAATTCACATTCATTTCCTGCAGCTTTCATCAATTTTGTGAATTTCTCAGCTGTTTCAAAAAAAGTAGTTTTATCATTTGTTCCATTGGAAATAATGGTTGGTGGCCAACCTTTATCTACTTTTAACAAGGGAGAAAATTCAGGATGATCATTGAAAAAATCCTGCCCGAAGGATTCTCCCAGAACAGGATTATGCAATACCAATGCATTAGGTTTTGAACTAATTTCTAAATTTTCAATCGGTTCATCACCGCCATCAATGTAGGTACATGCAGCTATGTGGCCGCCTGCTGAACCACCTCCTACAATAATTTTATTTGGATTTATGCCTAATTTTTTTGCGTTTGTCCTTATAAAACGAACTGCAGATTTTGCATCGGCAATACATTCAAGGGGACTCGTACCATGTCGAGATTTTACCCGATAATCTGCTGTGATTCCAATGATACCATGATCGCGAAACCAGGCTGCATTTGGTATTTGATATGCTACATTTCCATTTATCCATCCGCCACCCGTGAAATAAATAATGGCAGGTAAGTCCTTTTTTTTGGCGTTTAGAGGTCGCAATATATAAAGGTATAGGTCTTCTTGTGGTGTCTTTTTGTAAAGAATCTTTTCAGCTAAATCGATGAGGTTTAATTCTGATAACCTATAACTTTCTCTTTGACTTTCAAGAGAAGTTACTGAGTCTTTCATTCCTTGTCCAAAGCATGTAAAAAAGGAACCATTAATGAAATTAATTCCAATTATTATTAAGAATACAAAATAATTTCGCTGCATAAAATAGAATCCTTTTTAGGTAAAGTCCTTAATTTTCTAAATTCCAAGAATCTTTCCATTCAATAGTAATGGAATCATTGTTAAATTTCAATGGCAACCAAACGTATTTTGATTTTTCAAGATCAGTTTTATTCCATCGGTCAGCAAGAAAAATATAATTATCTTTTTGGCCTTCAATAGGTAAAACAAAAGTACTTTGAGCCTGAAATGTACTTTCATGATCTAATCCTTTGCAGGGATTGTACAATTCAATCCAATTACCAAAAATAGAATCAGCCGAAGCTACCATTGCAGCATTGGGCATCCACCCTGTGCATGCAGATGTAATTAAATAATACTTTCCATTATGTTTAAACATTGCTGGGGCTTCCCGGCTTTTGTCGATAAAAATACGCTTTTCTATTCCTGTTGGTTCTAAATAATCATCTGTCAATAGGCTGATGTGCATGGTTGCATTGTTTTCGGAAGAAAATATATGATAAGCCTTACCATCATCATCCTTGAATAAAGTCATGTCACGACTCATTTGGTTATTAGGTCTTATGCTGCCTAAATAAAAATATGGGCCTTCAGGTTTATCACTAATAGCTACTCCCGCACGAGAATAGGAATAGTCTTCAGAGTCAACATGAAGCCACATAACATATTTTTTAGTTTTTTTGTTATAGATCACCTTTGGACGTTCCAAAACCTTGCTAATATGCAAATCATCTGATGAATCTTTTGTGTTAGGAATAAGAGCAACACCTTCAAATTTCCAGTCTATGAGATTTATTGAGGAATAACAGGAAATGCCCCCAGCATCAACCCGATAACACTCCCAGTTTTGATTAGGAACAAGCCGGGTTTTACCTTTTTTTATTTCCCCAAACCAATAGTATTTTCCCTCATGATAAAGAATTCCTGCTCCATGAGCATTTATAGGATTTCCTTCTGTATCCTTCCAGACTTTTCCGGGGATTATTTTATTTTTTTTTGTTTCGCTGCAATTCAAAAAGGAAAATGAGATCAGAATAAAAAATTTATAAATTTTTATTGACCTAGAATTCCTTATTTTTTTTAGGATAAGTAAACATTCCATTTTATAATTTTAGATTAAAAGATAGGCATGTTAAAAAGAACATGCCTATCAAAAATGATTTATTAAACTTATGAAACAATGATTATTTACCTAAGTTGGGGTTTAATGCAACTTCACTTGCCGGAATAGGTAAGTAAACTTTAACGGGTCCTAGTAATTTTAATTCATTTGGATCTTTATTCGCATTTGCTGCTTCAACCCTTTCAAGACGTGTCAGATCAAACCACCTGGAGGTACCTTCACCTGCAAATTCCCATGCTCTTTCGTTAATAACAGCCTCTATGAATTCATTGGTGGATAATCCGCTCAGAGCTGGTAATCCAGCACGGCTGCGAATAGCATTAACTGCATCATATGCTGCCTGGTCAGGGCCACCACTTTTTGCTTTGGCTTCAGCATATATGAGTAATACATGTGCGTAACGCATTAAAATAAGAGATTGACTTGTGAACCATTGACCAGGAACCATAAATTTTTTATAATAAGGGTGTTTTGTTACGCTTTTCGTCCAGGGAATGGTATTATTTTTAAATGAAGTATAGAAATAAGCTTCTTTTCTTGGGCCTTCAGGGAATGAATTAAAAAAGTTAATTTCAGGGAAGTAATCATCCCATCCACCTTCATCGCCTGGTTGAGGTGACTGTCCGTACATAGAATTACCATTTGACCAACTACAACTGCCACAATTTTGCAAAGCGAATACTTCCTCTTTGGTGGGTGTATTTTGAATGGTATTAGTCCATAGGGTAGAATAGGTAGCTAAATCAAAATTAAAACTTGCTTTATTGTCAATTACTTCTTTAGCTAAAGATGCAGCTAATGGAAGTTTTGATGCATCTTTTAGTGGCCATCCACTCTGAGTTAAATAGACGTCTGCCAAAAGGGCTTTTGCTGCTCCTTTTGAGGATCTGCCAGGTTGCGTTTTTGTATTTTGCAATAAATTAATAGCTTGATTCAAATCGCTTTCTATAAGTTTGTAAACTTCCGCAGGCTTACTTTTTGAGATAGTCTTAATTTCTTCAGAATAATTAGGAGAGGTTATTAACGGAATATCCCCCCAAATTCTAACAAGCCAATAATAATTAAAGGCCCTAAGGAAATAAGCCTCCCCCAAAATTTGGTTTACTTTGGGCCCTTGTGGAGCAAGTTTATAATTGTTGATAATATTGTTGCTACCTTGAATTGATTTATAACCACCGTTCCAAATGGCAGTCATTCTGCTATTAAGATCAGATACGTTAAATTGATCCAATTGTCGGAATTCTGCCTTATTGCTGGCAGGATGCGTAGTTAAATCATCACCTCCCATTCCGACTGCTTGCATAGCGCTCCAGGTATATCCTGAGGTAAAATTATTTTGCATTGGTCTATAAGCACCTGATAACACAGCTTGTAATCCTTCCACAGAATTAACAGCATTTTCACCGGTGACTAAACCCTTAGGTTCCTCAAGTAACAGATTTTCACATGAGAAAATAAAAATAATTATGAACGAAAGTAGTATCCTTTTCATTTTTTGATTGGTTTTTAACGATTAAAATTTGAGAACAATTCCAGCAAAAAGTTTCTTGGCATTTGGATATGAGCCATAATCAATCCCTTGCCTTAAATCTGTTCCAGATGTACTGCTTGATGATTCTGGATCTATACCTTTATATTTTGTAAAGGTGAATAGATTAATACCTCCTAAATATATTTTTAAACTGCATTTTTTAATGAAATCCGCAGGTAGATCGTAAGAAAGATTCAGGTTTTTAATTCTTATAAAGTCACCCTTTTCCAAAAATCTGGTGGACTGTAAATAATTGACACTAGAAGAACTGAATGCTGGAATATCAGAATTCTCATTACTACCGAGAACAAATCTATTTTTTATATCCGAAAGAGTAGCTTGTCTGGCATCAGCACTTTGAGCAATGGAAGCTCCATAAGTATAGTTTAGTTTATCAAAACCCATTAATGCCTGAATAAACACATTCAGGCTAAATCCTTTATATTGAAAAGTATTGTTCCATCCAATGGATGTTTTTGGCATACCATTTCCCATTATTTGAAAATCACTGGAGTTTATTTTTTTATCCCCATTTACATCTTCATATCTGGCGTCTCCTGGTTTATTTCCAAATAATTTTGCCGTTTCCAGTTCGTTACTTTTCCAGGTTCCCAGATATTTTAAGCCCCAATAGGAACCCACTCCATATCCTGGCACAAGGGCAAATTCAGGCTGGGTTGATAATCCAGCGCCTATATTACTTCTGTAATAATAAATCTTCTGTTCTCCAAGGCTTATTACTTTGTTTTTTAGAAATGAAGAAACTAGAGTAGTCGTCCAAGAGAAATTCATATTGCTTACAGGAGTGGCATTTAAAGATAATTCTAAGCCACTATTTTGAATTTCACCAACATTACTTATGATATTTCCTCCACCAATGTAGGCAGGTACGGGAAGAGGCATCAATAAATCGGATGTATTCTTTTTGTAGTAATCAAAGGAAAGCGTTAATTTTCCCTTAAAAATACTCATATCCAGACCTGCGTCTAATGATTTTGTAGTTTCCCATTTCAAGCCTGCATTCCCAGGATTCCCAATTAATAGGTTCGGTAAAAGAGCAGTATTACTAAAACTGGTACCGGCATCACTATAATAACTGGATAATGTTCCGTAGGGATTAATTGCCTGACTACCCGTAATACCGTAACTTAAACGTAATTTTAACTGCTCGAAAAAGGAGAGGTTTTGCATAAATGGTTCTTCAGAAACTTTCCAGGCAATCGCTGCTGATGGGAAAGTACTGAATTTGTTTTTTTCCTGAAATTTTGAAGAACCATCCCGTCGCAGAGATGCGGTTAGTAAGTATTTATCTTTAAAAGAGTAGTTTAACCTTCCAATATATGACAACAATCCTGATTTACTGTAACTTGCAGAACTCGTAATGGTACCCGCCAAGGTAAGATTGTCATAGGACAAATTGGGAAATAACAGATTATTTGCATTAGCATTGAATCCCTTATTTTTAAAAGACTGACTTTCTAAAACACCTGTAATGGTTAGGTTATGTACTTTGTTGAAAAGTCGATTAAAACTTAATATGTTGCTGTTTTGAATATTGATGGTCTCACTTGTATATCTTCCATTGTAAGGAGTATTATTGCTTATTGAATTATTTCCAAAATATCCTCCATTACCACTTAAATAATCAGCTCCGAGTAGCAAATCGAAAGTTAATCCCCTTATAATCTGATAATTAGCTCTCCCAATAATAATTCCATTTGTTGATACATAGTCACTAACCCTGTCCAAACTTAACGCAACTGGATTGTAAGCAATCGAACCTACCGGATCTGAAATGGTAAAATTACCAAACTGGTCATAAATTGGTGTCGTGGGAGCCCAGGCGAGAGCTTGAGTTAATACACTATTTTTTCCATCAGCACCTTGTGTATTAGTTGATTGTTTCTGAATAGCTGAAAAATTTAAACTGATATTTAATTTTTCTGAAACTTTTGAGTTAATGTTTGATCTAATACCTATTCTTTTAAAACCGGAATTAAGTATTACTCCATTTTCATCAAATAAATTACCTGAAACAAAATAATTCGTTTTTAAATTTCCGCCAGAAATTGATAATTGATGCTCTTGTCCCAGGGCCGTTCTGAATATTTCATTCTGCCAGTCTGTACCACCATTATTTTGAAAATTTGTAATCTGATCTTGAGTAAAGATTGGATTTAAGTTGAGGTCTTTATTTTTTTGATTTACAAGAATGGCAAAATCATAAGCACTGAGCAAATCAAATTTTTTCAGTACGCTTGCATTCGTAAAAGTAGAGGTGTACTCAATTAATACTTTTTCCTGAGTTCCTTTTTTTGTAGTGACAATTATCACTCCGTTAGCTCCTCTACTACCATAAATAGCAGTACTTGAAGCGTCTTTCAGCACTTCAATGGATTCTATATCTCTCGGATTGATATTATTAAAATCTGCACCAATAAATCCATCAATCACAAATAATGGATTATTGTCCCCCAATATTGAATTTGAACCACGGATTCTGATACTTACATCTCCTCCGGGAGCACCAGCATTGTTGACGACAGAAACACCCGCAGCTCTTCCCTGAAGCGCTTGGTCAACCCTGTAGATAGGTTGATCCTTAAAATCTTTTGAACCCAAACTAGTAACTGAACCTGTTAAGTCTGTTTTTTTTCGGGTACCATATCCAATCACCACTACCTCGTCAATTACTTTTGAATCCAATTTCAGGAAAACTTCAATATTGTTTTGGTTAATAATTGAAATTTCTTGTGTCAAGTAGCCAATATAAGAAATAATTAGCGTAGCACCTTCATTAGGAATAGACAGATTAAAACTTCCATCTGCTTCAGTAGAAGTACCATTAGAAGTACCCTTAATCAAAATGGTCACCCCAAAAAGGCCTTCACCGTTTTCATCTGTTACTATTCCTTTTATATTTCTCTGTATTGATTTTAGTGCTACAGGTGTTGGTGTAAGGTTAGATAATTCTTCTATGTTAGCTAAATTATCCAATCTGGGATCTGTATCTGCAATTTTCTTTTCAGTGTTAGTTTCTAATGATAATCCAAGAATTTTCTTTTTTTTATCCGATTTAATTACATAGGAGGTTTTGTTGTACTTTTTAAAATTTAAACCTATAGGAAATAAAATTTTTTCTAGATTTTTTTCCAGACTTTGGTTTAAATCAATCAGTTTATGTGAGACGGTAACTCCTTCAACCGTTTTTAATTCGTACATAATGTCAACTTGATATATTTGCTTGATTTCAGTAAGTACTTCACCAAGTTGACGATTGGTGGTTTGATAAAATTTACCACTTTCTTCCAGAGTTTGGTTGATGCTGGATAGCATTTGACTATGTCCGTAAGTCATTCCAATAAAAAAAGAATAAAAAGTAAACTTCATAAAGGTTACTCTAAGTAATTTTTGTTTCATACGCTGGTTTTTTTAATAATGATTAAAAAAGATTACTATTCAGTGAATCGGATTTTATTCCCATCCCTATAAAATTGAATATCCAATAATTCCGAAATGGCCTCTATAAATTCATCAGCGTTTTCAGCCCGGAATGATCCCATGAGTTTTTGTTGTTTTAAGGTAGAATCAATATATACTTCTAAACCATATGTTTCATAAAGCAACAAAGCTATATCGGTAAATGGAGTCTCTTGAAAAATGAATCTTTTCTCCTTCCATGAAGATTGGTTCTGTGTTTCGGAAAGTTTACGCTTTGATATTTGATTTTTTTCATCAAATGCCACTATATCACCTGGATTCATATGCAATGTTTTTTTTGATTTGGCTTTTTGATAATTGATTTTTATTTTTCCTTTATTTAAAATAATCTTTCCTCCACGATTTCGTGAAAAAACCGAAAACTCAGTACCTAATACAACCACTTCAAAATTCCTTAGTGTTTTTACAATAAATTTCTGATTGTTTGATTGGTGTGTTACTGAAAAATATGCTTCTCCATTTAAAAAAACCTCGCGATGGTACTTACCAAATCCCCAACGTGGTACTTGCAAAGAGGAGTTGGCATTTAAAGTAACCTTAGTACCTTCGCTAAGGAAAAATGACTTTACCTCTCCGAAGCTGGTCTGATATCGTTTATGTAATAACTCCAGTCGGAATTGCCACAATACTGAACCAAGTAAAATGAGGAAACATGAAACCAAAGCTAAACGTAAATATTTGTCACGTTCAGTTACCAAGGATTCATTTTTAGAAGAGGGTAGATTTGAAATTTCTTTATTAGGATGTTGTTGAAAAAAGGTTTGGTATTTTTGGATTAAGAGATCGCTATTAGGCAGATATTCTGGATTTATTTTTTCCCATTCTTCCAACCATCGGTAAAATAATTCTTCATTTTCCTCCATACTCAACCATTCTTCAATTTGTTTATGTTGTAATGGTGTAGTACGATTGGAAAGGTGGTCAAATATCAACTCTTTGGTGATTTCAGCTTCCATATCAGAGGTTGTCAATTTTTTATCAATCTTAAACAGAGATCGTTGTTAACGGATAAAACAAACTAAATAAACTTATAAATGTTAATCCAGCTAAAAGTAGAAGATAGTCTTTCAGTCCCTTTCGAATTAAATTCAAAGCTTTAACAATATGAACTTCTACCGTTTTTATGGAGATTCCCAAGTCAGAAGCAATTTCCTGATACCTCTTTCCTTCGAATCTACTTTTTAAGAAAACTTTTCGGCATTGAGGGGGTAACTCTTCGATAAGTACTTTTAAACGAAAATAGGTTTCCTCATAGTGGGTGATGCAATCAGGGCGAAGATCGCTAGTACTTTCTTGCCTACTGGCAAATTCTAAACTTACCTGAGACTTAAATTCCATTCTTAGATAGGTGTAAGCTGCATTCCGAACACTTCTAAAAAGGTAGAACCGATAGGATGATTGAATGGATGCATAAGCCTTGGTTCGCCATAATTTAAAAAATACTTCACTTACAATATCTTCTGCAATGTCTTTGGAATACACAAAGCGAATAGCGTGACTGCATAATGTCTGATGATAACGCCTGAATAACATCTCGCATCCTTGTTCTGGATTTATCTTGAAAGCTTGTCTAATGAGTATTTCATCATCAGTATGAATATGATTCCTCTGGGGCTCTTTTGTAATATCTTCATCACTAGAGAGCAGACGCATATTGTTTGCTTTCCTAATTTTGAAAGTTTTGCCAGGTATATTTCTTTTCATCAAAAAGAATTATTTTAAGCCAAAAGGTGATTCAGATTAATAGGAATCTAAATTTTACAATCAATTAACTTTAAATAAGACTAAAATTAATGGAAATCCCCTTAGTCAATTATCTGTTTTTTTTAAAATAAATTTAATTGGGTTACCATCGATGAATTATCGAATTTATAAACTTTTGTAAATCATGAGGCATATAAGTAAGGTATACTAAAGGCTATAAGAAATGATTAAGCTTCCAGTGCACTGCTTACAACTCGTTGTAAATCGGACGACCGTTTCAAAATTTTGCTTTTTCCGAATGGTTTCACTTAATGTTATGATGATATCTAATGGTTCATTACTTTTTATATTATTGTAGCAATCCAAGGCTAGTTTTTTTCCCCAAACGGCAAATTTTTTCTGATCGAAACCTTTACTATGCAGTAAACTTACTATTGCAGCATCACCCATTATTCTTATGGCAAACGGCATCGAAATGAAATCCACAGGAGAACTTGTTGTAACCGAAAATTGATATTTGCGTTGATTTTCCCGATGAACCTTTAAGTATTCAAAATGATCCTTCTCACATGCTTGAGTCAGATACTTACTTGAAAGGCTATCTACTATATTTAATGCTATCATTTCATCCTTGAAATCTTTTTCTTCTAATTCCCAGCTATGCTTTGAAAGTTGAAATTCGTCACAAGGAGTTTCTTGATCCATCGTTTGAATTAGGTCTCCATTTGATTTAAGGAGTAACCATTTAGGAGCAGTCCTTCCATTAAATTTGTTAGACAAGGAATAAGTGTAGGCGCCCACTTCGGTGATGAGCAAAAGGGATCCCTTTTTTAATTGGTCGGCACAAATGTTTTCCTTTAAGGTATCTCCTGCGAAGCATAAGGGACCTGCAATAGCATCACCTCCAACTGGCAACTCACTACCATTTTCGTTAATTATTCTATGAGGCCATTTTAATAACGTAACCTTTGCCAATTGGTCTGTTCCGACATTTACGATAGCCCAGCTTTTTCCTCTCGATTTTTTAACTGTTTGAACACATGTAAGTAAGGCAACCACATTTCCAACAAGGGCATGTCCTGGCTCAACACTATACTGGAACTGCTTCTTTTTTAATAAAGTCATCCTTTGACACCAGTGGTTTAAGGAGGGGAATTTTTGATTTTCATCAAATGGGATACCCAAACCACCACCTAAATTTATATCTGTGATACCATGTCCTTTTATATTTAATTTCTCCGCAATTTCATTTAGGCTGTTCATGGCATGCTCAAAACTCTCCATATGATCCATTTGGGTGCCAACATGAATATGTAATCCTGATAGCGGCAAGGTTATCTTATTTAAAATTCCCTCTAAATCTTCAGTAGGAATGCCAAATTTTGAAGATAAATGGCCATGAGCCATCAACTCCTGATTTTCATTTTTATTAGCATATCCAATAGAATCAGGTAGATTTAATCTAAAGAAAAGTTTACCTTTTATTTCATCTCCTTTCAATACTTCTTGTAGTTCCATAATAGCATCGGGATCGTCCATTACCACATTGCCACCTGAAATTAATAGGTATCTGCATATTCTAATGTCTTGTATAGGTGCATTATAAGATATATTTTCCAATTTAATTCCAGCAAATAATGCCAGATTAATTTCAAGTTGGCTGGCACAATCCGCTCCGACACCCAGTTTTGCTAATATTTGAAGAATGGTAATAGAGGGATTGGTTTTTACAGGGAAAAAGATTAGATTATTTTTTCCAGTAAATTTTTCATATTCCATTACATTGGCAATCAATTGTTTCTCACTTATAATCCAAGCCGGTGAACTGAATCGGTCGTGAATGGCTGAAATGTTTATTTTCTTGGGCCAATCTGTCATTATCGCACTTTCCATCTTTTGGGTTTTTAAAGAAGATGTTCCATTGAATGTAAAATATTCCGCTTCTTAAAATAAATCTCCCTTGGAACGTTTCCATTTGCTCCTGACATACTTATTAAAAACAGCGTAAAATGAAAACGAAAAAAATTTTAAGTGAGATTGCACTTCTCGAATCCTTCAGCAAACAAGGTGAAAGCTACACAAACGAATCAGGAAGTTTCGGATGGAGAAATCCTATCAGACAGGATACTGGATCTATTCTTGAAGAGATTACCTCAAAAGCCGCTCCCGAAAGAGTATTGGAAATTGGCACCGCACATGGTCTGTCCACCTTATACCTGGTATGTGGATTAAATGCTAATAAAAACCCAAGCATTGATAC
>Ga0214917_10003837_pt1 | contig 17127 bp, 13 predicted proteins | sample LL_1208_BB_MetaG_FD_177983 | JGI IMG/M metagenome (GOLD analysis project Ga0214917, IMG submission 177983) | Freshwater microbial communities from Lake Lanier, Atlanta, Georgia, United States - LL_1208_BB | ecosystem: Environmental > Aquatic > Freshwater > Lake | place: USA: Georgia | collected... | reverse complement strand
CCCCATCTGGGTTTCGGGACCTCAATTTCCCGCACAGCCAACTTGACCCGGTCTGGCCCCAAAGCTTCCCGTAGTTTCCCGATCGCCACCATGCTGGGCTGGATCCGCATCTGTGCCCCAGCTTCCATTAAAACTTTCTTTCCCTCCGCCTCCACTTCCAGCCGCATGGGGGTGTCGCCGGAATGCGCCGCCACAATCTCCTTCACCCTGGCCATCGCCTCACCCGCCAACTGCTCGCGGTTGGGCGCCAAATGCACATGGGTCACCAGCTTCGTCATGGCTGCTTCCAACGTGATGCATTCCGAGGTTCGGAGCCGCACCCTGTCTTCCGCATCCGTGTCCACGGAACCTCCCACGACCAGCGGACTGCCCACCTTCAAAGCCATGCCGGACTCCCGGTACAAATCCGGAAAAATCATGATCTCCATCCGCCCTGTCTTGTCCTCCAGCATCACCCGCGCATACGGCTTCTTGTCTTTCTGGGTCAGCCGCACCTCCACCGCTGTCACCACCCCGGCCATCCGGGCCACCGTCCCGCTTTGCATTTCATCCGGTTCCCCCAGATTCAACGTCCGGAAGGCCCGCAGATCCGCCTCAAACTCATCTGCGGGATGACCCGTGACATAAAATCCCAACAACTCCTTCTCCGCCGCCAACTTTTCCCTTTTCGGCCAGTCCTGGAAATCCGCCGGCGCCCTCTCCCCTCCGGCACTTTTCTGCGGAGCCACTTCTTCCATCAACCCAAACAACGTGCCCTGCCCGCGCTCCTTGTCCCTCGAGGCCGAGGCCGCCAAGGACATGGCCGCATCCACTTTGGAGGCCAGCCAGGCCCGGTTCGGACTGATGGCATCGAAGGCTCCCGACCGGATCAGGCTCTCCACCGCTTTCTTGTTCATCGCCTTGTATTCCACCCGGGCACAGAAGTCCTCCATGGAGAGGAATTTTCCCCCGCTCTTTCTCGCCTCCAAAATCGCATCCACACACGCACTCCCCACATTCTTGATCGCCCCCAACCCAAAAAGGATCTGGTTGGGTTGCACGGTAAAGTTTTTTTCACTGGTGTTGACGCTGGGAGGCAGGATCCGGATCCCCATGTTCAGAGCCTCGGACGTAAAGAGGGCGATTTTGTCGGTGTTGTCGAGTTCATGGGACAAGAGCGAGGCCATGTACTCGGTCGGATGATTGGCCTTCAGGTAGGCGGTCTGACAGGCCAGCACGGCGTACGCCGCACTGTGGCTCTTGTTGAACCCGTACCCCGCAAACTTTTCCAGCAATTCAAAAATCCGCAGGGCTTGCGATCGGGGAATCTCGTTCACCTTGGCGCAACCCAGGACAAAGGTCTCCCTCTGCTTGGCCATCTCCTCCGGCTTCTTTTTCCCCATCGCCCGCCGCAAAAGATCGGCCTGACCCAGGGTATAGCCGGCCAGCACCCGGGCTGCCGCCATCACCTGCTCCTGATAAATCAAGACCCCGTAGGTCTCCGCACTGATTTTTTCCAACAGGGGATGTTCGTAGCTGAACTGGGTCTTCCCCTTTTTGCGCTTCACATACTCGTCGATCAGATCCATCGGACCCGGACGGTAGAGCGCAATCAGGGCGATCAGGTCCCCGATTCCCTTCAGGTCGAAAATCGCACAGGTCCGCCTCATTCCCGGAGATTCCACCTGAAACACCCCCACGTTTTCCGCCCGGTTGAGCAGGGCATACGTCTTGGGATCGTCCAAAGGAATCTCCTCCGGCGTCATCTTTTTTCCTGTGGTTTGTGCCACCAGGGCCAGGCAGTCCTGAATCACGGTCAGTGTTTTCAGCCCCAGAAAATCCATCTTCAACAACCCGATATCCCCCACCGCCCCCATGGAAAACTGGGTCATCACCGCCCCGGTGTCGTCCCGCGTCAGCGGCAAATAATCGGTCAGATCACGGTCGGCAATCACCACCCCCGCCGCATGGGTTCCACTTTGCCTCACCATGCCCTCGAGTTGGAGCGCCGCCTCGATCACCGGTCGCACCGACTCCTCCTGGGAGAGGTTCTTGAGTTCCGGCACCTGTTTCAACGCATCCGACAACTTGGCTCCCGGAACTTTCGGAATCAGATCCGCAATCCGCGAAGTCTCCCCAAAACTCATCCCCATCACCCGACCCACGTCCCGCACGGCCATCTTCGCCCCCATCGTTCCGAAGGTGATGATCTGCGCCACCGCCCTCTCCCCATACTTGTTGCGGACATAGGCAATCACCTCTTCGCGGCGATCCGGGCAAAAATCGATGTCGATATCGGGAGGGGATATCCGCTCCGGATTCAAAAACCTCTCAAAGAGCAGACCGTACCGGATCGGACAAAGGTCGGTGATGCCAAGCACGTAGGAGACCAGACTCCCTGCGGCGCTGCCTCGTCCCGGTCCCACCGGAATTCCCTTCTTTTTGGCGTAATCGATAAAATCCCACACGATCAGGAAATAACTGACGAAACCCGTCTTCCCGATAACCCCCATCTCAAACTCCAGACGTTCTTTCAACTCCTTGTCGGTTCCTGCGCGCGGGCCGTATCGCCGGACCAAACCTTCCTGGCACAACTTTCGAAAATAACTCTCCCGGGTCATCCCCTCCGGCACGGCAAAAGCCGGAAATTTATTACCCCCCAACTCCAGCTCCAATTCACACCGCCCCGCAATCAGCCCGGCGTTCTCATAGGCCTCAGGAAACTCGGCAAAAAGCTTGGCCATCGCCTCGCTCTCCTTGAGATAAAACTCCTCCCCGTAAGACTTCATCTTTCTCTCCGGATCGTTCAGCCGGCCGTTCGTCGCAATGCAGACCAGAATCTCCTGGATGATGGCATTCTCTTTTTGGACGTAATGCACGTCGTTCGTGGCCACGAGCGGGGTCCGGGTCTCCTGGCCCAGCTTTCGGTAAAAGGTGCGGATCTTTTCCTGCTCGGGCAGACCATGATTTTGAATCTCCAGATAGAAATCCCCCGGTGGAAAAATCTCCCGATATTCGCCAAAGACTTTCCGTGCATCCTCCTCCCTTCCTTCCAGGTAAGCGGAGGCAATCTCCCCCTTGATGCAGGCGCTGGTCCCGATCAACCCGGCCGAATGTTTGGCCAAAAGTTTTTTGTCGATGCGCGGCTTGTAATACACGCTTTCCAGGTGCGCCGCCGTCACCAGATGAATCAGGTTGCGGTATCCCTCCAGATTCCGCGCCAACAGGAGAAGATGATAGTTCGCATCCTTGCCCCCGGCCCCTGACTTTTTCTCAAATCGGTCCCCGGGAGCAATATAGACCTCGCACCCCAAGATCGGTTGGATCCCTTCTTCCTTGGCCGCCTCATAGAACTCCAACGCCCCATAGAGGTTTCCGTGATCCGTCAAAGCCAGGGCGGGCTGCCCCAACTCCTTGGCCCTTGCCACCAGCTTGGGAATCCGGCAGGCCCCGTCCAACAACGAGTATTCCGAATGGCAATGGAGATGGACAAAGGGTTGGGCCACGACTGCTCAATCTGTTCCCTCCCCCTTCTTCTTCCAGCCAATTCCACCTTTTCTCCAGCACCCCCTTGGGAAAATCTGCCCATTTTTTTTGAAATCCTTGCTTCCCCGCCATGCCATTTTCCCTTAGGATTTCATCTTCATGGTTGAAATACGTCTCAAGCGCGGGGAATCGGTCGACAAGGCCCTTCGCCGCCTGAAAAAGAAGCTCGATCGCGAGGGCATCCTTCGCGACGCCCGTGCCCGCCGGACCTACGAAAAGCCCAGCGTTCGCCGTCGCCGCAAGATGAAGGAACCGAAGATCAACTTCTACGGCAATTTCTCCCTCTGACCTTTCCGGGTCCCACGACCCGTTTAACGCTCCCTCCGTCGACCCCCTTTTACCGCCCTCGAGCCCCTTTCGGGGTCGCTTAACGATTTTGCCGGTTGTCTCCTCGACTCAGGACCACCTCCGCTCCTCCCCCCCGACCCCTCCGGCGGTCTTGGCCGCAGAGATTCAGACCAAGGGACACGGTCGCCAAGGAAGGCCATGGATCTCCTCGCAGCCTCTGGGTCTTTGGGTCTCCGTCCTGCTGGAGGTGAACCCGGAACAACTTCGCATCCTCTCCCTCGTGGGAGCCTTGGCCACCGCCGATGCCATCCGGGTCCTGACCGACCTCGAACCCTCCTTGAAATGGCCGAATGACCTCCTTCTGCAGGACCGAAAGGTGGCCGGCCTGCTCGTCGAAACCATCGCCCGGAATCATCAACCTCCCCTCGCCCTCTTGGGGCTTGGCCTCAATCTTCATCAACAACTTTCCGAATTTCCGGACGATCTAAAAAAAACCGCCATCTCCCTTCGCCAAGCATCCGGCCGCTTGATCCCACGCAGTCAGGCCTTGGCCGCTTTTTTGAAATGCCTGGACCACCGCCTCCACCAAAACCAAGAGGACGTCTTGGCCGGTTGGCGCGCCGGGTTTCCCCACATGGGCCGCACCCTGACCATTCGGGTGGGCGAGGAAACCCTTTCCGGTATCGCCGAAAAGGTCGACAACGCAGGCCACCTTCACCTTCGCCTGGCCCATGGGGAGATTCGCATTCTTACCTCCGGCGAGACGAATTTTCCCGCGTGAAGATCGGCGCCTCCCTTGGCAATATGCCCTGAGATGAGTAACCGCATCGACGATCTCTTCGCCGACCTCCGGAAGGCAAAACGCAAGGCGTTGGTGGCCTACCTGGTCGCCGGGGACCCCGATCTGGAAACCACCGCCCAACTTGTGCCAGCCCTCGTGGAGGCGGGAGCGGACATGGTGGAACTGGGCGTTCCCTTCTCCGATCCCTTGGCCGATGGAATCGTTAACCAACTCGGGTGCCAGCGGGCCTTGGACTCCGGCACCACGCTTCCCAAGGTTCTGCAGTTGGTGACGCGGTTGCGTCGCGAAAAATGCTCCGTCCCCCTGGTCCTCTTCACCTACTACAATCCGGTCTTTGCCTATGGCCGCGAAAAATTCGAAGCCGACGCATGGAAAGCCGGCGCGGACGGCCTCCTTTTGCTCGACCTCCCTCCCGAGGAAGCGGCTCAGGACCTGCCCGGGCGTGGTGAATTGCGACGGATTGTCCTGGTGGCCCCCACCACGCCGGAGGATCGGGTTCGCTCCCTCGCCTCCTCTGCCTCCGGTTTTGTTTACTACGTCTCCCGGGAAGGAGTCACCGGCATGCAGCAAAGCCTCCCGCCCACGCTCCGGGAGAAAGTCGGCTTTTTGAAAAAGTCCACCCCCCTTCCGGTCTGCGTCGGTTTTGGCATTTCCAGCCCCGATCAGGCGGCGCAGGTCGCGGCCCTTTCTGACGGAGTGGTCGTGGGCAGTGCCATCGTCGACCGAATCGGAAAGCTGGGAAAATCCCCGCAACTAATCCCCGAAGTCGTCTCTTTTCTCCGACCGATCGCCGAGGCCGTGCACGCCGCGTGAGCCGCACGCTGGGAATCGATTACGGGACCGTCCGCATCGGGTTGGCTCTGTCTGATCCCACAGGGACTCTTGCTTCCCCGCTCCCCCATCTGGAAAAGAAATCCCCCGCTCAAATTCGGGACTTCCTTGGCGAACTGATCCAAACCCAAAACATCTCCAAAATCGTCGTGGGTCTTCCCCGGAACATGGACGGATCCTACGGACCCGCAGCAGAAAAAGTACGAAGTTTTATTTCCCAAATCCAGACCAGCCTCGGCATTCCAATCGAAACCCAGGACGAGCGCTTAACCACTGCCCAAGCCTCCAAACAGTTATCGGAATTCGGATTGAGCCAGAAGGATTTACGCAAGAAAATCGACAGTTCGTCTGCCGCTTTAATCCTTCAGCAATACCTTGACCTGAAAAGCCCTCTTCGCTAGGAATTTATCCCTATGCACCTCGGAGGCATTCCTCAGAAGTTTCGTGTCGTGGCCAAAATTACCGGCTTATTGACCATTTTGTTCACATTCTGCGCCCATGCAGGGGATGGGAGTTTAGCTGTTCCCGCATCGGACCTAAAATCCCCGACGACTCAAGCCAAGGATGTCTCCGAGTCGGGGGATCTCACCAGTCGTCTCTTCCGCGAAGACCGCATCACTTTGGAATTCATGGCCGGGGCCATGTTTTCTCCCTGTGGCCTGGGTCCAACCGTCCCCGTTTACAATTACCAGCAAAACAATATCCGATTGGGTTGGATGGTCGACTCACCGGATTCCTGGGGTCCTTGCGCCGAATCGGGGAATCCGCTTCGGGGAAATTTTGAAGCTCTGTTTGAAGTCACCGGTTCTTACGTGTGGGAAAGCTTCGGCACCTATATGACCGGCATCACGGGACTCGTCCGCTATAATTTTGTCCAACCAAACTGGGTGGTTGTTCCTTACATTCAAGGTGGGGCCGGCATCATTTACACGGATGCCAGAAATTGGTCGGACCAGAACGCCATCGGCGGCAACTGGGAATTCACCCCACAATTCGCCGGCGGGCTGAAATTCCTCATCGAGGATAATTTCTCTTTTAATTTGGAAGGGGCTTTTCAACACATCTCCAATGCCGGAACCTCCGCCAGAAATTATGGAGTCAACGCCTACGGTGGTTTTGCCGGATTCACCTACTACTTCGATAAAACCTGGGACGATTGAAACCTAAGCCCACGGTGATTCCTCACCGTCTCCTCGTCGCTTACCGCGGGGAAGATTTCTACGGCTGGCAAAGGCAGGATCCTGCACCCACCGTTCAGCTCGCCCTCGAACAGGCTCTCCAAAAAATCTACGGCCGCCCGCTCTCCGTGGCCGGTTCCGGCCGCACGGATCGTGGTGTTCATGCCTTGGGCCAGACGGCCTCCTGTGAACTGCCCTCCACCCACACGGCGGCGACCTTAACCAAGGCCCTGAACTTCCATCTACCCGCAGGGGTCCGCGTTCTTTGCGTTCGGCGTGAAAAACCCGGCTTCCACGCCCGCTTTTCCGCCAAGGGGAAAGCCTACCTGTACCGTATTGCCAATACCGACCCCCTCCATCCCCTGGAGATCGGACGTGCTTGGCATATCCCCCGACCTCTTGATCTCACCTCCATGCGAAAAGCCGCCAAACTTTTCACCGGGCGACACGATTTTGCCTCTTTTACCTCGAACCCCGGGTACGAGCGCAAATCCACCATTCGCCGGATTCGTGCCCTTCGAATTGTGAAAAGAAAAAATGGGATCATAGAACTCCTCTTCGACGGAGACGGGTTTCTCTACCGCATGGTCCGGAATCTGGTCGGCGCCCTCGTCAAGGTGGGCCAAGGACGGCTAAGTCTGTCCAATCTCAAGAAGATCCTTCAAAATCGGTCCCGCACGGGCGCTCCCCCCACCGCCCCCGCCGAAGGCCTCTATCTCTCCAAGGTTCGCTACTAACGGACAAACCAAACCGGGCGGGGAGCGCCTCGCCAGCGCTCCCGTGGAGCCCTACCCCGTCACTTTTTTCCGAAACTCCGCAATCTCCTCGTTGACTTTGGCCCACTCCTTCAATTCCAAACGGGAAGGAACGGAGGACAATGTTTTTCCAAAAAGCCGCACTCTTTCGACGGCTTGCCCCCAATCTTTTTCCGGCATCTCCGCCAAGGCATCCCTCGCAATTTCCACACAGGCCGGGTTATGGCAAAGAAGCAGAATTTCCTCCCCTGCAAGAACGGCCTGCCGCGAAGCTTCCGCACTGCCGTAACGGTTGGCAATCGCTCCCATCTCCAGGTCATCCGTCATCACCAAGCCTCGATATCCCATTTTTTTCTTCAGTAAATCGGTGACAATTTCCCGATTCAAACTCGCCGGTCCGGAACCGGCTCCCCAGGCGGGGAACTGGGCATGCCCAACCATGATGGCATCACATTGGCCTCCCACCTCCCGAAACACGGCCAACTCCTCTTTCTCAATCTCCTCCCGCGTTCGGGAAACCAGAGGCAGGTCACCATGGGGATCAATTCCACAGAAGGTGTAACCGGGAAAATGTTTGCCCGTTCCCTTCACCCCCTCCTCCTGCATTCCCTTCAAAAACTCGCCAGCCCGCTTGATCACCTGCGCCGGATTTTCCCCAAAACATCTTCCCGCCAGGGAATTATCGATACCCGCCCGATCCCGGGGGGCAAAATCCAGCACGGGAGCCAAATCGAGATTCAACCCGACCAGCTTCATCAAACGTCCCGTTAACCGCCCGTGCTCATGAAACCAATCCTCCCTCCCGGCTTGAGCCAGATCCTCACCGGAAGGCGGACGTTCCCCCATCACGGCCAACCGGGATACCCTGCCCCCCTCCTGATCCACCGTCAGGATCGCGGGATGGTCCAGCAACGAGGCACAGTCTTGAACCAGCCGGTGGAATTGTCCCGCCTCGGCCATGTTTCGGGTGAAAAAAATAAAGCCCCCGGGTTGCACCCTCCGGATCAGGTCGCGCAGACCGTCCGTCAGTTCGGGCCCCGGCACCCCCATCACGATCAACTGGCCGGCAGGATGTGTTTTCACCTCTTCGGCTTTAAGGAAAAGGTCCTTCCGGCGCACGCTCAAAGTCAGTTGTACTCTCGACCTGCCCCCCCGCTTATTCTAAGGTTTCAGGTCCAAGTATGGCCGCTTTTCAGATCATCTTTACCCCGGCGAGCTCCGCGGAAATCACCCGCTTGCCAACCCCTCTGCAGGTGGAGGTGCTTCGCGAATTCGATGTTTTGACCGCTGACTTTCTGGAGAAGCACCCCGACCGCTTTGGCACGGTCCGTTGTCCGGATCGAACCCTGTACCGCTACCGGGCCGGGGACTACCGGATCTACTTTGAAAAGACCGACAAAGGCCTGGTCATTCACCGGGTCCTGCACAAAAACTCCCTCAAGGATTTCGCCTTCCGCTCCCAGCTCCCCTTGTCCGAGGACGAGGTATTGGGGGAAAACCCAAAATTCTGGGAGCTCATCAACTCCCCCGGTTCCAAAAACGAATGAGCCCCCGCTTTCTCGGCCTCCTGTTGGTCGCGCTTTCCCCCCTCCTCTCGGGATGCCAATCTTCCCGCTCCATGTCCAATCTGGTGGCCCTCTTTACGGATTTTGGCTCCGGCGACCCCTATGTCGGCCAGTTGAAAGGAGCCATCAAAACGATCCATCCGGAATCCGAGATTTTGGATTTATCCCATGAAAATGCTGCTTTCGACATCGCCACCGCCTCTTACCTTCTGGCCAAGTCCACCCGGACCCTGCCCGCAGGAACCGTGATTGTCGCTGTCGTGGACCCGGGGGTTGGCTCCAACCGCGAGGGCTTGGTGGTGCGGACCCAGACCGGTCGGATTTATGTGGCCCCCGATAACGGCCTCCTGACCGAGGTCTTGGCCCGGGAAGGACTTGCCGAAGCCCGGATCCTGCAAAACCCCAAATTCAATCTCCCGGGATCATCGTCCGCCACCTTTCATGCCCGGGATATTTTTGGCCCGGTCGCCGCTCACCTTGTTTCGGGGATATCACTCGAATCTTGCGGGCCAAAAGCGGAAAAGGTTATGCGACTGCCACGGCCGTTGGCCACAGTGATGGCCAACCAAGCCAAAGGCCAAGTCCTGTACATTGACCACTACGGCAACATTCTCTCCAACATCCCCGGCTCCGAACTCACCAAATTAAAACCAGGTCAGCTTCTTAGCTTAACCCTTCGGGGAAAAAATGTATCGGTTCCCTTTTTACGCACCTACGCCGAGGCCCCCGCCGATCGTCCCTTTGCCCTGATCAACAGCGACGGGGAACTCGAAATTGCCATCGCCAAGGGTCATGCCGCCAAGGAATTGGGGGCCAAAGTCGGTGACCCCTTGGTGCTAAAACTCTAGGCCTCGCTGCCGCCTAGCGCTTCGGCTTTTTCGCCCCTGCTCCTTTTTCCAACAACTCCCGCGCCATGGCTCGGGCCGCTTTTCCATCTCCACCCAACATTCGGCTGAGCTCTTTTTCCCGCTCCTCACCCTCTACCCGCCCCAGACGTGCAAAGGTCCGTCCTTTTTCCACCGTTTTTGTCACGCAGAAATGGGCATTTGCCACCGCCGCCACCGCCGGTAGATGGGTCAGGCAAAGAACTTGATGGGTTTGGCCCAAGCCGCGCAACCTGGCGGCCACGGCCAACGCCGTCTCCCCCCCCACATTGGCGTCCACTTCATCAAATATCAGAATCGGCACCTCGTCTCGTTCGGCCAAAACCGATTTGATGCCCAGCATCACCCGCGCCAACTCCCCGCTGGAGGCAATGGCCCGCAACGGACGCGGAGGTTCGCCGGGATTGGGGGCAAACATCAGTTCGATCGTCTCCCCACCCTCCATTCCAGGGTGCTCCACCTTTTGCAGAAGCACCTCCAGACGGCTCTGCTGAAAACCCAGGCCCCGCAACTGTTCCGTCACGTCTCGGGCAAATAGGGGCGCCGCTTTCGCCCGGCCTTTCCCCAACTGCAGACTGGCCTGCCGATGCTGACGCTCCGCCTGATCCAGCTTGTTTTGGAGTTCTTTTTCGGTTCCCTCCGCATTCTCCAACTCGGTCTGTCTTCTTTTTAATTCCTGCAGGCGGTGCAGCGCCGCCTCCACCGTACCGCCGTATTTTTTTCGCAGACCCAGAATCAGGTTCAATCGCGCCTCCATCTCCGCCATTCGCTCGGCATCCAACCCCACCTGCTCCGCCCTGTGCTCCGCTTCCCGGGCCAACTCCCGCAGGAGGTCCACGGCCTGCTCGTTTTTCTCCCGCAACTCTCCCGCAGCCCCATCCAGCCTTTCCCATTCCACCAAAGCCTTTTGCACTTTCCCAAGGATCCCCAAAGCATTTTCCTCCCCGCTCTCCACCTGTCCACTCACCTCGGCCGCCAATTCAATGATTCTCCGACCGTGTCCCGCCGCCGCATGGTCGCGCTCCAGTTCCTCATCCTCCCCGGGTTGAAGCTGGGCGGATTCCAACTCCTTCACCTGATGATCAATCAATTCTTTGGACGAGCCATCCACCCCCGCCATCCTCTGACGGAACTGCTGCAGCTGGGATTCGGCCTCCACTTTCATTTTCCAGGCCAAGCGCACCTCTGCCACCTCTTTCTCCAATCCCGCATGCCGGTCCATAGCCGCACGCTGGGTGGCAGCGGACAGGAGGGTTTGATGGTCATGCGGTCCGTGTAAGTCCACCAGTCGGTCTCCTAACTCCTTCAGGACGGCAAGGGTGACCGCCGACCCATTGAGAAACTGCCGCCCCGCCCCCGAGACCCCGATTTGGCGTTTGATCACCAGAGTGCCCTCTGGATCCGCCTCGATTCCTCTCTCCTCCAGCCACTCCCGAAATTCACCCGCCCCGCTCAATTCCCCTTCCACCAGGCATCCCTCCGCCCCCGTCCTCACCAATCCACGATCCGCCCTTTCTCCCAACAGCAGCAAAAAAGCATCCACCAAAATCGACTTTCCCGCTCCGGTCTCCCCGGTCAGGGCATTGAACCCCTGCCCCAGTTCCCACTCCAATTCCTCCACCACTGCCAGGTTCTTGATCCGGATCCTTCTGAGCATATCTGCGTAAATAGCAGATCGAGGGCGGGGCATGGGGAAATTTTTTACCTCCTTGGCACCACTTTCTTCTTTCCTCCACCGCGACCTCAACCTCAACTACAACCCCATGCGCCTGACCTTTCTCGGCACGGGCACCTCCCAGGGGGTACCCATGCTCGCCTGCCATTGCCGGGTCTGCACGTCCCCTGATCCCCGGGATCGCCGCTTCCGCTCCTCCGTCTGGGTGGAGGACGAAAACCTCAGCGTGGTCATCGACTCCTCCCCTGATTTCCGCTCCCAGGCCCTGCGCGCTGCCATTCCCCGCCTGGATGCCGTCATCTACACCCATAGTCATGCCGACCATATCGCCGGTTTTGACGATCTCAGAACCTACTCGGTCAAAAACGGCAACCGGATCCCCATCTATGCGGACCCCTACACCCTGTCCCGCCTTCACAAGGCCTTCGATTACGCCTTTGACTTCCACCACCGCAATGCCGCCTATGTCTGCCCGGAACCCCATCGGATTGAGGGTCCGTTCAAAATCGGCTCCGTGACTTTTGTCCCCCTCCCTGTCCCCCATGGCGGGATTACCACCACCGGATTTCGCCTCGATCGGGATGGCAGTCCGCGGGCGGTCTATCTGCCCGACTGCTCGGCGGTTCCCCCCGATATTCGGAATCTCATCCGGAATATCCCCATCCTCATTATTGACGGGTTGCGTGATGAACCTCACCCCACTCACCTGACCATCGCCGAGGCCATGGAAGTGGCGCACGATGTCCAAGCCAAGAGAACCTGGCTGACCCATCTCACCCACCTCACTCTCCATGCGGAACGCGAAGCCCTGCTTCCGCCTGATGTCCGCCTTGCCTACGACGGTCTTCAGCTCGATCTCTAATCCTTCTCCGCCCATCCGCTTTCGCTAAGCTTCCAAGATGATTCGCTGGTCCTTCCTGCTTCTTTTTTTGGCCATGGGTCGCTGGGCTCAAGGTGGTGAGACCCCACCTTTGACGCCCCCCGACCAACCTGATCTGGCGGCTCATACTCTGGTGGTTTACAACCGCGCCGACCCCGACTCCCAACCATTGGCCGAATTTTACGCCAAGGCCCGATCCATTCCGGCGGATCGGGTGGTGGGCCTGGATTGCCCGGTCACGGAAGAGATCACCCGTGCCGAATTTGAAACCAAAATCCGAAAACCCTTGGAGGAACTTTTCACTTCCCGTGGATGGATCAAAAGGACGGAGAATTTTCTCTCGAACCCGATTCTGGGAATCGAAAGCTCGGTTCCCGTTCAGCAAGCCCAGGAGAACCCCATTTGGATCATGGTGCTGATGCGTGGCGTTCCCCTGAAGGTTGCGGACGACCCCACGATTTTGGCGCCCGACAATCTCATGATCCAACTCCGGGCCAATGCCGCCGCCGTGGACTCGGAGCTGGCCCTACTTCCTATTTCCGGCCTTCCTCTGTACGGCTTGATCGCCAACCCCTACTTTGCCGACAAGCGGATCCGCCCCTTTGGCCAGTTCTTTGCGAACTATCTCATCATGGTCTGCCGTTTGGATGCCCCCACTCCAGCCATCGTCCGCCGCATGATCCAAGATGCTGTGGAAACCGAAAAAACGGAGCTGACCGGACGTGCCTATTTTGATATTCGCTCCATCGATAAGAAAGAGGACCCCTATTGGCTTGGGGATAACTGGATCGAACGTTCGGCTCTCCTGTTTCAAGCCCGCGGGTTTGACGTGGAAATCGACCGCCGCCCGGAGGTGGTCTCCAAGCTCGCCCCTTGGGATCAGATCGCCTTCTATGCCGGCTGGTACACCGGGGACTTCCGCGGCCCTTTTGAAAACTCCTCCGCCCGGTTTCGCCGGGGCGCCATCGCCTACCATATCCATTCGTTCAGCGCCGAAACGGTCCGCTCCGAAACCAAGAACTGGGTCGGCCCCCTTCTGGCCCATGGAGCCACGGCCACCATGGGCGCGGTCTACGAGCCTTATCTCCGCTTTACCCCGGATGTCAGTCTCTTTGTCAGCAGCCTCCTCTCTGGTCTCTCTTTTGCCGAATCCGCCTATCAATCCCAACTCGCCCTTTCCTGGATGGTGACTTTTGTCGGCGACCCCCTCTATCGACCCTTCCCCAGGAATTTCTTCGAAAATCTGGATGCGGCCCAAACCTCCAACTCTCCCGATCTGCCGTGGCTCCGTCTGCGGAAAGCCCGCCTTCTGGCCAACGCCGGATCCCTTTCGGAAACCCGCACCGCCGCCAGCAAAATTTTGGAAGATTTCCCGAAAAATGCGGTGGTGGTCGAGGGAGTGGCCGATATCTACCGGGACTTGAACGAAAAAAAGGAGGCCGCCCACCTTTATGATGAAGCCTTGGACTTGGTGGGGGAGCAGCAACCCAACGACCGTCTGAGACTTCTGATGAAATACGCGGAACTTGCCCGGCGGGACGACAAAACAAAAACGGCCATGGATTTCTATGAAAAGACGATGAAAGAATTTCCGGAAGCTGCCAAAGAGCTAGGGTTGGGCGACCGGGCCCTCGCCTTCGCATCTGGGGAAGGCATTTCCGATCTCCCCCCCTCTTTGGCCAAATACAAAAAGGACGTCGAAGAAGCCCAGATGGCCGCCGCCGTCGCCAAGGCCGCCGCCCAGCCCCCTGCCCAAACCAAACCCGAGGCCACACCCGCCGATCAAGCCGCGGTTCAGAAAGCCGCCGCTCCGCGCCCTGCGCTCTCCGAGCCTTCTCTAAAAACTTCACCCACGAACTCACCCACCCCTTAAAACGATTCCTCCCCGCGATTGTTTCTCAAACTTACCCGCTACCGCCAATCGTGTTTGGGATACTTTCTCGCCAGCTCCGGCTTTAATTTCGGATACGTGTCCTTCCAAAAAGAACCTAAATCCTTCGTCACTTGTAAAGGCCTCCGGTTGGGACCCAGAATTTCCACTGTTACCTCCACCCTCCCCCCCATGATGCTGGGAGTCTTCTGTAACCCATAGAGCTCCTGAATCCGCGCCGATACCATCGGATCCCGCCCCTTTCCATACTGAATCCTTAGGGTCTTACCCCCAGGCATTGTCACTTTTTCTGGGGCGAGTTCCTCCAATTTACGCAGGAGATCTCCTCCTAACCACTCCCGTATCGAAACAAGCGCATTTCTTTCGTTCGCCTGGCGCCATGTCAGACACCCCTCACATTGTTTTTCCAAAACCAGCCGCTTGGCTTCGTCATTCCATTCTGGCCAACCCTTCTCTCCCCACTCACGCACACGGTTGCAGCGCTCCAACAAAGCTTCCGTCTCTGCATTCCACCCCGGCCACACACAACGCTCGTCCAAGATCGCCCGCGCCAACGTGGCTGCAGTCTCCGCGCTGGCCTCCACGTCCTTCCTTGTCTCCTCCAGGACCAATCCCCGAAAACAGGTTCGCTTCGACTCCAAAACTCTTCTGCCGTTTTCCTCGTAAACCAATCCGTGATTCTCGCTGAAATCCCCGGGGAACATCTCCCTCAGCCACTCCTCCTGGATTGCGGTCACCAACCCTAGGACCACCTCCACGTCGCCATCCGTTCGCCCGATCTCCTTGATCTCCGCCGCCACCACCAACGGACGATCTCGCACCACACTCTCCCGGGCAATCGACCCGCTCCGGCCTCCCACCAGACGACAACGCAATGTCCCTCCATCCATTCTTTTTCCCAAATGGTCCGAAAATCCCGCCAAGACACACTTGCGCAGCTTTTCTCCTGTGGCCGGAGACTCCTCGACCTTGAGCCCCATCGCCTGCGAAAGGCCCAACAGTCGATCCCGCACTGCCGCCGCCTCCCTGGCCGCCCCCCCATGGATCCCCATCCTTCCACAGGCAGCCGGATGGAATCTCTCCTTCTCCGCAAATCGCAGGGCCCGAAGCCAGACAAACAGGTCACTGTCCTCCTCTGCTTCCCAAAGAATTTCCGCTCCCTCCCCTCTTCTTCCGGCCATTCTTTGCAACAACGGTCTCCCGGAAAGCAAGGCAGCCATACCTGCGGCCCCCCGCAGGCACCCTTGGGCCCCGGCCTCGATCAGCATGCGCGCAAGACGCGGATGCACCGGCCAACCGGCCATCTTCTTTCCGATTTCCGTCAGTCGCCCACCCACCCCATCCGTTGCGCCCAGATCCGCCAACAAACGCTCGGCACGCAGCACCGACCCTTCCTCGGGCGAATCCACCCAGCGGAAATCCCGCAGACGTCCCGCACCCGCCGCCGCCAACACCAGGGAAACCTCCGCTAGATCCAATCTCCGAATCTCCGGCTCCTCTGCCTTCGCCCGCTTGGACCAGTCCATTTCCGTCTCCAGTCGGACACAAACCCCTGGTGCCGTTCTTCCCGCCCTACCCGCCCTTTGCGCTGCCGAGGCATGACTGATTCTCTCCACCAGTAATGTTTCCAGCCCACGGCGGGGGTCATACTTGGCCATTCGTGCCAACCCGCAATCCACCACCGCCTTCACCCCATCCAAGGTGAGGGAAGTTTCGGCCACGTTGGTCGCCACGACCACCTTGGGCCGGTCATACTTTTTCAACGCTGCATCCTGATCGGTCGGTGCCATCTCCCCATGAAGGGGAAGAACCACGGCCTCTCGTTGACTTAGCCTCGATTCCAAATCCCTCCGGGTCCGGTTGATCTCATAAGCCCCCGGCAAAAACACCAAAACATCCCCTTTTCCCTGCCGGATCAACCGCTCCGCTTCCCGCGCCGCGACCTCCGCCACCCCTGAACCGCTCAAATCCTCCCGCTTGGCCAAATACTCAATCTCCACGGGAAACATTCGTCCCTCCGATCGCAAGACCTCCGCCCCGATCCTTTGGGCAAGCTTTTCTGTCTCCAACGTGGCCGACATCACGATCAGAATCAGATCCGGCCTGGCTCCCTCCTGCAGATCCAGAATCCTTCCCAGGGTAAGGTCCCCATAAAGATGCCTCTCATGAAACTCATCACAAATCACCGCCAACACACCCTCCAATTTTGGCCTCGTGATCATCTGTCTGACCAAAACCCCCTCGGTGACAAAGCGAATTCTCGTTTGGGCGGAAGTCAGGTCATCCAACCGGATGGTGTACCCCACCTCCTTGCCCAGTTCGCCTCCTCGCTCCTCTGCTACCCGCTTGGCCAGCATGCGCGCTGCCAATCTCCGGGGTTGTAGAATCACCACTTGTCCCGACTCCCCCAAAAAACCCTCGTCCAGCAACATCTGTGGGATCTGGGTCGACTTTCCGGATCCGGTGGGCGCCTCGACTACGATTCTCCTTTTGCCGGCCCGAAGGGCTCTCCCTAAGGCATCCCGGATCTCTTCAATCGGCAAGTCGCTCTTCCGCATGGCCCCACAGTACCTAAAATTTAAATCTTAGGTAGGGCGGTCTATAAGAACCCGCCTAGCCGCCCCAGCAGAGCCGATTCTTTTCATCTCTCTGGATCCTCCTTCATCTTAATCTTTCACCCCATCCCCTCATTGCCTTAAATTCCCAAATGGACTTTTTCTCCAGACTTCTTCGGACCAAGCAGATCGACCACCTCCAGCACGAGGCCAAGGAGGAAAAAGGGTTCGTCAAGGCTCTTGGTCCATGGCAGCTGATTTTTCTCGGGATCGGCGCCATTATTGGAACCGGCATCTT
>Ga0214917_10003836_pt1 | contig 17128 bp, 15 predicted proteins | sample LL_1208_BB_MetaG_FD_177983 | JGI IMG/M metagenome (GOLD analysis project Ga0214917, IMG submission 177983) | Freshwater microbial communities from Lake Lanier, Atlanta, Georgia, United States - LL_1208_BB | ecosystem: Environmental > Aquatic > Freshwater > Lake | place: USA: Georgia | collected... | reverse complement strand
CAACTCACTCAACTTTTTCAAACAGTCCAACAGCAAGGTTATCATGAAATTATTGGGGCGGCTCAATGTTATGGGGCATGGGTATTGCTTGATACGCAAGTATCATTAACAGAATCGGGTACAGCTGGATTTGATAAGCTTATTATAGATAGTTGTCCTGCTGGAGTTTTACCTCTTTGTGAAAAATGGGCCGAAGATCCCGTGGCAGTTGCAACAGTAGGCAATAGAATGGGACCATTCTGGCTTTCACTTACTACTAAGCTCTTCTATTATCCCTTATTGGCCTCAACAAGTTTTTTTTATAAGGATTTTTTTGTAGAGGATCTTTTAGTAAAAATAACAATACCTATTATGTTCGTGCATAATCAGCAAGATCTTTTAGTAAATGATCAAGAATTTGATCGTATGTATCAGGCGGTTAAGCACACACGTAAATGTGCATTGATTAGCCCTTTCAAGCATTTACACAGTAGCTTAAAAGCAAAAGAATTATATACTGAAGTTGTAAATCAATTTGTTCACAACGTTCTATTTTAAAGGGAAAGAGCATATGGCTTGTGAAAAACAAAAATGTTGCATGAAAGAAGATTATCTTGTTTGTACATGCATGGAAGTGATGTATTCACAAATTATTCAAGCGATTAATAATGGTGCGCATACGTTCGATGCGCTTTCTGATCAGTTGGGTGTAGGCACCGGATGTTCAAGTTGTGTAGATGAAGTTCACCAAATTTTATCAGAACAATTAGACAAAAAATAAAAAAACTTTTACATTCGATGTTGAAAACATTTAAGAAAAGGATTATCCTGACTACTCCTTGATATAAAGTTAATTGAAATATATGCCTTATGGTGAGATTCCCGAGTGGCCAAAGGGGGCGGACTGTAAATCCGCTGGCTCTGCCTTCGTAGGTTCGAATCCTACTCTCACCACCATAATTTTTTGCGAAATTTTTTTAGCACGTTATAATAAGGCAATGAAATGTGCGGGAATAGCTCAATTGGTAGAGCGCCAGCCTTCCAAGCTGTAGGTTGCGGGTTCGAGTCCCGTTTCCCGCTCCACTTTGAGTTTTCAGCAAGCTTAAAGTGACCTTAAAAAGGTGTTTTGTAATTTGAAATATAAATAAGCGCTGGCGTAGCTCAGCTGGTAGAGCAACTGATTTGTAATCAGTAGGTCGCAAGTTCAAATCTTGTCGCCAGCTCCATTTTTATTCTTTTTTTTAAGGATTTAAAATGGAGAAAGCTTGTTTAGAATTCAAGGTAAATAAGCTTGAATCAAGGAAAAAAGAAAAGCGTCAGGTAAATTCAGACACTGGTAGGCATAAAAATGCTTATAGATAGGGTAATTAGAAGGTAAAAAAATTTGTCTTTTTACCTTTTTTGTTTTACTCTTAAGTAAATGTTTGTGATCGCTGGTTGATAAGTGGCCCTCGTAGCTCAGTTGGTAGAGCACTCCCATGGTAAGGGAGAGGTCACCGGTTCAAATCCGGTCGCGGGCTCCATCTTTGTCTTTATACCATGAATCTGAGGATGGAATTTAAAGTTCGTAAAAGGTTTTAAGTATGGCAAAAAATAGAGTTATTACACATCTTTCTTGCGAAACATGCAAAGAGCGTAATTATAGCCAATTAGTTTCTAAAAAAAGGACTGTGGGATCGTTGCATTTGAAAAAGTATTGTTCACGATGCCAGAAACATTGTCCTCACAAAGAAACAAAGTAATTTGTTGAAGGCCAGTAGCTCGAATTGGTAGAGCGACAGACTCCAAATCTGACGGTTGGGGGTTCGAGTCCCTCCTGGCCTGCCAAGTCGCGGTATGGAAGATACAATCAAGATAGGTATAAAAATGAAAAACGTTGCTCAATTTTTTGATGGTGTTGGAAAAGAGTTTGCAAAAGTGATTTGGCCAAGTGGTACTGAGTTAATCGGTTCGACATTGGTCGTTTTGGCAATTGTTTTTGCGTTTTCATGTTATCTTGGTTTGATCGATCATATGTTGGCAAGAGTGATGAGCATAATTTTGTCTTGGTAGAAGAAAGTTAAAGCAAATGAAACGTTGGTATGTTGCGCAAGTATATCCTGGTTACGAAGAGATTGTTAAAAAAGATCTCGAGCGTAGAATTGAGGAATTAAAAAATGACCTATTTGGCCAAATACTTGTGCCATCTGCGAAATTAAAAAGTATGTTTGTTGCTCAAGAAGAGCAAGTTGATGAGCGTCTTTTTCCTGGATATATTTTGATAGAAATGGAAAAGAATCCGGAAACGCTTGCTGTTGTTGCTTCTACTCCAAAAATTACAAAATTTTTAGGAGGCAGAGATCCTTTACCGCTTTCAAAAAAGGAAGTAGAAAGAATTATTTCTCAAGTTAAAGGGGAAGTGATTGTTTCAAAAGGGCAGAAGGAAGAATTTACTGAAGGCGCTGAAGTAGATATTAAAGAAGGTCCATTTGCAGGCTTTGTTGGTATTGTTGATAGGGTTGATGAAGAGAGTGAAAAATTGACGGTTATGGTAAGCATCTTTGGGCGATTGACTCCAGTTGAGCTTACATTTGAACAGGTGAAAAAGTAGAAAGGTTAGGTATCTAACATGGCCGATATAAAAGCTATAGTAAAATTGCAAATTTTGGGGGGAGCAGCTTCTCCTGCAAACGTTGGTACAGCACTTGGTCCCCAAGGTATCAATATGATGGATTTTTGCAAAGCGTTTAACGCACAAACAGCGCAAAAGAAGGGTGAAACTGTTCCGGTAATTGTAACGATTTTAAAAAATCGAACATTTACTTTTGTTTTAAAAACAGCCCCTACTTCAGAGCTTATTAAAAAGAAATTGAATCTTAAAAAGGGTTCAGGTCGGCCAAATACAGAAAAACTTGGAATGCTTAAGCAGTCTGACTTGGAAGAAATTGCTAAAATAAAGATGCCTGATCTTAATGCGATTGATATTGATGCTGCAAAAAAAGTTGTAGCAGGTACTGCGCGTAGCATGGGTGTTGAAATCGGTGATTGATTCAGGTTTTAAGGGATAACGCGATGAAACGAGGAAAAAATTACAAACGAGTTGTGCAAGGTCATGATAAGACAAAAATGTTGTCTCTTGATGATGCAGTGACTCGAATGAAAGAAAAAGCGTACGCAAAATTTGATGAATCAGTTGATGTTGATATCAATGTTGGGATTGATCCTTCAAAGGGTGACCAAGTAGTGCGTGGTGCGGTAACATTACCTCACGGAACTGGTAAAAAAGTTCGTGTTGTAGTGTTTGCAAAAGGTGAGCATGTTGATCAAGCTCTTAAAGCGGGCGCTGATTATGTAGGTTTGGAAGAACTTATTGATAAAATTAGTGCTGGTTGGATGGATTTTGAGTATGCAGTTGCAACTCCTGATGTGATGGGGCCTGTTGGTAAACTAGCAAAACAGTTAGGGCCAAGAGGGTTACTTCCGAATAAAAAAGTAGGAACTGTAACGTTTGATGTAGAACATATTGTGAAAGAATTAAAGAGCGGGCGTTCATTTTTTAAAAATGATAAAAACGCGGTTGTTCATTTTTCTTTAGGTAAGCGTTCTTTTGATGAAGCAAAGTTAAAAGAGAATATTAGAGCTTTCTTGAAAGCTTTAAGTTCTTCAAAACCGCCAGCATCTAAAGGTAAGTTTATTAGAAAAGTAACAATATCTTCTACAATGGGTGTTGGGATATGCGTTAATGCAGATGATATCTTACGGTAAAGGTTTGGTATTATGAATCGACAAGATAAATCAGCAGTTATAACTTCTTTAAAAAATAATTTTAAAGAAAATTCAGCTTCCTTTGTTGTAGGCGTGAATGGTTTAACTGTCGTCCAAATAGAAAGTTTACGTGATACTTTGCGCCAACAAGGTGCGAAGTTGAATGTTGCTAAAGTGCGTTTAATGAAACGTGCGTTACAAGATGCGGGAGATGTTCATAAAGGGCTAGAACCTTATTTAAAAGAACAGATCGCATTGGTTTTTGTGCAACAAGAAGCGCCGGCTATTGCAAAAATTTTGTGTGGATTTGCAAAAGAAAACGAACGTTTCTCTGTTGTTGCAGGGTACATGGATTCAATGGTTCTTGACACGAATGCAGTCAAAACAATTGCTTCCTTGCCGTCTCGTCAAGTGTTGTTAGCGCAACTTGCTGCAACATTAAATGCGCCGGTAACTGGATTGGTATGTACATTGCATCAAATGGTTGCTCAGGTTGTCTATGTATTGAAAGCTATTGAAGAGAAAAAACAATAGTTTATAAGTTAGAATTATAATATTTTTTATTACTTTTATGTCTTGGGAGTGAAACAATGGCAGGCAAATCATACGAAAAGTTGATTGATCAAATTGGTGAAATGTCAGTGATTGAATTGGCTGAAATGGTTAAAGCGCTTGAAACTAAATTTGGTGTATCAGCTACTCCAGTTGCAACCGTTTCAAACGCATCAGCTGCACCAGTTGCTGAAGCAGCTGCAGAAAAGTCAGAATACAAAGTGACTTTAAAAGAATCAGGTGCTGATAAGATTAAGGTTATCAAAGCGCTTCGTACAGTAACAACGCTTGGCTTAGGTGAAGCAAAAGCTGCTGTTGAAGGTGCACCTTTTGTTATTGCAGAAGCTGCTTCAAAAGATGATGCAAAGAAGATGAAGGAAGCTTTAGAAGCTGCTGGCGCAAAAGTAGAGCTCGCTTAACACGCACTTATTGTAATGAAGCGCGTAAGATAGCAAATGGAATGCCGTTTTTCATAAGGAGCAGCTGAATGAGTAGCCTGCAGGTAGGCAAAGGTACGATTCGTAAAACATTTGGAAGAACACGAGATGTTGTTCCAGTGCCAAACTTGATTGAAATTCAATCAAGTTCATTTAATGATTTTGTTCAACTTGATTTCTTGCCAAGTGAACGTCAAAATGTTGGGTTGCAAAAAGTCTTAAATGATATATTTCCTATTGATTATAATGGAAAACTCTCTTTAGAGTTTGCAAGTTATGAGTTAGGAAATTGGGCATGTACTTGTGGTAAACTCAAGGGGATAGAGAACCGTTATGCATGGTCTTGTTCTGTCACTAAAAAGACAGGATGTTCTCGTCTTTCTAAAGATTCTTCTGCTCCAAAAACTGCTCGTTATAAAACATGTCCTTCATGCTTGTCTCGAGTAACGGTGCAATTGCCGATGAGCGTTGATGAATGTCGTTCCAATGGACAGACATTTTCAATGCCATTAAAAATTAAAATTCAGCTTATTAGTTGGGAAGGCGAAGGAAAAAGTCGTGTTGTTCGAGATATTAAAGAACAAGATATTTTCTTTGCAGATGTACCAGTAATGGCTGATTTAGTTTTAAAACACGGTCAGTTTGAACTAGGTAATGAAGGTACTTTCTTGATCAACGGTGTTGATCGAGTAGTAGTAAGTCAGTTACATCGTTCTCCTGGTGTTGTTTTTTCGCAAAGCAAAAAAATAAAAGATGTTCGTGGAAGGCCCTACTATTTAGCTCGTATTATTCCAATGCGGGGTTCTTGGGTAGACTTTGAGTTTGATAGCAATGATCATTTATATGTTCGTATTGATAAAAAGAAAAAATTATTAGTAACAACATTGCTTCAGGCTTTAGGTATAGAACGCGACGCTATTATTCCATCATTTTATGGTATTGATATCGTTCATTATGAAAAAGGTATATTTTTCTCAAATGTAGATGATAATTTATTGGGGCATCGTCTTGAAAAAGGCATGATTCCGGCACAGCATGAAGAAACATTTGTAGGAAAACGTGTAACAAAAGATCTTATTAAAGAGCTCCATAAAGCTGGCATTAAGAAAGTAACACTTTCTGAAAATATGTTGGTTAATAGAGTTTTTGCTTCAGACGTTGTAGATGAATTATTAGGTGAAGTTATTGCTGAACAAGGGCAACCACTTACAAAAGTAGTCTATGATCGTTTATTAGAGCAAGAAAAATCAACCTGTGCTTTAGTTGCTTCATCTGGATATGTTTTTCAACCTACTATTGCAACAACATTAGCGCAAGACAGTTGTCATTCAGAAAAAGATGCTTTAAAAGAAGTTCATTCAAAAATATGGCCTGGTGACAATTCATCATTAGAAGAAATCAAAGAACGCCTTGAAAATATGTTCTTTAATTCTCGTTATTATGATTTAACCAAGGTTGGTAGAATTAGAATTAATCGCAAACTTGGTTTAAAAGTTGCAGAAGATGTCACAACGTTAACACGAGAAGACTTTGTTGCAACGGTTAAATACTTGGTTGGACTACGTGAGCAAGCTGAAGGTCAATTGGATGATATTGATCACTTGGGAAACAGAAGAGTTCGTCTTGTAGGTGAATTATTAAGTAACCAAGTGTATCTTGGATTCTTACGTATTGAACGTATTGTTCGTGAACGTTTTAGAATGCAAGAAGCATATGGTACTTTGATGCCTCAAGATCTTTTAAACGTTAAGCCATTAAGCGCTGTTTTAAGAGAATTTTTTGGAACTGGTCAACTTTCGCAATTTATGGATCAAACTAATCCATTGTCTGAAATCGCTCATAAAAGAAGGCTGTCAGCCCTCGGGCCCGGCGGTGTTATGAAAGATCGTGCAACGTTTGAAATTCGTGACGTTCACACTTCTCATTATGGTAGAATCTGTCCAATTGAAACCCCAGAAGGTCAAACAGTTGGTTTGATTTCATCACTTTCAACCTATGCAACGGTCAATGATCTTGGGTTTATTGAAACTGCTTATCGACCTGTTAAAAACAAAAAGATTTTAGATGAAGTAGTCTTCCTTGATGCATTTCAAGAAAATGATCGTTTCATTGCTCAAGCTGATGCAGTAAAACCAGGACAATCAACAATTACCACTGATACAGTTATTGCTCGTCATCATTGTGATTTTGAATCTGTTGATGCTGAAAAAATCGATTATATTGATTTATCTCCACAACAATTAGTTTCTGTTTCTACAGCATTAATTCCTTTCTTAGAACATGACGACGCATCTCGTGCATTGATGGGTTCTAACATGCAACGTCAAGCTGTTCCTTTGATTAAAACTGAAGCTCCTTTGGTTGGAACAGGGATGGAAAAAGAGATTGCAAAATCTTCAAATGCAGTATTAAGAGCGCGTCATAGTGGAACAGTAAAATATGTTTCAGCAGAAAAAATTGTTATCCAAGCGGATGAAAAAGAATTTGTCGATTTGGATGATTGGATTGCGCACGGAATTGAAACGTATTATCTAAGAAAATTCAAGCGATCAAGTATGAGTACTTGGATTCACCAAGTGCCAATTGTCAAACGTGGTGAAAAGATTAAAGCTGGAGATGTTTTAACTGATGGTGCATCGGTTAAAAACGGTGAACTTGCTTTAGGTGCAAATTTAACTGTTGCATTTATGCCATGGCATGGATACAACTTTGAAGACGCAATTGTTTTAAATAAACGTCTTGTAGCTGAAGATATGTTAACCTCTGTTGCAGTTGACGAATATGTTGTTGATGCACGAGATACTAAACTTGGGCCTGAAGAAATTACTCGAGATATTCCAAACGTTGGCGATAGTGCTCTTGCTGGTCTTGATGAAGACGGTATTGTTAAAATTGGTACACGTGTTAAATCAGGTGATATTTTAGTTGGAAAAGTAACCTTAAAAGGTGACGTTCAATATTCTCCAGAAGAAAAATTATTACGAGCAATTTTTGGTGAAAAATCTCGAGAAGTACGAGACACCTCATTGCGCGTACCACCTGGAGTTGAGGGAATGGTCACTGATGTGAAAATTTTCTCCCGAAGCGGTATCAGAAAAGATAAGCGTTATAAGGAAGAAGTAATTCGGCAAATTAATCAATTAGAGCAAGATTTTGCACAGCATAATGAAGAACTATTGATTATGACAGCTGAAAAAATAGCTCACCTCTTAGATGGTAAAGCTCCTGCAGGAAAGCCAGCAGCAAGCTTACTTAAAAAAGGTCTATTTGATGCTGAAAAAATTATCGCATTAGAACCGCTTAAAGTATTAGAATTAAGTTGCTCAGACAAAGAAACTGCAGAGCAAATTAAACATATTATTAGTTCTTATGAAATTCAGGTACGAGTACTTGAAGGTCTTAAAGAAGAGCGAATTGGTAGATTTAAAAAAGGTGATCCGCTGCCTTCAGGTGTTATTAAAATGGTAAAAGTATTTATCGCTATGAAACGTCATGTTTCAGTTGGTGATAAAATAGCTGGTCGCCATGGTAACAAAGGTGTAATTTCAAATATTGTACCTCGTGAAGACATGCCGTATTTATCTGACGGAACAACTGTTGATATCGTTCTTAATCCATTAGGTATTCCTTCTCGTATGAACGTTGGTCAAATTCTTGAAACAACCCTTGGTTTTGTGGGTAAAAAAATGGGTGAAAAATTAACTCATTTGATGAAAGAAAAAAGTGATACGTTTGTTACAGACTATTTAAATAAATGTTTTGATGAAAAGTTTATTGCTGAATATCAAAAAAAGCATGGAAAAGAAGCGCTTATTGAATTAGCTCGTAAAACAGCGCAATATGGTGTTCATTTTGAAACTCCTGTTTTTGAAGGACCTTCATTTGAAGAACATATCAAACCAATGCTTCAAGATATCGGACTTTCTGAAACTGGTACTTTTATGTTGAAAGACGGAAGAACTGGTGAAACTTTTGATCAGCCGGTAACAGTTGGTTGTATGTATATCATGAAACTTGATCATATGATTGACGATAAATTACATGCTCGTTCTGTTGGGCCGTACTCATTAGTAACACAACAACCATTGGGTGGTAAAGCTCAATTTGGTGGACAGCGTCTTGGTGAAATGGAAGTTTGGGCTCTGCAAGCATATGGTGCTTCATATACCTTACAAGAAATGTTGACCTATAAGTCAGATGACGTTTCAGGAAGACATAAAGTGTATGATTCTATTGTTCGTGGAGAAGATATTTCAGAACCTGGACTACCAGAATCATTTAACGTACTTATTAAAGAATTACAAAGTTTAGGTCTGCAAATAGATTTGTGCAAGGTTGGTAAGGAGGAAGTCAGTGAATAGTCAAATCCTAGAGAGATTTCGAGAGTATATAAACGTTACTCAATTTAATGCGCTTCGTTTTGGGTTGGCTTCTCCTTTAAAAATACGTTCACTTTCTTATGGTGAAGTAAAAAAGATTGAAACCATTAACTACAGAACATTAAAGCCTGAAAAAGATGGGCTGTTCTGTGCTCGTATTTTCGGTCCAGTTAAAGATTGGGAATGTAACTGCGGAAAATATAAGCGAATGAAGCATCGCGGGGTAACTTGCGAAAAATGTGGTGTTGAAGTTATTCAATCTCGTGTGCGCCGCGAAAGAATGGGGCATATTGAGTTAGTGACTCCGGTTGTTCACATTTGGTATTTTAAAGGAATTCCAAGTTATCTTGGTTTGATTTTAGATATGCCAGTTAAAGATCTTGAACGGGTTATTTACTTTGATGTTAACATTGTTATTAATCAAGGTAATTCTCCTTATCCTAAAAAAACCTTGTTATCAGTTACTGAAGTAGAAGATTATTTAGATGCAAACCCAGATGATATGGTATTTAAAGCCGATTCTGGAGCTCAAGCAATTAAAGAAGTTTTAGCTTCACTTAATCTTGCAGTTGAAATTGAAACGCTTAAAGAAGATTACAAAAAAACAGGTTCAGTTGCTACACGGCATAAAATTATTAGAAGATTAAAGATATTTACACAATTGGCTCAAGCAAATTCTCGTCCTGAATGGATTGTGATGGATGTCCTTCCGGTATTACCACCTGATTTGCGTCCACTGGTTCCTTTAGAAGGTGGTAGATTTGCTTCTTCTGATTTAAACGAATTGTATCGTCGTGTTTTAAATAGAAATATTAGATTACGTCGATTAATGGAAATTGAAGCACCGTCTGTCATTATTAAAAATGAAAAACGAATGCTACAAGAATCTGTTGATGCTTTGATTGATAACGGCCGAAGAGGTCAGCCTGTCAGAGGTTCAAATAGACGTCCATTAAAATCATTAAGCGAAATGCTGCGTGGTAAACAAGGTCGATTCAGACAAAATTTATTGGGTAAACGTGTTGACTATTCAGCTCGTTCAGTAATTGTGGTTGACCCTGAACTTAAAATTACTCATTGTGGACTTCCGAAAAAGATGGCACTTGAGTTATTTAAATCATATATTTATGCAGGGCTTTTAAAGCGCGAAATGGCTCCTAACTTACGCGTTGCAAAAAAGATGGTTGAAGATAATCATCCAGAAGTGTGGGACGTATTAGAAGATGTGGTTAAAGAACGTCCAGTTCTTTTAAACCGTGCTCCGACATTGCATAGATTAGGTATTCAGGCATTCTGGCCTATGTTAGTAGATGGAAAAGCTATCACGATTCATCCGTTAGTTTGTACAGCGTTTAACGCTGACTTTGACGGGGATATGATGGCGGTTCATTTACCATTAAGCAGTAAAGCAGTGCTTGAAGCGGTCAATTTAATTTTGTCATCAAAAAACATTTTGTCTCCTTCAAATGGAAGACCAGTTACTGTCCCTTCACAGGATATGATTTTAGGGCTTCATTACATGACAAAAGTTCGTTGTAATGCAAAAGGCCAAGGAATTGTATTTGCAAGTGTTAAGGAAGTTGTTTCTGCTTTTCAATGTGGACAAGTTGCATTGCATGCAAAAGTTAAAGTTCGTTTGGGTGCGCAAGCTCTTACTGATACCACTATTGGACGAGTGATTTTGTTTGAAGCACTTCCTGAAGGATCAGATTTTGGTTGGGTTAATAAAATTCTCCAGAAAAAAGATCTTGGGAAATTGATTGAAACAATTTATTACACCTTTGGAGCTGAAAAAACAGTTGTCTGTCTTGATAAAATTAAAAAACTTGGTTTCTATTATTCTACGGTAAGTGGAATTTCTTTTGGAATTGGTGATTTAGTTTCTCCAGAAAATAAAGATGCTGTTATTAAAAAAGCAGAAAAAGAAGTTGCGCGAATTGAAAAATTATATCGTGACGGTGTAATTACTAACGGTGAGCGTTACAACAAAGTTATTCGTGCGTGGCATCATGCAACAGCAGAAATTTCAGTAGCTATGGGTAAAGAGTTCAAAGCGCAAGATCAGCTTTGTTTTGAGAATGCTACCGGTGAAAATAAACCTTTTAATCCTGTCTTCTTATTTCTTGACTCAGGTGCTCGTGGTACTAATGATCAGATTAAGCAGTTAGTTGGTATGCGTGGATTGATGTCTAAACCGAATGGTGACATTATGGAAACGCCTGTTAAAACTAACTTTAGAGATGGTTTAAGTGTTTTTGAATACTTTATTTCTACTCACGGTGCTCGAAAAGGTCAAGCTGATACAGCGCTTAAAACAGCAAACTCTGGATACTTAACTCGACGTTTAGTTGACGTAGCACAAGACGTTGTTGTTTCAGTGTATGATTGTAAAACACTTGGATACATCACGGTTAAAGATTTAAAAGAAGGTGGTGAAACAATCCATCCAGTAAGTGCTCGTATTTATGGACGCTTTGTGGCACAAGATGTTAAAGATCCGGTAACAGGAGAGCTGTTTGTAAAGCAAGGTGATGTGGTAACTCGAGAAATCATGGAACAGATTTCAGAATCAGCAGTTTCTAAAGTATTGGTTCGTTCTGTATTAACCTGCCAGGCTAAGCGTGGTATTTGTGTTAAATGTTACGGATATGACCTTTCAAAAGGTGAAGTTGTTGATGTTGGTGTTACTGCAGGGATTATTGCAGCGCAATCGATTGGTGAACCTGGTACACAGCTTACTATGAGAACCTTCCATATCGGGGGTACTGCAAGTACAACAGTTGCACAATCAAGTTTTACTGCTCGACACGAAGGTCAAATTCGGTTAAAACATGTTCGTACGCTGAAAAACAGTGACGGTGTAGATATTGTTTTTGGTCGTAAAGGTCAATTGGTGATTGCTTCTCAAGATGGTCGTGAAGTGCAAGAGCACTCAATTCCATACGGAGCGCATTTACTCGTTCAAGAAGGTCAGTTAGTAAAAATTGGCGAAAAACTTGTTGAGTGGGATACCAATACTAAAGTCGTACTTACTGAAAAAGCTGGACGTATTCGTTATGTTGACTTAATTGATCACGTTACTACTCAAAAAGAGTATGACGAAACTTCTCAAACAACAGAAACCATTATTCTTGAACATAAAGGTCAGTTGCATCAGCCAGCAATTATTATTGAAGATTTGCATGGACAAGAATTAACTCATTATTACCTTCCAACCGGTTCTTACTTGTCTGTTGAAGACGGGCAAGAAGTAGCAGTTGGTGATGTAATTGTGAAAATGCCAGAAGCGGCATCAAAAACTTCGGATATTACCGTTGGTGGTTTACCTCGAATTGCGGAATTGTTTGAAGCACGTGCACCAAAAGATCCAGCGATTTTGTCAGACATTAATGGAACGGTTACCTTTGCTGGCTTACAGCGCGGTATGCGTAAATTAGTGATATCTGATGGCGATGTTTCTTATGAATATCTTGTTCCTCGTGGTAAGCAATTGAACGTACAAGATGGCGAAAAAGTGATGGTAGGTGACCCGATAACAGCTGGAACCCCAGTACTACATGATCTTTTAAGAATCTTGGGACCAGAAACATTACAAAGATATCTTGTTGATAGAATTCAAGAAATTTATCGTTCACAAGGTGTTGATATTAACGATAGACATGTTGAAATTATTGTTCGACAAATGTTGCGTAAAGTACGTGTAATTGATTCTGGAGACTCAGAATTCTTGATTGGTGACCGTATTGACGCAATTCACTTTAAGTCAGTTAATGAACAATTACAGGCTCAAGGTAAACGAGTTGCAACAGCAAAACCAATTTTAACAGGTATTACGATGGCATCTCTTTCAACTGAAAGTCCTTTAGCTGCAGCTGCATTCCAAGAAACTACTCGTATTTTAGCTGAAGCAGCAATATCAGGTGAAACAGATTGTCTTTACGGTTTGAAAGAAAACCTTATTATTGGTAAATTGATTCCAGCAGGAACAGGGATTGCTTCATTTAGAAAAAAATATTTGGGTGAAACAGTTTCTGAGTTAGAGCGACAAGCACGTAAAGAAGAAGAATTATTAGCAATCAGAAGTAATAACATCAAAGGTAAAGCATAATGTGTAAGGCGCGTAGCTCAGTGGTAGAGCGCTGCTTTGACGTAGCAGAGGTCAACGGTCCGATCCCGTTCGTGCCTACCAATAATACTAAGGTAAGGATATAAATACATGGTGGAAAGAATGAATCAAAAATTTAAAAAACATGAAAAAGACACAGGGTCTTCTAGTGTTCAAATTGAAGCTTTATCATATGATATTAATCTTTTGACAGGGCATATGAATGCTCATAAAAAAGATTTTGCATGTCGTAGAAGTTTGTTACAAAAAGTTGCAAAACGTAGATCATTACTGAATTACTTAAAACGTACAGATGAAGTTATGTATAAAGAAGTAACCAGTACTCTCGGATTAAAGCGATAAGAGTACTTCAAAAATAATAATTATAAAGATAGTGAGTACATATGTCCAAGAACACATTCGAGTTACCAAAATTTGGTTATAAAGCACGGTTTAATACCGTTGCTCGTCAAGCGGATGGATCTGTTTGGTTTCAACAAGGGGGAACTGTTATTGTAGCAACTGCTACATCAGCACCAACGCGGGATTTTCCTGGTTTTTTCCCTCTTTCAGTAGATTACCGTGAGCCATTTGCAGCAGCAGGAAAAATCCCTGGTGGATTTTTTAAACGTGAAGGTAAGTCAACTGATAAAGAAGTTTTAACTTCTCGTGTTATTGACCGAGCATTAAGACCTTTGTTTCCAAAAGATTACTTTGACCAAGTACAAGTTTGTGTAACTTTGTGTTCTGTTGATAAGGAAAACTCTCCGCATACGCTTGCAGTACTTGCTGCATCATTAGCGCTTGTTACTTCAAAAATTCCTTTACTTGAACCTGTTGGCGTAGCTGAAATAGCTCGTTTTGAAGGTAAATGGGTTGCTAATCCAAATCATGAACAAAGTTTTGAATCTGATGTTAAAATTTTAGTAGTAGGTACCAAAGAAGGTATCTGCATGGTTGAAGGTTCAACTAATGAAATTTCAGAAGCAGAATTTTTGGATGCATTATTTTTAGGTCATGAAACTATTAAAGAACAAGTTGCATGGCAAGAAACTATTGTTAAAGAAATCGGTATTCCAAAAGTTCTTCCTGCTTTACCTCTTGACTGGGATGCATGGGAAAAGAAATGTTCTGATTTATTGACAGACGACCTTTTGATGCCAATTTTTAAAACACGAACCAAACAAGAACGCAATCAAGTAATGGACGTGATTAAAAAAGCATTTGAAGAAAAATATGGTAAAGCTATTGAAGAGCAAGGCGAGCCAAGATCTATTATTGATTATATTTTTGATACACAACTTAAAGAACGTATTACTGCAGTTATTTGCGAACAAGGTAAACGTGTTGATGGTCGTTCTTATGAAGATGTGCGTGATATTTCTATCGAAGTTGGGTTATTGCCGTTTACGCACGGTTCCTCATTGTTTACTCGTGGTTCAACACAAAGTTTAGGTACACTTACTTTGGGTAGCGGACAAGATGAACAAAAGATAGAAGATATTATGGGTGGAGAAGTTGATGGATCGTTCATGCTTCATTATAATTTCCCTCCGTTTTCAGTAGGTGAAGTAAAACCGTTAAGACCACCAAGCAGACGCGAAGTAGGTCATGGTCATTTAGCTGGTTCTGCATTTAAATATGTGTTACCGTCAAAAGAAAGCTTCCCTTATACCATTAGAATTGTTTCAGACATTCTAGAATCAGATGGTTCAAGCTCTATGGCAACTGTTTGTAGCGCAACAATGGCATTTTTAGATGGCGGTGTGCCAATTAAAGATATGGTTGGCGGTGTTGCTATGGGATTGTTAAAGAGTGAAAAAAGTGATTTTACGGTTTTGACCGATATCAGTGGATTTGAAGATGCATTTGGCTTAATGGACTTTAAAGTTGCAGGAACAGAAAATGGTATCACTGCAATTCAAATGGATATTAAGTACAAAGGCGGATTGCCACGACAAGTTTTTGAAAAAGCACTTGCTCAAGCAAAAGTAGGAAGAATTCATATCTTGGCTGAAATGAAAAAAGTTATGTCTAAGCCAAAAGCTGAACTTTCTGCATTAGTTCCACAAGTTGAAAGCTTTAAAATTAAATCTGACAAAATTGGCGCAGTCATTGGTACTGGCGGAAAAGTTATCAAAGAAATTATCGAAAAAACTGGAACTTCAATTGACATTGAAGGAGACGGAATTGTTCGTATCTTTGGTCAACCTGGTCCTGATATGCAAAAAGCGGTCAGATGGGTTAAAACTTTAGCTGGTCAAATTGAAGCGGGAACTATTTTTGATGGTGTAGTCAAACGTGTTGCAGAATTCGGACTTTTTGTGGAACTTGTTCCAGGAAAAGAAGGATTATTGCACGTTTCAGCTATTCCTCGTGAAAAACAACGAACAATGTCTCAAGATTATCCAATTGACAGTGCTTTAAAAGTACAAGTTGTTGAATATGATGCTGAACTTGATCGTGTACGTTTAAAAATAGTTTAATCAGTTTTTATAGATCATTAGGATGCTATGGCAGTTCGTAAGGATGGGCGTCAACCTGACCAGGTTCGCCCTATAAAAATTACGTATGGAGTATATGGTAACGCACAGGGTTCTGTGCTGTTTGAAATGGGTAATACTCGTGTATTATGTTCAATCATGTTACAAGACGGGGTTCCTCATTTTCTACGCTCAAGCGGCCAAGGCTGGTTGACTGCGGAATATACTTTGTTACCAGCTTCTACCGTAACACGAACTGCTCGAGAAGCATCTGTGATGCGCCGTAATAGTCGCTCGATTGAAATTTCAAGATTAATTGGGCGTTCTTTGCGTGCTGTTCTTGATCTAAAAAAATTAGGTGAAAAAACTATTTATGTTGATTGTGATGTTTTGCAAGCAGATGGTGGCACCAGAACAGCTTCTATTTCTGGAGCTTATTGTGCTTTGCAGCAAGCAATTGAACAATGGATTGTAAAAGGTATTATTAGCACAACGCTTTTTAAAGAGCGTGTTGCGGCTGTTTCGGTAGGCTGGGTTAATAATACTGCGCTTCTTGATGTTGATTTTACCGAAGATAGTACGGTTGATGCAGATTTTAATTTTGTTATGACCGGTTCAGGTAAAATTATTGAAATACAAGGGGCCACTGAAATTAATCCTATTGATTGGGCCTCTGTTTTGACTATGCAACAGATTGCTTTTAAAGGAATTAATCATATTCTAGAAGCAATAGAAACAACAGGTAATGTTGCTTTTTATCAAACTATTTCAAAAGAAATGCAAATTTAAGCTTATTTTATACTAATTATAAAAATTACTTTCTTTTTAATCTTCATTTGCTTGAAACTTATCATAATAGGGTAGTGATAAAAGCAAGGGGGCTTAAATCATGAATAATTCTTTAAAATTTCTATTAGTTTCTTTGTTATTTCAGTCAGTTGTTTGTGCCGGCACCATAAAAAATTTACAAGAACTTAACGAGCACAACGTCAAAAATCCATTAATGCAAGCGTTTTACTCACATAATTTATTAAGAGCACAACAATTACTTAAAGACCGTACTCATAAAAATCACATGAAAGAGATTATTTTGGTTGCAACGCTTGAACAAGGCGGGCCGTTTATGGATGAAAAAGTTAGATTATTAATAGAATATGGAGCAAATCCAATAAAAAAAACAACGGCGCAAGATACTGCATTAAATACTGCCGTAGCTTATAAGCGCTGGAATTCTTTACAAACTATTCTTGCCTGTGCGCATGTTCAAGCACGATTACAACCAGAATAATAGTCTCTTTTTTGTTTTTGTTTTATACTTATAACTATGAAACTAAAAACTTTTTTACTCAACTGTAGTAACCAACAACCATTACAATCGCCTGTTATCTATTTTAAAAGTAATGAGTATCCTCTTTTATTTTTTTCACACATAATAACACGACTAAAATT
>Ga0214917_10003835_pt1 | contig 17130 bp, 15 predicted proteins | sample LL_1208_BB_MetaG_FD_177983 | JGI IMG/M metagenome (GOLD analysis project Ga0214917, IMG submission 177983) | Freshwater microbial communities from Lake Lanier, Atlanta, Georgia, United States - LL_1208_BB | ecosystem: Environmental > Aquatic > Freshwater > Lake | place: USA: Georgia | collected... | reverse complement strand
TCAGCATTCGACACCCGGCGCGCTTTGTCCTGATCGGCAGTGGCAACCCGGAAGAAGGGGAATTGCGCCCGCAGTTGCTCGATCGTTTTGGTTTATCGGTTGAAGTACGTACCCCAACCGAGCTCAAGGCGCGGGTAGAGGTGGTGCGCCGTCGTGACGCTTTTGAGCGCGACCCAATTTCGTTTTGTCAGCAGTGGCGCCGCGCCGAGGCAAAGTTGCGACGCCAGCTCGAGACAGCGCGTCAGCAATTGGACGCCGTCACCGTCCCGGATTCGGCGCTCGAGCAAAGCGCAAGACTGTGCATGGCCTTGGGCACGGACGGCTTGCGGGGTGAACTCACCTTGTTGCGCAGCGCGCGCGCGCTGGCTGCCCTCGTTGGCGCCCGGGAAGTTGCCGCAAGCCATCTGCAGCGCATTGCGGTGTCCGCGTTGCGGCACCGGCTGCGCCGTAACCCACTGGACGAATCGGGCTCCGATGTCCGTATCGAACGCGCACTGACCGAGGTATTTGTTTGAACCATGCGCGCTGGAGAGACGCTTGTGCGGCGGCGGCACTGCTTGCGATGGATCCGCGTGGGTTGGGCGGAATCGTTGTGCGCGCGGCTCCGGGTCCCGTGCGCGATGCGTGGTTGAGGGCCCTGCGGGCGGTCTTGCCTGAGCAAGAACCGATGCGGCGCATGCCGCCGCAAATTCCCGATTCCAGATTGCTCGGCGGGCTCGATCTCGCAGCAACCCTGCGCACGGGGCGGCCGGTCGCGGAACGCGGACTGCTGGCCGAGGCGCATGGGGGCATTGTGGTGGTCCCGATGGCCGAGCGCATGGGTGCCGCAACCGCGGCACGCCTCGCGGCAACGCTCGATAGCGGCGAGGTCAGGGTCGAGCGCGATGGGATCGCGCAGTCCTGGCCAGCGCAAATCGCGGTGGTTGCCTTGGACGAGGGTTTGGACGGCGATGAAGCGTTGACGCGCGGCCTGCTCGATCGTCTCGGTTTATGGATCGATTTAGAGGGTATTCCGATTTCGGTAGCCGATGCTACGCCGGTCGATATTGCCGCTGCGGACGCGTTTGCGATCGAGACTGCAAGCGCACGCGCGTACCTGGCATCGCGTCCTGTAACGACGTTGCCATCCAGTGACGAGGCGCTCGAGGCTTTGTGTGGGGTTGCGCATGCGCTTGGGGTCGATTCGCCCCGAGCGGCCCTAGCGGCGTTGCGCGCCGCACGCGCAGCCGCTGCGCTGCGGGCGAGTCCGGTGATTGAGCAGGAAGATTGCGAGTTGGCTGCCCGTCTGGTCTTGATCCCCCGCGCGACCCGTAAACCGGCTTCCGTGGCTGAGGACCCCGCGGTAGAGTCGTCAGCGACGGATGGCGCCGAACAAGCGCAGCAAGCGCCGCATGATTCGGTTGCGCGCGATTCGGTCGCGCGCGCTGGCGACGCGTCGACCCGCGCCGAGGGTGACCCTCTGAGCCCCCCCGCAGGGGATCCGCAGGCATTAGCGGAACAGATTCTGGCGGCCGTCAAAGCGTTTCTACCCGCGGGTCTCTTGGAGGGCTTGATTCCGTCGGTGGCGCCGGCTGGCAAGCAGCGTGGTGTTGGGCAGCAACGCTCGGGCCGGGGCGCGGTGCGAAGGGATCCTTTGCGGGGACGCCCAGTGGGCACTCAACGCGGCGATCCGCGCCGCGGCAACCGGCTGGATCTCGTGGCCACTTTGCGCGCAGCCGCGCCCTGGCAGCGAGTACGCCGGGGCGATACGTCGCGCGGCTGCATTGCGGTGCGCACCGAGGACTTTCGGGTTTTAAGGCGCGAACAGCGCGCGGCGACCACGACCATTTTTGTTGTCGATGCCTCGGGGTCATCCGCCCTCAACCGACTCGCGGAGGCCAAGGGCGCGATCGAATACCTGCTGGCGGAGTGCTACGTGCGACGCGATCGCGTGGCTCTGATCGCTTTCCGCGGCCAAGGCGCTGACGTATTGCTGCCGCCAACACGCTCCTTGGTGCGGGCGCGGCGCACGCTCTCGGGGCTACCCGGCGGCGGCGCAACCCCGCTGGCCGCCGGTTTGCAGGTCGCCGCCAAGTTGGCCGATTCGGTCTGTCGACAGGGCGATTCCCCCCTTCTCGTCGTTCTCACGGATGGCCGAGGCAACATCGGTCTTGATGGCGAGCCAGGTCGCGAGCGAGCCCGCGTCGACGCCCTCGCCGTGGCACGCCAATGGCGCCTGCAAGGCTTGACCGCACTGTTGGTCGATACGTCCCCGCGCGCGCACCCCGCTGCGCAAGAGCTGGCGCAGACCATGCAGGCCCGGTTTCTACCATTACCCTACGCTGACGCGGCCGTGCTCTCGCAGGCGATTTCGGTTGCCACGCTGGGCGCTGGCCTCCGAGCCCGTGCCATCGACGGTGGCGCACGCGGCGGGCCGAGGCCCTGATGAACCGGGCGCCGCAATGGGAAGTCGACGCTTACGACTGGCCGCATCGCGAATGCAGCCGCTTCGTTTTTGCCGATGGCTTGCGCTGGCACGTACAGCGTGCAGGGACCGGACCGAGCTTGCTGCTCGTGCACGGTACCGGTGCCTCGGCGCATTCCTGGCGCGGCGTGTTGCCGATCCTCGCCGCGCAGTTCGACGTCATCGTGCCGGATTTGCCAGGCCATGGTTTTACCGAGGCGCCGTCGGCCTCGCGGGTCGCTGACGTGATGTCACCTGCGGGTATGGCGCGGGCACTGAGCGCGCTCCTGCAACGCTTGGAGGCGGCGCCGGTGCTTGGGGTTGGCAACTCTGCGGGCGTTGTCGTGCTGCTGCAGATGGCGCTTTTGCAGGGTTTTGCGCCGCGCGCCATTCTCGGTATCAATGCCGCGCTGATGCCTTTCGCAGGCCTTGCGGGCGCCATTTTTTTGCCCCTTGCGAAGCTCTTCGCGGGTGCCGCCTGGACAGCGCGATTCGTTGCGAACCAAGCGTCCGACCGCGCAGCGGTGGTGGCGCTGATCCGCAGTACGGGCTCCGAAATCGATGCCATCGGCGTCGCGCTTTACCAGCGCTTGTTACGGTGCTCGGGACACGTCGCGGCCACGCTCGCCATGATGGCGAACTGGGATCTGCGTTCCCTGCTACCCGAGTTGCTCGGTTTGCGTGTTCCTCTCGTGCTCTTGGTCGGCATGAAAGACCGTGCCGTTGCGCCAGCGCAGGCCTATCAAGTGCAGGCTGCGATGCCGCAGGTTCGGGTGCGGACGTGGCCCGACTTGGGCCATTTGGCGCAAGAGGAACAGCCTGCCCTCGTCGCCGGTGAAATTCTTCACCAGGCGCAGTTCTTTGGGGTACTGCCGACGCCAATCGGAGGAGAGACGTCATGAACGGACCTGCGCGCTATGGCCAGGAGGGCGATCTGCAGGCTTGTCGAGCGTTGTTGCGCGACGGTTCGCGAACCTTCTACGCCGCATCCCATTTGCTGCCCGCGCGCGTGCGCGACCCCGCAATTGCCTTGTACGCATTCTGCCGTGTCGCCGACGACGCGGTTGACCTTGCCAGCGAATCGGATCCCAGAGAAGCAAGCGACCCTACGAGTACACACATGGCTGCCGAGCGTGCCCTGGCGCGCTTGCATCATCGTCTTGATCGCGTCTACGCTGGGTCGCCTTTGCCGCAGCCCGCAGACCGCGCTTTTGCCGACGTGGTCGAACGCTTTGCGATTCCGCGTACGCTCCCGCTCGCCTTGTTGGAGGGTTTTGAATGGGATACGCAGGGGCGTCAGTACGCGTCGATGGAGGCACTACACGGTTACGCCGTGCGGGTTGCCGGGACCGTCGGCGTGATGATGGCTTTGCTCATGGACGTGCGCAATCCTCAGGCGCTCGCGCGCGCGTGCGACCTTGGCATCGGGATGCAGCTGACGAACATCGCCCGCGACGTGGGGGAGGATGCGCGCGCAGGTCGACTCTACTTGCCCCTGGAATGGTTAGAGGCCGAGGGGATCGACCCGGTGCAGTGGCTCGCGGATCCGCAGCCCGATGAGCGGATTGCACGCGTCGTGGAGCGCGTGTTGGTCGCGGCCGACAATGCTTACGCGCGGGCGCGGGACGGTATCGCTGCGCTCCCGGTTGATTGTCGATCCGGTATCGACGCGGCGGGTCGCTTGTACTCTGAAATCGGCGAGCAGGTCAGGCGCAACGGGTTGGATTCCGTCTCGAGGCGCGCGGTGGTTCGCGGCCGCCGCAAGCTCTGGGTGACGCTGCCTGCCTTGTTTGCGGTTGCCAAGGCGAGCGGCGGCGGCGCCGCCAAACCAGCGATCCAGGCGGCCCAGTTTCTGATCAACGCTGTGATCAGTGAGCCGCTGGTGCCGCGTCGTCCCGTGGGCAATCTGCAGCCAGCGGGCGTGCGTTTGGCTGGCGGTCGCCTCTGGCGTTGGATCGTTTCAATTGATGATTCGCTCGGACGCGTACTCGAGATGCTCGAGCGCCTCGAGCGCGAGGAGCAGGCCGGGTTGCGTGGGGTGAGCCGGACCTAGCCTGCGCGTCGCGGCATCCGAAACGGGAGCAGCGCCCGCACCCAAGGGCTACGAAATCGATCCAGATCCAGACTCTCGTGGAGCATGACCCGTTGCGTGCGCGCACTGTGCAAAACGGAGCGTGCATAAAACGGCGTGTCTTCGAGAGTCGTGCGAACCCCAAGGTCTTCTTCGGCTGCGTGGGTTGCCCGCGGGATACGCCAGACGCGCGTGGCCGGTAGCGTTCGCGCGGGCGGCGTGGCGATTGTTTGGCCGACGCCGTCGCGGCCGATGTGAAGGCTAAGTGTGCGTCGCTCGTCGCCGTTCAGACCTTGTGCGTCGCGGGCTGCTGTCGGTCGTGGCGTGACGTCGTACAGCAAATCGGTGCCGCCGCTGACCCCGTGCGAGCGACTCCAGTCCCAGCGGACGAAGCTTTGTTCGAGTGCGCAGTCGCCATGATTGCTATCCAGATAACCCGTGCCGCTCCAGCGCAGTGTGGGATTCTGCAAAGCCACCTCGACCCGCGCAAAGGGTGCGATCGGGGCCCAGCGATGCAGGCGGGCGGCGTCCAGGTGCCAGGGCGTCGCGGTGAGCGTCTCCGGGTAGAGGCGAATCGTTCCGCGCAGTGGAACGGGTATGGGAGCTGCGCGCTCGCGCACACAAATTTCAAGGCAGTTGCCGTCCCAGTGTAGCGAGCTCGGTCCAATGCGCAGCCCGTCGAGGGTACGCTCGACCTGGGTGCGCCCGCGTTCGGTCATCGCCCAGCGCGCGCTCGGGTGTGGCCAGCGCCTGCCGTACAGCGCTACGTTCAAGGCGCTGAAGTGCAGCGGATCGGCGGCATCCTTCGAACGAGCGCGAAAGTAATAAGGCGAAAAAACACTACCCAGCAGGGCAATGATGGTTAAGCCGTATCGTCCGTCGGCGCTCAGGGCGTCGACATACCACCATGCATAGCCACTGGGTGCAATTTGCGTATCGAAGCGAGGTCCTCGATCACGCTCGCCGCTGCGAGACGTCCCGATTGGGTCGACATCGCGATGCCAGGCCCCGGATGCGTGCTGCCCCCCGCCAAATACAGTCCCTCCAGACGACTGCGCGATCCCGGGCGTCGGAAGGTCGAGAGCCAGCCGTGCGGAGCTCGGCCATACAGAGCGCCGCCGGTCGCCGGAAACATCTGCTCGAACTCGCGCGGGGTCGTGCGCACCGTCGCGAGGCTCGATAGCTGCAGGCCGTGCCGCGAAAGTCGCTCGAAGGTTTGTTGTTGGCATCGTTCGACTTCCTGCGCGTCGAGTCCGCGGCCATCACCGACCGCGGGTGCGTTGACCAGACAGAGCAGGCGCTCCGCCGTTGGGCTGGTGGCGTTGCCGTTGGCGCTCGCAGATTGCGTTACGCCGATGGGTTCGGCGTCGGTACGGTCCTGCGCGCAAACGTAAACAGTGGGTGAGGCTGGTAATCGATGGTGCCGAAAAATATCGTCAAACTCGTTCTCATAACGATCAGAAAAAAATACCGTGTGGCGTAATAGCGGAAATCCGCTCGCCTGCACTTTCATCGTCCACGTCATCGCGGAGAGCGAGCGATTTTCAGGGGCGATTGGGGCAACTGCGCGACGTACGCTCGGACCGAATCGTCCGCTGGCGATGGCGTTGACGTCGGCGGCGCACACGACCGCATCGACTTCGAGCGCTTCGCCGTCGGTAAGTTGTACCCCGCAAACGCGGTTGTGTTTGACCTCGATCTCGCGCACTTCGCTGTTCGGTCGGAACCGACCGCCCGCGCGCGTAACGAGGTTTGCCATCGCCTGTGCGACACGGTGCATCCCGCCTTCGACCAGCCAGACCCCTTCGCGCTCGACATGGGCCACGAGCATTAGGGTCGCGGGGGTACGAAACGGTGAACCGCCAACGTAGGTGGCGTAGCGGCCAAAGAGCTGACGCAGGCGCGGGTCGGGAAAATGGGCGCCGAGCGCCTGCCAGAGCGTCTCAAAAGGGCTCAGTTGCCACAGCTGTTTGAATCCGGCCCAGCCGTGGTCCTGGATCGACTGGCGCGCCAGCGAAAAGGGCGAAGGCTTTGGCGCGCTGAGGAACCCGTTCTTAAGAGTGTCATGAATCTGCTGGGCTCGCTGACAAAACTCGAGATACTTCGCGGCCTGCGCTGAGCCGGAAAATTCGCGGATTGCCTGCGCCGATTCGAGTGGGTCGGTGAAGAGATCCAAGCGTGAGCCATCGTCCCAGGCATGACGGGCGAGTACCCGTACCGCCTGTAAGCCAACCGCGGTATCGAAGCGTGCGCCGCAGTCATCGAACAAAGCGTCGAAGACGCTCCGCATGGTGAACACCGTGGGCCCACCGTCCACTGCGGAACCGCCGACGTCGACTTCGCGCATCTTCCCGCCCGGTGCTCGGTTGCGCTCGAGCACCACCACCTCCAGGCCGCGCGCAGCCAGCGTGCTGGCCGCGGCCAGACCACCCATACCCGCACCGATCACGGCAACCCGCTTGTTTCGCATGCTCACGACTGCTCTGGATGGTGCGGTTGGAAGGGGGGGGTGGCATGCCGCTGAAAAGCACTTGCGACCCCCGACTGCGAGAAACTGTAAATTACGCTTGACGTTTTAAAATGACAAGCAGTTAATACACTCACCGCGATCGATGGAGCTGCTGGCGATGAACGATTCCTTTGACCCCGAGCGTTGGACCGAGGATGGGCTCGCCAATGCGCTCGATTGCGTACTGAACACCGACAATCCAGTCCCGCCGACGCTTGCTCGGGCGATGCGCCATGCGGTCTTTCCGGGCGGCGCGCGCGTGCGGCCGCGCCTTTGCCTGGCGGTCGGCTTGGCGTGTGGCGCGAAGCCGGGGCCGCTTTTGAGTGCGGCGGCGGTGTCGATCGAACTGCTGCATTGTGCGTCTCTTGTGCACGACGATTTGCCGTGTTTTGACGATGCCCCGACGCGCCGGGGTCAAGCGTCGGTGCACGCCGCTTTTGGCGAGCGCATTGCCGTGCTCGCCGGCGATGCCTTAATTGTGTTGGCCTTTGAGGTCTTCGCAGCGACCATTGCGCAAGCCCCTGGACGGGCTGCTGGATTGCTGCGCACTATCAGCGGCGCGGTCGGTGTACCCGGCGGAATCTGTGCTGGCCAGGCTTGGGAGTCGGAGTCGCAGGTCGAATTGGCGGCGTATCAGCGGGCCAAAACCGGCGCGTTGTTTGTCGCAGCTGCAGTGGCCGGAGCACAAGCGGCCGGGGCTGAAATTGCGCCCTGGCAGCGGTTTGGTGAACGGCTTGGCGAGGCCTACCAGGTGGCCGACGACTTGCGGGACGTCGCCGCCGATCCTGCCGTATTGGGTAAACCGGTAGGGCGTGACGTCGCGCTGGATCGGCCAAGCGCTGCCCGTGAGTATGGCTTTGGCGGCGCGATTCGACACTTCGAGACCTTGGTGGCGGACGCGATGGACGCGATCCCCGCGTGTCCGGGTGCCCACGCGTTGCGGGCCATGGTGCAACACGAGGCAAGGCGGCTGGTTCCGGCCGAGTGGTTACTGCGCGCTGCTTAACATGGGTGCGGCCTCTCGACCGATGGAAGGGGGCGCCGCCGATCACGGCGCCGGGCCCGACTTCACGGCGTTCGGGTCTGCGCTCGAGCGAATTCGTCAGTGGCGCGACCGCCTCTTAATGAGCCCCGGGTTCCAGCGCACGGCGGCGCGATTTGCGCCGACGCGCTGGGTCGCAAGCCGTCGCGAGCGCGACCTGTTTGATCTCTGCGCAGGCTTTGTCTATACCCAAACGCTCCTGTCTTGCGTGCGTCTCGGGGTTTTTGAGGCCTTGGCCAACGGAGCGCTGACCGCGTCGACCTTGGCAGCCCGCATTGACCTGAGCCCCCACTTGGCGGAGCGCCTTGCACGAGCAGCAGCTTCGTTGAATTTGCTGGAGTTGCGGGGCACTCAGCCAAAAGCGGACCACAACGCTTGCGGCGCGGAACTGATTGTGGGCCTGGGGCCTTTGGGCGCAGCGGTATTGGGTAACCCTGCCGTGGTCGCCATGATCGAGCACCACGCGTTGTTGTACCGGGACCTCGAGGATCCGGTTGCGCTGCTGCGCAGCGGTGGCGGAGGCGGCGCTTTGAATGCGTACTGGGCCTATGCGCGGGCGAATGATCCGGCAGGCCTTCAAGATGGGCGAGTGGGGCAATACAGCGCCTTGATGGCGGCCTCCCAGGCGTTGGTGGCCGAGGACGTTGTCGCGGCCTGGCGTTTCGACCGCTACCGCACGATCCTTGATGTGGGCGGCGGCGAGGGCGCTTTCTTGGGCGCGGTCGGGGCCGTTGCCCCCAGCGCACAACTGGTCTTGTTCGATCTGCCGGCGGTGGCGCAGCGTGGGCAAGCGCATTTACGCGGCCTTGGCTTCGGCGCGCGTGCGCGCGCCGTGGGCGGTGACTTCGGACGGGATGCTTTGCCCACCGGCGCCGACCTGATCACGCTCGTGCGGGTTCTGCACGATCACGACGACGACGTCGTGTTGCGCCTGTTGCGCGCGGTGCGACGCGCACTCCCTGAAGACGGCACCTTGTTAATTGCTGAACCGATGGCCGGAACCCTCGGCAGCGAACGAATTGGTGACGCGTACTTCGGTTTTTACCTGCTTGCCATGGGGAGCGGGCGCGCCCGTACGGCGGCCGAGTTGACCGAGCTGCTGCACGCCGCGGGCTTCACCAATGTGCGCGAACCGTCGACACGAAGGCCTTTGCGGGTGCGCTTGCTGAGTGCCCGAGTGGCCGCCCGCTATCACTTACCCACTTGAATGCGTAACTTTAAGTTGACACATATATTTGTCACAGATAAGTTACAACTTATCGATTCTCAACCGAGCCTCGATGCGACTCAGAACTGTTCTAAAGCGAATCAATGATTGCTCCGTCCGCTACTGCCGAGGCGCTTCGACAAACGGGGAATACACCTCGTCAGGCGCTCGCGGTTGTGTTGAGCGAGCCGGGTTCGATCGCTCTTGACCGTTTGCAACTCAACGAGCCGGGCGAAGAAGACGTCGTCGTTGACATCGAATGGAGTGGTATCAGCACCGGTACCGAACGCTTGCTGTGGAGTGGGCGCATGCCCCACTTTCCCGGTCTGGGCTATCCCTTGGTGCCGGGTTACGAATCCGTCGGCCGGGTCCGCGAGGCGGGCGCGCGTTCGGGTATCGCCGTCGGCGAACGCGTTTTTGTGCCCGGTTCGCGCTGTTTTGGCGAGATCCGAGGGCTCTTTGGCGGGGCCGCTTCGCGGCTTGTCGTCGCTGGTTCCCGCGTGGTTCCGGTCCAGCCGTCCTTGCAAGAAACGGCCGTCCTGATGGCGCTGGCTGCGACCGCGCAGCATGCCCTGCGCGCCACCGCCGATGGAAGCGTCGATTTGATCATCGGGCACGGCGTACTCGGGCGTTTGATCGCGCGCGTCGCGATGGCTAGTGGCGCACCGGCGCCGGTGGTTTGGGAGACGCTGGCGCAGCGGCGCGACGCTGCCGACGGGTACCCGGTGCTGGACCCCGCGGACGACCCGCGGCGCGACTACCGCTCGATTATCGACGTGAGCGGTGACGCCGCCCTGCTCGATACGTTGATTGGTCGACTGGCACCCGGCGGCACGGTTGTGCTGGCTGGTTTTTATGCCGAACCGATTCGATTTGCCTTTGCTCCGGCGTTCCAGCGCGAAATTCGTTTGCAGGTGGCGGCGGAGTGGCGTCCCGACGATTTGATTGTGGTGAAGAGCCTTGCCGAAACCGGCTGCCTCTCGCTCGACGACTTGATCACCCATCGCTGCCCTGCAGAGCAGGCCAGTGATGCCTACCGGACCGCATTCAGCGATCCGGGCTGTCTGAAGATGATCCTAGACTGGAGAGGTCGGCAATGAATGGCTTTACTCAGCACGAACTGCGTCGCATCGAGGTGCTACGCGAAGAGGCAGCCACCCCAATCGATCCGGTTATTTCGAGCGAACCGACACGCAAGACTCAGGTCATTGCGATTTATGGCAAGGGTGGAATCGGTAAGAGTTTCACGCTGGCCAACCTCTCCCACATGATGGCTGCGCTGGGCAAGCGGGTCTTGCTGATTGGATGCGACCCCAAAAGCGACACCACTTCCTTGTTGTTTGGCGGGCGTGCCTGTCCAACCATCATCGAGACCGCTGCGAAGAAGAAACTCGCCGGCGAACCCGTTCGGGTTGAGGACATTTGCTTTCGTCGCGGGGGCGTGTTTGCGATGGAACTCGGTGGCCCCGAGGTCGGCCGTGGCTGTGGTGGCCGCGGCATCATCCACGGCTTTGAGCTGCTCGAGAAGCTCGGCTTCCACGACTGGGACTTCGATTATGTCCTCCTTGATTTCCTCGGTGACGTCGTTTGTGGGGGCTTTGGGCTGCCGATCGCGCGTGACATGTGCCAGAAAGTGATTGTGGTTGGCAGCAATGACCTGCAATCGCTCTACGTGGCAAACAACGTTTGTTCGGCGGTGTCGTACTTTCAGCGGCTCGGCGGGAACGTCGGGGTTGCCGGCCTGGTGATCAATAAGGACGACGGCACCGGCGAGGCGCAAGCCTTTGCCAAGGCGGCCGGGATCCCGGTGCTGGCCTCGATCCCAGCGGATGAGAGCATCCGTCGCAAGAGCGCGAGCTACGAGATCATCGGACGCCCCGGATCGCCGTGGGCATCGTTGTTCGAGTCGTTGTCGGAGAACGTCGCCGCGGCGCAGCCGGTCTTGCCCGAGCCGCTCTCGCAGGACGCCCTGCTGGCCCTCTTTGACAGTGCTGCAGTCGGCCGTGATGTCGTCCTTGAGCCCGCATCGAGTGCGGACATGATGGGCAAGAAAAGCGTCGCGCGTGCGTCGCTCGAAGTTGTCTACGAGCCGGCGTAAGCAAGACCGTGCAGCCCATTCAACCCCTGCAGGACCGCCGATGAACGCCCCGGCCGAGCCTCTTCAGCGCGTTGTACCGATCGTGAGCGAGTCGGTGAGCGCTGTGGACACCAGCGAAGGGGGATGCCACGGTGGTCAGGAGCGGATGCGCGCGGCGGCCATCGCGGCCGGCAAAAGTGAAACGCTCGAGCGCTATGCCACCGACTATCCGGCCGGCCCGCACGATCAGCCCCAGAGCATGTGCCCTGCCTTCGGATCGCTGCGGGTTGGGCTGCGCATGCGACGCACCGCCACCATTCTCAGCGGATCGGCCTGCTGCGTGTACGGCTTGACCTTCACCTCGCACTTCTACGGTGCGCGGCGAACCGTTGGCTATGTTCCCTTCGATTCCGAATCGCTCGTCACGGGCAAGCTTTACGAAGACATTCGCGACGCCGTCGCGGGTTTGGCAGATCCTGCACTCCATGACGCGGTTGTCGTCATCAATCTTTGTGTGCCGACGGCCTCGGGCGTGCCGCTGAGGATGCTGCCGCGCGAGATCGATGGCGTGCGCATCATCGGTATCGACGTCCCTGGCTTTGGCGTGCCGACCCATGCCGAGGCGAAAGACGTCCTCGCGGGGGCGATGCTGAATTACGCGCGCGGCGAAGCCGAGCACGGCCCCGTGCAAGCGCCGCGCGGTGCTCGTACCGCGCTGCCGACGATCGCTTTAGTGGGCGAAATGTTCCCGGTCGATCCGCTCACCATTGGCGCGCTATTGGCCCCGATGGAACTGGCAGCGGGCCCGGTGGTGCCAACACGAGAATGGCGCGAACTTTATGGCGCGCTCGACTGCCGTGCGGCCGCCATGATTCATCCGTTCTACACGGCAGTGCAGCGAGAGTTTGAGCTTGCCGGGCGTGCCACGGTGGGCTCGGCACCGGTCGGGGTGGAGGGCACCGCGGCGTGGCTGGAGGCGATCGGTAGCGTCTGCAATATCGATCCCGCTAAGGTCGGGCTGGCCAAGCAAAGCATCCTACCCAGCATCGCCGGGGCATTGCTGAAGCATCCGATCCGGGGTCGCATCACGCTCTCGGGCTACGAGGGTTCTGAGCTTCTGGTGGGGCGTTTACTCGTCGAAGCGGGTGCCGATCTGCGCTATGTCGGTACCGCCTGCCCGCGCACGCCTTGGTCGGATGCCGATCGCGTTTGGCTCGAATCAAAGGGCGTACAGATCCGCTTTCGCGCCTCGCTCGAAGACGATTTGGCAGCCGTTGCCGAGTACCAACCCGATCTCGCGATTGGAACGACTCCGGTCGTGCAATACGCGAAGACGAGGGCAATTCCCGCGCTCTACTTCACCAATTTGATCTCGGCGCGGCCCTTGATGGGCGCTGCCGGGGCGGGTGCGCTGGCGCAAATCATCGGTACCGCGATTGCTGGCAAGGAGCGCTTCGACACCATGCAAGCGTTTTTTGCGGGCGTTGGCGAGGGCGATCGCGCCGGTGTCTGGACGGAAACGCCCGAGGCCCACCCGACCTTTCGCGACGATCACCGACGCCGCCTCGAGAAAGCGGCCCGCGCGCGGCGTTCGCTGGATGCGGTTTAAAGCAATGCGGCGCCCAACCCTTCAACCCTTGCGATCGGAGGCACGTCATGCTTGTCCTTGACCATGATCGTGCAGGGGGCTACTGGGGCGCCGTGTATGCATTCACGGCCATCAAAGGCCTGCAGGTGATCATCGACGGACCGGTCGGTTGCGAGAACCTCCCGGTTACTTCGGTTCTGCACTACACCGATGCTTTGCCACCCCATGAGTTGCCGATCGTGGTGACGGGCTTGGGTGAAGACGAACTCGGCCAGCACGGTACCGAGCAGGCCATGCGACGCGCGCACAAGGCGCTCGATCCGGACCTCCCGGCGGTGGTGGTGACCGGTTCCATTGCCGAGATGATCGGCGGCGGGGTGACCCCCGAGGGAACCGGAATCGCGCGCTTCCTGCCCCGCACGATTGACGAAGATCAATGGCAGAGCGCCGACCGAGCGCTGCTCTGGCTCTGGACCGAGTACGGTCCCCGCAAGGCGCCAAAACTCAAGCCGCGTAAGGAAGGCGAAAAGCCGAGGGTGAATTTGATCGGGCCTGCCTATGGCGTCTTTAACGGCCCATCGGATCTTGCTGAGATGCGCCGCCTGATCGAGGGCATTGGGGCGGAGGTCAACTTAGTCTTTCCGCTGGGTAGCCACCTGGAGGACGTGCCGAAGCTAGCCGACGCCGAGGTCAATGTTTGCCTGTATCGCGAATACGGTCGGCTGCTGTGTGAGGCGTTGGAGCGGCCTTGGCTGCGGGCGCCGATCGGACTGCATTCCACAACCCGCTTTTTGCGCGCGCTTGCGGGTTTGTTGGGCCTCGACGCGGAGCCGTTCATCGAGCGTGAAAAACACACCACCATCAAACCCTTGTGGGATCTGTGGCGCTCGGTGACACAGGACTTTTATGGCACCGCGACCTTCGCCGTGGTCGCCACCGAAACGTACGCCCGCGGCATTCGCCGTTTTCTTGAAGACGACATGGGCATGCCCTGCGCCTTCGCATTTGAACGCTCAGCCGGGGTTAAACCCGACAACGAAGCGGTCCGGCGGGCAATCAAGGAGCGCGGCCCCTTGGTCGTGTTTGGTAGCGTCAACGAGCGCATGTACATGGCCGAGGCGGGCGCCCGCGGGGTGCTGATTCCGGCCTCTTTTCCGGGCGCAGTCATCCGGCGCCATACCGGGACGCCCTTTATGGGCTACAGCGGCGCGACCTATCTCGTACAAGAAGTTTGCAACGCATTGTTCGACGTCTTGTTCCACATTCTTCCGCTCGGCACGGAGTTGGACAAAGTTGATCCGACACCGGCGCGGCACAGCAACGCGCAGGCTCAAGAAGCGCTGCCTTGGGACACGGAGGCGATGGCACTGCTGGACGACTGTGTGCAGTCCGAACCGGTGTTGGTGCGCATTTCCGCCGCCAAACGTCTGCGCGATCGGATCGAGCGCGACGCCCGCAAGGCGGGCGCAACGCGTGTGACCGCCGAGCGCGTTGCGCAAGCGCGGGAAGACTTATTTGCGGGGGTGCCGGCATGAGCCAGCAGCGACTCCCGAACGATCGGTGCACAAGTCTTCGTTGCCTGGCAACGGAGGGTTGCGCTCGGCCGTTCGGTTTTTCCGAACGGATTGGGTGTTGTGGTGTTCTGCGCCACGACAGTGTCTGCCACGCGCCTTTGGCGTGGCGTTAGCCGTAAGGCAGTTGCGGAGATTTCCAATATGGACTCATCTGGTAACACGGGCGGTCACTCGTCCGGTCTGACGAATGACGAGGCGAAGGAATTCCATCGTCTCTTCATGGCGTCGTTTTTTATGTTCACCCTGGTTGCGATCATTGCGCACATCCTCGTCTGGAACTGGCGTCCCTGGTTCCCGCCGCTCGAAGGCGCATCGCTCGTGCATGGCGTAAAGGTTGCGCTGCAAGAAGCGTTGCCAATCGCTTTCTCGGCATAAGGAGGACGTCACATGTGGCGCATCTGGATCCTGTTCGACGCTCGTCGCGCACTCGTTGCGATGGCAGCTTTCCTCTTCTCGCTCGCAATTCTCATCCACTTCATCGTGTTGAGCACCAATCGCTATCAATGGATCGAAGGACCGCGTTCGGCGGCTCCGGTGGCCGCCAAAGGTTCACCGACGCCACCCGCTGCACCTGGAACCAGCAAGTAGCAAAACCCGGTACCCCCGGTTGCCCGCTCGGGTTGGGCACAGCGCTCAACCCCAGCGAGCAGAAGTCGAGTTTTCGCCCAACGGCTTGCGAACGGAGCCTCGGTCATGGCATTGCTTAGTTTTGAAAAAAAGTATCGTGTCCGCGGTGGCACTCTGCTCGGTGGCGATCTGTTCGACTTCTGGGTTGGACCGTTCTACGTCGGATTTTTTGGCGTTACGACATTCTTTTTCGCCACCCTCGGTACCGCGCTGATTCTGTATGGCGCGTCGCAGGGGCCGACTTGGAACGTCTGGCAGATCAGCATCGCCCCGCCCGATTTGAAATACGGCCTTGGGCTGGCGCCGCTGATGGAAGGCGGGCTCTGGCAGATCATTACGGTTTGCGCGATCGGGGCCTTTGTTTCCTGGGCTCTGCGCGAGGTCGAAATCTGCCGCAAGCTCGGCATGGGCTATCACGTGCCGTTCGCGTTCTCGTTCGCGATCCTGGCCTACGTCACGCTGGTGGTGATCCGCCCGCTGTTGCTCGGCGCTTGGGGGCACGGTTTCCCCTACGGAATTCTGAGCCACCTCGACTGGGTATCGAACGTCGGTTATCAGTATTTGCACTTTCACTACAACCCAGCACACATGCTGGCGATTACCTTCTTTTTCACGACGACGCTCGCGCTCGGCATGCACGGTGGCGCGATTCTGGCGGGGGCCAATCCACAAAAGGGCAAGACCGTCCGTACCGCGGAGCACGAGAACTCTTACTTCCGCGACACCATTGGCTGGTCGGTGGGCCAGCTTGGGATCCACCGGCTGGGGCTCTTTCTGGCCCTGAGCGCGGGCTTCTGGAGTGCCGTTTGCATCGTCATCAGCGGACCGTTCTGGACCCGGGGTTGGCCTGAATGGTGGGGTTGGTGGCTCGAAATGCCGATCTGGAAGTGAGGCGAGGGGACGAACATGGCCGAATATCAAAACATCTTTACGCGGGTACAGGTTCGCTCGAAGCTGTACCCCGGGGCGCCGCACGAGATCCCCAGCGATCGGCGCGAAGAGGGCACGAGCTTCTTTAGCCGTCTGCTCGGGTTCTTCGGTGATCCGCAGGTAGGCCCGACCTACCTGGGTTTTACCGGGATCGCGTCCTTGCTCTGTGGCTTCATCGCCTTCGAGATCATCGGCCTCAACATGTGGGCCTCGGTCGACTGGAATCTGAAGGAGTTTGTGCGCCAGCTGTTCTGGCTTGCGCTCGAGCCGCCTGCACCGCACTGGGGGCTGCGCTTTCCACCACTGAACGAGGGCGGATGGTGGCTTGTCGCCGGGTTCTTTCTGACGGTGGCGATCCTGCTCTGGTGGGTGCGGATGTATCGACGCGCCGTCGCTCTGGGCATGGGTACCCACGTCCCATGGGCCTTTGCTTCCGCCATTTGGCTGTACCTGGTGCTTGGCTTTATTCGTCCCGTGTTGATGGGCCACTGGAGCGAGGGCGTGCCGTTCGGCATCTTCCCCCACCTGGACTGGACGGCTGCCTTTTCGCTGCGTTACGGCAACCTCTTCTACAACCCCTTCCACATGCTCTCGATCGTTTTCCTCTACGGATCGGTGCTGCTGTTCGCGATGCATGGCGCGACGATTTTGGCCGTGAGTCGCTTGGGCGGCGAACGCGAAATCGAGCAGATCGTCGATCGCGGTACGGCAACCGAGCGCGCGGCCTTGTTCTGGCGTTGGACCATGGGCTTTAACGCCACCATGGAGTCCGTGCACCGGTGGGCTTGGTGGTTTGCGGTGTTGACGACACTCACGGGGGGCATCGGCATCCTGCTCACCGGCACCGTGGTCGACAACTGGTATCTGTGGGCGGTGAAGCATCACGTTGCCCCAGCCTACCCGCAGATGTGGCCCGCTTACGTTGACCCCTACACCTCAGCTGGCGGAGGCGCCCAATGAAACAACGCGCGCGTGTCTGGGCGTTAGCCCTTACCTGTGTGGCACTTCTGGCGGGCTGTGAGCGCCCACCGATGGAGACCGTCCAACGCGGCTATCGCGGAA
>Ga0214917_10003834_pt1 | contig 17134 bp, 14 predicted proteins | sample LL_1208_BB_MetaG_FD_177983 | JGI IMG/M metagenome (GOLD analysis project Ga0214917, IMG submission 177983) | Freshwater microbial communities from Lake Lanier, Atlanta, Georgia, United States - LL_1208_BB | ecosystem: Environmental > Aquatic > Freshwater > Lake | place: USA: Georgia | collected... | reverse complement strand
GAAGGGTGAAATCGGTGGAAGGATCGAAGGCGATCAGATCGGTTTCCCCATGACCTTCATCCGAGGGGATGGAGAAGTGCCGTTGCGGAGAGATTTTTTCCAATCCGGGGAGAGATTGGATTTGTTTAAAAACCGATGGGTCGAGTTGAGGGGCGTTGGGTTCCCCCGTGAGAAGGGCGGCGGTCAGGTTGTGGGTGATTCCTTTAGGGAGGATGAGGAGATCGGCTCCCAAACGATCCAGGGAGGTTTCGAGACCGCGCCAGATCGAATCACGAACGACCAGCGTGAGAAAGATCGAGGCCGAACCGATGGCGACCGCGACGGCCAGTAGGAGGTAGCGACCGGGGCTTCGTCGGGCCTCTTGGAGGGCCAGACGAAATCGCAGAGGGAACAGGCGGAATCCGTGGGGCAGGGTGGTTAGACTGTGCAACTACGGCTAAATTTCATCTCTTCCACTTTGGATGGGACGATGACGCAGTCATGGTGTCCCCCGAAGTTGGGCATATAGCCGACCTGTTCGAGGGTATCCTGCCGGAAGACGAAGGCGCCGGACTCCATCCGCTGGAATCCCGAAAAGATGACCACGGTGTATTTTCCATCATAGGTGGTGGCGATGGTTTGGGTGTCGACACCCACATTCCGGAACTTTTTGACGATTTTCCAATCCTTGGTGGTGACGACATAAACATCCGACTTCATCGGCTTGGGACGGAGGACGGTGAAGAAGCATTTCGAGCCGTCGACCGAGAAGTTGACGTGGAAAGGGGACGGGTATTCGCCCTGCCATTCCTTGTCCTTGATGAAAGTAATCCGCTTCCAGGCCCGAGGGTCGCTGCTGGAGGTGTCGAACACCGCGACATTGTTGGCCCGGAGATTGTTCATCATCACGAGATGATTGCCGGAAGGATTGAATCCCGTCTCATGGATGGGGTTGCCGACGGAGGGGAGGGTGACTTCCCAGGTGTCCGGGCTGTTTGAGACCTTTTTTACCGGCCAGTTATCAGCGAGACCTTCGTTGGCCATCACATAGCAGACGGGTTCCATCGTTGTTCGGTCGATGATGAAGCCACCCCCGCACATACGGAGGCCGGCGATGGAGTAGCGGTTCCGCGGATCGTGCAGGCAGAAGTCCAGGCCTGTCAGAGTCTGGGGGCTGGCGCCGGGGGTTTGGCCTCGTTCGACCAGAAGCTCGGCCATGGGAGCCATCTCGTAGTTCAGTTTGTTTCCCTTGGTGCCGTAGTAGTCATATTTGCCGTATTTTTCAGGGGCAAGTTTGGCGAGGCGGATGGTGCCGCCTTTCGTCCATGTTTCGGCCAAGACCTTGGAGTTTGGAACCCAATCGGCACGGAAGGCGGAGAGAACCTTGGTTTTGTCCTGACCCCGGGCCCGGGAAAAAAAGCTGACCACATCCTTTTGTCCGTCCGCGCAGACAAAACCGTTGCCATCCGGGAAGGGGACGGTGTGCACGCCCAAGCCGATCCCTGTGGTTTCTGCAATGTCCTCCAGAAGTTCCATTTGATTTGATTTCCCGTCGTACCCGACGCGGTAGATGTGGTTGCCCATGCCGTATTTGTCGAGCATGCCATGTTCTTTGATTTTCGTATTGAGGCCGTACATCAGGACATTTTCGCCACCTTGGGTGGAGTTAATGAATTCAAAGCCTTTGTAGGGGTCTCCGCTATCGGCATAGAAGGCGGCTAAATGGTGGGAAATGGGGCAGGAGTCCCCGTAGTTCCAGTAAGAAATCCATGAGAGAGTTTTTTGCGTGGCAAAATCGACGGCGTGGGTTCCACCGCCCAGTTTTTGTGGGGTGAGGTAGATGTAGTTTCCGAGTGATTCACGAATCCCCTGGTAAACGGCATCCTCCATCAGGACTCCGTCTTGATTTTTGGCGGCGTAGGCTGTGCCGGGAAGGTAGCGGGTCAGACCCGCACCGGTAAGCCCGGCGAGGCCGGCAAAACCGTAATAAAAGAACCGGCGACGGCTGATTTTTTCGAGGTGCGGGTTCGACATGAAACCAATTTGTGTTTTAGGGAGATAAGATCAAGAGTGAAAGCAGTCCGGTGAGTGTCCTAGCGGCGGAAGAAAAGGTGATCGGAGAGATAGTAAAGTTTTCCGGCTTGGAGGTGAAAAGATTCGGGAACCAAGCTGACCTGGACTTTCGTATTCGCGCCCTGCTTCTGCCCCAGGAATCGAAAAAGTTTACCCAAACGAAAAGGGGCGTTGTAACGAATCACCGGAGCGTCCTCGGGAAGTTTGGCGAGCTGGCGGGCGTCGGCGATGGCGTCCTCGAGGTAGCCTGTCGCATCAATTAATTTCAGGTCGAGAGCCTGCTTGCCGGAAACAATCCGCCCGTCGGATACTTCACCCGGGAGTTTGTGATCGGGGAAGTTGCGTTCGGCGATGACGATGGATGAAAAACGGTCAAACGTCTCCTGAATCATTCCTTGGACGAGTTTCTTTTCCGATTCGGAGGCGGGGCGGGAGGGGTTGAGAAGATCCTTGAGGGCACCGCTTTTGAAGGTGAGGGTCGAAAGGCCGAGAATCTTGGAAAGGCCCTCGTAGTTGAGGGACTGCATAATCACACCGATGCTGCCTGTGATGCAGAGTTCATGGGCCACGATGTGGGATCCGCCCATGGCGGTGTAGTACCCGCCCGATGCTCCGACCGAATCCAGATAGACGATCACGGGTTTGTCTTCCCGGACGAGGGTAAGTTCGTGATAGAGGTTGTCGCTCGCGGTGACTTCACCACCCGGGCTGTCGATATGAAGAAGGATGGCGGCTACGGAATCGTCATCGGCCGCCTGGCGGATCTGGAGGATAAGGTCGTCCACCATGCTGGATCCGACGTCTCCGGGAACCTCCTGGGCGATGACTCCGAAGAGATCGATCTTGGCGATGCGTTTTTTCTGGGATTCATCCCCTTCGACAAACTCCTCCTCAAACGAGGGGGCCGAATGGATGTGGGAGGATCCGGAGAAAAACTGGTGGTCTCGGGACAGGAAGAGGAGATTGGCGAGCAGGCTGCTTCCAAGCAGAATCAGTCCCATGACGACCAGAAATTTTGGGGAGCGGGGCATGCGTATCGGAAGGATGCGACAGAAAAGGCCCGAGGGCAAGGGTGCTTGGGAAAAGGTTTTCCGGGCGGTGGGGGAGGCCAGGCCGAGGACGGGGAAAGTGGCGGTGGGGGTTTCGGGGGGTGCGGACAGTATCGTTTGGGCTGAAGCGCTTTGGAGGTGGGGGGTTCAGCCGGTGGTCTGGCATTTTGATCACCGTTGGCGGGGTCGGAGGGGAGCCGCAGATGCCCGGTGGGTGAAAGCTTGGGCCAGCAAAAGGGGGCTGAAGGTTGTTTTGGGCCGGGCGAAGAAGGAGGGGAGAACAGGGGAGGGGGAGGCGAGAGAGTTGCGCTGGGATTTTTTTTCCCGTGTGGCGAAGAGTTCCGGAGTGAAACAACTTTGGCTGGCCCATCAGGCGGATGATCAGGCAGAGACAGTCTTGATGCAGTTGCTTCGGGGGGCGGGTCCGGACGGGTTGGCGGGGATGTCGGGTCGGGCGAAGCGGATGGGGATCGAGGTCGTCCGACCTTTGTTGGGGGTGGGGAGGGAAGAAGTGCGGAAGGCGGCGAGGGAGGCTGGATTGGGTTGGAGAGAAGACAAAACAAACATGGATCAGAAAGGATGGAGGTCCCGGGTCAGGAACAGTGTTTTGCCTTATCTGGCGAAAAAGTACGGGCGGGATGTGCGGGGTGCGTTGTGTCGGACGGCAGAGATTCTTGCGGGGGAAAAAGAGTACTGGGAAAGGGAGATTGGTCGTTTGGTTGGTCATCCCGATGTCCGGGATTGGAGACAAAAGCCGGTGGCATGGCAGAGGCGGGCGATTCGGGGTTGGCTGGAGCGTTTGGGGCAACGTGGGGCAAATCTTTCCGAGATTGATGGAGTGAGAAAATTATTGGAGGGGGGCAAGACGGCGAGTTGGCAGTTGCGGGGGGGGAGGGTACAGAGATCAGGGAATAAGCTGTTCTGGCGCAGGGAAATGGGTCGCATTGCTAAAGCCGGAAATCGGTGATACTTTCTTTCTTTTCGATTATGCCCAATCCTCGCAACCATTCACGCAAGCCGCCGAAACTTCCCCGGCCTCCCCTGCGTCGTCCGGACCCCTCGAAAGGCGACGGACCGAATTGGCGGGGTGTGGTTCTTTTTCTTGTGTGCGCGTCGGTTCTTCTTCTGGCGTTTTATGCGCACCAGAGTCAGAACGCGGCTTCGGTGAGGGAGCTCTCCTTTGCGGAGTTCGAGGGATATCTGAAGGAGGGCAAGGTCAAGGATGTGACTTTAAACGTGGAACCGGCGGCGGGGATCCGCTGGCTTTCGGGAAAATTCGAGCCCTCGGAAGCCCTGAAGAGGAGTGTGCGGACGGATGCCCAGGGAAACACGGGTTACCGCGTGACCGTCGACCTGGAATTCAAGCGGGATTTGGACAAGGTTTTGGCGGCGAACGGATTTCCGCAGGTCAGCCAGAAGGTGATCGACAATTCAACCTGGCAGGCGCTGGCCGGAACGTTGCCTTTCGTTCTTTTTGTTCTGATCATGTATTTTTTCTTCCGTCAGCAGATCCGGATGGCTGGAAAATCGGCCTTCAGTTTTGGCAAGAGCAAGGCCCGCATCCTTTCCAAGGATAAAAACAAGGTGACCTTTGCCGATGTGGCCGGTGTGGAGGAGGCGAAGGATGAGGTGAGTGAGATTGTGGAGTTTTTGCGGGATCCCAAAAAGTTCCAGAAATTGGGCGGACGGATTCCGAAGGGGATTCTAATGGTGGGACCTCCCGGAACAGGGAAAACCCTGCTGGCCAAGGCGATTGCCGGGGAAGCGGATGTTCCTTTTTACGGAATCAGCGGATCGGATTTCGTGGAAATGTTCGTTGGGGTGGGAGCTTCCCGGGTGCGGGACATGTTCGAGCAGGGGAAAAAAACGGCGCCTTGCCTGATTTTCATCGACGAAATTGATGCGGTGGGACGGAGCCGGGGCCATGGGTTGGGCGGGGGACATGATGAACGGGAACAGACCCTGAACGCGCTGCTCGTCGAAATGGACGGGATCGATACCGCGGAAGGAGTCATCATCATCGCGGCGACAAACCGGAAAGATGTTTTGGATCCGGCCCTTCTCAGGCCCGGGCGTTTTGACCGGGAGGTGCACATCAATCTTCCGGACGTGAAGGGTCGGGAGGAGATTCTGAAAGTTCACGCCAAGAAGGTGAAAGCGGTGGAGACGGTTTCCTGGGCGACCTTGGCCCGGAGCACTCCTGGATTTTCAGGAGCCGAACTTGCGAACGTGATCAATGAGGCGGCTTTGATGGCTGCCCGCAGGGATGCGGAGGCGATCACCCAGGCGGATCTGGAGGAAGCAAGGGACAAAGTGCGGTTTGGGCGGGAACGGCGAAGTTTGGCGATGAGTGACGAGCAGAAAAAGCTCACGGCCTACCACGAGGCGGGACATGCGATGTTGAACATCGCGTTGGAGCACACCGATCCGTTGCACAAGGTTTCGATCATTCCGCGGGGGCCGGCCTTGGGGGTGACCATGATGTTGCCGACGGAGGATCGGTACGGGTACGGAAAGAAAAAGGTGCTGGATGATCTTTGTGTGGCGATGGGGGGTCGGGTTGCGGAAGAGATGTTTCTCGGAGATATTTCGAGCGGGGCGAGCGGGGACATCAAGATGGCCACCTGGTATGCAAAGAAGATGGTTTGTGAATGGGGAATGAGCGGAAAGATGGGGATGATCGAATATGGGGATCACGAGGATTATGTGTTTCTCGGTCGGGATATTGGCCGGTCCCGTGGTTACAGCGAAAACACCGCCCGGCAAATCGATGAGGAAGTGCACCAGATCGTCAATGGGGCGTATGAGCGGGCTACAAAGATTCTCGAGGAGAACCGGACGAAGGTGGAGTTGATTGCCGCAGCCCTGCTGGAATACGAGACGCTGGACGGGGCCCAGGTGGAAGAAATTGTGAAGCATGGGCGGATGATGAATCCTCCGCCGAAGGGGCTTTCGACCCCCAGTTCCCCTCTTCCGAGCGAGCCCCTGCCGGCGAACCGGCCGGTGGAGAAGATGAAGGATAAGGGCGGAATTCTGCCCGGTCTCGAAGGTGCCCCCGCCGGGGCTTAACGCTTTTTTTCCATAACGATGATCTCCCCCGCCACGCACACGTGGCTTTGCGGGAAAAAACGCATCCACATTCCACTGTCGCATCCCCTGATTTTGGGGATTCTGAATGTCACTCCGGATTCATTTTCGGATGGTGGGAAATTTGCTCAAACGTCAGATGCTGTCCGGCAAGGAATCCTGCTTTTGCAGGCGGCGGACGGGGTGGATGTGGGCGGGGAATCGACCCGACCGGGTGCGGAGGGCCTTTCGGCGAAGGAGGAGCGGGCGAGGGTGATTCCAGTGCTCAAAGAATTAAGGAAAGAGATGCCCACGGCATTTTTGTCGGTGGACACCTACAAGGCCGAGGTGGCGAAAGCTGCGATCGGGGAGGCCGGAGTGGAGGTTGTGAATGATGTGGGGGGAGGGGCATGGGATCCCGGGATGTGGGGAACGATTGCTTCCACGGGGGTGGGCTATGTCTGCATGCATGCGGGTGGAAAACCCAAAGTGATGCAGAAGAACCCCAGTTATCAAAATGTGGTGGCGGAAGTAGGGGATATTCTCCGGAAGAAACTGGGTAAAATGATTGAGGGAGGAATTCCCCAGGAGCGTGTGGTGTTGGATGTGGGCATTGGATTCGGCAAGTCAACGGAGCATAACCGGGCGCTTTTGGAGGCGGATTGGACCGATTTGGGTCGTCCCGTCCTGTGGGGGCTTTCGCGAAAGTCATTTTTGGCAACGACCCAGCTAGAGAAGAAACTCAAGGATCGGGATGAGGCGTTGGACTGGTGGCATCGGGAATTGTTGAGAAAAGGCGGGGGAATGGTTTGGCGGGTGCATGATCCCGAACGAGTCCGCCATGGGGCAGGATTGTGCTGAATCCCGGGTTTTTCGATTTGCCCGGCAGAGAAACCAGATAAGGTTCAAGGATGAGCGAAGAGATCCCGTTACGAAGGGAAGTGGAAGCGACGGCGATTCCGGCGGGAACCAAAAAGGTCCTGCCTATGGGAACAGCTGTTGTGGTCACCCAGGATCTGGGTGGGACTTTCACCATTCATGCGACCCATGAAGGCGGATTATTCCGGGTGGAGGGAAAGGATGCCGATGCCTTGGGAAGAAAAGTCGCCGAAGCACCGGTTCCGGCGGCAGGGAAGGAAGCGGGAGAGGATGAAGTATGGGCCGTGTTGAAGACGTGTTATGACCCGGAAATCCCGGTCAACATTGTGGATCTTGGCCTGATTTACAGCATGGAAATCAGAAAAACCGAAGGAGGGGGGAAGCGTGCGGAAGTGAAGATGACGCTGACGGCCCAAGGATGCGGAATGGGACCTTCGATTGCGGCGGATGCCCGGCAGAAAATTCTCTCGTTACCCGGGGTGCAGGAAGCCCAGGTGGATGTGGTATGGGATCCGCCCTGGGGCCCCCAGATGATCACGCCAGACGGGCGCAAAAAGCTGGGGATGGATTAATCGCATGTTTGTCATTCCCTCGATTGATCTCATGGCGGGCGAAGTGGTTCGATTGGCCCAAGGCAAAGCCACGGAGAAGAAGGTGTATAGCAAGGATCCGATGGCGATGGCACGCCGGTGGGAAAAAGTGGATGGAAAGGTACTGCATTTGGTGGATCTGGAAGGGGCATTTGAAGGCCAGATGCGGAATCTAGAGATGATCGGGCAGATTGCCCGTTCCGTGAAAATGCCGTGTCAGGTGGGCGGAGGAATCCGGGATCTGGCGGTTGCGGAAAAGATTCTGAAGGCGGGAGCACAACGGGTGATTTTCGGCAGTGTGGCCTGCGATTCCCCGGAAACAATTGATGAGGCGGTGAAAAAATTCGGCCCCGAAAAGGTGGTGGTGGGAATCGATGCGCGGGACGGTGTGGTGGAGACAAGGGGCTGGACAAAGCCGAGTGGTTGGAAGGCGGTGGATCTGGCAACCAGAATGGCGCAAGGGGGAGTGATCCGGATCATCTACACCGATGTGGTCAGGGATGGGATGATGACCGGTCCGAATATTCCGGCTGTTCAAGAGATGATCCGGGCTTTTCCCGGAAACGTGATTTCTTCCGGGGGAATCAGTGGTCTCAAGGATCTTCAGGCTTTGGATAAGGCGGGGGGGGTCGAGGGGGTGATTGTGGGTCGGGCGCTTTATGAAGGCGCGATGGAGGATGAAGTGTGTCGGTTGAGTACGTTTTAAGGGAAACAGCAAGGTCGGGCGATGGTCCGACGATTGATTACGCCAAGGAGCTAAATTCGGAGCAACTGGAGGCAGTGACCGCACCTCCGGGGCCGATGTTGGTCATCGCTGGTGCAGGCAGTGGGAAGACCCGTACCCTGACTTACCGAGTGGCGTGGTTGGTCGAGCATGGGGTGGCTCCCGAGAACATTCTTCTTCTGACCTTCACAAACAAGGCCTCCAAAGAAATGTTGGGCCGGGTGGCTTCTCTTCTACCCCATGACCTGTCGCGGCTTTGGGGAGGAACTTTCCATCATATCGGCAACCGGATTCTGCGGAGACATGCGGAACGGGTGGGATATGGAAAGGATTACACGATTCTGGACCGGGAAGACGCCGAAGATCTGATTTCGGCGAGTTTGGGGGAGGCGGGGGTGGATCCAAAAAACAAGGCCTTCCCCAAGCCCCAGGTTTTGGCGGAGATTTTTAGCCTGGCTGCGAATCACCGGACGACCTGTGGATCGATTCTCAAGAATCAGTTCGGTTATTTCACCGAGTTCGAAAGTTGGATCACGAAAGTGGGGGAGATTTATCAGCGTCGCAAAAAAGAAAGCGAGGCAATGGATTATGATGATCTTCTCACATTGCCGTTGCGTTTGCTGGAACAGGAGGGGGAGTTGCGGGAACGCTATCGCGCGAGGTTTCAGCATGTTCTGGTGGACGAATACCAGGACACGAACCGGTTGCAGTCCGACTTTGTGGATGCGATTGGAGGTGGTCACCATCAGATCATGGCGGTGGGGGATGATGCCCAGAGCATCTATTCGTGGCGGGGCGCCAAGGTGGAACACATTCTCACTTTTCCGCAAAGGCATCCTGGAACGAAGATGGTGCGTCTGGAGACAAACTATCGGAGCATTCCGCAGATTCTTGATCTGGCCAACCACTCGATTTCCCACAACCCGAAGCAGTTTCCGAAAAACCTGAAGGCGGTGCGGGAAGCGGGGGTTAAGCCGGCGGTGGTGGCTTTGGAGGATGGTGGTCAGCAGGCAAATTTTGTGGCCCAGAGGATTCTGGAACTGCATGAGGAAGGCGCCAATCTTTCCGATATCGCCATTCTTTATCGGGCCCACTTTCATGCCATGGAGATGCAGTTGGAACTCACGAGGAGAAACATCCCCTACACCATCACTTCGGGGCTGAGATTTTTTGAGCAGGCTCATATCAAGGATGTCGCGGCCCATTTGCGGTTGGCCATCAACCCGAAGGATGAGGTGGCTTTTCATCGCATGGCGAAACTCTTGCCCGGAGTGGGGCCTAAATCGGCGACCAAAATGTGGAATGAGGTACAGGCGGGGAAGGGGTTGGGCCAGTTGAAAGTCCCGGAGAAAGGGGCCCAGGGTTGGAGCCAGATGGTGCAAACGCTGGGTCAGTTGCACGGGAAAGAACCGGCAGAACAGGTCAAAATCGTCATTGATGGGAGTTATGGGGACTATGTGAAGACACGGTATGCCAATGCGACAAACCGATTGGATGATCTGAGGCAGTTGGAGGATTACGCCAACGGGTTTACCGACACGGCAGAGTTTCTGGCCCAGTTGGCTCTTTTGGGAAACACGGAGACGGAAGTGGCGGGGCGATCCAGGGAAGAAGGGGGCGAGGCGGTGAAGTTGAGCACGATTCATCAGGCAAAAGGATTGGAATACGGGACGGTTTTCGTGATCATGCTTTGCGAGGGGATGTTTCCCTCCGGACGATCCATGGAGACGCAGGAGGGGGAGGAAGAGGAGCGGAGATTGTTTTACGTGGCGGCCACGAGGGCGAAGGATGAGCTTTACCTGACTCATCCGAGGGTGCGGATGGGAAAAGGGGGGGACGCCTGGCAGACTCCTTCACGATTTCTCAATGAACTGTCGAAGGAGCTGGTCAATGTGTGGCGGGTGAAGGGGGCGGCAGGGGCGGGGGATTGGAGTTAGATTCGGGGGTGATCTTTCTTCTTGGACCCACTGCGGCGGGAAAGTCGCGTTTGGCAATGAACCTAGCCGGACAGACGGGTGCGGAGATCTGTTCGGTGGATGCGTTTCAGATTTACCGGGGATTGGACATCGGAACGGGTAAACCCACAAAAGAGGAACAAGTTAAAATTCCGCATCATCTGATTGATCTGGTTGAGCCGGAAGAGCAATTCACCGTGGCGAATTATGTGAGGGAAGCTGAAAAGGTTTTGCAGGATCTTCGAAAAAGAAAGGCATCCTCGATCTGGGTGGGTGGGACCGGCCTTTATCATCGTGCTTTAACGAAGGGACTTTCCCGTGCGCCGGGAACGGAAGAGGCAATGGCGGAAGAACTGGAAAAAAGGACAACCCAAGAACTGGTCAACGAGGTGAGCCAGGTGGATCCGGCTTGGGCGAAAACGGCCGATTTGAAAAACCGGAGAAGGCTGATCCGGGCCCTGGCTGTGTGGCTTCAGACGGGAAAAACGATGTCGACTTGGCATGGTCACGAAACCGTGAGGGGACCGATGGCTGATGTGGAGACGTGGTGTCTGTTTCCCAATTTGGATGTTCTGATTCATGTCATCCGGGATCGGGTGAAGGGAATGTTCGATTCCGGATGGGTGGATGAGCTCAGGGAGTTGATGAGAAGACCGTCTTGGGCGGGATGTCCGGGCTCCAGGGCGATCGGGTACGCGGAAGTGACGGAATTCGTACAGGGCCGATCGGGTCGGGAGGAAACGTGTGACAAAATCGTGTCAGCGACACGGGCCTATGCGAAGCGTCAATTGACCTGGTTCCGGGGGATTCCTAAGGTGCGAGCTATCGAGATTGATCCCCGAGAGCCCCTGCCCAAAGCCGGGGTGGAGATGCTGCTGCGAGCGCTGGGCGCCGGGAGGATTTCCTGATGATGATCACCACGGGGCGGGACAAGCCCATGGAGCGGGCGTTTCTCGTGGGGTTGGAAACCGCGAAAATGGGGCGATGGGATATGGGGGAGTCCTTGGACGAATTGGCCTTGCTGGTGCACAGTGCGGGCGGGGAAGTGGCGGATCGGGCGACCCAGAAGCTGGATCATCCAGTAGCGCCGACTTACATCGGAAGTGGAAAAGCGGCGGAACTGGCGCGAATGGCGAAGGAAAAAAAAGCGGATACGATCATTTTTGACGATGAACTGAGTCCAGCCCAGGCCAGAAATCTGGAAGGGATCTTTTCCTGCAAGGTCCTGGATCGGACCCAGCTGATTCTGGATATTTTCGCGCAACGGGCAAAGTCAAAGGAAGGAAAGCTGCAGATCGAACTGGCCCAGTTGGTTTATCTGCTGCCGAGGTTGACCCGGATGTGGACCCATTTATCACGTCAGTCGGGTGGCATCGGGATGCGGGGTCCCGGAGAAACCCAGTTGGAGGTGGATCGGCGTCGGGTCCAGGAGCGGATTACCCGCCTGGAGAGGGATCTGGCCGAAGTGCGCAAGCACCGGACGATTCAGAGGGAGGGGCGAATGCGGCAGCATTGGCCGGTGGCGGCGTTGGTGGGGTATACGAATGCAGGGAAGTCGACTCTGATGAATCGGCTGACGCATGCGGAGGTGGTGGCGGAAGACCGTCTTTTTGCGACGTTGGATCCGACGATCCGGCAGTTCCGCATGCCGAACGGGGTGAGGGTTCTGCTGGGCGACACGGTGGGATTTCTGAAAAAGCTTCCGACTCATCTGGTGGAATCTTTCCAGTCGACTCTGGAAGAAGTCGCTTTTGCCGATGTGTTGATTCATGTGGTGGATGCGAGCCATCCCCAGAGGGAGGACCAAAGGAAGGCGGTGGATGAGGTCCTCAAGAGGATTGGCGCAGGAGAGAAACATACCCTGACCGTTTGGAACAAGGCCGACCGGCTGGAGAATTGGACAACCATGGAATGGGAGGCGAGGCAGGTGGCGCACGGGGTGGTGATTTCAGCCAAGACAGGACAGGGGATGCCTGCTTTTTTCTCCGAATTGGCCTCGATGTTGAGCGCCTGGAGCATGCAGGTCCGGGTGCGCGTCCCCCAAAGCGAGGGGGCCTTGCTGGCGTTATTGTCCCGGGCGGGGCGTATTTTGGAGAAAAAATATGAGGGGAATGATGTTGAACTGGTGGCGCATATTCCTCCCTTCTTGAGGGGGAAGGTGGCCCCGTTTATGCTTCCTGAGGATGGGAAAAATCAGGGAATTACCACGGGAGGAGAGACCCCGGGAAAGGTTGATGAACCAGGGGCCGGAAGCCTTGGGGGCATCGGAATTGTTGGGGATCCTCTTGGGGACGGGGTTGCCGGGCAAATCGGCGGTTGAGTTAGCGGCCGAAATTCTGGCTTCGAGGGAAGGAATGGGCGGACTGGCCCGCATTACGCCGCAAACCCTGCAAAAGGAATTCAAAGGCCTGGGGGTGGCGAAGGCTTGTCGGGTTGCGGCGGCCATCGAATTGGGTCGGAGGGTGGGAGTTGCGGAAATATCCGGGGGGTTGATGGATAATCCTGCACGGGTGGAGGAATTAATGGGGCCGGAATTAAGAAAGAAGGATCGGGAGGAGGTCTGGGTATTGTTGTTAAACACGAAATTGCGTCTGTTGAGAAAAGTCCAAGTCAGCCGCGGGTCCGTAAATGAAACGGCGGTCCAGCCTCAGGAGATTTTACGCGAGGCCCTGGGAGCAGAATCGGTCTATGCGTTGGTGGTGGTGCATAATCACCCTTCCGGGGATCCGGCGCCAAGTCCTGCCGACTTGGATTTTACGCGGAGGCTGAGAGATGGGGCGAAAACCGTCGGCGTGCAATTGCAGGATCATGTGATTATCGGCGTAGCCCGGGGAGGCCGAGCAGGCTACTATAGTTTCAAGGAGGCCGGCTATTTGTGAACGAAACTCGAATTCATCCGACGGCGATTGTGGAGAAGGGGGCGAAGTTGGGGGAGGGGTGTGTCGTGGGCCCGGGGGCGATTGTGGGGTCAGAGGTCGAACTGGGGGCGGGGTGTGTGATCGGGCCCCGGGCTATTTTGGATGGGCGGGTGAAGATGGGAATGAAAAACAGGATTGGGGTGGGAGCGGTGATTGGGGGTGAGCCGCAGGATATTTCCTATGCGGGGGCGAAGACGGGAGTGGAGGTGGGGGACGGGAATATTTTCCGGGAATATGTGACGGTGCACCGGGGTACCAAGGACGGAACAAGTACGGTGATCGGAAGCGGATGTTTCCTGATGGTTGGAGCCCATGTGGCGCACAATTGTCGTCTGGCCGATGGCGTGGTTTTGGTGAATGGGGTGATGTTGGCGGGGTATGTGGAAGTGGAGGAGAAGGCGTTTTTGGGAGGTGCGGTGGTGGTGCACCAGTTTGTGCGGATCGGAAAGTTGGCGATGGTTCGCGGACAGACCAGGATCGGTATGGACCTTCCGCCTTATTGCATGGCTGTCGCGACCAATGCGGTTTGTGGTCTGAATCTAGTCGGAATCCGCCGGGCAGGGATCGGAGTGGAAGGAAGAAAGGCCCTCGAGAGGGTCTATGAGGAGTTTTTCTTTGGGGGCAAGAACCGGGTTCAGGCGCTGGAAGCGATCCGCCTAGGGAAGGACGCCCAATCTCCTGAAGTGAACGAATTCTGTGATTTTATTGAAAAAACGAAACGGGGAATCTGCCATGGGGTGCGGGCAGGGGACTTGCGGGAAGAGAAGAACTAGAAGCGGGACTGGATACCGACTTCGAGGGCAAAGTTGTAGCTGTTTTCGAAATCGTAGTTCCCAATTCGCGGGGTGAAGGCACCCAATAGTTTCAAAGCTCCATAGAAGTCGACACCCGGAGTTACGGTGTAATTGGCTCCGACCTGGAAGTTGTACCCAAATTGAAAGGCGCTACGGCAATAGTTGGCCTGAACATCCGTTGCGCCGGCGTAGTAATTATTTACATCCAACTGCTGCCAAATAGCTCCAATTCCGCCCCCCAGAAAGGGTTTGAAGGCCATGGCTCCCGGCCATCGGAGAATCGCATCCAGTTGAACCGGGACCTGGACGAGGTCGCCATCCGCGGAAAAATGGTAGGATCCGGCAGGCAGACTCCCGGTGGCATTCGCTGTCGACGTGGTGACATTGTATTGATTGATTCCGTTGTAAACGATGCCGGTCTGCGCGCTGACTCCTAACCAGTCGTAGATATTGTATCCGAATTCCACATCGAATCTGAAACCCGGGTTAAAAGTAAAATTTTCGGAGGATACACTCGCCCCTCTCAAAGGGCCGGAGGTATAGGTGTATGGATAGGCCTGCATATTTGAGCCGTTATAGATCCGCCGGGCTGTGAGTTGGCCTTGAATCGCTCCACCAATGGCCGCGTTCATAAAGAAATCATCGTACGTCCCGAGTTCAACCGTCGAAGCTGCATCGGAAATAGGGGCGGGTTTTCCCGAGATGGTTTCCAGTGGCGGGGCGTTGGGCGTGGCAGCTCCGGATAAGGGGTCAACGGGTGCGGTGTCACCTCCCATCGGATCTCCCGCCGAAGTGGAAGTGGCCGAATCCGGGGAGGGAGGGGCCGACGCGGCAAGTGAAGTTGGGGTACCGACGGTGCCGATCGGGGCAACCGAAAGTCTTTCGGGAGAACTGGATTTTTCGGGTTCAGCAGGATTTGAGTACACCGAAAGCTGGGGAGGACCTCCAAAGGCGGCACCTTCATCCCGGAAATTTAGAGCTGAAATCGGAACGATTTTCTTTGTTCCATCGGGGTAAGTTTTAAGAATCTGGGCCTGATTGGAACTTGTTGATGCCAAGGACTGTACGGAAGTTGTTGAAGTGGTGGCGGCGGAGTTGGAATCAGGTATGACCGTTAATCTCTGGGCAGGGAGATTGAATGGCAAAATGAAAAACGCCGCAAAAAGACTTAGCCAAGATTTTCTTGGCTCGATGGATGCAGGAATCATCGGTGTGAATAAGACTTTGGGTAGAATGAGAGAGAGTCACAAACCAAACAGACCCCCTTATGGGAAACTTATCCACAAGGATGTGAAAAACAGAGCGGGGTGAACGAATCCCTATTGACCCCATTTTAACAAAAAAAGGGGGCTAAATACCGGTCAGGTTGAAAGGATGGAGGGCGGTGGCCAGATCCGAACCTGGAGGGAGGTGGACGGTGTGCCATCCAGACTTTGACGGGGTTTCGAGGTTTTCGGCGAGATCATCGATAAAGAGAGATGTTTCAGCCTTTGCTCCGGTTGCCAAAAGGGCTTTCTCATAGATCTCAGGATGCGGCTTGCGGGTTCCCACCTCATGGGAATAGATGCGCTGGCGGAAGAGAGGAAAAAAATCAAAGGAGGATTCCAGATGGCGGATATGGGCGGCACAAGTATTGGAAATGAGCGCGAGGGGATAGTGGGCAGCCAGGCACCGAGCAAGAGCCACCCGCTCCGGCAGGGGATAGAAGATATCACAGAAGGCATCCTGAAGCTCTTTTCGGGCATGGGTGAGGTCAAGATCCTCAGCCAAAAGCGAAAAGTATTCATCGCAGGTATGAAGACCCCGCTCATAGTCATGAGCCCGTTGGTGGGACCATATCCTTTCACAAAAAGCTTCGACGCCTTGTCCGGAACGTGCCGCCAAGGTCTTCAGTTTTTCCCCAGACCGCAGACCCACGAGAATATTCCCCAGATCAAAAAAAAGGTGGGTAATCCTTCGGCTCATATCCGTTCCCGAGGTAATACAAACTTATTTCGAGGTCTGAATATATTCCCCTGCCCAGTCTGCGGGGGGAGGGCTTTTGAGGAAGTTTTCACAGATTTTCTGATAGGTCTTGGAGGGGCCGTCGTGGGGATCGAGGGTCAGGGCTTCCTGGAACTTGGCGATCGCCTCCTTGAACTTTTTGGAGGCGTGCAATCTCCATCCTTCCTCAAAAATCTCGACCACCCGCCGTTTTGTCTCGGGTAATTCCCCTTTTTTTGCGAGGAGCTCGTAGCAGGGAACGGGCTCGGTTTTTCCCTTTACGATCATATTGGCAAGGAAACGGGCTTCGATTTTTTCTTTTGCCAGTTCATAGGTTTTTCCGCCGATCATGATGTGCGTGTCGAACGGCTTGTTGGCGGGTTCGAATCGGGCGGCCTGATTCACCGCGTCGCCCATTACGGTGTATTGAAACTTCTTGTCCGATCCCATGTTACCGGCGGCAACCTCCCCGGTGTTGATCCCCATTCGGGCATCGATTTCGCATCCATATTCGGCTTTTAACTCCTCTTTGAGGGTTTGTAGGCGCTCCTGTTGTTCGAGAGCCGACCAGCAGGCTTTCCAAGCGTGGGAGTTTGGGTCCGGATCGGTCCATACGGGCACGCCAAAGTCGGCCATGATGGCGTCTCCGGCATATTTGTCGATGTAGCCGCCATATTTGGTCACCAGATCACTCATGGGAGTGAGATAACGATTGAGAATTTTGGCCAAATCCTCCGCTGAGACCGATTCGGAGATGGTGGTGAAGCCCGCAAGATCGGAAAAAAAGATCGAAACCATTTTTTTCTCTCCGGTGAGGCGAAAACGGTCCGGATCCGCCTGCATGTAAGAAAGCACTTCGGGACTCACCATGGTGGAGAACATTCCGCTGACGCGGCGCTTTTCGCGCTGTTCGAGAACAAATTCATAACTCAGGCAGCCGACTCCGCCAAAAAGCAGGGTGAGGGAAGGACAGACCACGGGCAGAATGAGGCTAAGTTTGTCTTGGATCAAAAAGGTCAGGATGGCATGGCCCACGGCGAGTGCTCCCAAAAGGAACAGGCGTGCAATGGGTTGCTTGGTCGAGAGGATCAGGAGGAGGGCTAATCCGGCCCCTCCCATGATGA
>Ga0214917_10003832_pt1 | contig 17138 bp, 19 predicted proteins | sample LL_1208_BB_MetaG_FD_177983 | JGI IMG/M metagenome (GOLD analysis project Ga0214917, IMG submission 177983) | Freshwater microbial communities from Lake Lanier, Atlanta, Georgia, United States - LL_1208_BB | ecosystem: Environmental > Aquatic > Freshwater > Lake | place: USA: Georgia | collected... | reverse complement strand
CCCCTCGGCCTGCCGTCGTGGTCGAGCCGGTCGACGCCCAGGCGGGCGGGCGCCGCCGGCGTGGTCGAGCCCCTCGGCCTGCCGTCGTGGTCGAGCCGGTCGACGCCCAGGCGGGCGGGCGCCGCCGTCGTGGTCGAGCCCCTCGGCCTGCCGTCGTGGTCGAGCCGGTCGACGCCCAGGCGGGCGGGCGCCGCCGTCGTGGTCGAGCCCCTCGGCCTGCCGTCGGTCGTGCGGCTCGATCACCGGGCGGCCGCGCACGATCGGCGGCCGCCCGGTGTGCCGACGGGTAGCCTAGGACAGGATCGGGAGCAGGGGGTCGATCTTCTGCGCGAACCCGGAGCAGATTCCCTTATTCCGGCTGTCGTATGTTCGCGCGAGCAGTCGAAGACCGACGACGACGCCGCGACGATCTTCCGGCCGCCAGTCGGTCGTTCCACCGTCGATCACTTCAAACCCGTTCCACGTTGCCGGCAGCGGCTGCCGGTGTGCCGCTTTCCCGCACACCGGATCGTCGGTTTCAAGGTAGAAGACGACCGACACATTCCCGCCGGCGCGGAGGATCGATTCCGCGGCTGCGCCGTTGACGCCGTCGTACGAAAACGTGATCCAGTAGTTCGGCCGCACGAACCCCCAGCGGCTGGGGTCTTTTGAATAGTCGTAGAACGTGATCGACGGGTGAGCGTCGATCACCCCGAAGGATTCCCAGGGGATATCGGAGAACATATTCAGCCGCACCCCGACGGTATCGTCGGCGGGGTGTGCTGCTCGGAACCGCACAAGCTCACGATTCAGCTTTTCGAGAAACCACCGGCGCGCGAGATACCATAGGACAGTCTTGGCCACCCGCGCGCCTTCCACACTCGGCACCGGGCCTTGTCCCTGCTTTGCAAGGCAGGAATCGATGCACGTTACCGCGAACGGGCAGACGTTGCCGAATCCGATGCCGTCGTATGGGTAGAGGCTCAGGCCCATCGTCGGCACACTGTTTTTCTCGGTTTTCGGATTTAGATCCCCTTCTCCGAGTAGTTTTCGGACCCCCACGGGTTCGGCCAGGCGGCCGCCCGACACCGTTGCATAGTTGGGGGCATGCAGTGTGACGGTATAGCCGAACCGGCTCACGGTCTTCGGGAATCCTTCCATCGTGCGGGCGGTCTTGCGGGCGGTTGCGGTCGGCATCGTATCGGTTCCTCGTGAGGTGTGATCGGCGGTCGAACAATCGGCCGCCGGTGTGCCAATCCTACGCTACCGTCGACCATGTGTCGACCGTACCGTGAGAATAATTTCGGCCGGCGCCGATCGGCCGCGGAATTTTTGTGGCGCCGCGAAGGGGGGCGCGCGTTCCAGGGGGGTAGGGGGGCTGCCGGCGCCGGCCCTCGGTAAGGCAGACCGCATGTCCATGGGCAGAGGCGTTCGCCCGAAAACCAGGCTTTCGCAGGCCGGCTGTTCGCCGGCCTGCTTGCACTCCTTTGCACGACGCCTATTGGCTACGCCATACTGCTGTGCATGAGAGGCCGACCCCCGAAGCCGAAGCACATTCTGACCATCACGGGCTCGAAGCGAGCCAAGACCCGTGAAGAATTGGGGTCTGCGCCGGAATCGCCGATGCAGCCGCCGGAGTGGCTCAAGCCCCGCGGCAAGCAGATTTTCGGCCGACTGGTGGAATGGCTGGCGAAGATGGGTACGCTCGCCGAAACCGACGAGCACGTCATCACGCGGTACTGCACGGTCTTCGTGGCCTGGGAGTATGCTGCCCAGCAGCTACAGGCTACCGATTCGCTGTATGTGGAGGTGCTGGCCCCCGACGGCAGCATCCGGTTTTCTCGAGCCACGGCGATGGCGACTCAAGCCAGGGAATGCGGCGAACAGCTTCGGCACCTCGAAACGGTGCTGGGCCTGACCCCCGCCGACCGCACCCGCCTGGGATATGGCGCGGTGAAGGTCGTCGCCGACCCCGTGGACGAACTATTCGGTGACACGGCGACAGGTTGATATCAAGCAGTTCGCCGGGTTACTACGGCACAGCGAAGGCGACTTCGCCGGCAAGCCGTTCACGCTCCAGCCCTGGCAGGAGCAGTATCTGGAGCGGCTGTTCAACACCCGCAAACCAGACGGCCGCCGGCAGTATCAGCGGTCGCTCCTGGCGGTGCCTCGAAAGGCCGGCAAGACTGCGACCTGCGCTCTTATCGGCGCATACGAGGGTTTCTTTGGCGACGAGGGCGGCCAGATTCTGATCGCCGCCGGCGACCGGAAGCAGGCCAGCCTCCTGTTCACGGCGTGCTCGAGGTTCATCGAGTCCTGCCCCGGCCTGCTCAAGCGGGCGAAAATCTACAAGAACTCGATCGTCATCCCGCACAAGAAGAGCACGATCCAGTTCCTTTCCAGCGAGCACAAAGGCAAGCACGGCTTTAACCCGTCAGTGGTGATCGTCGACGAGTTTCATGTGCAGCCCAATCGCGATCTGGTCGATGTGCTGGAGAGCGGCATGGGCATGCGGGCCGAGCCGCTGGTCATCTACGTCACGACGGCCGGCATGGACCGCATCGGCCCCTGCTTTGACGAGTGGCAGCGGGCCATCCGGGTTCGCGACGGCCTGATCGACGACCCGACGTTTCTGCCGTGCATCTACGCCGCCGACCCGGAGGATGACATCTTCGCCGAGTCGACCTGGGCCAAGGCCAACCCGAACTACGGCGTCACCGTCCGCAAGGAGTTCATGGAGCGGGAGGCCGCGCTGGCCCGCGAGAGCGTCGCCCAGGAGATCAAGTTTCGGACGCTGTACCTGAACCAGTGGACGAGCAACGGCAGCAACAAGTTCTTCCGCACTGGCCTCTGGGAGAAGTGCGGCGCGCCGCTGCGAGACCTCTCCGGCAGGTCGTGCTACTGCGGCCTCGACCTGTCGTCGACATCGGACACGACGGCGTTCGCGATGGTCTGGCCCGGCGTCGATGAGCACGGCAACTTCGATGGCACCTATGACATCGCCGCCCATCTGTTCATCCCCGAGGCCGGCGCCGACCGCGACGAGGCGCCGTATCGCCAATGGGCCAAGGATGGATTCTGTACAATTACGGATGGTGACGTGACCGACTACGACGTGGTTCGCGACTATGTTCTCTCGTTTTGCGAGAGGAACATCGTTCGCGGTGTAGCCATCGACCGCTGGAATGCCACTCACCTGACGACGCAACTGACCAACGAAGGCATCGAAGTCAAGCCTTTCGGGCAGGGCTACGCCTCGATGTCAGCGCCGACGAAGCTGCTTGAGACACTGGTGATCGGCTCGAAAATCCGGCACGCCGGCAATCCGGCCCTGGCACTACAGGTGTCGAATATGCAGGTGAAGGTCGACGACGCCGGCAACATCAAGCCAACGAAGCAGCACTCTCACGCCACAGCCAGGATCGACGCCGCCGTCGCCCTGATCATGGCTCTGGGCATCTCCAGCGGCGAACTGCCCAGCACCGACGAACCTACGCTCATGGTGATCTGATGGCGGAGATCGACCTCGCCAGGCAAGCTGCCGCCGCGGAGGACGAGGCCGCCGGCGTGGGCGATGTCATCGAACTGCGCAGCAACCTGGGCCGCATCTTCGAGGAGATCACCAACACCCGGCGAACCGCCGCCGGCGTGACCGTCAGTCCGGAGACGGCCCTTGAATGCAGCGCGGTTCTGGCCTGCGTCCGCGTCATCTCCGAGTCGATGGCTGCGATGCCCCTGAACGTCTGCCGTCGCCTGCCCGGCGGCGGCCACGAGCTCGCCACCGACCAGCACCTTCACGAAGTCTTGGCGTACCAGCCCAACTCGTGGATGACCAGCTTCGAGTTCAAGGAGCTCATGCAGTCCTGGCTTCTCCTCTGGGGCAACGCCTACGCGCTGATCAAGGGCGGCAGCAAGGGCGGCGTGACCGAGCTCATCCCGCTTCACCCCTCCCGCATGGAGGTGAAGCGGCTCGAGAACGGGAAGCTCCAGTACTCATACCGGCAGCCGACCACTCCCGAGCAGCCGCTGCCCGAGGCCATCAAGTACCGGCAGGACGAGATTTTTCATTGCCGCTGGCTGAGCTCCGATGGCGTGACCGGATATGTGCCGACGGTTCTTTCCCGCGATGCCATCGCGCTGGCGAGGGCGACCGAGATTCACTCGGGGTCGTTCTTCGGCAATGGCGCGCGGGCCGGCACCTACATCGAGACCGATCAGCCGCACAAGCCCGAGGCTCTCCAGCGGTTCAAGCAGCAGTGGGACGAGGCCCACCAGGGGCCGGACAAAGCCTTCAAGACCGTCGTCATGCCGTATGGCTTTCACAAGAAGGCCGACGAGGTCCGCAACGATTCTGCCCAACTGCTCGAGACCCGCCGCTTCCAACTCGAAGAGGTGGCGAGGTGCTATCGTGTCGCGCCGCATTTGATCGGCGACCTGACCAACGTCCGCTACAACACGGTCGAGCAGTCGGCAATCGACTTCGTCACCTTCACGCTGATCCCCTGGTGCCGGCGGTGGGAGATGGCCTGCCGCCGCGACTTGGTCGTCGATGACAAGAGCTACTTCGTTCAGTTCGACATCAACTCGCTGATGGCCGGCGACTACGCCGCCCGGTCGAAGTTCCTCCGAGAGATGTGGAACATGGGCGCGCTGGACATCGATGAGCTCCGCGCCCAGATCGGCTACAACCCGCTGCCTGACGACCAGGGCAAGAAGCGGTTCGTGCAGGTGAATATGCAGCTTCTGGAAGCCTTCACCGTCGACAATCCGACGGGCCAGAAGAAGACGGCGGCCCCGCCGCCGGCCGGCATCGGCGAAGGCGACGGCGACTCGTTCACCATCGACCAGCAGGCCAGGGCGGCCGCCGAGGTCACGTTCAAGACGACGCTTCGGCGTCTCGCTGCCGTCGAGGCCGCCGGCGTGCTCGACCGCCGCAACAAGCCCGAGAAGATGTCGTCCTGGCTGGATCAGATGACGGCCAGGATGCGAGACGAGCTCAGGGAGTCGGCGGAGGCCGCGGGCCGCGACATCGATCAGTTCGTCTCCGAATGGGTCGGCCGGTCGCGAGAGCTTTTGCTCGAGTGCCACCGCAGCGGCCAGAAGTACGAAAGTGTCACCGAGGACTGGTGCGACAAGCACCTAGCTACAGATGCCCCAGCCACTTGACGGCGTCGTCGAAGCCTTGCAGGCGTCCCTTGCCCTCCACTGGTCGCAGGCGGAGATGTACGACCTTCAGGCCGTGCATCTGTCCCGCTGGGGCTATGCGTCGCTGGGGAAAACCTGGGCGGCGTATGCTGCTGAAGAGCGGAAGCACATCAAGAAGATTTCCGAGAGACTGGAATACTTCGACGTGCAGCCGTCGCCGACGCATCTGGAGCCGGAACTGCCGCGGCACGACTTCGAGATGCTCTTGGACTCCAACTACGAGGCCGACACGCAGGCCGCCGAGGTCGAGCGGGCCGGCTTCATGCAGTGCATTCTTGTCGGAGACTCCGTCACGGCGAAACTGTTCACGAAACTGCGCCGTGGCAGCGAGGAATCGATGGCGAATATCGAGGCGATTCGGAAGGTGATCGAGCAGATTGGCATCGACAACTACTTGGCGAATCAGGTGACCGCATGAGCAGCGAAATTGAGCGTCGGACAACGGTCCAAGAGGCCACTGTCGAGTACCGCGACATGGGCAACGGCGAGAAAAAGCCCGTGATTACGGGCTACGCCGCCGTCTTTAGCTCCGAGAGCCGCAACCTGGGCGGCTTCGTCGAGACGATTCACCCGTCGGCATTCGACGAAGTGCTCTCGACGAACCCCGATGTCATCGGCGTGTTCAACCATGACCGCAATCTGCTGCTGGGGCGCACCGGAAACGGCTCGATGCGGCTGATGAAAGACCCGTATGGGCTCCGCTACGAGATCATGCCCAACGAAAACACCTCCATCGGGCGCGATGTGGTGCAGTGGGTGCAGGATCGGACGGTCGTCGGCAGCAGTTTTGCCTTCGCGATCAAGCGAGACGGCGGCGATTCGTGGTCTACGGACGCTCAGAAGGGCATTCGGCGGCGTGAAGTGCGAAATATCGGCCTGCTCGAGGACGTTGGGCCCGTGGTGAGGCCCGCCTACGACTCCTCCAGCGTGGTTGTGAGCCGTCGAGCCATCGAGATGGCGCTCGGCGAGACGTTTCGGCCGATTCAGACGATGGCGAACGCCGCAAAGCGCGGCCTCAAGCTCGCCCAGAGGCATGAAAGCGTCGATTCTCGCCTGATTTGCATCGCCGAGAGGCTCGCCGCCCGCGAAATCGTGTCTGTCGAGGAGGTTTCGTACCTCTCCGGCGTCTACGAGCGGTGCGTGGCGGCGAAAACGACCGGCTGGTCGGGCTCGCCGGCCTGGATCGAGTGGCAACTGGCCGGCGGAGACTCCGGCGAGAAGTGGATCAGCCGCCGGATGTCGTCGATGGGCTACGAGGACGACCAGATGGACGATCAGTACCGCGCCGACACGGTCGAGGCCGGCGATTTCGTCTCTTGGGACGAGGGGATGGGCCAGATCGAGTACATCATGCAGGAGGGAACGCTCCAGGGCCAGACGGCATCGGCCGATTCGCCGCTGGCGGTGATCACTCCGTTCGACGACGGCGAGCCCGAGGACTACCTCGTGGTCGTCGGCGTGTCGGAACTGACCAAGGTCGACGATCCCGAGGAGGATCGGATGGCCGGCGACAAGTCGCAGTCGACGCCCGCGCCCGAAAAGGACCGCGTGAAGGGCAGCGACACGAACCCGGCCGGCTCGGCCAAGAACGCGGCCGGGAAGATCAGCGTCTCCAAGGCCGTTCGTGCTGGCCTCCAGAACAAGGTCCGTGACCACAACAAGGCCATGCGAGAGGACGACAAGCCGGCGTGGACGAGAACGACGCTGGGGCAGCTTCTGGCGGTCTATCGGCGCGGCTCTGGCGCATATTCGACGAGCCATCGCCCCGGCGTCAGCCGGGCTGCCTGGTCGATGGCGAGGGTCAACGCCTACCTGTATCTCCTCCGAAACGGCAAGCCGCAGGACTCCAAGTACGTCAGCGACGACGACCTGCTGCCCGCCGGCCATCCGAAGTCATCGAAGGAGCGAAGCGTCGAGGTTGAGGTCGAGCAGCGGGAGGTTGACCTCAAGCCGACCAGCGGCATGGCCGCCGCGGCCAAGCGCGGCCTTGAGCTTCACGCGCAGGGCCGGGCCGGCGACGGCCTGATGCCCGAGACGGTGGCGAACGCCAGGAAGATCGCCAACCGGGAGAACCTGAGCCCCGAGCACGTCCGCAGGATGCGTGCCTGGTTCCGCCGGCACAAGGTCGACAAGCGGCCCGACTGGTCGAAGAAGGGCGCGGAGACCCCGGGGTACACGGCCTTCATGCTCTGGGGCGGCTCGGCGGCCATGCGGTGGTCTGAGGCCAAGGTCGCCCAGATGGAGCGGGAGAGCGGCGCTCGCGACATGGGCGAGGGGATGGAGGAGAGCTATCCCGGCACCATCTCGCAGCCGTTCCTCGAGCTTGCCCAAGCTCAGGAGGCCATCGTCGAAAACAACGGCCAGTGGAATCAGGGCTACGTCAACGGCGCACACTACATGGAAGCCAGCCCGTTTGCCAAGGATGGCATCGCGTGTGCGAACTGCATTTTCTACGAAGGCGGCGGCGGTTGTGAAATCGTCTCCGGCGAGATCAACCCCGCCGGCGTCTGCAAGTTTTGGGTCATCCCCGAGGAACGTATGTCCGAAGAACAGGCCGCATCGAAGACCGAGAAGCCGGCGGAGACGCAGCAGCCCGCCGAGCGGTCGAATGACGAGAGCATGGACATGGCCGTCAAGCTGGCCGCGCTGAAGGCAACAATTCTTCAGACTCAGTTGCACGGCGCAAGTTCCGGTCAGTAGGCTACAAAAAGACACATTGCTTCGCGGCGGACGTCGCGAAGATCAGTGCGAGCGCTCTGCGGATGCATGAGCGCGGCGCGCTAGCGGGTACACCCGCCGGCCGCCGCACTGTCGCGTTTGGCCGGCTCAACCAGGAGCAGGCCAAATCATGGCGTCGAACCTCAAGCGTCTTCAGGACCGTGCCGCGGCTCTCGCCGCGAAGATGACGGAGCTCGTGAACCTCTCGGAGCGTTCCGAGGAGCAGAACAACGATCTCAAGAAGCTCTCGGTCGAGTGCGACGCCATCAAGGCCGACCTCGACTTCGAGAACCGGATCGCCGCGAAGGAGGCCGAGCTTCGGGCCGTCGTCGAGCAGGCCGCCCCCGCCCCGGTCGCCGCCCCCGTGGCCGCTCCGGCCGTCGAGGAGAAGAAACTCGACATCCGGGCGATCCTCCCCCACCACACCCAGCTTCGGGCGTTCAACGAGCGGGCCGAGGACGTCGAGACGGCGTACAAGATGGGCCGGTGGCTCCGGGCGAACATCTTCAAGAACGCCGAAGACCTCCGGTGGTGCAAGGATCACGGCGTCGAGAGCCGTGCCCTGGGCGAGAACTCGCAGTCTTCGGGTGGCGCGCTGGTGCCCGAAGAGTTCGCGGCCCGCGTCATCCGTCTCGTGGAAAACTACGGCACCTTCGCCGCGTCGAGCGTCGAGAAGGTGACGATGACCCGCGACACGATGATCGTGCCGAAGCGCGTGACGGGCACCACGGCGTACTTCGTCGGCGAAGGCACCGCGGTGAGCGAGAGCGAGCCGACCTACGCGAACGTGCAACTCATCGCCAAAAAGCTGGCGTGCGGAACGAGGCTCAGTTCGGAGGTGTTCGAGGACGCACTCGTCAGCCTGGCTGACGCGGTGGCGACCGAGTTCGCGACCAGCCTGGCCTACAAGACGGACCTCTGCGGCTGGGTCGGCGACGGCACCAGCGCCTACGGCGGCATCCAGGGCATCGTGTCGAAGATCGACGACGGCACTCACGGTGCCGCGGTGGTCTCGGCCGACTCGACCCACACCTCGTTCGAGACGCTCACCATCACCGACTTCACGAAGGTGATGGGCAAGCTGCCGCTCTACGCCCGCCAGGGTGCCGAGTGGTACATCAGCCCGGCCGGCTACGCCGCGGCGATGGCCCGTCTCCGCTACGCGGCCGGCGGCAACACCGTCGCCGACCTGAGCGGCGGGGTGAACGAGACGTTCCTCGGCTACAAGGTCAACCTCGTGCATGTGATGAACAGCACGCTGGGCGCCGACGCCAGCAAGGTCAAGGTGCTGTTCGGCAACCTGGGTCTTTCGAGCATCTACGCTCGCCGGCGTGACTTCTCGGTGCGGCTGTACGATCAGGTCTACGCCACCACCGACCAGCTTCTGCTCCAGGGAACCATGCGGTTCGACATCGTCCATCACTCGCTCGGCGATGCGTCGGTCGCCGGCCCCGTCGTGGCCCTCAAGACCGCCGCGTCCTGAGCCACCTAACCCCTCACCGGAGAACCCAGAACCATGATCCACTCGCAGATGGAAAAGGTCGTCGGCACCCTGCCCGCGACCGGCTCGTCGGCGGTGACGCTCGTCACCGATATGCTCGGCTACGACTACGCCAGCTTCACGGTGATTCGCGGCTCCAACGCCTCGACCGTGTTCGCCAGCGTGCTGAAGATCGAGGAGTCGGACGACAACTCGTCCTACTCGGCCGTGACCGGCATGACCGGCGGCACCGACTTCACGATCCCGACCGTGGCCGACACGGCCGCCACCTCGATCGTGAAGATGGACGTCGACTGCAAGGCCCGCAAGCGTTACCTGAAGGTCACGGCGACCCCCGCCGTCTCCGTTCCTGTGGCGGTGACCGGCCGGCTGTCGCGTGCGGAAGTCGCCCCGACCTCGGCCACCGAGGCCGGCGTCATCGGCTGGGTCAAGGGCTGATCGAGTTCCCCGAACAAGCCCCGGCGGGAAGCCATCTGGCTCCCGCCGGGGTGTCAATCAAGCGGGGCGGCCAATGACGGCCGGCAAGACGCAGGGAAGCGCACCCGCTCCTTTTTCCAGAGGAGCGTGACGTGTTTCTGCGAATCGGCTCGTGCGAGGCGGAGATCAAGGTCGCCGCCATCATGTCGACGCCCCGCCTGGGGTTCACCGACAACTTCTTCTGCGTGGCCTCGGCCCTGGCACCTCACGGCATTTCGCCGACCAAGGTCACCGGAGCCTTCTGGGGCCAGTGCCTCCAGCGGGCAATGGAGGGCGTCGTAGACAAGCACGACGTGATCTTGACCATCGACTACGACACGGTCTTCAACGGCAAGACGGTCGAGGCGCTGCTGGCCCTCCTGATGCACTCCGGCATGGACGCAATCGCCCCGCTTCAGACCAAGCGGGAGAGCAACTCGGTCATGTTCGCGTTGCCCGGCGGCGACGCCGACACGAAGAACACGGTTTCCGGCGACTTCTTCTCCAAGGTGGTTCAGCCGGTCGCGACGGCGCACTTCGGGCTGACGGCCCTCCGCACCTCAGCCCTGCGGAAGGTCAAGAAGCCGTGGTTTCTGAGCCAGGCGAACGACGATGGCACCTTCACCGGCGGCCACGTCGACGAGGACATTTACTTCTGGAGGGCGTGGGAGCGTGCCGGGAACACGCTGGGCCTGGCGACTCACATCAGCGTCGGCCACGCCGAGCTCATGGTCACCTGGCCCTCCAGAAGCATCGATGGCGGCAAAGTGCAGCAGCACACGACAGAGTACTGGACGAACGGCCAGAAGGCTCCAGAGGGCGCCTGGGGGGCTGTATCGTGAAGGTACGGATACTCAGGAGCTTCGACTGTTACGAGCAGGGGCAGGTCTTCGAGGACTGGCCGGACGGCATGTGCGAGCTTCTGATCGCTCGCGGCCTGATCGAGCAGTTCAAGCAGCCGCCGGCGGTCGAGGCGGCGGTCGAGGAACGCGACGCTGAGACGGCAGACCTCTCGCCACGCAGGACGAACAAGAGGACGCGCTGATGGACACGATCGTATTCGGCACACCGACGCCGCCGACGGCTACGATCCTGCCGTATCGCAGCCTGATCCGCATCGTCAATCCGGTCGTCGAGCCGGTCAGCCTGGCCGAGGCCAAGCGGCACTGCCGCGTGGACACCGAGGCGGATGATTTCTACATCCAGAACCTGATCGCCGTGGCTCGGCAGTACGTCGAGGACGTGCTCGACATCACTCTGCTGACGACGGTGTGGGAGGCGGCCTACGACCTGTTTCCCGTCTGGAACATCAACCTCCCGCGGCCGCCGATGATCTCGGGCGAGGTGACCGTCACCTACCGCCGCGGCGACGGCACCTACGGCACGCTGACGAGCACCGCGGGCGACTTCCAGGTCGACTATCGGGTCATCCCCGGCCGCATCTACCCCAACTGGGCAACGGCGTGGCCGTCGACTCGAGGCGACGAGAACAGCGTCATCGTCCGCTACTCGGCCGGCTACGGCACCACCGGCAGCCAAGCGCCCCCGGTGGCGCGACATCTGATGATGCTTCTGGTAGCCCACCTCTACGACACGCGGCAGCCGGCCGTCCCGGGCGCGGTGAATTCCGTACCTCAGACTTTCGACACGCTTCTGGCCGCCAGCGGCCTGGGGATTTACCGATGACCTACCGCTGCCGCATCGACGTCGACGCCGTGTATCACGATGTCACCGACATCAGCCTGACCGTCGGCTCGCTGGCCGATCACCTGCTGACGACGCCGACGACGGCTTCGCAGTCCTCCGGCACCGTCGGCACTGCGGCGATCACGATCTCGGGCATGACGCCGCTGTCGACCCTGGTCGTGAAGAACGCCGGCTCCGGCACGCTGCGGCTGGCAGGCGCCATCGACGTTTCGGCGGGGCGGGTCGCCGTACTGCCGACGACCGCGACGATCACGGTGTCGGCCCCGGGCGGCAGCGGAACGTACTCCTGTCTCTGGATCGGATGATGATCAACTCCGGCCAGATGCGAGAGAGGGTGCTGGTGCAGTGCCCCGTGGACCGGCAGAGCACGTTCGGCGAAGCGACCCTGGAGTGGCAGGATGTCGCCGACGTTTCGGCATCGGTGATGAATGTCAGGGCCGCTGATTACTTCGCGGCACAGCAGGCAGGGGCGATCGTCACCCACAAAATCCGCATTCGATATTTGCCTGAGTTGACCTTTCAGTGCCGGCTGATCTGGCGTGGCAAAATCATGGAGATCGCCAGCATCATGGAACGCGAGACCCGATCGATCCACGAGATTCTCGCCAGGGAGGACGTGGCGCAATGATCACCATCGGCGAGGGCGCAGCCCGGATATACGGCGAATCGACGGCCAAGTCGCTGGCCGAAGGGTTCGTCACGATCCGAACCGCCGGCATCCGCGAGTTGGCCGAGAAGCTCCAGAATCTGGCCCTCAAGGTCGGCAAGCCGGACAGGCTCAAGTCGATCGTCACCAGTGCCGCCAAGCTGATCGAGCGGGAGTACGCCCAGCAGGTTGGCGATGTGACCGGCGGACTCAAGAAGTCTGTCACGACCCGCAGCAAGATTTATGAAAGCGCCGCCGTGGCGATCACCGGCCCGCGCCAGACGGGGTCTGTTGGCTCGACAGACACGCAAGCATCGGGGAATCACGCCTGGCTGGTCGAATTTGGGAGCGGGCGCCGCCGGCCTGGAACCGAGGGCCGGCGGACGTACATCAACGTCCACCAGATGATCAACAGGCGGATGAAGCGGCACTCTTCGGCGAACGACCGGCAGTTCGCGAACATGGGCCGCGGCTACTACTTTTTGATGGGTTCCATCAACGAGCCGACGCGGCGTGCCCGCGAGGGCATCGGATACCCGCACGACTTCGGCTACTCCGGCGGCAGGCAGCACCCGATCACGCTGCACCCGGGCGATGACTACGGGGCCATGCCCGCCAGGCACCCGATGGAGCGGACGATCAATTCGCAGCAGCAGCCTGTGTTTAACTTTCTTCGCAACGCGATTCAGAACACCATCGATAGCCTGAGCTAATGGTCATCTCGCCCGAGAAGCACGTCTTTCGACGACTCATCGCCTCGCCGGAGGTGGCGAGGCTGGTGGGTTTTCAGATTTACTCGATCGCCGTACCGAAGAACGCCACGCTGCCGTTTTGCGTCTACAAGCGGGCGAACATCACCCGAGAGTCGACTCTCGCCGGCCCGGTTTTCCTGCCGGTCGTGAGCCTCCAGATAAGCTCATGGGCCTTGTACTACGACGCCGTCCGCGAGCTCGCTGATGCCGTGCGGCTCGTGCTTGATGGACACACCGGCGAAGCGGCCGGATGTATAATCAGCGATATGAGGCTTGTCTCCGAAACGGATGACTTCCTCGACCCGACGGCCGTCGGAGCGCAGCTTCCTCCGGCCTACGAGGTGCGTCAGCTTTACCAGATTCGCTGGAGTGAATCCGAGGCATAATCATGGCAATTCCCGTCTCGCAGGCAGTCACGCTCTCGCTCAACGGCCTGGGCAGCGTCACCGAAGTCGTGGTCAACGAGACCGCGCCGAACCTCGACACCTCCGACCTCTCGCTGGCCGAGGGTTCGACGAGGACGTACATCGCCGGCCTCAAGGATGCCGCCGAAATCACCGTGAACCACATCGGCGGCACGGCGACGATCGGCAACGTGGCCGCCGGCGTCCAAGTCGGCAGCTTGTCGTTCTCCTACGCGACCGTCATCTCGACCGACGTCAACTTCCGCGTCGGTGAGCTCGTGGCCTACACCACCACCATCCGCGCGTCCAACTGACGCCATACGCTACCCGATAACACAAGGAACACCCTCAGATGGCAGCCGCTCGCTCCAGTACTACGGTGACGTTCGCCGCAGTCACCTACACCGCCACCAGCGCGTCGGTGCGGAAGTCTCGCGATCAGGTCGACGTCACCTCGCTGAACGACAACCAGCGTCAGTACATCGTCTCGCCGCTGTTCGGCACCTCCGAGGTGCAGCTTGAGTTCCTGGGCTACGGCCCGCGAGCCGGCAACAGCGGCTCGCTCGTGGCCGCTGGAGTGTCCGCCGTCGGCACTGTGGTCAGCAGCAGCACGACCTTCCGCGTGAATGAGCCGATTCGCTCCCAGGCGACGATCCAGTTCACGTCCTGATGCCCGGCGCGATCCCCACCAGCGGCAAGTTCACGTTCCTCGGACGCTCTGCCACCGTGGTGTCGCTCAACGTGGAGTCGCCGGTCGCGGAGGTCGTCGACGCCACCGGCGCCTACGACAGCGCGATGTCGGTGGTAAATGTGCCGACCGGCGCCTACAAGTCGTCGGGGCTGGTAAGCGTGGAGTACATCGGCGCCGACAGCTTCTCTGACTTGGTGACAAAAAGGGGTCTGCTCTTATTCCTGTCCGAAGCAGCAAGCGTATCCGTCAACTGCATCCTTGAATCTGTGACAATGGAAGTACGCACCGGAGAGTTGGTGCGTGGCAGCGCGAAGTTCATTCCGACTGACTTTTACGGCTCGTAACATCTGGAGTTTCGATGGCTCTTTCCAAGTCGAAGATTCTGTCGGCCAGCGACGTCAAGCTCGAGAAGATCAACGTGCCCGAGTGGGGCGACGACGTCTTCATCAAGACCCTCTCCGGTACCGAGCGGGATATGTTCGAGGACGCCTACTCCCGCGACCGGATGAAGAATTTCCGCGCCCGCTTCCTCACGCTGACGCTGTGCGACGAGGAGGGGGACCGCTTGTTCGAGGACGGCGACGTCGAACTCTTGGGCAAGAAGTCGGCCGTCGTGCTGAACCGGCTCTTCGAGAAGGCGTGGAGCCTGAATGCGTTCCGCGGCGAGGACGTGGAATCGCTGGGAAAAGATTCGCCGAGCGACCAGAGCGACGCTTCTACTTCAAGCTAGCCCTGGCCCTCGGCAAAACGGTCAAGCAGTTACTCAGCGAGGTCGACAGCGAGGAGTTAAGCGAGTGGGCGGCATACGACCAGCGGTGGCCGCTGCCTGACTCGTGGTGGCAGACCGCCAGGATATGCCGGACGATCATCTGTGCGTCAGGGAACTACAAAAGCCACGACATCCCGAAGGAACAGGCTTTCATTCCGGCGGCCGTGTGGCAGTCCCAGACAGAGCAGGAGATGCTGGCGGAGCTCGCGAAGCTGAAGCAGCCGCAGGGGTGAGGCAATGGCGAGCGGCTATCTCGGCAAAATCAGCGCGATCGTCTCCGCGAACACCGGAGACTTCAACGCCAAGCTGAGTGCTTCGGCCAAGGAGGTCGGCCGGTTCGCCAAGACCGTCGAGTCGACGCTGGGCGCCGCCTCTAGGCAGGCCGCCGCGAACCTAGCGAACATCTACACGCCGCTCCAGAAGTTCGAGCGTGCTCTTCAGGCGGCTTCCACGATGAAGCTGTCGTTCTCCGGGTTCGCCGGAGCGATCAAGAACATCGATCAGTTGAAGACTCGGCTTGAGTCGATAGGCGATCGCCAGATCGACATCCTCCTCAAGTCCAGCGGACTCAAGGATATTTCGACGTTCCGCGAGGCTCTCAGCGGAATTCGGTCGAAGGAGTTCGACCTGCTTGTGAAGGTCGGAGGCGCCGAGAAGCTGACCGAGATTCGCAAGCAGATCGCCGCTGGCTCCGGCGAGTTCAAGGTCGTCGCGGACATGCGTGACGCCGAGCGGCAGGTTGTCGACCTGACGCAAAAGATCGAGGCGGCCAAGAAGGCCGGCACGCTGGTCGAGGTGAAAGTCAGCACGGCCGCGGTCAGGGCCGCCAAGGCCGAACTGAAGGAGTACGTCGCGGAGATCGCCAGGGCCGAGGGGATCAGGGGCAAGCCGACCTACGAGAGAGTCAGCGAGTCGCTGAATGCCAAGCTGGCGCAGCAGGTTGCGTTCCAGGCGTCGGCGCAGAACAGAGTCGCCACACGCGACACGCTGCTGGCCCAGGTTCCAGAGTCCGACACGAAGGCCCGCGCCAACATACAGTCCAACTACAGGGGCGCCGACGAAGAGCTCAAGACGCGAACCGCGGCCGTCAACGAGACGACCGCCGCCCTCGCCAAGCTAGCGGTCGCCGAGGCCGCCGTCGCCTCCGCTCGTGCCGGCAGGCCGACGGGCGACAGCCCCGAGTACCAGCAACTCAAGGCCCAACTGACCGAGGCGACGGAGAAAACCAAGAAGCTGCGGGCCGAGGCGGAGAGGAAGATCAGCCTGGCCCTCGGGGTCGACGTCTCCGTCGAAGACATCGACAAGCTGCTTTCCGACACCTCGACCAGGGGCGAGGCGCTCGAGAAGATTTTCGCCCAGATCGGCGTGACCGGGTCGAAGGCTTACGAGCTCATCAAGGCCGCGGCGTCGAACCTGGGCGAAGACGACCTGAAGCGGACGGTCGAGCAGGCCCGACAGATGATGTCGGTGTCGGAGCAGATCACCAAGCCCATCTCGGAGCTCGCAAAAAGGCTGGGCGCCGCATCCTACGAGGTGCAGTCTGGTCTGAGTCCAGCCTTCAAGCGGCTGCAAACGCAGGCCGAGTCACTGGCCGCGGTGGTCAGAAAGGGCATCACCCCCGGCAAGGACATCGCGCCTTATTTCGCCGAGGTCGAGGCCCGACTCAAGCGAACGGAGGCGGCGATCAATCGGGTGCTCGAGGCCGAGGCCAAGCTCGGCACCCTCGCCAAGGGCAACGAGCTTCAGTTCGCCGCACCGGAGATCAGCGGCCCGATTGGGCGAGCCGCCGACCTGTCGCAGCGTGCGTCGGCCCTGCCGGCGGAAGCGATCCAGGCGAACCCGCAGATCGCCCAGTCGCTGCAAGAGCAGTACGCGCTGGTGACGAAGCTGATTGCCGCGTATGCGAGGCTTGAGGATCGCAGAACACTGAATCTGGACACCTCTAGGGCGGAAGCCAACGTCCAGCGGCTACTCGGCAGGATCAGTGGCGTGCAGGGCGGCGCATCCGGGCAGATCGATGCCGCCTTGGCGGATGTTGAGCGATCCGCACGGCGCACTGCGGACATTCAAGCCACGCAGCGGTTCGTTGCTTCGGACCTGCTGCCGTTCATTGACATAGGCGTCGTTCGCGCAAGGGCGGTCGATGCGAAAGAGTTGCAGGCTGCTGCGACCCAGATCGATGTCGCCTTGGCGGATGTTGAGCGATCCGCACGGCGCACTGCGGACATTCAAGCCACGCAGCGGTTCGTTGCTTCGGACCTGCTGCCGTTCATTGACATAGGCGTCGTTCGCGCAAGGGCGGTCGATGCG
>Ga0214917_10003831_pt1 | contig 17142 bp, 16 predicted proteins | sample LL_1208_BB_MetaG_FD_177983 | JGI IMG/M metagenome (GOLD analysis project Ga0214917, IMG submission 177983) | Freshwater microbial communities from Lake Lanier, Atlanta, Georgia, United States - LL_1208_BB | ecosystem: Environmental > Aquatic > Freshwater > Lake | place: USA: Georgia | collected... | reverse complement strand
CAGGATTCATACTAATAGATTATCTACGTACAGAGTGAGTTGGAATCGTTCCAAATCCGTTATTCACTCCATTGTTGAAACCTGTCGTTGGGGTCGTGTTTCTTGGAACCCCAGGGTTTACAGTAGATGCATTTCTAGAAGAAGCGGGTTGTGTCGCGTTCTGCGTACGTTGTCTTAAACTATCCCGTATCTTGCTAGCGGTATCACAGCCTTCCATTAAAGGTTGGAGTGCAGGTCCGAGCTGAGCTTGCATATTTCGAATCGAATCCATTACTCCAATAGCTTCAGTCAGCATTTTCGCAGGGTTTTTAGTGCTGCGAACAGCTTGGAGCTGATTGGGAAGATCCGTATTGAAGAACCCACCAATAGTTCCTTGTAAAGTAGTGCTAACATCGGGGCACGAGTTTGTGTAATCCCCTCGGATAAAACCCATGCTATTAGCTCTTCGCTCTTGAGCTTGAGCATCGAGAGCAGCAACTCGGCTTCCAACGATTGGACTCATATAGATTCGAGCAGTGTCAATCTCTTGGAAAATTCCATCTGTTTCTTGAACACAGTTTTCAACGAGTCTCGTAGTAGCTTGCTGGGCGATCATCATCATGAATTGTTGTTGCTGTTCGATACCTCGAGCAAACTCATCTCCCAACTGCTGAACTCTTTTATCGTTATCACGAATCTGAAAGAGTTGTTCTGTAAAGCCTTGAAACTTGCCAACAAGATCAGACTCTAATTGCTTGAATTGAGCTTTAGCTTGCGGGTTCTTTTGGGTCTTCAACTTAGCCAAACGAGCTTCAATAGCTTGAATGCTGTCTAGCTTACCCAGCTCTTCAGGCTTTAGCGCTTCGGCATCCAGTTCTTCGTTCTTGGCATTCAGTTCTTTCAAATTAGCAATTAAGTCCAAAATCTTTTTCTTCTCAAGAGCCTTTGCATCTTCTGATTTTTCTTCGAGAAGAACTTGAGCTTTTCGTCTTAAGTAGTCGACTTTATCAGTGCCAAAGTTTTGAGCCATCTGAAGAAGCGGACTAAAATCCACTCCGTTCTGACAGGAGTTTGCTAATCCACTTACGTCAAAATCAGCAGGATTGATAAAGGGAGTAGAAGCACTCAATTGGCTAGTGAGGTCTTGAGCTTTATCTAACTTTAAACTTCTCTCACTTACTGCTTTCTTGACGAAAGCATCCATAGCGGGTCCAAGAGCATTAGCTTTTTTAATTTTCTCATGCCACTTTTGGAGTTTAGCTTCTTCTTCAAAAAGTTCTTTTCTCGCTCCACCAAGCTGTAATCCATCGGCAGCTTGAGTAAGGTTTGCGGAAATGGCTTCGCGCAAACTATCTGCGGAATTTCCTGGAGTAGCGCCTTTTAAAAGCGCATCTACTTTAGGCAAATCCTTTTTAAAACTTGCATTATATTCATCAAAACTTTCAGCACGACTCAAAGTGGGGAAAACAATCACCGCACCTAAAGCTACTGCTAAAACTGAATTACGAACCGCTTGCTTTTTCATCAGACGACTCCGCGAAAACAACATCCACTCATCTATTAGTTAGAGCACACAACTCTTGAGTCCTTCTAGTAACAGAAGGTCTACAGAATCCAGCTCCCCACACAGAGAGCGGCTCGAAGGCGTAAGTTGCAATCAGTCTGCCAAAAAACTTTTTCCTTATTTCACGCACAGTTACCCGGGAACTCTGAAGGGCTGTGCCGAAATGCGCCCGGCTCAAAATGGTATATGCAAGTATTTTCAGCACCTTACAAGGTGGCTAAGTTTTAGATAGGATGAAGGTCTGCTAGACACCCATTAAAAGTCTTCGTTAACGAAGAATTGCTGAGAGAACATTGTCGGCAAATATCCTTTGTCCGGGCTCAGCTTGATGATAACAATCCATCGCAAACAGTTTAGGCTCTAAAGGCATAGGCCAGGGATCAGCAATATATCTGTAGTGATTTCGTCCAGCACTTTTTTTATCCCATTCCTTCACTAGCTCGGTCACCACTTCATTCACGGCATGAGTGCGGGGCTTTAAGTAGGCTTCTAGGTCCCCTCTTTTATATCGCTGATAAAAATGCACACAGTAAGGAAAGTATTTCGTCCAAGCATCTTGGCACTTAAACGTTTTTTGTTCGCTCTGGAACCATTCATAATTATCTAAAACTGGATATAACTTATAGATAGGACCGGCGGGAATTAAATAAGCAGTGGAACCTTCGTGGTTTTTTTCCCATTCTGCTAACGATTCATTCAAATGATTTCTAAACTGGCCAGCGACTGTCGCTTCGTCTCCCATCACATGACAGAGGTCATTGTGCCCAACGAAGAAAAAGGCCCAGTTGGTGGCATTCGACTTTCCTCTTTGTTTTACTTGAGTAATGATCTCTGCGCTTTTGCTTCCAGAAACGGCTAGATTTACCACTTCTGCCACATCAATTCCCTCGCGCTTAAGCGACTCGGATAAAAAGTGAGGCCAAGCATTCTCATGAGATTCGAATTTCTTCATTGCTGAACGATCTTTTTGAATAAAAGCAAAGGCCAGCTCTTCGAGAGTTTTACTTAGTTTTTCTAGAGGGGGAGGATTGATAAGCGAAGTATCTGCGAGGAATCCTGCAGTGAGAGAATCTCCATAGGCCTCAAGAACAACAGACTGAGAAAAAGCAAGTGAACCAAAAACTGAAAGCAACAGAACAACACGAACAACGTTTATCACTTAAACCCCACCTTCCACTAATGCCGCTGCATGTTAAAGCAAAATCCTTTCCGGTGCAACCGATAGTCTGACAAACACAACTAATTGTTTTTATTACACTTTATTTTTAACTCTCCAAGAGAAACCATGACCAACCGCTTTTTGAGTTCTGGAAAAAATCGATACAAACGTTGCCATTTCAACTACTTATCTGTAACCTCATGCAGTTGTTTGAGACTCAAACTTCTATATAAGGAGAATAAAATGAAAGCACTGTTAAACGTTCTCGTAGTTCTTGGATTAATCGCAGTTCCAGCTTTTGCTGATCACCACGAAACCACTGGTAAAGCAATGGAAGCTGGTAAAGAAGCAATGGAAGCCGGTAAAGAAGCAATGGAAACTGGCAAAGAAGCAATGAAAGAAGCTACAAAAGAAGCAAAAACTGTAGCTAAAAAAGCTCACAAAAAAGCTAAAAAAGTAATGGAAGAAACAAAAAAAGCTGTTGAAGGTGCAACTACAACTGAAACAGCTCCAGTTGCTCCTCCCGCTCACTAAGGTTTAAAGCGGATATTTGCTAGCAATAGCAAAGGGCCCAACTTCGAAGACTTCTTCGGGTTGGGCCATTTTATTTTGACTCACCGCCCACTCACTTCCTCTCGTTTAGACAGAAAACTACCGATAAGAGTTACGCAGAGGTGACTCTAAACGTGTTTTCTTTTTCACAAAAATGGAAAAAGCTAGGAGAGTTAGTTCGACTCTGGGTGGAGCAGTTTGCCCGTGCTTATGAAGGAAAAACTTCCGATTTAGTCAAGGAAGGCAAACCCCACCGCCGACAACTCTTTGCTAGATTACTCTACTGTGGAGTTTTTGCTTTTTTGATTGCATTTATTTTGGGTCGCAGCCATCAAGCAAAAATTCCGAGTCCACTGCCAAGGCTAGGAGAGTTCGCAGAAACAACTCTCGTAGCTCCGTTTACTGTTGAGATTGAACCTAAAGAAGCTTCTCCCCAAGAAAGAGAAGCTCTCGCGAAGAGAGTTCCTCCTATTTTCGACTATGATGACACTGTCACGGATACTTGGCTCCAAAATTGGAAAAAAGCTTTCAGAACTATTCGAAGTGATTTTTATAAAAATGACCGCGGTAACTCCAAACCAACTCCGAGCGAACTAGTTACTCAAAGTCTCCTTGAAATAACCGGACAACCAGTTGCTGCCAGAGATCTTATTTTTCTTCACCAAACACGTTTCAGTAAAGAAAGCGAAGAGATCTTTGTAAAAACTGCTTCCTATCTCAAAGAGAGACTCATTTCGGAACTTGATCTTTTTCCAGTTCACTACGGCACTGGAATTGTAGTTCGACAAATGAATCACAATCTCCACGAAGTTCCCATTCAAGACGTAACAAAAGTGTGGAGTCTTGAACAAGCAAGAGAAGTGATTCAGCATGTCCCTCAAATTCTAAAAGACTCACCAAAGAAAATCACAGTTCCAATGGCTCGTTTCATTTCAGAAATTGTCCAGCCCAACCTTTTTGCGAATCCCTCTTTAACCCAGAAACGAATCGAAGCTTTTTTAGCTAGTTCTCGACCTCCAATGGTTTCGTTAAAAGAAGGGCAAGTGTTAGTTGCTCGGGGTGAAAGAATTACCGAGCAAAACCTTGAGATCCTAAGAGCTCTCCAAGAATTAAGCTCTCCCAGCTCACAAGCCAAAAGATTTCTTCTCACTTTTGCAATCTTTTTCACTTTTCTTCATTTGCTCTTTAACATGAATTATTCCCCTAGAGCCTTTTGGTCTCTTTCCTTCAAAGACTCTTTTCTTTTCATGTTGTCCATTACAGGCTCTTTGGCTCTTTTGAAGCTCGGTTACCTGTTCGCTCAAAATCGCTTCTCTTCAATCTTAGAAGGCTATGGCTTGGAGTACTTAATACCTGTATCCGCAGGAGGTATTATCATCACTCTGCTAATGGGCAAAACGGCTGCGTTCACTTACGCAATTGCTACCAGCATCATCATTGGCTACATGCTTGATCAACATTTTTTCTTTTGTCTTTGGTCTCTCGTTGTAAATACTACTGCAATTGAATCCATTAAGACCTACCGTCAACGTTCAGACCTTCTGAAAACTGGTTTGCTCTCAGGACTTGCTGGCGCACTAGTAGTGCTCGCTTTCACTCTGATAAATGTTATGGGTTTCAAAAATCCCATTTGGTCTGAGATCCTCATTTGTGTGACTCTCTCTTTTCTCTCCGGTCTTTTTTCTGCTGGACTATCGGGACTTCTCATTCCGCTTTTAGAGTCAGCTTTTGGCTACACAACCAGTTTAAAGCTCCTTGAATTGTCCAACTTCAACCACCCTCTTCTCCATAATTTGATGATGAAGGCGCCAGGTACTTATCACCATTCAGTGATAGTAGGAAGTTTGGCTGAATTAGCCGCAGACAGGATTGGAGCTAATGCTCTGTTGGCTCGTGTGTCCGCTTATTATCACGATATTGGTAAAATGACTAAGCCGCTCTACTTTATTGAGAACCAATCCCCTCATCACAACCCTCATGATCACCTCACTCCTCATATGTCGGCCAAAATTTTATTTGCACACGTAAAAAATGGAGTGCGACTGGGTAGAGAGCACAACTTGGGAGATTCGATAAACAATATCATCGAGCAACACCATGGGACCACTCTAGCAAATTACTTTTTCAACAAAGCAAAATACTTATCAACTCAAGGGGAACAGCATCCCTCTCCACAAGAGATGGATTTTCGTTATCCAGGTCCCAAACCTCAGTCTCGAGAAGCAGGCATTGTAATGATGGCAGATGCTTGCGAAGCAGCAACTCGAAGTATTAATGAACCTACTCCAGCCAAAATTCAGGCCATGGTAAGTAGCATCATTCAGAAGCGCTTCTTAGAAGAGCAGTTTACAGATTGTGACCTCACTCAAAAGGACCTTAAGCTGATTGAAGATACCTTTGCTAGAACTCTCACTTCTCTCTACCACCACCGCATTGAATATCCAGGGCAAAGAAATGTGATCGACCCCATTCCTGAAGCCTCTAAGCCACTTTCTCCCCAACCTCCGAAGAAAGCTGGATAACTTGCTGGTTACTATCGGAATCAAGAGCCCCAAAAGCTTCTCTGTTTTTTTTGAGCGCTCAATCCGGAAAGCCATTCATAAGACCCTTGAGTCTTTACCTAAAACCCTTCTTCGCAAAGTTCAAAAAAGGGGGAAGTCCTTTTCGATTTCAGTAACCATAGTAAGCTCAGGGAAAATGAGAAGTCTCAATCACGCATTCCGGAAAAAGAATCGTCCTACTGATGTTCTTTCATTTTCTCGTCTTGAAAACCCATTCCCCTACCAACCCCAGGTTGACATCGGAGACTTAGTGATTTGCCTCCCAGTAGCGAAGAAACAAGCAAGGGTGTTCCAGCAATCTCTCAGCAAAGAATTAGAGAGGCTGGCGGTTCATGGTACTCTTCATCTTTTTGGATACGATCACGAGAAAAGTAAAAGAGACGAACAAATCATGTTTAGGTTACAAGACAAAATACTAAAAAAGATTTCTCCCAAACACTTAAAAACCTAAGATTTCCTACTCGCGAATTGCTTCAATCGTGCTCATTTTAGCAGCTTGAGAAGCAGGATAGAGAGTAGCAAAATAGATTAAAATAGTTGCTACTCCGTAAATAAGAAACAAAGAGATCGGTCGAATTTCAATAGGAATGGTTCTGTCATAGTAAATTTCGGGAAGCTGGTACCCCGATAAGTATTTTACATAAACAACAAAAGAAGTTGTGAGAAAAGCCCCCAGAGTAAGACCTACTCCTCCCATAAAACCTCCCTGCCATAAAAAAATCCTACGAATTTGTTTTTGAGTAGCACCTAAGGCACGAAGGATTCCAATATTCTTTCGTTTGTGACTCACATTCATCGTCAAAGTGATTACTATGTTCATCACAGCGATGAGGATAGCAAAGACTAAAATACTAAACATGGAGTACTGTTCCAGTTTAAGCGATTGAAAAAGCGCAGAATTAAAGCTCTCCCAGCTCTTGGCTTCCAAACCTTCCGGAAGAATCTCTTTAACAGCACTCAGAACTTTGGGAGTGTCTTCTAGTGAATCAACCCAAATTTGCCAACCCGACAAACCATCACCCCACCCCAAAAGCTCTTGAGCGTCTTCTAAAACTAATAAAACATATTGCTCATCAAACTCGTAGTGCCCGGAAGCAAAAAGCCCCGCTACTTCCCCTATCAGACTTTGAGGAACTAGGCCCAATGCCCCACTTTTTTCTAAAGGAGAAATTATCTTGATTTGCTCCCCTGGGATTAAACCCAACCTATGACCCAACTCACTTCCCACCATGACGGGAGCTAATTGGCCCAAATCTTCAGGCCATTTTCCTTCCCTGAGTTTGAACTTTAATTCCTTCATGGATTTATTAGGAAGCCCCCAAATCACAGCTCCAACACTTTTTTTATCTGTTTGCAAAATCATTTCATTTTGAATGTAAGGAAGGATTTTTGAAACCTTAGGTAGGGCACGAATCTTAGATTCCATCTCTACAGAAGGCGGGATAGGTTTAAGTGATTCTTTCGCACCGACCAGAATGTGGGGATAGGCATTTAATACTTTTTCTTTCAAAGCTCCTTCGAAACCGTACATAACCGATAGCAAGGAGCTCATGGCACCCACTCCCACTCCAATTGCAAGCCAAGCAAAGAGAGTCATTGCACTGAAGGTTCCTCGTTCAGTGCCCCGTAACATAAATCTCCAAGCAATAAATCGGGTACTCACTTAAAGCTCACTGTCGTTTTCTGGAGGAGGGGGCGGCGGAATGAACTCCTCATCCAAGGGAGGGGGAGGCTCAAAGGGCTGTGGAACAAAACCATTCTCCCCTTCTTCTGGTGGCATAGATCCTGGGGGAGGAACATAGCCGGGATAACCCATTTCCCCTTCTGGAGCTCCAGGAGGCGGATAAAAACCTGGTGGCTGGGGGATTGGAGGCGGATTAAAATCTGAAGGAGAATCCTTAGGAGCCTCGGCGGGAACTTCATTCCCGGCATTGGAATTGGATGGAGAGGCTGGCTGAACAACCCTTGGGCTAGGAAGCCTGTTTGGGCCAGGTTCCTTATTTGTGGGGACCATCTCAACAGGACGGTTAGGAAGCAAACCCTGAGGGGTATTCTCCCCCGCCTCTCTGATCGGAACAGGTCCTCTGTCAGAAGGAGGGGATTTTTTCCAAAGATAAACAGAAGCCCCCACTGTCAGAAAAAATATCAATAACCAAGCCCAAGGTTTCATTCCCCCACTATAAGACATTTATTTTGTATTGGGAATGATCTCGGAACAGAAAAATGCTATAGATAATCATTATGTCAAATCCTGAAAAGCCAAACCGGACGATTACTTCCACAGAATCTACTGATGTTCCCACAGTTCATTGGGCGGATCATGCTGCTGAGGCCCTGATTGATAAGCATCCTCAGAAGGAATCTTTTGTTTGTGCTTCGGGTATTTCTCCAAGTGGAGTTGTTCACATAGGGAATTTTCGAGAAGTAATTACAGTAGATTTTGTTGTTCGAGCCTTACGAGACAGAAACAAAAATGTTCGGTTTATTTACAGTTGGGATGATTATGATGCCCTGAGAAAAGTTCCTGCAAATTTACCCAATCCAGAACTAATAGAAAAAAACCTCAGGCGGCCCCTAGCAAAGATACCCGACCCTTTTGGCTCTGAATCATCTTATGCACGACACTTCGAAAAGAAATTCGAAAATGAAATCTCTCAGCTAGGAATTTCCCCCCATTTCATTTATCAAAATGAACAATATCGATCTTGCCGTTACACCGATGGAATTAAAGTAGCTGTCTCACACCAGAAAGAGATTGCCGAAATATTAAATCGGTCTCGAACTGAGCCTTTGCCTTCTAACTGGTCCTGTTTGAGTGTCTTTTGTAAAGATTGTGACCGAGACACGACTGAAATTACTTCATACGAAGAGCCCACTGTAGTTCATTACTTTTGCAAAGCATGCAAAAAGGCACTCTCTACCGACTTTTCTCGGGAAGAAGGAGTAAAACTTCTTTGGCGAGTGGATTGGCCAATGAGATGGTCTCAAGAAAGTGTGGATTTTGAACCCGGAGGAAAAGATCATTCCTCTCAAGGCGGCTCTTACGATACTGGATGCGAAATAGTGCGAGAAATATGGAAAAGAGAGCCTCCCTACTATGTGCAATATGATTTTGTGCTTGCTAAGGGAATTGGTTCTAAACTCTCTTCATCCTCTGGCAATTTGATTACTTTAGGAGAGGCGCTTGAAATTTATGAGCCAGCAATCATTCGCTATTTATTTGCTAGCAGGAAACCCAATTTAGATTTTTCAATCGCTTTTGATCTCGATGTAATGAAAGCATATGACGACTTTGACAGATGTGAAAGATTTGCTTTTGGCGTGGAAAAAGGAGAGGACAAGAAAGTCAATTACGAAAAAAGAATCTATGAATTTTCGAGAGTAGAGTCCCAAAAAGAAACAAATGAGATGCCGACTCAGTTTCCTTTTCGTCATCTCTGTAACATTCTTCAAATACAAGAGGGTGACATCGAAAAAACAAAAGCGTTTTATTCAAAAGATATTCGCAATCCAAAAGATGCTCAACGATTCGAATCCAGAGCGAAACGAGCTTGGAAGTGGATTAGCACTTATGCACCTGCTGAGTTTCGTTTCACGCTTCAAACTGATCCGAAAGTGAAGTCTCAATTCCCACTTATCATTAAGGATCTTATTCAAGCCTTGAATGAAGAAGAAAGCATCGAATCTGAAGAGAAATTAGCTAACCGAACATGGGAGATTATGAAGTCTCACGGAGTAGAGGGAAAAACTTTCTTTAAAGATGTTTACCAAATTTTGGTTTCAAAACCGAATGGCCCCAAATTGGCTTCATTCCTACTTGCAATTGGTCCCAAACGAGCAGCTGAAATTCTGCAGAAAGCTCTTTGAATTACCAGTAGCCAGTTGTTACTGAGCAGTCTCCTTGTATCCTGGCCATACAACTGATTCTTTCATTTGAAAGTCTTTTATCTCGATTGAGAAGCTTCAACTCATGATCTGAGACAGGAGTAAGATTTTCCGTCCCTTCTATGACTCTCATGACGCACTTACCACAAACCTCTGCTGCGCTGCACGAGGAAGAAACCGGCAACCCTGCCCTGCACGCCGCATCAAACAGGAGAGTTCCGGAAGGAACTTCAATTTTTCTTTCCGTAGGCAGAAGAGTCACACTGGGCATATCGAAAAACCTGAGAATTCGTTAGAATTAAATAATCTTACCCCTAACTTAGAGATTACCCCATGCAAAACTTAGAAAGCTCTCACGATAAACATCCCGCGCCTGTTTCCGCTCAGCACAAAGAACAAGTGGAACGAGACGCTCTTTTACTCAAACATGTTTTAGATGAAATGGCGAAAGTCATTGTCGGTCAAGAACACATGACCCGATGTCTTCTCCTCGGGCTTCTAACTGAAGGACACGTTTTACTTGAAGGACTCCCAGGTTTAGCGAAGACACTGGCAGTGAAAAGTTTGGCTGGTGCTTTAGATGCCAAATTCCAAAGAATCCAATTCACTCCCGATCTGCTTCCAAGCGATCTGGTAGGAACCATCATTTATCGGCAGGAAACTCACGAGTTCATCCCCAAAAAGGGACCGATCTTTTCAAATATTGTATTGGCCGATGAAATTAATCGTGCACCAGCAAAAGTCCAAAGTGCTTTGCTGGAGGCCATGGCCGAAAAACAGGTAACTATTGGAGAAACTACTTATCCCCTCGAAGAGCCCTTTTTAGTTTTAGCAACACAAAACCCCATTGAACAAGAAGGAACATATCACCTTCCAGAAGCACAACTGGATCGGTTTATGTTTAAGCTCAAGGTGGGTTATCCCAAGCGAGATGAAGAGAAGTTAATTATCGAACGAATGGGGAACAATCAAAAACCAAAAGTACAAAATGTTCTTAATACGGATTCCATTCGGAGAATGAAGAACAATCTAGACCTCATCTACTCAGACTCACGCATTGAGGATTATATTATTCGAATTGTTTTAGCGACTCGCGCCGAAGTTTCCCTGGAGGCTCATGAATCAGACCCCAAAAAGCTAAGAGAACTCAGGCAATCGATTCGCATTGGCGCATCTCCGAGAGCATCCCTTTTTCTGCATAGGGCAAGTAAAGCTCACGCATTACTTGAAGGTCGTATTTTTGTAACCCCTGATGATGTTAAGGCAGTGGCCTATGAAGTGCTACGTCATCGTCTGATACTCACATTCGATGCAGAAGCCAGAGGGTTTGGAAGTGACCAGGTTATTACCCAACTCCTCGAAACCGTCACTGTTCCCTAATTGCTCAAAAATGAAACCATCCTTTCACTTCCGCTCTGAACTTCTGCATGCCGTGGATCAAATAGAGCTTTGCTCTCGCCGGAAATTAGCATCACCTTACATTGGTAACGATGAAAGTCCATTCCGGGGAACGGGAATGCAATTTAAAGAGTTCAGACATTATGAAATGGGAGACGACGTTCGACACATTAGTTGGCTCACCACTGCAAAAACTGGAACTCCTACCCTCAAGCTTTATGAAGAAGAGAGGGAGCTTAATATCTTCCTTTTGGTAGATACAAGTGGCTCCTCCCTTTTTGGTTCTGGCAAACAGCGCAAAATTGACATGTATGCTGAGCTAATTGCTTTGTTAGGTTTGGGAGCAATTAAATCCAACAATAATTTTGGCGTTCTTTTTTTCGATCAAGAAGTTAAACAATTCATCCCCCCAACCCGTAGCAAAGAACAAGTCCTGAATTCGATTAGTTTTCTGCAAAATTTAAATTTGGAAAAGCGCCAAAGCGATATCCGACCCGCACTCCAATATTGTTTTCGGGCCCTACACAACAAAAGCCTGCTTGTAATTATTTCAGATTTTTTAATGCCTTCATTTTCAAATGAACTTCTTCCATTAGGACAAAAACACGAGCTAATTCTTCTCCAAGGCTTTGATGATTCCGAGCGCCTTCTTTCCAATCGAGGAGTTACTGAAATTTGCGATCCTGAGTCAGGGGCTTTCTACTTGTTAGATTCAGAATCTTCCCAATTTAGAAAGACACTCACCCACTATTACTCAATTTTCACTTCCCAGCTGGAAGAAACTGCTCGTAACTGTCGAGCCGATTTTTTACCCTTGAGCGTACAAGATGATTACTTACAAAGACTGGTTCATTTTTTTAGTGAACGCTCTTCTGCTATTAGCAGATAGCTCGTTTGCAATCACATTTGAACTAAACAAGCCAACGATTCAGATTGGAGAAACCACCACTCTGAAAATAAGCATTGCCCACGAAGAGGATGGTTCGTCTCCACAGATTTTTGAGGACCTACTAACAGATAATCCCAACATAAAACTGCTAGAGCGACGCACATCAAGAAACAATGGTGCCTTCGAGGTTACTTATGAACTCACTTCTCACAAGGCGGGTCAGTATCAAATTCCTCCTGTCCAGATTCAGTGGGGCCCCAATACTTTTTCAACTTCGACCCTGAGCCTTTCTGTGTTTACCACTCGCCCCGAAGGCGACTCTGAAATCCGCCCCGAGTTTGAGAAGATCTCCATTCCTTTTTCTTGGAGAAAGTTTCTGTCTGGCCTCTATTGGATCATGGCTTTTCTCATCGGAGTTTGGGTTGCGTATTGGATCATCAAAAATATCCCATGGAGAAACTTAAGACATTTCTCCTGGAACATTAAGTTACCTAACCTCGAAAGCGATAGAAAATGGCTGAGAAGAGAAGTGGCCCGATTTCGTCAGCAACTTGAGTCAGGTCAGGCCTCCCCTCAAATGATTGATGAAATCACTTATTGCCTAAGAGTCTTTCTCACCAGACAGACTCAGCAACCAGCGACTGCCCTTACCAGTCATGAAGTTAAGCATCGGCTTAATCCCAAGTATCAATCTAATGATATTCTTTACCGCTCTGATTCTTTTAAATTTAGGCCAATAAAAGACGAGAGTCCGTATTCCGTAGCTGAATTTCTACTCAAAAAAATCGAGGACGAATTCTTGTGATTCAATCACTCTTTTACCCCTTTGTTTTATTTGGTCTCCTGCCGCTTTTAGGGGTTGGATTTTTTTTCTTGGTAAACAAACGTAAAGAAACTGATTCTCTTTTGTCACGGATGCCGGGACCGTGGGAAGAGCTCCGGAAAGCCATCAGGAAAACTCGTCGGGCTTTCCGTTTTATTTTTGTGATGCAACTTATGGCTTTAGCCCTTTTGGTTCTGGTTGTTGCCCGCCCCTTCAGAACGAAGACTATTATAAAAAAGTGGACTGAAGGGGTCGATATTGCGCTCGTATTAGATTTATCTGAAAGTATGGATGCAGAGGACTTAGAGCCTTCTCGCATTCTTGCAGCCAAACAAGTGATCCGCCAGTTTGTCTCCCAAAGACCGAACGACCGAATCGGTTTAGTTACTTTCGGCGGGGAATCTGTCATGAAGTCCCCACTCACGAGAGATTTTGATTTTCTTCTCCAACAAGTGGAAGAAGTAAAGCTGCGGGAGCTTAAGCAAGGCACAGCAATTGGCTTGGGTATCACGAATGGAGTGTCCAGGCTTCGAAAATCACAATCTAAAAACAAGATTTTAATTCTCCTCACTGATGGGGACAGTAATGTTGGAGCGGTAAACCCAATTACTGCTGCCAAGCTTGCAGCACAAGAAGCAATCCGAATCTATACAATAGGAATTGGAAAACAAGACAGAGTCGTGGTGCCCATTTATGCATTCGATTCCAACGGAAAAAAGACTCATGTCGTCGCCCAAGTGCCTTCTTACTTGAACCCTAAACTGCTCAAAGAGATTTCCGATCTGACGGGAGGAAAAGCTTACATGGCTAGAGACACTGGAATGCTCTCAAGAATTCTTCAGGAAATAGACAAGCTAGAAAAGACAAAAGTAAATATTAACGCCGTTTCAGAGCTTGATGAACTCTTCTTTTATCCAGCGATTCTCGCTCTCTTGCTTATGACTATCACTCATTTACTTATGGAAACTCGCTTTCAGAGAAGGTTGAGACGGGCATGACTTTTCGTTTAGCAAACCCTGAAGCTCTTTGGGCACTTGTCCCTCTGATTTTGTTCGCTTCCTATCTTCTTTGGAAACGTTTTCGCTGGCCCGAATGGTTTCACTGGCGTCGCTTTTTTCTCACCGTTGCAGCGTTTTTCTTTTGTATTCTTGGCTTGTCACGCCCGCAAGGAGGACTAAAAGCCACCCAACCCGAGCCGATTGCTGCAAATCTCTTTATTGCTCTGGATATCTCTAATAGCATGTTAGCGGAAGACGTCACACCCAATCGCCTTTCGTTTGCGATATTATTTATTCAAAAAACTTTAGAACAACTAGTAAAACCTCGAGTGGCTCTTTTTCCATTTGCTGCTTCTGGCTTCCTCCAACTCCCTCTCACTACAGATACATTCGCTTTATCGGAATCACTTTTGGCTATAGATCCTACTATTACGAGTCATCAAGGTACCGATCTTAATGCTGCTTTAAGCGATCTTTCCTCTGCGATTCAAAAACTTGAGAACCAATCCAGCGACAAATTAGAACCGTTTGGAACCCCGAGAGTTCTCCTGCTTTCTGATGGAGAATCACACCATCCCTTTAAGTCTGAGAGTTTGGCACCTTTTAGAAAAAAGAACATCCCCATCTATACGGTAGGGGTAGGAACACTAGAAGGAGGCACTCTTAAGGATCCTTCTACCGGCGCCACTGTGAGAAGCATTTTAGACCCTACTTCCCTGCAAGAAATAGCTATCTCTTCTGGGGGAGCCTTTTTTTCGAGCAAATATGAAAATATCCCATTGCTCATTCGGCACCTCAATCAATCTCTCACTTTAGGAAAACATTCCACCCACTTTAAACTTCAATATGAATTTTTCCCCTTTTTCTTCGCGATAGGCCTCCTGCTGTTTTTGATAGAGTTCGGGTATGGTCGATGGCAGTATGCAATCAGAGTTGTGACTGTGTTTTTGATTCTTGCACAGGGGTGTGTGGCTGTAGCAGAAGATGACCAAATTAAAGCGACAGAAGCCTATAATCTAGGTCTTGAACAAGTAAATAAAGGCGACTTTCAGAAAGCAGCCGAACACTTTGAAGAAAGCGCTTTGTTACTCCAGAATCCCCAATTTCGAAAACAAGCCTTATACAATTTAGGAAATGCTTTTCTTAAAATGGGAGATCCAGAGCAAGCTCTTGAGTCTTATCAGAATGCTTATAATACTGTAGCGCCCAACGAGGATTTCAACTCAAAAGCAAATAAGCTCATTTCGGAGAATATGGCACTAGCAGCACAAGTTTTAGAAATGATGAAACAGAAGCAGAAGGAACAAGGCAATGAGAGTTCCTCTGAGGGGCCAAAAGAATCTGGAAAAGATCCCCGGGGGCCGAAGCAGTTTCAAGGAGAACCTCTGAGCGAACAACAGAAACAGAAACTCTTTGATTTAATTACTTCTGAGGAAAAGCAAACTCTTCGGCGACTTCGGGAGCAAAAAAGGCCAGCACCCAATTTAAGTGGTAAACAATGGTGAAATTCTTTTTTACATTTCTGATGTGTTCACTGGTTTTTGCAGAAGACTCATCGGCTTTTGTTTTTCGAACAGAATTCTCCAAGAAGATTATCTTCTCGGGAGAGCAAGTTGTTGCTAGTTTCATTTTGGAATCCAAAGGGGAACTAGCTGCAGAAGTAGAAGTAGTGAAGTTCCCCGAGTTTCGCGAGTTCTGGAGTGAAAACTTGCTCCTCAGACAAGGCCGCCTTCTTTTCGCACCTACTGGGAACAGAGCAGGAACGACGACTGCAGCTGTCGGATCTTACTCTCTATTTCCAATGACTGGTCCAACGGCTCCACGAATAGAGTCTATGCGAATTCTCGTGCGAGGCAATGGAAGGTTTTCTGATATGCTACTTAATTCCGAGCAAGAGGAACTTAAAATCTTACCTCTGCCTCCCATTCCAAAAGAACTTGCTGGAATTGAATTCAGTGGTGCTGTAGGGCAATTTGATATTTCTCTAGACCGCCAAGAGGTTATGTTTCGAAAGAATCAGCCCTTTTCGATTCGTTATTTGGTAAAAGGAGAGGGGAACTTTCAGGAAATTAATGAGCTTCCTCTTGTTTTGCCAAAGGAAGTAACTTTGCTTTCAAAAACTTCTTCTATCCAATCGGGTAGCCCTTTTGGATCAAAAACTTTTGAATTTGTTTTGAATTCAGAATCTGAAAACCTACCGGAAATCAACTTTGGAGCTTTTCTGTTTTTCAACCCACAATTGAAACGATACATTTCTCTTAAATTGCCGTCTGTGAAATTGAATTTGATTCCAGAAGTGATCGTTCCCGAATCAGTTTCACTCTTTACTCGGGTTTCAATCCCAAGAGAAACTTTTTGGGCTCCAACTTTTTATATATCGAAACACTTAGTATTCTGGATCGCTCAATTCATTTTCTTACTTTTTTTTACTTTTCGAATTTATCGTAATCAAAAGATTTTGTGGGAGACTTCTCGAGCACAAGACCCTCTCTTTCAAAGAAGGATTAAAATACAAAAGGCTTCTCGGGCTCTTATTAAACATGACTGGTCTACTTTCTTACCTATTGCAGCTGATTTAGCGAGAAACTACGTACAATCCTCAAACAGTCGGAGTTTTCCCAGCAGCTTTCCCAAAGCGGCTTTCGAAAAACTCATAGAAGCAGATAATCAACTCAGATTCAGTCCCCAAAAGACCATGGGCTTCAGCCCTGACTCCCTCAGAAAATGCTGGGATGAAATCCAGCCCTTCTTAGCTAACTGATAACCCTATGTTTTTATTACACTTATCAACTGCAGGATCAAGCCATGCCCTCGACAGCACCAAAAAGTCGGTTAGGGTTGACTTATGTAATCATTTCCATAGGATGCCTAGTATAAGAACTTTGTAAGGGAGTATAAAAGTGGCTCGAATTACTGTTGAAGATTGTTTGGAAAAAATCCCGAATCGTTTTGAACTGATTCATATCGCTGCAAAACGCGTAAAGCAGTTGGCAAAGGGGTCTCGTCCCCTCATTCACCATCCTCACAACAAACCAGCGGTCATTGCTCTTCGTGAAATCGCAGGGGGCTCGGTTGGCAAGTCTGCTGAAGTAGATATCGATCAGCTGGGCGTTGAGTAACGCGAAGCCAGCCTACCCCATTCGATCAGCTCCATGAAAAAAGGCTCCTCATCTACGATTTTTCTCCTCATTGCTTTAGCCGGGTTATCAGCCTGGTACTTTCTTTATGAGAAGCATTTCAAAATTGATAAATCGAAACTCGAAGAAAAAGCGAAACTCTTAGTTCCCTTTTCCAAAGAGGACATTCAAGAGCTGGATATTTTTCACTCAAAAAG
>Ga0214917_10003830_pt1 | contig 17156 bp, 14 predicted proteins | sample LL_1208_BB_MetaG_FD_177983 | JGI IMG/M metagenome (GOLD analysis project Ga0214917, IMG submission 177983) | Freshwater microbial communities from Lake Lanier, Atlanta, Georgia, United States - LL_1208_BB | ecosystem: Environmental > Aquatic > Freshwater > Lake | place: USA: Georgia | collected... | reverse complement strand
TTTCTCAGTCAAGATGCCAGCTCTCGGTGAGAGCGTAACTGAAGGAACAGTTACTCGTTGGCTCAAAGCTGAAGGTGATCATGTTGCACTTGATGAACCATTACTAGAAGTTTCAACAGATAAAGTTGATACTGAAATTCCATCTCCTGCTGCAGGAGTTCTTCAAAAGATTTTGGTCGGTGTCGATAGCGTTGCACCAGTAGGCGCTGAACTCGCACTTATCGCCGATGGCGCTTCAGCAACTGCAGCTCCCGCTACTCCTCAAGTTTCAAAACCAGCCCCAGCACCAACACCAGCACCGACTCCAGTACCAACACCCGCGCCAACTCCGGCGCCAGTGGCAACGACTGCACCTTCTGGTAACGCAACTCCAGTAGTAATGCCAGCACTTGGTGAATCAGTAACTGAAGGAACTGTTACTCGCTGGCTCAAGAAAGTTGGCGAAACAGTAAATGTTGATGAAGCGCTTCTTGAAGTTTCTACCGACAAAGTCGATACGGAAATCCCATCTCCTGCCGCAGGTGTTCTTCTCTCCATAGATGTTCCAGTTGATTCAACCGTTGCTGTTGGAACGCGCCTTGCTTCCATTGGCGCAGCAGGTTCAACTTCTGTCGCAGCGCCTGCAATTCCGCCAGCTGCCCCTGTCACAACTTCTGCACCGGCTGCAGCTCCGAAAGCAGTTCCAACTCCCCCACAAACCCCACCGCCACTAATTCCAAAACCTGTGAGCAGCGCTCCAACACCAACAAAATCTTCATCCGTTTTAGATGATTCCTATGTAACTCCGATCATCAGAAAATTGGCTGCTGAAAATGGCGTCGATCTCACTCGTGTTAAGGGAACCGGAGTTGGCGGGAGAATTCGTAAAGAAGATGTACTTGCTGCCGTAGCGCGTCCTGCCGCGCCTTCAACTTCTCCATCTGCGCCTGCAATTGCAACTTCGAGCGCGCCTAGAACTGCCGCACCGATTGCGGTTTCACCTCTGCGCGGAACAACTGTCACAATGTCACGCCTCCGCAAAGTAATTGCAGCTCGCATGTTGGAATCACTTCAAATAAGCGCACAACTCACAACCGTTATTGAAGTCGATATCACCAAGATTGCTCGCCTGCGCGAGAAAGCAAAGGCAAGCTTTGAGGCGCGCGAAGGTGTGAAACTAACCTTCCTTCCATTCTTCGCGGTCGCAGTCTGTGAAGCCCTTAAGCAACATCCAGTTGTCAATGCCTCTGTGGAAGGTGACCAGATCACTTATCACGGCGCAGAACATTTAGGAATTGCAGTGGATACCGAACGCGGATTACTTGTGCCGGTCATTAAAGATGCTGGAGATCTCAACATGGGTGGCATTGCGCGTCGCATTGTTGATGTTGCCTCTCGCACTCGAGATAACAAGATTTCTCCTGATGATTTGGGCGGTGGAACATTCACCATCACAAATACTGGCTCTCGTGGCGCGCTCTTCGATACACCAATCATCAATCAACCCCAGGTTGGAATCCTTGGCGTTGGCGCAGTAGTCAAACGCCCCATGGTTGTTAAAGGTGAAGATGGCGGCGAGACAATTGCAATTCGTTCTATGGTCTATCTCGCACTTTCATATGATCACCGCATCGTTGACGGTGCGGATGCTGCACGATTCTTGGGAACGCTTAAGGAGCGACTCGAAGAAGGTCGTTTCGAATCTGATCTAGGACTCTAATGTCTCTCCCGCAGAGAATCGCCGTAACTGGCGCTTCAGGTCTCATTGGTACTGCGCTCGTTGGTCACCTTAAATCTGAAGGGCACACAGTTCAAAAATTGGTACGCCGCCCTGTCGTCTCCCCTGACGAAGTGTCATGGGATCCACGTACTGGAGAAATAGATCTAACTGCGCTTGACGGTGTCGATGCAATTATTCATCTCGCTGGAGCAAATGTAGGTGACAAACGTTGGAGCAAGAAATACCGCGCTGAGATTCTCAATTCTCGCTTACTTGGAACCACAACAATTTCTAATGCAGCAAATCAACTCAAACCTCAAGTCTTGATTTCAGCAAGTGCAATCGGCTGGTACGGTGAAACTGGAAATAGAGCGGTCACAGAGAATGATCGCCCGGGAGATGATTTTCTCGCGGCAGTTTGTAAAGAATGGGAAGCTGCTGCAAATCTCACCGCCAATACCCGAGTAGTAAAACTTCGTACTGGATTAGTTCTTGACCCAACGGGTGGCGCGCTGGGGAAAATGTTGCCACTCTTTAGGTTCGGACTCGGCGGAAAGCTTGGAAACGGTAAGCAGTGGTGGTCTTGGATAACTTTGCATGATCAGATTCGTGCAATCTGTTACCTACTTGAAAAACCAATTGATGGCGCCGTCAACATTACTTCACCAAATCCGGCAACCAATCAGGAATTTACATCTGCGCTAGCTCGTGCCATGCATAGACCAGCGCTCTTCCCAGTTCCTTCATTCGCCCTCAAATTAGCTCTCGGCGGTTTCTCAACTGAGATTCTTGGTTCTAAAAAAGTAATTCCGCAAAAATTGATTGATGCTGGTTTTAATTTTGACTATCCACACATTGCGCCAGCTCTTTCAGCGCTTATTGATCAGCAATAATCGTTTCAGCTGCTAAGCGACCACTCAAAAGAGCTCCTTGTTGTGCTGGAATAGCTCGATCATCTCCCGCTACCAGTATCTTTTTTGAGAATCTTTGGGTACTGGTCAAGCCTTTACCTGGCATATGTTGCGGAAGTGCCTGAGGAATTTCGTACCTCATCACTAACTCTAAATCACTCTCGCTGATTCCCCACAGTTCTGCTACAGCACTCCGCGCTTCAACTTCAGATAGGTGACGGAGGGTCGTTGATGAAATCAGTGACTTGTCTGGCGGCGCATAGCTAGGTGCGACATTTGAAATAACGATTGAGTTAATCAGAAGTGGATTAGATGAAACGCGCAGATGTGTGCTCTCAATGAGATATCTGGGAATGGCGTGATACCAGGTTGCAGAGTAGTTCATTGTCGGCAAATCTCCCCCAACTAATCTCTCTCTAGTGATTGGATCAGTCGCTACCACAATGTAATCAGCAGAAAAATCAGCTTCATTACTCCGAACAGAACCATCTTGCACCTGTGTGACCTCTGTGTTCAAGTTAAGATTGAGATTATTTTTCAACAGTTCTGGAAGTTTGGATACACCTGCTTCAGGAACGCCCGGAGATCCTTTGACAAACCAGAGAAGAAGCTCATGAGCCATTTGTGATGAAACCAGATCTGAATCACAAAGGAATACACCGTCAAGAAATCCCTTCATAACAACTCGATAGAAACTTCCCGCCGGCCTCATTGCTTCCCCAAATAGCCGATCATTACCAGCCATAGCAATGAACTTTAGAAAATTGAGTTTTTCTCGGAGACTTCCTGTGGTCACTGATAAATCACCACGTAGATAAGCGATACTCTTTCGAAAATCACCTACACGAAAGCCTCTTCCATCGATTGTGATTTCGAAGCCCTTAGGCAGTGACTGAATTTTCAAATCTTCAATGACGCCTGTTCTTTGCAACTCCGAGTACTTGGGGTTGATAACTTGGAATCCATGATCACAAGTAAATCCATCTATGTAATCACTCTTTACCCGTCCACCCACCCGATCTGATGATTCAAGTACAGTGACATCAAAACCGTAATTGGTAAGAATCCGAGCACAATTAAGTCCAGCAAGACCTGCGCCAACAACTATTACTGAAGGCATTAGCGAATTGAAATCTCCCGAGCCTTGTCAATGATTCGGGCAACGCTCAAGGCAAACTCTCTTGAGATGGGAAGCGGAGATCCAATCTCCAAACTTTCTCGAACTCTGGAATAGAAGGAAGGGTATGAACCAGGTTCGCTCGGGTAGCTAAAGGAGTCAGCGCCTTTGAAAATACGCGCTTCGCTCTTGATTTCATCACCAGCAATCCACTCCCCGGCTCGAGGGATAAAACCTTTGCGAAGTAGCTCCTCTTGATGATCCAGATCTTTTATAACGAGAGAACCTTTATCTCCATTCAAACGTAATTTTGGTCCAGGGGCTCCGATGATGGCGCTTGCAGATAAATAAGAATCAACACCGGACTCGTGTTGCAGAACAAGGACAACATCATCATCGGCAACGCCGCGAATATCTCGAACTGATGCATGAACCAATTCCGCTGGTCCAAACCAATCAAGCGCCGTTGAGACCAAATGAGTTTGCAGATCGAGAAGTAATCCCCCTCCAGCCTCTATTGATGAGTTTTCACGCCATGCGTCGGGATTCACGTCTGGTCTAAACCTTTCAAAACGCGAATCGCAGCGAAATACATTTCCTAGAACTCCTTCTCTCAACGCCTTCTTAATAGTGAGCGAATCAGAATCCCAGAGCCGGTTGAAAAAAACAGTGAGTGGAACGCCACGCATATCCGCATGGTCAAAAAGTGCAAGCGTTTCGTAGTAATCACGTCCCATAGGCTTATCTACAACCGTCGCGATGCCTGCATCAATCGAAGCTCTGGCATGTTCTGCGTGAACATCATTTGTTGACGCTATAACGATGAGGTCGAGTTCTTCTGCTACGAGTTCATCAATGGAATTAACTAAAATTGCACTCGGAAAATCCTGATGGGCAGCAGCCTTGCGCTCCAGAGAACGCGTGCATATCGCAGCGACATCAAATCCAGCGCTGACAAGAGTTGTGGCATGAAAATAGCGACCGGCTAATCCATAGCCCACGATTCCTGCGCGCATTGGCTACCTAGTTCTCTTGATGTTGAAGCTTCGATGGCCACCAAATCTTTGGTCCAATTACGCGGACCAAAGCTGGAACTAGAAGTGAACGCACCACAATCGTGTCTAATAAGACACCGAACGCAACAGCAAATCCGAGTTCTGCGAGAAATACCAAGGGAAGCACACCTAATACACCAAAGGTTGCCGCGAGAACAATTCCAGCCGATGTAATAACGCCACCGGTAACAGTGAGGCCTTTGATGACACCTGCTCTGGTGCCGATCTTCATTGACTCTTCTCGAACGCGCGTCATAAGGAAGATGTTGTAGTCAATGCCGAGCGCAACTAAGAATACGAAGGCAAAGAGTGGGAATGACGCATCCGTTCCAGCAAAACCAAATATATGCTCAAAAACGAATGCGCATACACCTAGTGTGGCAGCAAATGAGAGGACAACAGTCACTAGGAGAAGTGCGGCGGCAAAGATGCTGCGCAGAAGAAGACCAAGGATGATGGCAATCAATACAAGAACGATAGGAATGATGACGCGATTATCGCGACGTGAAGATTGGTCAACGTCATACCCCACGGCGGTTTGTCCACCAACAAGAATATTCTGATTCACCTTCTTGGCAGCTTCGCGAAGAATGGGAATCGTTTCCTTCGCCGCAACGGAATCTGCTGGAACACTCAAAGTTGCATAAAGAAGTACTTTGCCATCGACGACTTTGAGATCTGTAGTTGGTTGGCGCGTTGCAGGATCCAGTTGAGTAACAGGAATGACATTAGCGACATTCTTGACACCTTTGATAGCAGCTGTGGCTGATGCTAGATCTGCTTGATCAACAACTATTTCTACCGGCGTTCCTTCACCGCTTGGGAAGTGCTCGCCTAATTTCTCAAGTCCGATTACAGAATCGGTACGAGTGGTAAAGGCATCTGTTTGAGCTAATCCATCAGATTTAAGCGTGGTTGAAAATCCAGCGAATATAACCAGAACAAGGGCGGTAGTAACCCAGATGGCTCGTGGCTTTCGGTCTACAAAGTTTCCTACCTTGGCCCAGATTCCAGATAACTTTTCATCTACATCATCGAAGCGCGGAATCTTTGGCCAGAAAATCCAACGGCCAAAAACCACAAGTAGCGCTGGCAATAATGTAAGCGCCGCTAACATCGCAGAGGCAATGCCTATCGAACCCACTGGACCAAGTCCGCGGTTACTCGATAGGTCGCTCAAGAGAAGGACCATCAAACCAGCAATAACAGTTGAACCTGAGGCCACGATCGGTTCTACAACTCCGCGCAAAGCGATTTTCATGGACTCGTAACGCGATTCATGATGATGCAACTCTTCACGATAACGAGAGATGAGTAGCAGCGCATAATCAGTGGCAGCGCCCAATACGAGCACATCAAGAATTCCCTGCGTCTGTCCATTAAGGTCAATTACATTTGCTTTAGCGAGGTAATAAACCACCATGGTCGCCAAGCCAAGAGCTGTGCCTGCGGTAAAGAGTGGAAGAATCCAGAGAATTGGTGAGCGATAAACAACAATCAAAATTATTGCAACAACTATCAATGTCGTTTGTAGAAGTTTGGTGTCAATAGAGCCAAAGGCACCGAAAAGATCGGCGAAGATTCCGCCGGCTCCTGTTACATGTGATTCAAGAGACTTACCAAAATTCTTCTCGAGATCTTCTCTAATGAATTCGATCAATAATGGAAGAACTGGTTCCTTATCAATATTCTCACCTGCAATTTTTGCATCGAGTTGTACATTTATGAGAACCGCCTTGCCATCTGCTGAAGGTATTGCCTGAAGTGGCGCGCCAGGTACGAAATATGTACTTAGGGGTTTTCCAGATTCAGGAAGTATTTTTGCACCGAGAGTAGCGGCGTATTGATTGATGCTTCTAAAAACTTCTGGTTTGGTCTCAGGATTCAGATCGCCTACTAGTAGCAAGAGAGTGGGGAGTTGATTTCCGGATTGATCAGAAAACTTCACCGTAATCTTGCTGGCAATTGTTGATTCCGCTTTTTCCGGCAAGAAAGCTGAATTATCATTTTCTTGAACAGTCGAAATCTTCGAGAAAGCTGCTCCAGAGAAACCACTTATAGATAACCAGGCGATAATCGAGACAATCGCTATCCAAAGTGCGCGCCGACCCTTGGTGGGGGTCTTACTTCTGCGCTTCTTATCTGTTGAATTCTCAATGCTCTGACTCACGCAACACTCCTCTTACCCGTAACCCGTGTAATACATGGTGATTTCGGCAACTCTTCGAGCGCCATAACTATGTGCATCGCCGCGATGGAGCGGCCTTTGGTACCTGCGAGAGTTTACCTTCCATGCAGAGAGATATCCTTCTTAAAGTTAGGCTAGCGTCGTGACCGCCACTATCGCCTCCATTGCCCTCACCAAAGCCGGGCTTATGGAGTACGGAAAAGCTCTTGAACTGCAGCGCAGTATCCATGGCGAGGTCGCTGAGTCGCTCCGCAATAACACCCTCTTGCTTCTCGAGCATCCTCCCGTCTATACCGCTGGTCGCAGAACTCTCGATAGCGAAAAACCTATTGATGGGTCTCCCGTCATTGATGTTGATCGCGGGGGAAAAATAACTTTTCACGGACCGAAGCAAATCGTTGGTTACCCAATCGTAAGGTTAAAGAACCCAAACGATGTTGTGGGATTTGTGCGCGAGATTGAAACTGCTCTTATCCATGTATGTAAAGAATTTGGAATAGATGCCGAGAGGTATTGCGAACGTTCCGGAGTCTGGGTGAGAGATGAAAGAGGAGATCGCAAAATTGCTGCGATCGGTATCCGAGTTGCCCGCAGCGTCACTATGCATGGCTTTGCGCTCAATGTAGACCCAGATTTGAGTTACTTTGATCGAATTATTCCTTGCGGCATTGCTGATGCTCAAGTTACTTCCATGTCACGAGAACTTGGTCGAGAGGTCACAACTGAAGAAGTTGAACCAATTTTGGAACGTCATATTTTCGAAGCGCTCATGAAAGTGAGTGCGCCGTGATTACTCCAGATGGCAGAAAATTGCTCCGTATCGAAGCGCGCAATGCTGCTGTTCCCATTGAACGTAAACCAGAGTGGATTAAGACCCGAGCCCATATGGGACCGGAGTACACAGCGCTTCGTTCTCTCGTCTCCCGCGAAGGGCTTCATACTGTCTGCCAAGAAGCGGCATGTCCAAATATTTTTGAATGCTGGGAAGATAAAGAAGCAACATTTTTAATCGGCGGAGAAGCGTGTACCCGTCGTTGCGACTTCTGCAATATCGATACTGGAAAACCTGCGCCACTCGACCGCGATGAACCTCGTCGCGTTGCAGAATCAGTTAAGACTATGGGACTTCGATATGCGACAGTTACTGGAGTTGCACGCGATGACCTTGAGGATGAAGGCGCTTGGTTATACGCAGAAACTATTGAGCAAATCCATGCCTTGGTTCCTGGCTGCGGAGTTGAGATGTTGGCGCCCGATTTTTCAGGAAACTCCACGCTTTTGCGCCAAGTTTTTGAAAGTCGACCTGAGGTATTTGCGCATAATCTTGAAACCGTACCTCGCATCTTCAAAAGAATTCGACCCGCATTTAACTACGAGCGCTCTCTTAATGTCATCACTCAAGCGCGAGAATTTGGTCTCATCACAAAATCAAACTTAATTCTCGGTATGGGGGAAACCCGTGAAGAAGTGTCACAAGCCCTCAAGGATTTACATTTTGCGGGTTGTGATCTCATTACCATCACCCAATACCTACGACCATCAGCGCTTCATCACCCTGTAGAGCGTTGGGTGAAACCACAAGAGTTTGTTGAGCTATCGAAAGAAGCAGAAGCGTTAGGTTTCCTTGGAGTTATGAGTGGACCACTTGTTCGTTCAAGTTACAGAGCAGGCCGTCTTTATAAACAAGCAATGGAATCTCGTTCGGGCGTTACCAATGGCTGAGTTTGTCTATCCCCCAGTTATCGGAATAGTAAAAACTTTCTGGAGATATCTCGGACTTCAATTCACTTTTTACGGTGAGGCTCATGTGCCGAAAAAAGGTCCAGCAATTCTGGCAATGAATCATGTTGGATATTTAGATTTTGCTATTGCTGGGACTGCCGTACTTCCGTCAGGTCGATTAGTCCGATTTATGGCGAAGAAGGAAATATTTGATAACCCAATCGCAGGTCCCTTGATGCGCGGCATGAAACATATCTCAGTAGATCGAAAGAATGGCGGTCCATCATTTATTGCAGCGCTACGTGCCCTCAAGAGCGGAGAAATTGTCGGCGTCTTTCCCGAAGCAACAATCTCCCAGAGTTTTGAATTGAAAGAGATGAAGAGCGGTGTTGTGCGACTTGCGATAGAATCCGGAGCTCCGATATTGCCAACAGTGATTTGGGGATCTCAAAGGATTTGGACTAAGAAAGTTCCCAGAAATTTCTCTCGACAGAAAACTCCAATCTACGTATCTATTGGAGAGCCAATTTCGCTTGATATCGATAGCGAAATTGATGAGGCTTTGGCGGTTCTAAGCGCCCGCATGTCTGAATTATTGACCCAAGTACAAAACGATTATCCTGACTCCCCTATCGGCCAACGATGGGCGCCGGCACGTCTTGGCGGAACAGCACCAACTCCTCAAGAAATTGCAGCGGCTAAAGCGGAGCGAAAGGAACTATAAGCGAATGTTTGGAAGGAAAAAGAAGGATCCCAACGCTCCCAAGAAAGTTCGCTTCAAGACTATTCGTGATGCATACGAATTAGCTGCAAAACAGTATTCCTTCGTTTTGCTTCGATGCCTCGCAGTTTTTGCACCTCTGTGGTTAATCGGTATTTTGATTGGCGCGCAATTTGGCCGCCCCGGCTATGCAGCTTTCTTAACATTTCCTATCGCTTTTCTTGGCGCATTCTTCTTCTTCACCAGACTCGCGAGTAGCGCCGCCTATGCCTCAATTGAAGGTCAACCTGGCGCTGGCGCCAGCGTTCTGATGTCCATTCGTAAAGGATGGACGGTTACACCTGCGGTGAGTGTAAATAAAGCACAAGATATGGTTCATCGAGCAGTCGGTAAAGCAGGAATTGTTCTCGTTGCTGAAGGCGGGTACGCAGTTCGCGCCCTTCTTAATGACGAGAAGAAAAAGATGGAGCGATTTGCCCCGGGAGTTCCCGTCCATGAACTCGTTATTGGAGAAGAGGAGAATCAGGTTTCGGTCCGAAAATTAGAGCGCCGCTTGAAGAAGCTTCCTAAGAAATTATCTACGGTACAGGTCCGAGAACTACGCGCTCGATTGAAGGCAGTCGGCGGGATGAACATCGCCCTTCCTAAGGGACCTATGCCAAAAAATATGAGGATGCCAAAACCCCGCTAAGGGTTAACGATTACGCATCACAACTGTTTTAGCGATTCGATCATGCAGACCGCGTCCGTCGTGATCGGTGACGACTGCTGGAATAACTAACGCGATTAGAAAAGTGCGGAGAAAAATCGCTCCCGGTTTTACAAATAGATAATCGGGCCAACTCAGCACTTTAATCTTCATGATTCTTTGACCTGCCGAGGCTCCTCCTAGAGACGTTAGCAAGCCAACTTCAAGTACGAAGACCCCAAGGCGAATAAGAGAGGGCCCCAGTGAGCTCGATTGAAGTGGGATAACGAGCGCCGCTGAGAAGGTAGCAATTACCCAATCAATTGAGATTGCGGCAAATCTCCGTCCAAAACCTGCTTTCTCCACGCGGGAAACCTAATGCATCAGGCCCCAGCTCGAGGCATGAAACATGGCCGTAACAGACTGGTTATGGATTTTTCACTGCGGAGGCCTAGGTTTCTCCCATCAGTTTTGGCTCAGCGACGAGCTTTCAATACCCACCTAACAGGAGAACTATGTTTAAGAATTCTGCAGAAGTTCTTAACTACATCAAGAAAGAGAATATCGCGCTTATCGATGTGCGCTTTATCGATCTCCCCGGTATTCAGCATCACTTCAACGTGCCTGCTGCGCAATTTACCGAAGATGTATTTAAAGATGGCTTGATGTTTGATGGATCTTCCATCCGAGGATTCCAATCAATCCATGAGTCAGATATGAAATTACTTCCAGCTCCAGAAACGGCATTCCTCGATCCATTCCGCAAAGAGAAGACTCTCGTTCTTCATTTCTCAGTTGTAAATCCAGATGACAATTCGCCTTATAGCCGCGATCCACGTCAGATTGTTGCTAAAGCGGTTGACTACATGCGCTCAACAGGCATCGCCGATACTGCTTACTTTGCACCAGAAGCAGAGTTCTACGTATTTGATCGCGTCAAGTTCCAAACTCGTATGAACACAGGCTTCTACGAAGTTGATTCTTATGAAGGCGCATGGAATACAGGAATTGATAATGATCCAGATGGAACTCCTAACCGTGGATACCGTACCCGCATCAAGGGTGGATATTTCCCAGTTTCACCAACAGATCAATTTGCAGATCTTCGCGACCAGATGGTTATCAATCTTGCAAAGGTTGGACTTGATGTTGAACGAGCTCACCATGAAGTTGGAACTGCAGGACAGATGGAAATCAACTATCGCTTCAATGACATTCTTCATGCTGGCGATGATTTAATGAAGTTTAAGTACATCATCAAGAACACCGCTTGGGCTGCCGGCAAGACCGTGACATTTATGCCAAAGCCACTCTTTGGTGATAACGGTTCTGGAATGCACGTCCATCAATCTCTTTGGAAAGATGGCAAGCCGTTGATGTGGGGCGATGGATATGCAAATCTTTCAGATACTGCACGTTGGTATATCGGTGGTCTTCTCAAGCATGCTCCATCACTGCTCGCATTTACTAACCCAACAGTGAATTCATATAAGCGACTCGTCCCAGGTTATGAAGCTCCAGTAAATCTTGTTTACTCGGCTCGTAACCGTTCTGCATGTATCCGTATCCCTATTACAGGTACAAGTCCAAAGGCAAAGCGCATTGAATTCCGTTGTCCAGATCCTTCATCAAACCCATATCTTGCATTCGCTGCAATCTTGATGGCCGGTCTTGATGGAATTACAAACAAGATTGAGCCACCAAAGCCCGTCGATAAGGATCTCTACGAACTTGAAGGAGCAGAAGCGAAGGCGATTCCTCAAGTCCCAGGATCACTCGATGCAGTAATCGATAACCTTGAAAAGGATCATGAGTTCTTAACCAAGGGCGGTGTCTTCACAAAAGACCTCATCGAAACATGGATTGAATGGAAGCGTAAGTCAGAGATTGATTACGTCCGTCTACGTCCACATCCAGCTGAGTTCGAGTTGTATTACGACATCTAAAAAAACTCACAAAAAGGGGCTCGCGCATGCGGGCCCCTTTTTTATTGGAGCACCCTCACGAGCTTGACTTTCAATCCAAATTGTTGAGTCGTTGAAGAAGCGGTGGATGGGTGTAGTTAAATGCAACATAAAGCGGATGTGGCGAAAGATTTGCCAAACTATCCGTGGAAATTTTTTTCAACGCAGTGCGCATTGAAGCCACTTTAAACGTCTCCTTAGCAAAGGAGTCAGCTTGATATTCATTATGCCTTGACCATGAATTGTTGATCAGCCCCAAAAGAATGCTCAAGGGCGTAAAGAGAATAAAAAACGTTAACGCCGAAAGATGGAAGCTTGGTTCGTTTGCCCCTAGGGCTTTCGATAATTCCGGATATCCAAGCAACCAACCCAAAAGGGCAAACGTTGCAAAGGTTTGAATATTGGAAAAGAGAAACATGGAGAGGGTGTGCTTACGCTTGTAGTGCCCTATTTCGTGGGCGAGGACAGCCACAATCTCATCGGTTGAAAGTTTCTCAATCAAAGTATCAAAAAGCACAATCGTTTTACTTTTGCCTAGCCCACTAAAAAAAGCATTGGCTTTTGTAGATCGTTTTGAACCATCCATGACAAAGAGGCGTCCAAGAGAATAACCCTGTGATGCGCAATACTTTTCAATCTCTCGCTTTAGTTCACCATTTTCGACTGGCTTTAATTTGTTAAATAGCGGGAGGATTAATGAGGTTCCAAACATAAACATAATTAGGGAAAATCCGGAGACCAAGGCCCATGCAAAGATCCAGAAAGAGTTTTCCAGTTCTTGGTAGAGCCAGAGAACTGCGGTTAAAAGAGTTCCCCCAATTAACGTTGCCAGAATTGATCCCTTGATTGCATCAGCAATAAAAGTTTTAGGGGTAATCTTGTTAAAACCATATCTAGCTTCTATTACAAATATTGAATAAAGCTGGAAAGGAAGATTGAGCCACCAAGAAATGATGCTCAAAAGGGCGATAAAAACCAGTGAGATAACTATCTGATTTTCAAATCTATCTCGGACCCAATTATCGATACTTGCGAACCATCCAAAAGCGAGTGCCACAATCATGATTACCGTAGAAAAAGTGGATGAAAAGAATCCAAACCGAGTCTTTTCAGCGCTGTACGAAATAGAACGTTCGCGCTCTTGAGCGTCATATAGTCCAGCAATCTTGGGATCTAATGGATTTCTCGCTCTACCTAGATTGAGATTCTCGAGTACTGATTCGACGATATAGGTTAGAACGACGATGACAACTAATGAGGTAAGAAGCATTTACATAGGTTAGCCGATAGGCTTTCAACATGTGCAGATTAATGGCCTTCTCATCCCTTAACGAAACCTCCGTGCCATCTTTTATGGGCAGCGCATTTCAAGAATTTGTTGAACTTTCGAAAGTTCATCATGATTCTTGGGGGCTGGCACTTTCAAGCGCCAGTGGTGCAACCCTCACCAAGAAAGCAGAAACTGCCGCACTCAGTTCTAGTTTTCAGGAAACGATTAACTCCGAGCAATCTCGAGGTGGACTACTTCATTTTCGTTGGGCATCTCCTGGATTGCCTGTGACAGAAACCAATGCTCACCCCTTCACGCATAAAGATATTGCTTTTATTCACAATGGAGCGCTGAGCCCATATGACGCAGTTAAGTCTCTTGTCGCACCAAAGTTCGCTCCTTTGCAGAAAGGCAATACTGATAGCGAGCAGTTTTTTCTCTATCTCCTTACTGAAATCGAAGACACTGGATTTGTCGAAGGTGTTAAGAAAGCCATCAAGAACATTAAAGAAAATTTCACATACAGTTCAATAAACTCCATGATAATTAACTCTGAATATTTAATCGTGACCTCAGAGCATGATCCAGGCAATAAACCTGATTGGGCCGATGAGATCTACTATGAGTTGCGTTACCGCCTCGATGATTCAGGAATCGCTGTGGCATCCTCGGGTTGGAATCAAGAGGGCTGGTCTCTAATTAAGAATCATCAGATGATGATTGTAAATCGAAAGACGTTACAAGTAGAGCTTATTGAGCTGTAATTTCTTTAGTTTTCTTATTCTCTGCAGAGACAACTACAAGAACACCAAGCACGATTATCAATCCACCTATTGCGTAGCTGAGAGTGATGACTTCATTTAAAAACACAGCTCCCAACGCCACCGCAATCACAGGGTTCACATATGCATAAGTCGCGGTGAGTGAAACTGGAGCGTTTTGAACTAACCAGAGATAAGCGCTATACGCGATGATTGAACCGAAAACAACTAGATAGATGAACCAGAGCCACGACCAAGGACTTCCATCGAGGAAGTCTGCAAAACTCTCGCCTTTAATGAGGCCAGCCAAAGTGAGCGAAACTCCTCCAGCCATTAATTCATAGGCGGTAAAAACCAAGGCATTCTTAGGGAGTGGAAAACGCGGAGCTAGAAAAGTTCCTAGCGCCCATCCAATATTTCCTATCAAGACCATAAACATATAGAACACAACTGTTGTTGAACCTTCGCCGCTTACAGATTGAACGCTTCCTGGTTTTAAAAGAAGCGCAACGCCGATAAACCCGATTACTAAACCGGTCCAACTCCGACTTGAAGGTCTCTCGCCTGAAACAAAACGGAAGATAGCAATCCACAAAGGTAGTGCAGCAATGATGAGCGCAACGATGCCTGATGGAACGTGCTTTTCTGCGACAGCAACATTTCCCAAACCAAATCCAAGGAGCACGAATCCCAAGATTGACGATGTTGTAATCTCGGGGCGCGGAACTTTCATTTCACTTAACCCGCGAGTGATAGAGATAATCAAGGTAAGCAATAATCCCGCCGTCAAGAACCGGATACCCATGCTGAGCAGCGGTGGCATCGTTTCAATCACATACGCGATTGCGAAATATGTGGAGCCCCAAATCACATAGACGGTCCAAAGGGAAACCCACGTCAGCGCAGATTTACTCAAGGCAGGCACGAGGCAAATCTAATGGTTTCAGAACAAGTTATGACCAACTAGTAAGGTAAGGCAGTTATGTCACGCACGCCATTTGACCATATTCCAGTTGAAGATCCTGGTAAGCCCAATCTTGAGAACGTTCCTGGTTTTCTGCTCTGGGTTGGTTTGAAACAGAAGCGGATCATTGCAACGGGCGTCTTCTTCGGAGTGATTAACCTCCTATGTGTTGCGATTATGCCTGGCGTTCTCGGTCGCGGGATACAAGCAATTGCAGATCAGAAAAGTGATGAATTACGAAAATGGGTTTTGGCTGCGCTCCTTATCGGAACCATCCAAGCCGCAGCGGGAATTCTCCGGCACCGTCGTGCAGTCGGTAGTTGGATTTCAGCGGCAACGCGTTTACAACAGCTCGTCGCTCGCAAAGCCGTTGATTTAGGCGCAGATTTACCACGATTGGTTTCGACCGGTGAAGTATCTGCAATTAATTCAAATGACGTAGAACGCGTTGCTCGAGTTTATGACTTAATACCTCGATTGACGGGAGCGATAGTCTCTTTTCTCTTCGTCTCAGTACTCCTGATTGCATCATCCCCCACTCTTGGCTTGCTTGTTGTTATCGGTGTTCCGGTTTTAGGTCTTGTTATTGGACCAATCATCAAGCCACTGCAAAGTAGAGAATCCATTCAGCGAGAAAAACTCTCCAAATCTTCAGAACTCGCAGCTGATACTGTCGCGGGACTTCGCATTCTGCGCGGAATTGGCGGCGAAGAAACTTTCTTGAAGCGATTTAGTAGAGCTTCGCAAGAAGTACGCGCGGCAGCAGTTCGCACTGCGCGGATGCGCGCCTTACTAGATGGACTTCAAGTCATTTTGCCAGGCACGCTCGTAGTCGGAGTGATTTGGATTGGTGGAAATCTAGTAAGCCGCGGAGAGTTACAGGTCGGCGAATTATTATCTTTCTACGGCTATAGCGCCTTCCTCATGATTCCACTGCAAATTCTTACAGAATCTGCCCAGCGCCTCACTTCAGGAACTGTCGCCGCACGTCGCGTTATGCGCTTGCTTCGCGTAGAGAATCTTCAACAATTTGGCGATAGGAAATTCCCATCTGACTTCGAAGTAATGAGTGATCAACTATCAGGGCTTCGAGTGAAAAAGAATCTTTTCTTGGGAGTTGTCTGTGACAATTCCCTCGATGCTGATGTCATCGTTGATCGTCTTGGTGGTTACATAGATTCGGATCATGTGACAATTAACGGGATCCCTCTTGCTCACATTGATCGCGAATCCATTCGTGCAAATATCTATGCTCAAGAGAAAGAACCAGCAATTCTCTCGGGCACCATCGAATCGCTCTTTAAGGTGGCCCATTCTGAGCGCCTTTCCATCGCAGATGCGATTGAGGCGGCGTCAGCGATGGATATTTTGGATTCGCTTGACGGTGATGGCTATAGCGCGGAAGTCGTCGAGCGCGGTCGCACTCTCTCAGGTGGTCAACGGCAACGCTTAGCCCTGGCGCGCACGTTATTTGTGGATGCTCCGATCGCGATTTTTGACGATCCGACGAGCGCCGTTGATGCCCACACCGAAGCTCGCATCGCGCAGCGACTCAAATCTATTCGCGGCGATAAGACGACTGTTGTGGTCAGCAATAGCCCACTCATTCTCGATCACACTGATGAAGTTGTCCTCGTTATTTCTGGAAAGGTCTCAACTATCGGAACTCACAGCGAACTTCTCAAGAGTCATGAGAGTTACAGAAAATTGGTGGTACGAGGCGAATGAAATTCTTCTTACCGCTGCGCCGCACAGATGAATCTGCGCTACCGAGTAATGCCTATCCAGCGCCACCTGCTGACACAAACCGACTCGATAAGTCTTTTGGCTTAGGCAAATCTGCAAACCGACTTCCTATTGCTAGCGAAGCAACGGTCAATAAAGAGATGTGGTCGCTGCTCTGGAGCCATAAGCGAGGGTTTCTCCTGGTTGCACTCTTCCAACTCTTCACAACTGCGGCCGCGCTCATTCCGCCCCGAGCTTTTGGAAACTTGTTGGATACTCTGAAGAGAAATCCAGATGCGGTAAATGTTAATCGAACCGTTTACATCGTCGTTGGCGCACTAGCACTACAATCCATTTTCGTTTACTTCACC
>Ga0214917_10003829_pt1 | contig 17157 bp, 18 predicted proteins | sample LL_1208_BB_MetaG_FD_177983 | JGI IMG/M metagenome (GOLD analysis project Ga0214917, IMG submission 177983) | Freshwater microbial communities from Lake Lanier, Atlanta, Georgia, United States - LL_1208_BB | ecosystem: Environmental > Aquatic > Freshwater > Lake | place: USA: Georgia | collected... | reverse complement strand
AAAGGAACGCAATATTCTAATTACAGCAAAAGACCTGAATGACCGCGAACGAAATATTATAGAGACCTATCTGAAAAAACTAAGCATCGAAATCTCCGATGCAATAAAGGTGCGCGACGAATTGCAGAAACTGGTAAGTAGCGAAAAATCGATGCGAAAGGCGTTCGTTAAAGCACAAATAAAAAAAATTGAATAAAAAAAGTATTAAACAAAAAGGTACAATATAAAAAAAGAAACCACATTTACCCAGTGCAGAATGTATTGCATTTTATATTTAGCTGCATTGTATATTGTCATTGCTTCCGAACGCCCTTTCCAGCGAATTCGGAATGATTACTTGCGATTTTATATTGTGCAGAAAACGGAATATGTGAAAATGCCTATGCGACTAAGAATATTGTCTCACCATATCAAAGAAAAAACAAACAAGATTTACCATTCCATATTAAGTAGATACAACGACGGACAAATATTATACTACAGTCTCTCAGATGAAGACCGCGAATTAATCGACCAAATAATCAATATGCATTTTTAGCACCAAGCGTCCTACCTCAAGTTCAAAATACGCCTGATTAGGTAAGTCACAAAATCACAAAACCACACTATTATTACTTGTATATTACATTTTTTACTGCGACAATTAAAACATAATCACTGATAATATAACCATTTAGATTATATTAGCAAATTCTGCAATGAAGAAAACGAGAACAGTTCGGCGTCGTAATAGGCGACACAATAAATCTCACAGACATAAATCCCACCGATTGAAACCGTGCAATAAATCGTCCAATCGTAAATCCGTCATTGTCGAGAATTTCATTGAGATGTTGAATACGATTAAGTTGTATCACTGGAATACACATTCTTATGCACAACACAAAGCGACGGACGAATTACACGAGAAATTGAGTGGGCACGTGGATAAGTTCGTGGAAATTTTACTGGGCAAGGATGAATCACGGATAAGCGAATTGAATGCAAAATCAAATCTCAATAATTTCAAACACACTGCTTCGTTCAAAGACCAGATATATCATTATCGCGAGTACTTCATCCAAATGGATAAATGCCTGGACCCGAATCGCGATACAGACCTTCTCAATGTCCGCGACGAAATATTGGGCGATTTAAATCAATTCTTATATTTGATGACACTCAGACGATAGTTCCCGTTCAACTCGAAATGTTTCTGCATCCTCAACGACCCGCGTTCTCGCCATTTCCGCATTTTTTCCGCATATATCCGTCGCCATTTCCGTTGTATAATGCGAATCCAATGCGTTTTCAATATTGTCGGATAATCTTGAACGTCGTAGAGGTCATATATACGCAATACATCTTCCAAGTCCGACGCAAAAACAACCACATCGCCATAATCCTCTACTAATCCCACCAGATATTGTTTTGCCTCTTGGATAGGAAACCGTAGAAAAACATTCGCTTTCATCAATACGTCAACACATAATACAATTTCGTAGTCGTCGTCTTCTTCACGCACTTTGACTACTTCGATAACAAGTCCAATCCATTTTTCGCCTAAGTTGTCGAGGACAATATGCCAATATTCTTTTGCTACATATTGCGGCGGTTCCGAAACCAACACGGGTTCCGAAACCAACACAGATGGCGGCAATTCAATAGGACGACGAAAGAATGTGGTTATATATGCAAAAATCGTCCGTAATAAATGCATTCGTAGAAATATAATAAAGGAAAATAAATCAATGTAGTTTCGAAGAATGAGTAAAATGGCAAGGAATCGACAGAGAAACGATTCCGTCATATAAGTCGATATAGATTATGTATATAGACAAATGTCGACCACACAACCCCCTCATCTCCCTCATTCACAAATTTCGTCACAAGTTTCGTCACAAGTTTCGCCATCGATTCGATTCTCATTTACAATCACATATATTTTGCTGTTAACCACCGCCACCATCACCTTTATAGAAGCGATAAGAACAAAAAACCCTACCGTGCGTCACGTTCTTAATCTAGAAACATGCATCTCCATAGTCGCCGGATACTTCTATTCCATATTCACCGCCAAAATAACAGAATACGAAAAATCCAACCTACCAATCAATTGGAAAGAAATAATGGAAACGCGCTATATCGATTGGAGCATAACAACACCGATTATGTTACTCGCTCTATGCGTAGTATTGTCCAGCGAAATACGATTAGTAGTGCATCTACCCGTCATAACAATCATAATTGCATTGAATTATGCTATGCTATATGCGGGGTATTTAGGCGAAACCTCCGTATTGGACAGAACTACCGCTAATATAATCGGGTTTTTACCGTTTGTCGCAATGTTCGGAATCATTTACAGCAAATATGTAGCACCGAAATATAATCTGGCAAATTACGTATTGTTCTATTTGTATTTAGTCATATGGTCTCTATACGGAGTCGTATACTTCTTGCAGGAAGAATCGAAGAATGTTGCAATGAATATTTTGGACTTATTCGCAAAATGTCTGGTAGGACTGGGACTATGGGTATATTATGTGCATATCATCCGATTATAATTGTCCAGACAGCACGAATACAAAAATAATATAAACGATTGCAGGGATATAAAGTAGACCGAAAATGAGAATAAATATTTACATTTATAGTGAAATATTCAAATATATTGCAAATCGTTTAGTACATATTCTACATACGAAACACCCTACCGACACAGGACCCCCGATACTATTTCATTTGAATCGCGAGAATATATCGGATGATGTATTGAAAAAAATAGACGAATTTACTAGTTGGTGTGTAATAAAAAACAATGTACCGACCGATGTATTTCTGGCAAGATGCATTCTTTCGTGGACTATAAATAAAAAGTGTGTGCCTATTTTTTATTCAAAAACATACTTGCAGAATAAACAATTTATCGAAGAGATTAATAATCGATTCATTACCCAGGAAGTTCGAACCGAATTCATTCTGCATTATTGTAAAATGAAACAAACCTATTGGGGACTTAAGAAATTCGCAAAAATATGGAAAATTCGTAAGATGCCCTTTCGGATTCAAACCGACCTATATATGACAGAATTGGACCCGAAACATTCTTCGACTTTCCAATTGTTACAGGAAAACGGAATCTACTTATTTTCTTTCAACGACCTAGTGCGTATCATCGTTGACGCAATAACGCATCAAAATGGAATGTTTGTCGAACCACAACCGGTGAAGAATCCGTATACGAATAGTTTTTTATCCAAACCAGATTTATTCAATATTTATTTTGCTATGCGATTCCGTAATATGAGAATACACGATTTTTTCGAAAAGTTTTTTCTCTGCGAATTTAATATTTTCGAGTTTCGAAGAAGACACGAAACGGAATTACGTGATTTCGCAATTGAGCAATATGTAAACACCACATCCTATTCAGAACTATCACAGGATATAGATGATATGTTACGTAGACACAATATGTCAAGTAAAATAATAATATCACAATGGTTTCCAAAACAAAAATTGATAAATACAATGCGTCCTTTTTTAAAGTTGTATCTTTTGGAGAGGTATTCTTTCTCATCAATGACGCGGACGTATGCTGCCAAACGACTGGAGCTGGAATTATCTAGTTTTATAAGAAACAATCCAACGTATGGGAGAAGAATCCAAGTAAAAAATACGGTCAAAAATGCGAATCCGTTTTCACCGTCTCATGAATGTATCCGAATTGATCATGCATATGTAATCGATGTAAAACCATACAATACTACTTTTTGCCATTCTAAGTATATGACTACGCACATTTATAATGAAGACATATTTGACAGATATGTTGACTTCGGGGACACAATCAATTCTTATGTGGATATATTTGAACCGGAATTTCAATTCAATGTAGAACACCAAGGATCCGGATCTGAATCGGAATCAGAACCAGACCAACCAAATCCTACTATGCCCACTTTCACAATACAAAATCAAATGCCACTGAATGAACCAGAAATTATTACAGCAAATATCCATTCAACCAATCCACTTGCAATATTAAGTAGATTGTCCCAAATACGTAATGCTTTGCGAATTCCTTCAACGCCATCCATATCGCAAGAACCCCCAGAAGACGAACCCCAAGACGAACCCCCAGAAGACGACACCCACACCCAAGACGAACCCCCAGAAGACGAAGATGAAACTGTTATCGAATGGGATGACAATGATTCAATCTCCTAGTGTCTGTACTACCATCTGTACTACCATAATATTATTTGTAAATCAATATCAATAGATAATGATATATTTGTTTATAATAACTATATCACAAATGAATAACGTATGTATTATATGCGATGAAAGAATGACGATATCAAGAATCGCAAGTTGTCCTTATTGCGATTTTACAACGTGTCGCACTTGTGTAAGGAAGTACGTTTTGAATGAAACCGAACCAAAATGTATGAATTGTAAAAAAGTATGGACGCGTACTCATCAAAACGAAGTTCTGAAACCATCTTTCGTGAATAAAGAACTCCGAGAACATTTGGAACACGTATATTACGAACACGAAATGGCATTGTTTCCTGCTACAATAGAAGTGATTGAAGACCGTCGTTTAACAACAAAATTTTCAAGTGAATCGCGAATCTTGCAAGAACAAATTAATTCAATGGTAGCAAAAATACGATATATGGATGTCATTGCAAAAGAAAACAAACGAATGCGTGAGTTACATAAACGTTCTCCTGTAATGTATTCTGACTACAACGTAGAAGAATTAGAGAGACAAGCGGACGAATTAACTATACAATATAAAGCACAAAAAGGAGAAATAAACCAACTCCATATGCGTCTGAATCGCATTCATACACTCATTTTAATGGCACCAGAAGAGAGAAGAGTCGTAATATCGAACTACATAGACGGCGCAAACCCAGAAGAAATATTGCAAACATTGCAGCGGTCGGGGTCATTTGAAGACGCCGTTCGCCGATCCAAAACCCATTTCGTACGAGCGTGTACAATCGAATCATGTCGCGGGTTTCTTAGTAAACAATGGAAATGTGGAATATGCGGCATATTCACGTGTTCAAAATGCAATATTCCCATTGTGTCTACGAAACAAGGGAGTTTCGTCGGCGAGTCCGATGTTCTTCCCAAAATGGAAGAAGAAGAATCCGAACATATATGCAATCCGGACGATATAGCAACCGCGGAATTACTTGCCAAAGATACAAAACCTTGCCCAAAATGCGGAACGGGCATATTCAAAATAGACGGTTGCGACCAAATGTGGTGCACGGAATGTCGAACAGCATTCAATTGGCGAACGGGTTCATTAGAATCCGGACACGTCCATAATCCACACTATTTCGAATACCAGAGGAGAATGGGCGCGGATGTCCGTAATATTATGGATATACCTTGCGGTGGTCTAGAACCGAATGCGTTTCACGGAGTGATTCATCATCTAATGATAAATGTCACATCGACGATGGCAAGAACACAGGCAGAACGCGAAAAACGCGGGTTAAGTCCATTATCACTCGAGGTTTCTAGACAACTCTTGAAGGATTCGGCAAATTATACAATGAGCATTCAATATTACTCTGCTTATTTACTACCGAGATATCGCCCGGATGCAATTCAAAACAATTTGGAATTACGCGTTCTTTACTTGACAAAGGAAATAACCGAAGAAGAATTCAAATCTGCATTATCTCGAGAAGCGAAGCAATTTAATAAGCGAATCGAAATCGGACAAGTCATACAAACAGTCATATTTGGAATGGGAGATATATTAACGCGATTAATACAGTTTCTGAGAAAGACCGACGACCAAGCGAACACCGTAAATTATTGTGACACCGCAGAAATACTCAAATATTTCCGCGAAATAGACGCACTAATCGAATACGCGAATGAATGCCTCGAATTCATATGCAAACAATATAAATTAACACGCGTTGCAATGATTATACGAAACGTACCAGACGGATACCAACCGGGACTATACACCGTACGCGAAATGGAAGAAGACACAAAAGAAGGGAAACGCAAATATCTACAACCGGTAAGAAATATGTACTGAACATAATATGGACGTTAACGTCTGGAGGGAATACAGCGTTTATGTTCACATATGGGGTGTACTCCATACGTCTGGACATTAAGACTTTACCCCAAAAAACAGCATAAAATAGTTGTATTGCACAATAATATATTATTTTGCAATTTAAACAAATGTCATCATCCTCCTCGGCAAAGAAAAGTACCAAACCGCAACAAAATCCAAAAACAATCGATGAAAAACATACGGATATGTTGAATCGTTTCTACGAAATGGAAACGGAAACCATTCCGGCACTGAAAGACGAATACAAGAAATGGAAACACAAACTCGCATCCTTACCTGAATCAAAAGTCGACGCTAGAATGGAAATACGCGATAAACTAAAAATGATAAAAACGAAAATAATAAAAATGCAATCACAAAAAAAAGAATATCTTCTCGACAATTCAAAATATATATTCCATTATTTTGAAGATAAGAAGAAAATATCGTCGGGAGATAATAATCAGAATGCAAATGTAGTGAATTCGTTTTTCCGTATCAAAGCGAACACGGAAGAAGCGGCAGACCCCACGAATTCTAAATACAACCAATCCAAAATATATTATCAGAAATATTGGAAAAATGTGGGGGATGATGCGGTCAATATAAAAGATTGGATGCAACCATCCGACAGATGTGAAGTGTGTGAGAAAGGCGAATTAATACCACAGGACGAAGAAGGCATATTAATTTGCAATAATATTCAATGCGGCAATTTCGTCATTCATGTAGTAGATAATTCGAAACCGTCGAACAAAGAACCGCCCAATGAAGTCAGTTATACTGCATATGTAAAGCTGAATCATTTCAAAGAAATCCTCTCGCAATTCCAAGCGAAAGAGACTACGCAGATACCGGATGAAGTAATAGAACAAATAAAAGCACGTATACGGAAAGAACGAATAACAAATATAAAAACGATTACGTATGAGAAGATGCGCGAAATTCTGAAAACAATCGATTTGAATCGGTATTTCGAACATATTCAGTATATTAATTCGATTCTAGGAATCAATCCGCCATTAATGAGCGAAGAATTACACGAAACATTGTGCGTATTATTTGTGGAAATACAGCGCCCGTGGGCAATTCATTGTCCTCCAGACCGTAATAACTTCTTCAATTATACGTATACTTTGTATCAATTATGCGTTCTTCTCGACCAGACACAATATTTGCCGTATATACCGATGATGAAAGACCGCGACAAACAATATGAGCAAGATATGATATGGAAAAAAGTATGCGATGACTTAGATTGGGTATTCTTCCCGACAGTATAATACATTATTCCTACGTTCTCTCTCACTCTCTCTCCGGAATTGTCCCATTTCGGACGATAAAAAAGAATAAAAAAAGAATATATTTTATAATGGAATTTAAGTTTTGTAAATTACCACTTGAAATAATAAAATATATTCTTTTATATGATGATCGTTTTGCTATGAGAAACGGAGAAATTATTTCTATAATTCCAAAAACGGATTATAGATATAGTTTACTTAATTTTATTACATTAAATCTAGGTTGTATTGAAAATCTGAATAATGAGGTAAGATATAACTATTATTTTCCAAATTTACATAATTATGAAGGAAGACCTAAAAATAATTCGGACCTTATTCAAGTAAGTATAATTGAAAAAAGAAAATGTATAAAATATTCTATTTGGATTGGAAGACAGTATCCAAAATCTATTACATGCAATAAAAAACAAAATTATTATATTGAAAACGAATTCGATTATAATTGGATTTACACAGAATATAAATATACTAGAATATAATTATTTTGGCATTTACATATACATTTGCAGTGGTTGTGGTGGGTATTCAAAATGTTCAATAATATGTTCCGGTTCTTGAGTCGCCATATCCATTAATGCATCCGCTGCTTCGTAGTTACCCTCTCTATCGATAAACCATTCAAAGATGTAGGGACTTATATCGAACCGAACGGTGTTGGGCGGTTCATCGGCGCCGTATCCCGAAATAACGTAAAGAGGTTTATTTGGGACAACTCCTATACTGGGTTTCGTTATTGCTTCGGTACATTCTCTATCCGGCGTTGGGACAATTCCGGAGAGAGGAACGAACGTTGGAATTGGATGATTATCCTGTAGGAATAATGGGTTGAAATCATAGACGTATCCCGTCTGATAATATATATTTACGTGATTGAAATACTTGCGCGACTCCGTGTAAGCAATCAATTGTTTGTTTGTGTTTGGGTCGACGTATGAATAGCATCGATTGTCGGTAAGAAACCCAATATAGTTATGTAACTCTCTCTTGATCGGCGAGTGACAGAACGGTTGTTCTAACGCATCAATCGTGTATTCAATCGTATCAAATTTTCGTGTCCATTCTTGAACACGCAATTTCACGTACCTTGCTATATGCGTCGTCTTGAACGCCACCACATAATGAATATCCGTAAAGGATTGTTTCAAACTCAATCGGACCCGACCTCTGGAATCAATCTGCATCTTCCAACCGGAATCAGATATATCTTCTAGATACCCGAGGATTTTATTGACCATATCGTAAGGAAGAATCGACATCGTATTATAAAGAATGAATTAGAATAATATGGATAGTTTTTCGTTTATCCATATGATTAGAAATGGAAAAAGTCATTCAATTTTTTATTATATGTACCCACGCAGAATAATCTCCGAGTGGTCGCTGGGATAGAGCAAAAATAGTTCTTCCGCCTCTCGATACAACATCGCCCATATATTAATCTCCCACATCAATGTATTCTTTTCACGTAAAATTTGCAGACATTTTTCGCGCATTTTCATAGCAAAATGGTTCAAACAAATTACACTCCCTCCAAATACCGAACCGGCAAATAACCAATTCACATCCCGATAGATATCTCCGTAATAAACCATATTGGGGTCCCAACAACGCGCAAAACAAATACGAGAGGATTCGCCTTTCAACTTGAGACGCCTCTCAATCCTAGACCGAAGCATATACAATTCAGTCTGGAATACATCGATTTTGCCGTGAAACATATGGAACCCACCGAAATCAATCCATACATATTCTTTTTCCAAGTAATTACGAGAAGACATTTGTGCCGCAATCGCCATCCATTCTGTCTTCTGGCACTGAACCATCATATATTCGAGTGTATCTTTGCTAGGGTTTCCGGTATTTAACTGGAATTTATATGCCATTGCACGATAAGACCACAAAAATAAATCCTCCACTTCGAAAAACACGAATGTTATATGTCCGCATTTCTGATAGGAATAATTATGCTGCATTCCGTCCATCACTCCACCGCAAATACGATAGGTAAATAGAGTTTCTGGTCCTGGTACATCTCTCAACCGATGCATAATATGTTTCTTAAAAACGGTCTTCTCGATGAAGATGGTCATCGGAATATCAACTGCCATAAGTTCCATACCAAAATCGATATATTTAGTTATATCGCGGTCGTGTCTTCTATTCACATTACTGATAAACCCGGTCACAATATTCATTTACTATCTGAACACAATATTTGCCGCAATGATTTGACGAGAGGAGTGGGACAATTCCGGAGAGAGGAACGTAGGAATAATGGATGTAGAATATATGCCATATAATAAAATGACCACCTCTCACTACGATTGTATATTTTCTCTGGGATATCGTTGTTCCAGTGCAGGTCTGATAAAATCCCTTGGACTGAAACTAGAAAGTTATCCATTCGACTGGATGGTTTCCAGATTACCTATCATAGAGGATTGCATAAAAACCGAGTTCAAGTACTTATTGGACCCGAATCATTATGAGTATGTAGAAAGCACAACCGGCAACTATACATCTCTAGACCCGTCTTCTCGACAATGGATTTGCAATGAATCCGTCTGCTTCAATAAATACTACGAATCATTCGACCTGTCGCGAATAACAACGGACTCGCAGATCGAGTTGTATTTGCCCCGCCCAATAACACCAACCCGAGATGCATACGGATACAAATGTATGATGAATCACCGCAATATAAAACGGAACACAAACGACCTGGAATACTTCAGCAGGTGTGTAGACCGCTGGAAAAATATGATAGCATACACTTCTCGAACATTATCTATCTATATTCATCCTGCCGTGTTTTATGAAGAATTCGTATCTATACGAGAGGACTTACTAAAAGAAGTCCGACGATTTCATATGTCCTTTTGCGACATTGTATCTACGAAACTCCAAGGGGGACTCGCAGAGGAAGGGGACACAACAACACATCGTCGTGATGGGATTTATATTATACCGGTAAAAACTCCTTATGATAATCCGACGAACCATTGTGCAAAATATGTATTAGAAGAACAACCTGATAGCGAAACATCGCCCGGATGTAGAATATGCATTTTATGGACAAACCGGGATTTTGTTGACGCAGGTGAAATATTTATGGGGAATTGTCATGTAGAAACGTATGTAGTAAAAGACTATTTAATACAAACGATAAAGGGTGGTATGGTATAGGAACAGAATCAAATTAATCTGCCGTGTAGTTGTTTTATATGATTGAGAGGAATCAACGCGGCGTCATCTAATTGGACCCACTCTTTTTCTTGGGTAGACCCATTTTGTGTTTCCGCTTCTCCTGAAAATTCGTGATATCCGTGCACCGCTTCGTCAAATTCAACGGCATCATTCATCACTTCGGATGGGACAACGGCATCATTCACTGCTTCGGATGGGACAACGGCATCATTCACCGCTTCTCCTTCCGTGACGGCATTTTCAATAACGGCATCATCCAATATTTTTTGAACGGTATCGTCGATATCCGAATAGATATCCAATACACGTTTTGCCGCTCGACTTCGTTGCACGTCTTCCTTTTCTAATTCCACGTAACGAACACAGTCGAGTCCCACGGTATTTTCGGCATGACGTATTTTCTCGTATATTTCGCGTAATCCGTTGTCATAGATATCGCGGTCACTTTGGTTTAGATCTCCAGTTATAATCATCTTGCTTCCTTCGCCAATACGTGTTGCCAACATAAACATCTGGGTAGGCGATGAATTCTGCATTTCATCTGCAATTATCCACGTTTGTTTAAATGTACGACCGCGCATAAATCCGAGAGGCACAATCTCAATGACACCTTCTTCCACCATACGGTCGATTTCTTTTGCAGAATAGGACTCGCGCAATGTATCGAAAATCGGTCGCGTCCAAGGGTCCATTTTCGATTCCAACCCACCCGGTAGAAACCCGATTTCTTCATCGACAGATACGACTGGACGCGTAACAACAATACGATTGACGTTTCCTAGACGCAATGCTTCCACGGCGGCATAACACGCCAACATTGTTTTTCCGGTTCCCGCTGGACCAATCGCAATCACTATATCAATATCCGTATTACGCATCAATTCAATGAACTTATTTTGATTTTCCGTTTTTGGTTGAAACGACTTAATAACCCGTTTTTTCTGCGGCGACTCGAATATGTCGTCTGTATCAAAACTATCGATCAATTTGCGACGTTTCGATGAAAATAACTTATTCTGTAGTTGATACATATTCGGACCTGTAATGGTATTATATACACTGGAATGTGTGAAAAATGGACGAGTATAAAATTGGGGGGGCGAGTAAGACACACGGAAGAACCCGCGAGATAACCCTTGTGAAAATCGAATGCCCGTTAAAAATACCATAACTGGACTGAATAAAAACATCTTCATTGTATACCAATTATTCTATATAATATTTATGTGTATTACCATAATATGATTTATAGAAAATTGAATGACTTTTTATTTTAATACAACCTGCTGCATATCAAATCCATACAAATTCGTTATAAATCAACCGACTGAATATGAAATCGATTGCTTGCTCTTATTGCAAAGGACCACACCACATCCGTTATTGCTCTATATTGAAAGAAAAGAATCACCGTTCAAGTAAATTCTCTGCTGCTGCTGAGGTCAGGGTCGTCAAACCCACCATCTTCGTCGAGCGTAAAATTGCACCGCAAATCGTGAAGAACACGTTCATCGATCTCTACTCTTCTTCCGATGACGATGAAATCGAGGAAGGGGAGATAGTCGAGGAGCACCGAAAGGCAAGGCGAGAACCCGTAGTAGAAGAGAAATGGACTCGGAGCGGCATATTTGTTGCGAGTACCGCACCGCCCGCTGAACAGAAAAAAGTAGTAGAAGAAGAAGAAGACCTCGACCCAATGAGACCATTGGTAAACTTCGCCCCGGAATCGTTCACATATTACAACAAATACAAAGGTATGTCTTGGGTAGATATTGAATATGAAGATGATGATGAATAAATATATTATATGCCAAATATGTAAAATAAATAAACCTTTTTTATGCCACATTATTCCTACAAAACACATTCGTGTTCATCCTATAGGTTAAAAACCCATAGGATGGTATTTCCTGCTAGAGTCCAGACGTTACGTTAATTATAAGGGTCGATACCACTGTTTTCTAATGCAGTCAAAACGAGTGCTAATTTCACCGGGTCAAACCCAACACCCGGGTCAGGCAATCCATGCAGACTAATATAATAACGGAAGAGAGGAGCAAGTTGAAGTGTCTGTCTCATAGAGAGAGTTCCGCTTGTTTCGTGGAACGCGTTTGTAACGTTCACGCCAGAAATAATATCTTGAATAACTCCCTGTAGATATAAATTCTGTACTTGTGTCTCCGTATTCAATGTATTCAAACCATATGTATTAATAGCACCTGTAATACCATCGACCGTTATCTGGAATAATGTCGATAACGCATCATTCTGTTTGTATTTAATAACCGCATTGTTTGCAACCTCTCGCAATTTCAAATATTGTGTAAAGTCGACCGGAATATTCTCATATGTCTTATTTGCTAAGTGAGAGGTGTAAAATTGCTGAATAGTCCGAAGAGATTGTAACTCGAAATTCGTAATAGAAATACTATCTCCTCCTACACCTCCACTGAATCCGAATGCACCACTGACTGGGTTTATCATACTTTTTGTCTCATACCCAACCATATTGGACCGAAACATCGATTTGCTTGCAAATCCGCGACTCATCCTCTCATATTCTATACAAATGTAAAATATATCCAACCAAAAGTTCATTGGAATGTTCCGTCCCATCGTATCAATTCTCTGACAAAACATCGGGCATACTGGCAGTGTCGCACCAAATGTTCGCTATATCGATTTGCATACGTCATATCTTGCATTCCATCTCCCCCATACCAAAAAACAATTTCATCTCGACTATACCGCTTAAAAACGTGTTGCCAAAATGGCAAATTCGGCACACTACCAATATCGGTTTCGTCCGGTCCCACTTTTCCATAGATAATCATATCCCATTTTTTCTGCTGTATAGACTCGACCAATTCGTTCTCCGTAATAGTAGACCGTAGAGAAGACGACAACCGTTTTGAATAGGTAAATCCATTGCCATATAATTCGGATAAACGCTCTTCCGGAAAATCGTCGTATAAGAAATCCAACGCGGGGTACTCAACCGCATTCGACCCAACAGATTCTGCCCACTGTTTTATACCAATCCAATTCAATTCCCTCGTATAATTTACACCGGAATGCCCAACCAATAACAGAATGTTTTTCGGACAAGTACCTATATGCGTCATATCTCGTAAAAATCGCTCAGCATTCACAATAGTAGAACAATGCTGTTTTGTATGCGTCCATAGTCTTTCGAGATACAGAGGATATAACACCCGCTGGTCCTCGGTATTTCTCCAAGGCAATAATACTTTATACGCATCGCGCAATATATCTTTCGGAAAAGAAACCAGTGTGTCGAGAGGACATTTATCCAAATCGTCGAAAATGGGAATACAACCCGCCGCCAATATCTCGTAATGCCGCAAACAGTCCCATCCACCCTTCTTCTTCGTATGTGCGAACATCGATTTCCGATACATATCATAATACTTTGCTTCTTCTCCTGCATGAAATAAATAATTCGACGTATCTCCAGGTATGAGAGGTGAAATGACGTATTTTTTGTCTTGTATGGGAATCAGATTTTCCGGGAAAACCGACGACGGTATACAATAGGGAATCGTACCTATATCGCGATGCCAGCACATCACATTCATTGCATAGACATCTGTATGTTCCATCGGTCGAACATGGACAACATTGTCCGTTTCAGAACAAATTGCTTCTAAATATTGAGAGGAATAGAACCCCGTTACTGGAATAAACCTATGCGTCTTCTTCTCCGAAAGAAAACTGGCAAACCAACAGAGAGTAGAGTTACTATGTATGAGTGCATTACAATCACGTATTAACGCGAAATCCTCCGACAATGTGTTCGATACCATGATTGGCGACCATTTTTGGAAATATTCGATATATTTGTGCTCCCAGTAATGGCGTAGATAGTCGCTCACAATAATAAGGTTTCCGTCGGACCGCCCTTCTGTAGAAAACCACTTCTCCAAGATATCCATATAATACTGCGGTGGCAGTATATCGCTGGTCGGACTCGGTAATTGAATGTAATCATCTAAACGCAATGCCATCACAATATCATTTTGCTTTAATTGAACGGGATGTTGAGAGGTGAGAAAATCGCGTATAAATTCGCGATTACCGGAAAATCCTATCCACGAATCGTCGGTCGTTTTTAAATACTCCAATATCTTCTCGCGAATCGGTAAATAAAAAGACGCATTTTGGAAAAACCCTTCGCATAAAATATGAGAGGATACGGCATTCGTTTGGTAGTCGAAATCGAGTGCATTGGCATCCGTCAATTTGAAAATGACGTTGTTTTTTGCGAGTTCATTGATATCGAGGTCTTCAATGGCAATATATTTGTGCCCGTATAATATGGAAATCCGTATGCAAAATAAGTACTGAAACAATATATTACCAGTACGCGCACCCGCGATCTTTGTGAATGTAACGAACATTATAATCGAATGTGTATAATACAATTTATATGTATTCATTATATTATTTTGCATTGTATATATGGAAAGTCCGTTTGATAATGCGAGTAATGTATGCTGTCTCTATTTAGAACCCTTCTTAAATAGTCAATGCAAAACCTATGAAAATATATTGACGGTCAGTAATATACCACCTGGTCCTCTCGCAAATATGATTGCGAGAATACATTCAACGAAATTGAGTCCGTTTTCTACTATATCGTCGAACTGTTTATTAGTAGTCAGTAGGTATCCATGCCCGTATCATTCTATGAATATGAAAACCTCCGAACATTTTATGTATGCATCAGATATTCCGAATGTAATTGGATACTTGGAGAAGAACGGATACAAGATTATGTCCGATATAACGAATATGGCACATAAAGGACCAGTTAATTTTGCAAATCCAATGCCGGGTATGCCTCGGAATCGAAAACTCGTTTTTATGTTCCGATACGAAGGTGTATAATGTTCAATTCAACTACGAGACTGATACGCAGTCGTCTCTCCGTGAATAACATAAACAGTTGTCATCCAACTAAGAGACAGTTCGTCTTTGGTCGCTCCGCTTCTTTGTGGATACTACAATCCAACTGCGTCTTCTGACCTCTCAACATAATGGTTGGCACATCTCGGTCACAATGAAACCATTTTACCAATTTATCGTAAATTTCCATATAAACAGTATCGTCTTCATATTCTCGACACGTATAAATATCAAATGCTAAATAATGCTGCTCTGGAAAGGTATGAATAGAAATATGCGACTCAGACAACATATAAAGTACTGTCAATCCATATGGTTCAAATTTATGTTGCGTTCTATTCAGTACCGTAAAGTCATATTTCTCGCAAATATCGTCTAATAATTCGCACATCGATTCCATGGACTCCAGATGCGTCATATTGCGGATATTTGTCAAGTCGCAAATCATATGTTTACCTGTAGATACGGAAGAAGACATATGTATATGTTTATGTGATATTGAAAAATACGATATTTTGCCGCTTACTTACCTTCATATGCGAGTCCGGCATTCTTCTCAAAACGGTAAAAAATTGAAAGATTTTTCAAATGATTTAAAATGTGGATATAAAGAACCGAAATATCAAATTCACAATGCAACAACAAACGAAATCTACTAGTAGACGCGGTCGTAAATCGAATATTTGCTTACCTGATTCGACGAAGCATATTATATTGAAACAACACCATTTTGACTATTCGGAGGATTTTGCCGAACTCTTGTACGCGTTTTCAAAATTACATTTAGAAGATAACAATAAAACATTCAAGACCGCGTGGTTACTATGGAAAGAATCGAATTCGGATACGATTCAAACCGAGATTGCGAAAATGAAATCAGCGGGATACGAAGGAGATGTCGAAGAGAAGATGTATTTCAGCGCAAGATACTATTATCGAAAGAAAGCGATGCGCGAACAAACGACCGAACCTGCCACCGCACCGAGGAAAAAGTACGAATGCACTGATAAACAGATTCTCGGTAAAATGAACGACCATATCATTGCATATATCTGTAATGCGCAAATCACGGACGATGTGATTGTCAGAAGCGTCATTCCATCCGAAGCATATTCCGATTACTGCGAAAAATACGGAATAATAGAAGAAGAAAGGACGAAAAAGAATTACAAGAATCTATACTGGAGGATATCGAAAAAAATGAAGGTAAGGAACGTGGGACCGTAGATTGTTTCGTAGGTAGAATGAACTCTAATAATAATACATTGTTTTTTACGAAATATAAACAATGGAAAATATATATTTGATTCAACTATAAATGCAGGAAGGCGGAGAAGAGAAATTGAAACTATTAAATAGTGGTGCATTCGGATGTATTTATAGACCATCATTGACGTGTAAAGGCAATGTAGGCAGTGTGAAATACATAACGAAAATACAAAAAAGCAAACGCGCAATTGGTAATGAAATATTCATATCCGAACGAGTCCGTAATATTAATGGGTATACACGTTTCTTCGCACCGATACTAAAATACTGTAATGTTCGTATTGCAAAAGACCACGTAGATGATTTGAAACAATGCGAAGTGTTTAAAGACGAATCGAGTGAGACGATAAAAAA
>Ga0214917_10003828_pt1 | contig 17157 bp, 1 predicted proteins | sample LL_1208_BB_MetaG_FD_177983 | JGI IMG/M metagenome (GOLD analysis project Ga0214917, IMG submission 177983) | Freshwater microbial communities from Lake Lanier, Atlanta, Georgia, United States - LL_1208_BB | ecosystem: Environmental > Aquatic > Freshwater > Lake | place: USA: Georgia | collected... | reverse complement strand
CGCTGGCCCGTTAATTGACCACTGAGGGTTTGGGTCGTGCCGACCACATCCCCACTAAAATTCGCCGTCACTGCCGATATCCCATCCGTCAATGCAATTCGTTGACCCGTCAACTGTCCCGTTAGTGTTTGGGTCGTTCCAGTGATTGCTCCGCTAAAATTCCCCGTCACTGCAGATATCCCATCCGTCAATGCAATCCGCTGACCCGTCAACTGGCCCGTCAATGTGGCCGTACTTCCCGTCACATTCCCACTAAAATTCCCCGTTACCGCATTGATCCCATCACTGATACTGATCCGTTGACCCGTCAACTGGCCCGTTAGTGTTTGGGTCGTTCCAGTGATTGCTCCGCTAAAATTCCCCGTCACCGCACTAATCCCATTGCTCAATGCAATCCGCTGACCCGTCAACTGGCCCGTCAATGTGGCCGTGGTTCCCGTTACATCTCCCGTAAAATTCCCCGTTACCGCACTGATCCCATTGCTCAATGCAATCCGCTGACCCGTCAACTGGCCCGTTAGTGTTTGGGTCGTTCCAGTGATTGCTCCGCTAAAATTCCCCGTTACCGCACTGATCCCATTGCTCAATGCAATCCGCTGACCCGTCAACTGGCCCGTCAATGTGGCCGTGGTTCCCGTTACATCTCCCGTAAAATTCCCCGTTACCGCATTGATCCCATCACTGATACTGATCCGTTGACCCGTCAACTGGCCCGTTAGTGTTTGGGTCGTTCCAGTGATTGCTCCGCTAAAATTCCCCGTTACCGCATTGATCCCATCACTGATACTGATCCGTTGACCCGTCAACTGACCCGTTAACGTCATCGTCGTGCCAACCACATTCCCACTAAAATTCCCCGTCACCGCATTGATCCCATCACTGATACTGATCCGTTGACCCGTTAACTGGCCCCCTAACGTCGCCGTTGTCCCCGTAATCTCCCCACTAAAATTCCCCGTTACCGCATTAATCCCATTACTTAAGCTAATCCGTTGTCCCGTCACCTGTCCCGTGTAATTACCCGTCACCGCTGATATCCCATTGGATAGCGTGATCCGCTGCCCTGTTAATTCGCCTGTATATACACCCGTCACTCCCTCAAACCGATTCGCACTCACCGTATTTGAAAAATTCCCCGTCGCCGCACTAATCCCACTCGTCAACCCGACAGTCGATGCATTCAACTGCCCCGTCACTGTCACCGTCGTCGCCGTTAACTCCCCGCTAAAGTTCCCTGTCACCGCACTGATCCCATTACTTACGCTAATTCGTTGTCCCGTGACTTCTCCACTAAAGTTCCCTGTCACCGCACTGATCCCATTACTTACGCTAATTCGTTGTCCCGTGACTTCTCCACTAAAGTTCCCTGTCACCGCACTGATCCCATTACTTAAGCTAATCCGTTGGCCCGTTAACTCCCCACTCAAATTCCCCGTCACCGCACTCAACCCATTACTTAAGCTCACCCGCTGACCCGTTAACTCTCCACTAAAATTCCCTGTTACCGCATTGATCCCATTACTTAACGTGATCCGCTGGCCACTCATCTGCCCCGTCAACGTTGCCGTCGTTCCCGCTAAATCCCCACTAAAATTCCCCGTTACTGCCGATATCCCGTTGCTGATTTGGATCCTCTGTCCCGTAATTTGACCCGTATAATTCCCCGTTACCGCATTGATCCCATTACTTAACGTGATCCGCTGGCCACTCATCTGCCCCGTCAACGTTGCCGTCGTTCCCGCTAAATCCCCACTAAAATTCCCCGTTACCGCATTGATCCCATTACTTAACGTGATCCGCTGGCCACTCATCTGCCCCGTCAACGTTGCTGTCGTTCCCGTCAACTCCCCACTAAAGTTCCCCGTCACCGCACTGATCCCATCCGTGAGCTCGATCCGTTGACCCGTTAACTGTCCCGTCAACGTTTGCGTCGTTCCACTGATTTCACCTGTGAAGTTTCCCGTTACCGCGGATATCCCGTTGCTGATTTGGATCCGCTGGCCCGTAATTTGACCCGTATAATTCCCCGTTACCGCGGATATCCCATTACTGAGCACCACCCGCTGGCCCGTGATCTGCCCACTAAAATTCCCCGTTACCGCATTGATCCCATTACTTAAACTAATCCGCTGGCCTGTTAATTGCCCACTAAGCGTCTGCGTTGTCCCGCTCACATCTCCACTAAAATTCCCCGTTACCGCATTGATCCCATTACTTAACGTGATCCGTTGACCTGTTAATTGTCCACTGAGCGTCTGTGTTGTGCCTTGTACATCTCCAAAATTCCCCGTCGCCGCTGATATCCCATCCGTTAACACGATTCGCTGCCCGCTCAATTGTCCACTCAAACTTTGCGTTGTCCCCGTTATCCCACCTGTAAAATTACCCGTTACCGCGCTGATCCCATTCGTAATCAAGATCCGCTGGCCCGTTAACTGGCCCGTAAAATTCCCCGTCACCGCTGACAACCCGTCACTCAATACCACCCGCTGTCCCGTTAACTGTCCACTCAACGTCTCCGTCACCGCGCTCACCGATGTCGCACTCACCGCACCATTCACCGTCATCCCACCAAACACCGGACTTGCGCCCGTCGATATGTCTTGCGGCAAACTGAGTGTGATCGATCCTGCCCCACTATTCACATTCACCTGATTTGTTGTCCCCGCTATCGTCGCAAGGCTATACCCTCCCCCATTTCCCACCAACACTTGCCCATCTCCGGGCGCACTCGATAGCCCACTTCCCCCATTCGCCACTCCCAATACTCCCGTTGCATTCGTCGCGATGTTAAGCCCCGTTATCTGACTCCCATCCCCTACAAAACTTCCCGCATTCAATCCCCCACTAAAATTCCCCGTTACCGCACTGATCCCATTGCTCAATGCAATCCGCTGCCCATCCACTTGCCCACTAAAATTCCCCGTTACCGCACTGACCCCATTGCTTAATTCCATCCGCTGACCCGTTAATTGCCCCGTTAATACTTGTGTTGTTCCTTCAAATCGATTTGCCGTCACCGTTCCCGTGAAATTTCCAGTCACTCCCGTTATCCCACCGGTTAACGCGATGTTACTCAATCCCAACTGCCCCACCGTCACCGCTCCACTAAAGTTCGCCGTTGTTGCTGATATCCCATTCGTTAACACAATTCGCTGACCGCTCAACTGGCCCGTCAACGTTTGTGTTGTTCCCGTTAGGTCCCCACTAAAATTCCCCGTTACCGCACTAATCCCATTGCTCAATGCAATCCGCTGTCCCGTCAACTGACCACTCAACGTTTGCGTCGTCCCTTGCACATCCCCACTAAAATTTCCCGTCACTGCCGTTATCCCATTCGTTAACACGATCCGCTGACCACTTAACTGGCCCGTTAATGTCGCCGTTGTTCCGGTCACATCCCCACTAAAATTTCCCGTTACGGCTGTTATCCCATTGCTCAAGCTGATCCGCTGACCCGTTAACTGCCCACTCAACGTTTGCGTCGTCCCTTGCACATCCCCACTAAAATTTCCCGTCACTGCCGTTATCCCATTCGTTAACACGATCCGCTGACCACTCAACTGGCCCGTATAGTTCCCCGTTACCGCACTGATCCCATCCGAAAGGGTCAATCGTTGTCCGGCGACCAAGCCACTAAAGTTCCCGGTCACCGCCGATATCCCGTTACTCAAACTAACCCGCTGGCCCGTTATCTCTCCCGTATAGTTCCCCGTCACCGCGCTGATCCCATTCGTAATCGCGATCCGCTGTCCACTAATCTGCCCTGTGTAATTTCCCGTTACCGCACTCAACCCATTACTTAAACTGATCCGCTGGCCCGTTATCTGTCCACTAAAATTCCCCGTTGCCGCACTGATCCCTTCCGTCAACGTACTGCTTTTCGCACTCACTTCCCCACTAAAATTTCCCGTTACTGCTCCCACCCCTTCACTCACCACTAAGCTCTTCGCCACTACATCCCCACTAAAATTCCCCGTCACCGCATTGATCCCATCGCTGATCGATATCCGCTGCCCACTCATTTGCCCGCTCAATGACAACGTTTCTGCTACCACTTCCCCTGTAAAATTCCCCGTCGACGCATATATCCCATTCGTCAACACAATCCGTTGGCCCGTTAATTGCCCCGTCAACGTCTGCGTTGTCCCACTGATTAATCCACTAAAATTCCCCGTCACTGCGGATAGCCCGTTACTCAATACGACTCGCTGGCCCGTTAACTGCCCTGTCAACGTTTGCGTCGTCCCACTCAAACTCCCGCTAAAATTCCCCGTTACTGCATTAATCCCATTACTTATTGTAATCCGCTGTCCCGTCAGTTGTCCGCCCACACTTGCCGTCCCACTTAACGTCATCCCCACACCACTCACATTCCCGTTTACACTCACATTTCCCGTTACCCCTACATTCCCAACCACATTCACATTTCCCCCTACTCCCAAATCCCCTGTCATCGTGTCTCCACTCACATTCACATACGCCGTATCTGCCGTCCCTAACGTTGCATATCTCGCATCCGCTGCCGTTTGTGTGTAATACCTCGTATCCAAATCTTTCGACCCATATCCCGTTATGTGTCCATTCCCATCTATCGTTAACCCATTCACCACATTCCCATTCGCCAGCGTGAAGCTATTCACCGTCGACGTGTCTTCATGCGCTATCGTTATCGTCCCGGCTCCATTCGTTATCGCGATTCCCGTTCCCCCAGTCAGCTGGGCTTTTGTATACGCCCCGCTATTCCCAATTAACAACTGCCCATTACTTGGCCCGCTACTTAATCCCGTTCCACCACTTGTTACCGCTACCGTCCCTGATCCCCCTCCAAAGTTGATGTTCGTCAGTAAACTCCCGTCTCCCACAAATGCACTCGCCGTTACCACTCCACTAAAATTCCCCGTTACTGCCGCTATCCCATTGTTCAACGAGACTCGCTGGCCCGTTAATTGCCCTGTCAACACCTGCGTGCTCCCTGTCACATTCCCACTAAAATTCCCTGTTACCGCACTTATCCCATCCGTTAACGTCATCCGTTGACCACTCACTTGGCCCGTGAAATTTCCCGTTACCCCACTAATCCCATTCGTTAATACGATTCGCTGTCCACTCAACTGCCCCGTCAACACCTGCGTACTTCCCGTCACATTCCCACTAAAATTCCCCGTTACCGCATTGATCCCATTACTTAATGTGATCCGTTGCCCACTCATCTGCCCGCTCATAGTCCCCGTCGTCGCATTCACCACTCCCACATTCACACTATTAAACGTCGGATTGCTTCCACTATGTATCTCTTGCGGCAAACTAATCGTGATACTTCCCGCTCCATTCACCACACTGACCTGGTTCGTTGTTCCACTTATCGTTGCCAGCGTATACCCACTCCCATTTCCCACTAACAACTGCCCATTACTTGGCGCCGTCGATAACCCAGTTCCCCCATTCACCACTCCCATCGTTCCCGCTACCCCTCCTCCCGATACGCTAATCCCCGTTAACTGACTTCCATCTCCCACAAATGCACTCGCCGTTACCACTCCACTAAAATTCCCCGTTACCGCATTGATCCCATTACTTAATGTAATCCGCTGTCCCGTTAACTGCCCGGTCAACGTTGCCGCCGTTCCCGTCAACTCCCCACTAAAATTCCCCGTTACCGCATTGATCCCATTACTTAATGTGATCCGCTGTCCCTCCATTTGCCCTGTCAACGTTTGCGTACTTCCCGTAATCTGCGTCGCCGTTATCCCACTAAACACCGGGCTTGCTCCCGTATGTATGTTTTGTGGCAAACTCACCGTGATCGATCCCGATGTACTCGTCACCGTCACCTGATTTGTTACTCCACCTATCGTCGCAAGCCCATATCCCCCATCTCCCGTTCCCACCAATACTTGCCCGCTACTTGGCTCTCTACTTACTCCTGTTCCCCCATTCGCCACTCCCAATGCGCCAGCTATCGCTCCACTTAAACTTAAATTCCTTAGCCCTGACCCATCTCCCACAAATGCATTCGCACTCACTGTCCCACTAAAATTTCCCGTTACCGCATTGATCCCATTACTTAATGTGATTCGTTGTCCACTCAGTTGGCCCGTTAATACCTGCGTACTTCCCGTCACATTCCCACTAAAATTCCCCGTTACGGCACTAACCCCATTGCTTAAGCTAATCCGTTGTCCCGTTAACTGCCCCGTCAACGTCTGCGTTGTCCCCGTTACATCGCCTGTAAAATTCCCCGTTACCGCGCTGATCCCGTTGGTTAGCGTGATCCGCTGTCCCGTTAACTGCCCAGTTAATACCTGCGTACTTCCCGTTACATTCCCACTAAAATTCCCCGTCACCCCTTCAATCCCATTTGTTAGCGTGATCCGTTGTCCCGTTAACTGCCCGCTCAACGTCTGCGTTGTCCCATTAATTTGCGTCGCACTCACGATTGTTGCCGTTATCCCACTAAACGTCGGACTCGCTCCCGTATGTATTTCTTGCGGCAAACTCACCGTGATCGATCCTGACGCATTCGCCACATTAATCTGATTTGTTGTCCCACTTATCGTCCCAAGCGTGTACCCACTCCCGTTTCCTATCAACAACTGTCCTTCTGTTGGCGTTCCCGTTACTCCCGTTCCCCCCTTGTTCGTTCCCAATGTCCCTGACAGCGCCCCCCCACCCAAACTCACATTCGTTAGTCCGGATCCGTCCCCTACAAAACTCCCTGCCGTTACCGTCCCACTAAAATTCCCCGTTACCGCTTCGATCCCGTTACTTAACGCGATCCGTTGGCCACTCACTTGCCCACTAAAATTCCCCGTTACTGCCGCTATCCCATTGTTTACCGACACTCGTTGTCCCGTTAACTGGCCCGTCAATACTTGGGTCGTTCCCGTAATTGCTCCACTAAAATTCCCCGTTACAGCTTCTATCCCATTGCTTAGTACGACCCGTTGTCCCGTCAACTGTCCCGTCAACGTCTGTGTACTTCCCCTAATCTGCGTCGCCGTTATCCCACTAAATGTCGGGCTTGCTCCCGTATGTATTTCTTGCGGCAAACTCACCGTAATCGATCCTGACGCATTCACTACATTGATCTGATTCGTTGTCCCACTAATCGTTGCAAGTCCATACCCACTTGCTCCCCCAATCAAGATCTGTCCATTACTTGGCGCGATCGCAACCCCGGTCCCACCCTTTGATATCGATAATGTACCCGCCACCGCATTCGTTAAATTTAAATTCGTTAGCCCTGATCCATCCCCTGCAAAACTGGCTGCACTCACTGCCCCACTGAAATTCCCAGTTACCGCACTGACCCCATTGCTTAATTCCATCCGCTGGCCCGTTAACTGGCCCGTCAACTTTTGCGTCGTCCCGCTAATCTGCGTTGCCGTTATCCCATTAAACGTCGGACTTGATGTGCTCGATATGTCTTGCGGCAAACTAATCGTGATTGATCCCGATGTACTCGTCACCGTCACCTGATTTGTCACTCCTCCTATCGTCGCTAGCTCATATCCCCCACTTCCCGTTCCCACCAATACTTGCCCGCTACTTGGCACACTACTTACTCCGGTCCCACCATTCGATACTCCCAATGCACCCGCAATCGCCCCACTTAAATTCAAATTCGTTAGCCCTGACCCATCTCCCACAAACGCATTTGCACTCACTGTCCCACTAAAGTTTCCCGTTACCGCATTAATCCCGTTTGTTAGCGTGATTCGTTGCCCACTCATTTGCCCTGTCAACGTTTGCGTCGTTGCTCTTATCCCATTAAATGTCGGGCTTGCTCCCGTATGAATGTCTTGCGGCAAACTCACCGTGATCGATCCTGACGCATTCCCCACATTAATCTGATTTGTTGTCCCCGTGATTGTTGCTAGTCCGTACCCGTTCGATCCCCCTATCAAAATCTGTCCGTTACTTGGCGCTGTCTCTATCCCTGTACCACCCTTGGATATCGATAATGTCCCTGCCACTGCATTCGTTAAATTTAAATTCGTTAATCCTGATCCATCTCCACTAAATGAACTCGCACTCACCGTCCCGCTAAAATTCCCCGTTACCGCACTGATCCCATTGCTCAGCGTGATCCGCTGTCCCGTTAACTGCCCACTCAATGTCTGTGTCGTTCCCGTTAACTCCCCACTGAAATTCCCCGTCACTGCACTTATCCCATTTGTCAGTGCGATTCTTTGCCCACTTAACTGGCCCGTTAATACCTGCGTACTTCCCTCTAACCGATTCACACTTACCGTTTGCGTAAAGTTCGCCGTCACTCCGCTCAACCCCTTACTCAACACCACTTCCCCACTAAAATTCCCCGTCACCGCACTTATCCCATTTGTCAGCACGATTCTTTGGCCACTCAACTGCACCCCAGATAGTTCCCCAAAACTCCCGCTCCCACCACTCACCGCTCCACTCATGCTCACACTCGTCCCACTCACTGGACCCGTCACATTCAACCCATTCGCACTCAATGTCCCACTAATCGCTGCGTTTCCGGTGATCCCCACATTCCCCACCACTCCCAAATCACCATTCACCACATCTCCACTTGCATTCACAAATGTCGTTTCTACTTCACTCTTTACGTAGTATCTCCCATCCATATCCACGCTACTTGCACTTTGTACATGTCCAAACGTATCAAACGTCAGCCCATTTACCACATTCCCATTGCTCAAGCTCACATCGCTCACACTCGATGTATCCACGTGCCCTATCGTTATGCTTCCCGCTCCATTGGTGATCCCGATCCCTGCTCCCGCATTCAACGTCCCCACTGTCGGCGCTCCGCTCCCATCTCCAATCAACAACTGCCCGTTTTGCAGTACGCCACTTGCACTCAATTGCCCTGTCCCGGCTCCTAAAATGATCCCCCCGTCCGTAAATGACGCCGCTCCCGTTCCCCCATTCGACACCATTACCACTCCAGAGAAACTCCCCGCGCTCACATTCACATTCGTGAGCCCCGATCCATCCCCTACAAAATATTTCGCTACCACTGTCCCACTTGCCACTGCGTCATCAAAACTTCGGCCCACAAATATTCGCCCAGGCGTATACACCGCTGGCCATCCATTTACACTACTTCGGTTCCTCACCCAAAAATCTTCGTTCCCGCTTTTGTCTTCTGCGTAAAACGGATACACCAAACTGCCCCCATTATCGTAATCCCCGACATGTACCTTTTTCCCACCAATATTGACCCCACTTGTATTCGATCCCCCTACATACAACTGTGACCCATTCACCACTCCGGATATCCCGTTGTTTGATCCACCAATACTCACATACCCATTCGGCAACGTTGTCCCGATCCCTACTTTCCCACTTCCACTCGGGATCATCGCCAAATGTTCTCCAGGTGCTGTCGTCATATCCACTGCCACCCCTGAAAACGTCAACGCTCCCGTCAACGTACTTCCGCCCGTCAACGCCAACTTCGTATCCACTTCCCCTCGCGTGTAGTACCGCTCATCCAAACTTCTCGTCGACATCGTGCTCACATGTCCATAATCATCAAACGTAATTGACCGTATCGTTTGGTCCTCCACCAAATTCAACACTCTTGCCATACTCGAATTATCCGTATGTTCGATCGTGATCGATCCCGTCACCGTTGTCAGCGTTATACCCCCTCCCGCCGTCATCGTTCCGGGCACCGGGCCCGTTCTCGCTCCCATCAACACTTGCCCTTGTCCCAACGCGCTACTTGCCTTTACAGCTCCCGTTCCATTCCCATACATGATACCCCCTGCCGTTATGCTGCTCGTCCCTGTTCCCCCATACAATACCGGTACCGCTGACGATAAATTTAACGGACTCAAATTCGTCAGCCCAGACCCATCCCCTACAAATGCCACCGCATTTACCGTCGTCCCAAACGTCGTCGTTGCATCCAACGTCTTCCACGTACTTCCCGTATACCCTTGGAAATTCGTCCCATCAAACCGGATCGTTCCCGCCACATTCGCCGTTGTCGTCCCCACTCGGATACCACCCGCTACATCCAACATCTGTTGCGGACTCGTTGTCCCGATCCCCACTTTCCCATTCCCACTCGGCACGATGCTCAAATGTCCCCCATCTGTCGTAATATCCACTCCGCTGTTTGTGTAACTTAACGTCCCACTAATATTGTCCCCTCCCGCATTCACAAACAAACTATCCGCTGTTCCCTGCTGGTAGTATCTCACATCCAAATTCTTCCCACTTAAACTCTGGATCCGTCCAAATCCATCCACCACCACTCGCGATATCGCCGATCCATCTGGATAACTATTGTTCGTTGCAATATCCACTTGCCCTGCCATCTCCACTCGGATCGTTCCCGCTCCATTCGTCACGATGACCCCTGGCCCAGCTACCACATACCCTTGCGTCGGTGTGCTTGTTCCCGTCCCGATCAACAGGCTCCCTAATCCCGTTAACGGCACCGCTTTTACACTATTCTCGCCATTCCCGATCACCACTGATCCCGCGGGGATATTCGTCGTCCCCGTTCCCCCTTGTTTCACACTCATGCTTCCGGATACCCCTCCTATCGGGATATTCCTTAACTGTGATCCATCTCCCACAAAGTAGTTCGCCGACACCGTCCCCACCACTTCCAATGCCACCGCTGGCCGCGTTGTCCCTATCCCGATATTCCCCGTCGTGTACATCCCGATCTTTGCGATCCCCGTATACTTAAACGCCCCATCCTCTACTCCAGAATCCAATTCTCGCCATCGGCTTCCGTCATACCCTGTAAATCGTCCGTTGCTATACCGTATCACCCCAGGATATGCGCCCCCTTCTCCCACTCGTATCGCCCCTGCCACATCCAACTTCACCAACGGATTTTCTGTCCCAATTCCCACATTCCCATCCATCGGCATCACTACAAAATTCTGTCCCGATGGGACCTCGATGTTTCGCGTTGCGTCTCGATACACAAACGTCCCACTCATCGTTCCCCCATTGATCGCGCTACTTTCCAGCGTCTTGTTGCTCATCCGCTGCGTCACACTTCCGATAATGATCGGCATCCGCTGGCCCACACTGTTCGTGTAATACAAACTCGTCCCATCGTTCTCGATCGCGCCCGCCTGTGCCGTACTGACCAAACTCCCCGTATTTAACTTGATCTGTGCTTTACTCGCTGTCCCTCCCTTGATCTCCAAATATGCCGTCGGGATTTCAGTCCCCACTCCGATCGATCCGTCTTCTAATACTCCCAATACCTGAAAATCATTCCCATTTCGCACATCCAATACTTTCCCTGTCGTACCGCTTGACTTGATATTTACCTTTGCTGTTCCACTCGTGCTCGACCCAATATGCACCTTCGATCCGCTACTCGTTCCCAGTCTCGAATCCCCTCCTACCGTCACCGTGTTGAAATTCGTCGCGTTGTTGATCACCGTCCCCAATACCACCAAATTCCCATCGATGAACATGTTTGACCGACTTCCGTCACCTTGGCTTAAATCCCCCATTTCCCCAATCACCACATTCCCAGATACCCCTATCGCCACCCCATTCCCAGCCACTCCCGTATTGACTCCTATCCCCTTCTTCTCGCTATCTACCACCAACACCCCGCCCGCACTTAACCCACTATTTATCGTCACCGCCCCCCCGCCAAACGTATTCCCCTCAATAATCACTTTTCCTCCCATCCCATGGGTGATGCTTATGTCGCTGCTGTTCTGCCCGCTTACCCGATTCCCAGACACCATCAACCCACTACTGATCCCCACACTCCCACTCGGATTTAATTGTAACCCTGATACCGCATTCACTCGCCCCATCGTTACTTCATTCGTGAACGCTACATTCCCACTCACCACCCCACTAGATGTAATCATCACTCCATTGCCCACCTGGACCGAATCACTCACCCTCATCGCCCCACCCACCACTAACGCCTGCGTCCCACTTCCATCACCTATCACCACTCGCCGCGCACTCAAACTATCTCCGCTTACTCGCCAATTCCCTTCCATTACCCCGTCCCGAATTGCCGTATTTCCCATCATCACCCCAACACCACTCCCCAAAGTGACGTTTCCAGAACTCCGTATCCCTTGTGTGAAATATCCTCGCCCACTCACATGCAACATCTCTTCTGGCGCGTAATTCCCTATCCCCACTTTATACGTATTGTTTAACGCATAGATCATCGATGCCCGCGTCGTCCATCCCCCCGCCGTGTCACTCTGAATATCCAGCGGCACCCAGTTCCCCTCGTTGTTGTACCCCTCAAATCGTCCCGATGTCCCGCTGTATCGTATAGACCCAGGCACCCCTACTGCCGTGTCTCCCACTCGCAATGCCCCATTAATGTCCAGTTTCTGTTGCGGTATCTCTGTCCCTATTCCCACTTTCCCTGTCCCATTTGGCATGATCACCACGTGCCCGTTCCGACTCGTTGTGATGCTACTCGATGGCATCATCGCTATCGTTCCTTCTACTTGCCCACCACGTCTCGTGATGATGGTCGTATCCAGTTCCCCTAACTGTATATATCTCTGATCCAACCCCACACTCGCCAATCCCACCACATGTCCAAACTCATCCAAATTCACGCTCTGGATTACTTCGCCCCCCGTTAACCCAAACGATGTCTGTCCACTTGTCTTCTCATGGCTTACCGTTATCCCACTATCGCTCGTTGTGATCGCGATCCCAGTCCCGCTCATGATACTTCCCCCTACTGGCAATCCCCCGCTTACCCCATACATCACTTGCCCTGATCCCAGACTTAATGGCGTCAATCCGTTTCGCGTCGGACTGTAGTACATCACGCTATTCGTCGGCGCGCTCGTCAGCCCGGTTCCCCCTCGGCTAAATGGTATCGACCCGCTTATCGCACTCGGATTTACACTCGTGATCCGGCTCCCGTCCCCTTCAAAACTCCCTTTAAAGACATCACTTCGAATCGTTCCTGCCACATCCAACGGATATGACGGATTGCTCACTCCCAACCCGATCTTCGGTTCCCCTCTCCAAAATGTCGTCATCCCACTCTCCGGATCATACGACCAAAAACTGTCCGCATTCGCCGCCGCATCCAATCGCACCCACGTGCTCCCGTTATATCCCTCAAAATGCCCGCTCTCGTACCGGATCGTTCCCGCTGATCGCCGATTCGTCGTTCGTAGCTTGATTCCCCCGTTGATATCCAATTCCTGCGTCGGATTTGTTACTCCGATCCCCACCAATCCGCTCGTCTGATCTCTCAATATCGTCAGCCGCTCCACTCCCCCCAACCGAATTCCTACATTCCCTATACCCGTTCGCCCTGAATCCCCCTCGATGTATACGTCGCTCGTTGACAATATCCCTTTCGCAAGCCGTATATCCCTCGCCGCCGTATTCATCGTGCTCCCGTCTGGAAATATCAACGCCCCTTCTCGCAGCTTTACACTTCCCCCAACCTCCAACATCTCTCGCGGGTCCGTTACTCCTATCCCCACCTTCATCCCCTGTGGGTCCACCACCATCAACCGTCCCACCTTCAGCCCTCCACTCGCATTCAACGTGATACTTATCTCACCCAACCCCGTTATCCCGCTGTATACACCTCGCAATGCGTCCGATCCTATCGTCCCAATTACACCACTCCCCTCCACACTCAATGCCCGTTCCGATACCTCCGATCGCGCCGCCAGCGGCACACTCAATATCGGCACTCCCACTTCCCCCGCTATCCCCTCTACTCCAATCACAAAACTTAAATCCGGATTACTAAATATCTCCACCGGTATCGGATTGATCCGCCCTAACTCTACATAAATATTCCCGTTATGAAACTCGTACGTGAAACTCTCTCGCCATAGCTCCGTTCCTAACGTACTTCGCCGTCCCCCACTCAAATTCGCACTCGTATTTATCGTTATATTTACTCGCCTCAAACCCTGCAAATATACCTTCGCATTCCCACTCGTCGCCCCCTGATCCGTCAATATCCCCTCAAAATATAGTATCGGACTTGCGGTTAGATGCGTCGCAACAGCTAAAATTATCAGAAAAAATAATTTCGCAAATGTCCGTTTCACACGTTCCCCCATCGGTATAATTTTGCAGTCCATCCGATACCCACTTCCCTATTTTATTCAAAACAAAACATAATCGCCCCAACACATATCGGGTCAGCGTGAATTTCGAACTAATTACGTTGGGGGAGTTCGTTATTCTAACTCAAATACAACGATATGAGTACGGGCAAGGCATCTCTTTGCAATTAAAAGCCCGCGTCACCTTGCCAAAGGCGAGTCAAAAACTCTTGCCAATGGAGGCAATCGATACCCAACTCCGTTCGATTTAACGAATCATGACTCACTAAAATCAACCGTTGGCAAATTCCTTCTTCTGATAACGCCTTCAACCCACCGAGATGACGATGGGTCACCCGTTGGGTCGATTTCACTTCGATGCCCGTATGATCACCAACAATAAAGTCAACTTCATTTCCACTTTTAGTCCGCCAATAGGTCAATGGATCACGAACCCGGCGATAAAATAAGTAAGCTCGCAATTCCATGGCGATAAAGTGCTCAAACGCATCCCCGTATTCCGCGCTCTGCGGCTCCATTTGCCGACGCCCCACAACTGCATTTCGCACACCGATATCAAAAAAATAAAATTTAGGGGTCGCCACGGGCTTCCGTTTGACAGAGTGTTGCCACGGGGGCAAGAAAAACCCGAGCAACGTGTCCTCTAAAATTTGGTAATACAACCGAATCGTCGAAATCGGGACGCCACTATCGCTGGCGATCGACGAATAATTCACAACATGGCCACTCGTCAACGCCGCCAATTCTAAAAATCGTGAAAATGCAGGGATTTTTCGGACTAATGCTTCGGATTGAATTTCTTCTCTCAAATAGGTGTTGACGTATGCAAATAATTCTTCATCTGGGAATTCGCTTAAATATACGTTTGGCAAGCCGCCAACCGTTAGGTACCGATTTAAATCAAATTGAGGAATTTCAGACATGATCAACGGACACATACGTGCCTCCCACGCACGCCCAGCGAGCAAATTCACCCCCTTTTGCCGCAATTTTTTCGCACTGCTTCCCGTCATCAAAAAAATCCACTGCTTATCTTCAATCAAGCGATGTACTTCATTAAGCAATTCGGGTATTCGCTGAATTTCGTCAATCACAATCAAGTTCGGTGATTTCGATTGATTCAGTACCATCGGTTCTAATTTCCAAGGCTCCCTGCTCAACAATAGGTAGGCATCTCCGCGTAACAAATCAATTGAAACATCCGGATTCAATTGGTTTCGGATCATAGACGACTTGCCAGTGGAACGCGGTCCCAACAAAAACAATGACTTTTTTGCCAAAAGCGTCTTCAAATCCAAAAATCGAGATAAATAGTTCATAATGGTAGTGCTATTGTAAAATTTATATCAAAATTTGCAATAGTAGTGCCCATTTATTAGATCGTTATTTAACATAAATTTCGACATACGATGGCGCAAATGACTCATCACCAAGATCTGTCTCCCCAGAATTCGTATCAAATGTGAGAGTAAGTGTCGTATCAGTACTCGCAAAAACCGCCGTTATCGAGGTCCAGTTGTCTGCGGCAGAGCTCCCCCCATAACTTACCGGAGAAGGCCCATCCAGCCAAAGCGGTGCAGACCCCATCGACACCCCACCCACTGACACCGACACAAACTCGTTCCCGTCCCATGTATCCAAAGCAAATATATTAGCCACCACTTTTACACGGGTATGTGCTGGAATGGTGTACGTCTTGCTTATCGTTTGGGTGGCCCTTGTTCCATAAGTTCCAGTGGTAAGCCAGTACTCTCCGGTACTCGTCGTGGCCACGGATAATGCCCCAGTGGTACTTGACCAGCCTGAGGTCGAGCTACAATCATCGACCTCTACCAGACTCCAATCGGAGAGATATGATCCCCCTGCCGACCTATATTTGAGACCATCACCGCTTACATTAAAGGCAAGATCACTATCAACTCGCGCACCACCAGTGAAATCTCCGGCGTAATTAAGAACTAGCGTAGCGCTCGAGTCCTTGACGAGGGCACGTGACGCTCCAGAATTTCCACGCGAAACTTGATCCCTAGATCCCAATACAAAATCGTACCCGCCATTCCGAATATTACCCGCCACATCTAGCAAATAAGTTGGGTTAGATGTGCCAATACCAACAAAACCGTTCGTATGAATCCTCATTCGTTCAGAACCGGTTTGCGTAAATATGATCGGCTCGTCATTGTTGTCAGTCGTTCCGATTTCTAAATATGACAAACCTGCGGAATCCCCTGTCGACTTAAATCGAACAAACCCCTGATCTGAATTCGCGCCCCAAAATAACGACCGCCCTTCATCAAGGAACAAGTCGCCGTTTGTTATGTTCGTGGTACCTGAAACAGATAGTGGGTAGGTCGGGCTACTCGTTCGAATCCCTACGTTCCCAGAATATGGGTTTAACAACAAGGCTTGGTACCCGACGTTGACTTCTTTTGATTGCAAGAACCCAACCCCATCGTCAAGCACCCCGATCGCCAACGACTTGTTATCCGTGTACTTGCCTATTTCCAACTGTGCCCCATGCTGTACCGTTACAGCCGAGCTACTTCCTAGATTTCGTTTAAATCTAACTAATGGCGACGCATATGATGCGGTCGAATTAGCCACACTGAGCAGTGCTGTGGGGTTTGCCGAACCAATTCCAACATTCCCATCGTCAGCAAATCGGATAATTTCCCCGAATCTGGATCCAATCGCTACATCGTAATCGCCATTTCGCGGATTAAATTCCAAATACCCCTGCTGTGTTACATCTGTTGTATGTTGAAGCCGGGTGGAGGCACTGAACCAATCGGAACCCGTCGTGTACCGCAGATTATACAAATCCAAATGAGAGTTGTTACCAATCACATTGTTTGACCACCGGGTTAGCGTCGTCACAGATCCAGACACCGAAGAAAGCCCAGGTCCAAAAATCTGCATCGATCCGGTCGGATTTGATACCCCAAGACCCAGCTTTCCATCCGCCTGCAAGGTCAGTCGATTGACCCCGGCACTTTCTGCCTTGAGTAAATAGGAACCACTATCTGATGACACCATGACATTTCCGATCACGTGCATCGCGGCGGACGGCAAGCTCGTACCAATG
>Ga0214917_10003827_pt1 | contig 17161 bp, 7 predicted proteins | sample LL_1208_BB_MetaG_FD_177983 | JGI IMG/M metagenome (GOLD analysis project Ga0214917, IMG submission 177983) | Freshwater microbial communities from Lake Lanier, Atlanta, Georgia, United States - LL_1208_BB | ecosystem: Environmental > Aquatic > Freshwater > Lake | place: USA: Georgia | collected... | reverse complement strand
CCATTTAAAGTATATGCATTATATGAATTGTCCTTAATTCTGGATCCAAGAATAACTCTACCCCAACTATATTCGCCATAAAAATTACTAAATCCAATTCCAGTTAATCCATTATAACTAGAAACGCTTACTGTTACTTTTGCAACATAAGTAACTCCAAGACCAGTTACGGATGTTTGTGCTATTGAAACTGATGCTACCTGATAAACATTATCTAAGAAAGTAGATCCGACTCCAACGGTTGTTCCTAAAGAATTGAGAGAAGTCAATCCTTTTCCAACATTGGAATTATTAATAACAAAGTAATAACCAGTTTGAATTGCACTGATAGTAGTTACACCTGTTATTAAAGGATTTCTGAGGAAAGAATCTTTTGGAATGACAAAATCAAATACAATTCCTGTTGATGCAACTCCAACAGAAGTTGTTGATATTCCAGAAATGATACCAAAATCACCCTCAAAAGAAATAACAGTATTATTTTCAAATTGGAAAGTTGGTGATTCTATTAAAACAACTGGTGGATTTGATACAACGTATCCTGTTCCTGGTCCAGTTATAGAAATAGAAGTAACAATCCCCGAAGTAATTGATGTAATTGCAGATGCCCTTTGAGTAGTTCCAAGTCCAACAGGATTTTCAATGATTATTGTTGGGGAATTTGTATAACCGACTCCACCATCGGAAAGAATGATTGATGAAATTGTTCCTGCAGCAGATACAATTGCCGTTGCTGCAGCCGCTACTTTAGAATCTTGAGATATTAATGTAATATCCTTTTGGAAAGATAATGAAGTATTATTTTCATTAATTGCATTAAAGAAAGGTCTAATACTTTGGACAAAGGCAATCGTAGATCCTATTCCAACTGATTGAATGAGGTATGATGTTGGATAAATTGAAGCTTCATAAAGAATACGATCCTTTCCAACACCTTTTTCATCAACAATTTTATCTTCAGTTTGACGACACCAAACAATGGGTCTTAATAATGTTTCATCACCACTATTTCCTGGACCAAAATAAGGATTTGTGTTGAGAAGATCTGTTGAATTTATGTTTGTAACCGTTCTTGATTCTTCTTGTAATGTTGAATTTTGTCCTATAGACGAATCATATCCAATAGTCAACTCATCACCAATTTTTACAGTTTCTAAGATATTTCTTTCAATAACATCAACAGAACCACTTCCTTTATAAAAAATGATTTTTGATACATCTCCCGATTTTGGAGGTTCAGTAAATGTTATTGTACTTCCCCCTGGGAAAATATAACCTTTACCTGGAACTTGAAGTACATCATTTATAAAAACAAGGAGTGAATCTTGTACACTAATATTTGATCCTTTTGACGAAAGTATAGAAACTAAATTGCCTTGATATTTGATTGGGAAAACCACCTTTTTGCCATCAAATAAAGTATCAATGCTATCTAATAACTGCAATTCTCCAATAGACCATCCAGTAAATTTATCACTAAATGTATTTTGAATACTTATTTGGAATTCGCTAAAACTTGAAGTTGTTGGAATTCCAATAAGTCCACCAATTGGAACCGTTAAAATTTGTCCTATATCATATCCATATCCAGTATTTTTAATTTCAAAATCTATAACACTGGAACCTTGTCCAACAACAATATCAATAACTGCTTGAGTTCCTAAACCACTTGCGGATGAAGAACTATAAACTAATGGAATATTTGAATATGATAATGGAGCATCAATAAAGACATATGGTGCATTTGTTGATGTATATCCAGTGCCTGGATTAGTCACTGCAATACTAACAATATGTCCATTAGAAACTGTTGCTGTTCCTATAAATTCAATATTAGGAAATGCTGTTGAAGAAGTTCCAACACCAACCCTAACAGTTTGTACACCTGCACGATATCCAGATCCACTATTTCCAATACTAATTGAAGAAATTGTACCCAATCCAGATATTATAGCAGTACCTCCAGCAGAAACTAAAGGTTGATACCCAAATCCTTCTTTTGATCCAACAGACACAATAATGCCACCTGTTGGTAAATTAGAAGTGTTTACATCATATACAGAAGAAACTGCAGTTCCAACAAAACGAATTGTTGTTATTCCAGCACTTTCGGATAGTGTATATCCTGCAGTTAGACCTGGGGATTGGAATATATCATTTACTAAAATGATGGCATTTTCTGCAGATATTCCAGTCACATCAGATCTGTTTGACTTCAGAACAAAATCTCTTTGAGTGGCATTAAATTTGGATGAAATATCATCAAAAATATAATTTTTATAATAAGTTTCATTTGTTGTATTTTGTGTACCGGACCTCAAGAAACTTCTTCCTTGGAAACTGGAGGAAGTTGATATTCCCAACCAGTCTCTTTCGTCTGGGGGATTAGTAGTAGTACTTAATGGAATATTTCCATATGGAGCTTCAACAAAATTGAGAGTGTTATCGACAATATTATAATTTCCAAGTACTTTTGTAACTAAAGTTCCAGTGGAATATCCGGCAACAATAGTTCCCAACCAAGGTCTACGAACCCTTACGGAATTGGTGCTACCAATACCAACCCCATCTATTTTCATAATTTCGCTACCAATTTTAATTAAATCGCCACCAAAGAATGATGTTATTCCTGTGAAATATAGTAAATCATCAGTTGTATATGCATTAATTGCCAATGTTGTAGTTACTGCAGATGCAACAATTGGTGATTGTATAAGATTATCAATTGCAACTATCACCTTAGCATTTTGATTTTTGGAAGTAAATGCATGTGTAGTTCCAATACCAACACTTGTAAAATCTAAAACTGCGGGAACTGACTTCAAAGCATCTTCTGCACTTCTTGCAAGTCTAATTGAATTATTATTTAATTTTACTACATAAACACTTGAAGGCAATTTGTCAGTGGAACCGATACCTACAAAAGTTGTAGTTGCGATTCCAATTGCTGTGGTAGTTCCAGATCCTGCGTTACTATAGACCACTTCTTCGCCAGTAACAAAGAAATGATTAGGCAGAGATATAGTATTTGATGAGAGGTTAACTATCGATGAACTGCTTCCATCAAAAGATCTTTGGAAGATTTTATAACCTTCATGTACCAAATCAAATGCTCTTTTAATATCTCTATCTGTGCCATAATAATTGCCATAGTTTGTTTCTATAGTTGCATTGTTAAAATCAACAATATCCTTATCATCATCTTGGTTTCTCAATGCATTAAAGAATATTTTTACTTCCACATTAATATTTGGAAGTGGTGTAAAGGTTAATTTGGTTGATGAGGTCGTTGCAGCTCCCACAGTGCCAAGTCCTGCAAAAGTTTCAATATGAGCATACTCTGCAATGTAAGTTTCTGTTTCATCATCTAAAATAATAATTTCTGATAATTGATGTCTATTATTGGTTTTATCAGAAATCTGAAGTATTCCATATAAGCAATCATATTCGCCGGGATATTCTGCAATTACCGTTGCAACTGGGGATGTTGATGAAGCTATTGATGTTGATGTTGCTTGCAATCTGGCGTGCTTCATATCAAAAGTTCCAATACCTGATGATAACGTATTTCCAATAGCAACTTGAATTGTATTAATTGTTGCTGCTATTCCAACATTGGGCGTAAAATCAATTTTTAATTGCGATCCTGATAGATATGCATAATAAGTACCAAGTCCAGAATTGGAGTATATATCTTGGGATATTGTTGTTAATTGTCCATAATCAAGATAATGTACAGTAGTGCCGTCATGCAAAACGCTCAATTCGTCAAATTGATAATCGCCATTTGATCCTGCAATTTCAACTAAAACTTTTGCAGAGGTATAAGTATTTGCAATTCCAACAATTGTAGTTGCGCCAGAAGAAACACTAACACTACTTGTTTTTATATCAACAATTCCTCCAAAATTAGAAGTACCAGTGCCAATAAGACTATCTTTTAAATTATATGCTAATGTAGTTACGTCATAATCATTTACTGTATATTTTGTTGGATAGAAAAGGATAACACCTTCACTTCCCTCAACAGCAAAGTCAAATGATCCTTGATCATAAGTAGATTCGACTCTACCATATTGATTAATATAACCAAGAGAATTGTCATGCAAAAGTGTCAAAAGCATTATCTGCCTTTGTCCGGTATATCTTTTATCTTTTACATATGTAATATATTTTTGAGATCTGGCGTCAGTAAGATCAAATCTATGAACTTCACTATATCTTGTTGCTCTTGGATTGCTATTAAATTGAGAACTAATGTCATCAATAGATAAAACTCTATTACCAACAGATTCAAAATAATCTGTCAGTACTCTACTTGAAAATTTTATTTCATCTGAAAATGTTGATGAACCAATATTGAGTGCATTTTCACTAACTATGTCAAAATCATAAACACAATTTAAATCAACAACTCCAATGATATCATTTATAACTTCAACTGATGTTAGATATGTTGAAAGTCCAACCACCATTGAATTTGCATTTGATTTTGACAAAGCAGATTCCAACTGATAATCTGCAAATTTTCTAAATCCAAGAGTATGATTTAATGTACCAACTACATCTTTCCAAGTATCATAGTCTACTTTAGATTTTAATGAATATGAAAAATTTTGATAATAAAAACTATCTTGAATTCTTTGCGAATTTTCATTTAAAAATCCAGCATCATTTTGCCAACCTTTCTCAACCGTTGATTTTGAATTTAAATTAAAGAATGAATCAAATTTGTTGATAGAAGAAATTATTCCCTGGGTTTTTGATGTCAATCCTTCAACAATTTCTCCAACAACAAAATCTTTTTTGGAACGTATTTTTAAATGATTTACTTTGGGTTCCCAATCACCCACAGAACCATTTGCTGAATTTGATTTAATATTCTCGCCAATAAAGAAATTATTTTTCTTAAGAATTGGATTGAAAATGGGGAAATATTTTTGTGGTACAATTCTTCCAGAAGAATTTGATGAATCATATGTTCCTGGATCTTCTCCAGAATTTAAAAATCCATTTAAACTATACCTAACTGTTGCATTGTTTCCGCCAAGATTTGCATCCACATAATTAATCGTAAATAATTGATATCCATAATCAGAGGAATTATAACCTCTTGCAGTAGAATTAACTCCAATACTAATATTTTCGACCAAAACTTTATCATTAATTGCAAATGGGAATGAATCTGCAGTACTAAAACCAACAGAAAGAGTAATTGTTACATCATTAGTTGTTGTATTAAATCCCACAGAACTAATACCGACACCATTTGAATTTTGTATTGGTAAAATTGTAGGTGTTAAATTATACAATCCATAAGAATTTCTTAAAATAGTTACTTGAGTATCTCCAAGATTATATCTTAAATCTACTTCTGGAACTATTTGATTAGTTTTCCCATCAAAAACAAGTAATTTAGGTGCAGAATTATAACCTCTACCAAAAGAACTAATACCAATAGATTCAAATGAAGATAAAGGTTCTATTTTTGCAATTTGAGGAAGAGAAACACTTGGCCTAATTGTAAAATCTGATGGGAAATCAAATCCAATGTCTTTAATCCTTGTTTTTTTAATTTTTCCTATTGATTTGCTGGATGGTTCAAGTAATGCATCAGTTCCTACCCCAGAATTTACTTTTATTATTGAAGGAAGTTTATAATAATTTTGACCCTTATTTACAATTTCGACTTTGGAAATTGGTCCATATGCATATAAAGAATTTGTATCATAATTTAGTATAGAAGTACTTGATGCATACGAAACTGATTCTGGAGTTTTTGCTAAATTGTAAGTAAAAGATGTTGTAGATGCAATTGTTACTGGATATTCTCCGTTATAATCACTTACTTTTACTTGAATTTCATTATTTGAAAATACAGAAGAATCTATGTTTACTTCTTCTTTTTCAATAGGTAATGTGCTATTGTAAACAGGAACTAATGTATAATAAAGTTTTTCAGGGAAATATTCATTAACTGAAAGAACTGCCTTTGCAGTGCTATCTATACCAACTGAACCAAACCTTTGAACCTCAAATATATTATTTTCTTTTGTTGAATCGAATACTTCAGTGAAGTTTGAATCTTTGTAAAATTCTAAACTAAAAGCTGGATAAGAATTTGCTTGATTTATATAAGAAAGGGAAGAATCTGATAAATCAAATATTACTGTAGAATTTTTATAAACTTCAATTGGAGGATTGACTGATGAAAGAGTTCCGGATGAAGAACTGGTAATTCCTACAATTTCTGGTTGTAAACTAACTGCACTATAATATGTGTTGGAAAGTTTGATCGTATTGGAATCAACAATAACTACATGATAAATCTTATTGTTTTGAAGTCCTATTGCAGGTGATGATGAAGTATGAACTACTTTCTGTCCATTAATAAATCCATGATTTTGGATTGTTATGGAATTTAGAGAAGTGTCAATTCCGACAGAGGAAAAAGTTTTTGGATTTATAAGTAATTTTCTATTGTAATCATTATAAGCAACTGTAATTGAGGTTGATATTGCTGGATTTATATCAATGTAAACAGTATCATTATTTTGCATTCCATGAGTTTCTGCAACAGAAACTGTTACCAAATTCTTAGAAATTTTTCCAGTAATTACAGAATAATTTGTTTGGAAACTATGATAAGTACCCGAACCAATTCCTGTGAAATATAAAGTACTTAATCCACTTGTTGTTGATGCAATACCTACAAATGTGCCTGTAGAACCAAGTCCAACTTTTACATTAGAAATTCCAATAAGATCATTTGAGATTTTTGCAACATAAACAGTTGATTGATTTGATAAAGTAACTGATGTAGAAATTCCATTTGTGGAAACTCCTATTGCACTTCCTCCATTTGAAGAATATGTGAGTTGATCGCCTGTTTCTAACTGGTGATTTGGAATATAAATTGTTTTGGTTGGGATAAAAATTTGTGTAATTCCTGCACCTGGATTTGAGAAGAATATAGTTGTTCCAATTCCAACACCAGATATAGTTCCCAGTCCTACAGATTCTGATGGATTAAAGTATATCTGTTTGTTAATTTTATAGTCATATGAAGTTTTAAACCCAGAGTTTGCTATTAATTTTCTTGGATCTTCATATAAAATTTCCGTAGCAGTATGCGCAGATCCAACACTGTTATTAATAGATCTTAAAACTCTAATTCTTGAAGACTGAGTATCAATATTTAAAATCTTTATTCTTTCAGTTCCTATTAAGAATATGTCATTTTCGCGGATATGTGATGGATTTAAATTGCCTCCAACAGAAAAATACGTCACTAATCCAGTAGCACCTGTTGTCCCAACACCAGTGACAAGAGATAATGTATTAATAGTAGAAATTCCAATTTGATATGATCCTTCAATTAATGTGGAAGTTGTACTCAATCCAGACATGTATATAATATCTTTATTCGAATAATTATGTGGATTTGGTGCAAAAATTGCAACCGATCCGGCATTATTTGTTGGGTATATTTCTACATTTGAAATTGTACTTGTCGCAACACTAACCGAATTTATAGATTTTCCTTTTAATCTGGAAACTTTAGCATTAACATTATATCCAGAAGTATCAGATTCATTAAAAACTACTGAATCATTCACTTTATAATTATTACCTCCAGTAACTATACCAATATTTTCAATAAATCCTGGAGACGCATACTTAATATCTGAAGTTTGATTTAAAAGATTTGGTATAGTCAAATAATCATATGATGCATTTTTATTAATTAAATTATAATAAGATGTATTTCTAGACCAATTTGTTTTATTGAGATCAGTTTCTTCTTGATTTGATGATTTTTTAAAATTAAATTCATTTGGTTTTGATTTATAATTTTCTCCTATTAAATATGGAAAAGTTGGTCTTTTATAACCAGCAAAAACGCCTGAAGAATCTGTCAAAGCATCGATGGTTGCAAAATATGCATAAGTCCCATTTGGAAATTCTGGTGTTACGCAAAATCTACCGTTATTTTCATCTAAAACAGTTTCATCGCTAGTTTTGAAATAAACATAATCTTCTATGAAAAATCCTAAAGGAAATTCTGTCAGAGAAGGTCTATTTGGTTTTAAAAATTTTGTATATCCAGATTTAATCTGAGATACAATTCCACCTTGCCTTGTCACATAACCATATGGACCATAAATTGGATTTCCATCATAAGCCCAACCAATTATTGGAGAATGATCTGAAGATGAGACTTCAATATCATTGACTTTTTTTAGATCAACCTTTGAACTGCCATATAAAGATTTGCCGCTTTGATCAACAGAATAAATTATTTCTCTAAGTCTTCTTGGGGCATATAAATGAGAATACTGCAATTCATATTCTTTATTAATTCCTTCTGTAATAAATCCATCGTCACTAGTAATATTATAAAAATATTTTTCAAATAGGTTTACATTCCACGTTGTTATTTTGGGTAAAAATTTAGCAAAAGAACCTGCTGGAGTTATTATTATTGAAGTTGTATCTGAATTGTATCCAGTACCTCCTTCAATAACTTTTATTGACTGTATTTGTCCATTTTTTATGATTGGTGTTATAACTGCACCACTTCCATCTCCAATGATAGTCAAGATTGGTGGAGAATTGTAATTATTTCCCTTACTATTAACTAATACTTCAACAATTTTACCATCAGAAATAATAGGAATAAGTTGCCCACCCGAACCACTATTTAAGGTAACATTTGGCAATCTATTGTAATTTAATATATTAGAAGTTCCATATTCGGAACCTTTTGATGACAAATGAATAGAAGTAATTTCTCCTCTGAATATTGGTTGAACTACTGCTTTGAATGTTTCATTATTAATTGAAGAAATTCCAATATTTCCAAGTACTTCTACAGCAATTTCTGGGTAATTAAATACATGAGTTCCAGATCCTATTGAATTTAAATCAATATATTGATTTGTATTGTAATAAAAATCTTGATTAGTTATACCCAAACCAACTTGAGATAATTTAAAATTATCATCATCAATCTTTGTGATATAATAATTTGTATTGGTAGATAATCCACCAATTGAAGTTCCGTCAGTAGTATAAGATACAATTTCTCCAGATTTAAAGTCATGATTTTTTATTTCGATAGAATCTAAAGATGTGCTAATTCCACTGGAAGAAACAGTCCTTGTCTTATTTTCATACCCACTTCCAGAATTAATTATATTTACAGAGGATAGAATGGACTTTTTATTATAAGATTCGATTGCATGAGTACCAGTCCCATAAGATGTTAAAACAATAGTATTAATTCCAGATACTGAATCGTCCAAAGTTTTATGCAACTTAATTGCATATGGAGTTTGGACAGAAACATAGTATGAAGAATCTGTAGATAACCCTCCAACAGATTTTTGACCATTCGCCTTGTAAATGACTCTCTCAGAATTTGCAAATTTATGATATGTTGTAAATCCAATCGTTGATAAAGTCGCTCCTAATGCAACAAGACCTGCATTTGATTGTGAATTGAAATTCACCTGATGAGTCACCAATTTCATATTTGCAGATGCTTTTGCATTGATACCATTTCCTCCAGTAATTTTGATAATCGGAGTATCTTGGTAATCAAATCCCGGATCAACTATTCTAATTTCTTTTAAATTTCCTTTTACCGCGCAATATCCAGTAGCTCCAGTTCCCACCAAATCGTCAATATTTAAAGTGGGAGGATTAATAATATCGTATCCAGACCCTGGAGAAAGTACTTCAATTGATTCTAATTCGCCATATGAAACAGTATCCGTAGATTTGTAGTTTAATATCTCAACGCCATTGATTAATATTCCAGTCAATCCTGGTTTTGTTGGATATAATTCTCCCTGAATTGTTGGTGGAGTTATTTCTCGTAAAAGTTTCTGTGATTTTAAAGTTTTTGATTTAAATTTATAAAGTTCAATTTTATTGCGATTTACTGTAGTTGCGTTATCAATTGAAACAAATTTAGAATCATTTATATTTGATCTGCTTTTTGACAATTTAATATTATTTGAATCTATTCTTTTAATGTAATAAATTCCCTCGCCAAATAAAGAACTTGATATGATGGATGTTTTTAGTGTTCCACCATCAGCATCAGCAGAAGAAACTGTAGTTTTTTCTGGAGTATAGTATACAATATCCCCAGTATAAAAACCATGGTCTGTAGAAGATGTTATTTTGAACGTATCACCAACAAATGTTCCAGAAAATATTACCGATTTATCTGAAATATTGAGATCTTGATTATTATAATATGGTAAAGAGGGTGATGCAACTAATGTCCTATCTTTTATTTTGTAAACATTTTGAACATTTGCATTTAGTGTTGAGGTTGATGGAAAAGTTGATGATCTTACTTTTAATAATTCTCTTTTTATGGTATAGTTATTCTCCAATAATTCACCCTGTCCTCTTATTGTTAAAGAATTTGATGATGTAATGTCAATAACACTTGCTGATTTTTCTACTCCTGATTCACTTATAACTTTTATTTTATCCCCAATTTTAAAAATATGGTCGTTTGTAGTAATAATGCGATATGTATTATCTGAACTATCGAGTTTAATAAAAGATGAAATATCATATGATGTTGCTAAATTGAATATCCAATTATTTGAAACTGCATCTTTTGGATTGACGCCAAGAGTTTTAATTTCTGCAATATCTCCATTTGAATAATAGTAAGTATCATCAACAATATCAAGATTTTCTAAGACACAATTTACCTTTACTTTTATTGTCTGACCTTCATACATTCCATATGCAAAAGTATTAATCCCAATATTACTAGAATCTAAAATTGTTGCGGTTAAATTGGAACAACCAAAAAATTGTGTAAGAGATTTTGATGAATATGATACTGTACCCAAACTTCCATCATTATAAGTTACTGACAGTTCACCACTTTGAGGGAATCCGACAGTAGAATCTACAGATAATACTGTAGTTCCCACAGAAACTTGTCCAATTAACTTTGTTTTGGGATGAATATAGAATTTTCCATATACTGCACCATTTACAATAATATCTCTATTATATCCAGCATCAAGACTTAATTTATAATAAGTATTTCCAACTCCTGAAATTATTTTTTCAACTTTTGCAATCGGCGCATATGCTTTAGTGATATCTCCGTAGGAATCTTGTATCAGAGTAGAATTCTCAAGATTAAGAGGATCTCCAGAAAGACTTTCAACAACCAAATCTTGTGTTACATCATAATGAGCATCTGATGGCCTGAAAAGAAACTCCTTTGGACGAATTATTGATACATTTTCGCCATAAAGTGCTTTAAATAAAATTCTAAAAGATTCATCAGTTCCTTTACTTCTGTAAAAATCTTTTGCTTGTTTAATAAAAAGAGATTGATTTAAATCTGCAGAGAAAGTTCTGTTTTCAAAACCAGGTGTTAATTGATATTTTGACTTAAGTAAAAATTCTTTTAAGAATAATGAACTTAAGTTAATAATTGTTGCGCCAGAAGCATGTTCTGCAACTTCTGATTGAGAAAATACTAATTCATCTGGATGATTTTGCTTATTATAAGAAGTAATACCACTAAACCCTCTTATGCATCCAGTAAATGAACTATTAGTTTTTCCTGTATATGTAATAATTTCATTACCAATTTGAATTAATCCATATGAATCTGGAAATCCATAGGTTCCATTTGAAATTGATCCATTAAATGCTACACTAATTACATCATCGGTGAGTGAAACGTCAGATGACAATGTTGCAGTTTCAATTTGATTTGTCTGCTCATCAATTTTTATATAAGTATCAATATTTTGTATTAAATCAACGGGAGCTCCCTTAAATTCTTGGGATATGTAATACTGAGATAAGAATTCAGAAACTAATGGAAATTCTTCCCTGACATAAGAAGGAAGTTGATTTTGGACGATGTTGCTAAACTTGATTCTCGTTTCTGTCATTTGATTATGATCTTACTAAGTTCCCGTTGGTGTAGCTTGATGTTACAATATAGTTTGATGCGGATGGGTCAAGACCCGATGAAACTTCATCAATAACCATTTCAAATATACTGTTATTAATATCTAGTTGCAAATATAAATCCTGTAATCCAATCACATCATTTGATTGAGGAGTGACGGAAATTTCTATAATTGACTGACCGTCTTTGATTTTGGCAGAAGTAATATTAATAGGATTTAATGTAATAATGCCATTAGTATAATCAATTTTTCCAACACCTCTTCTCAAAATCGTTGGACTCAACGATGATACTGACGGAACAGTAAATAAGAATATAGATCCAGTTTTTCTATTGGTATCTGGTATATCGGACAGATAAACATCTTCCAAAATTCCACTTACTCTAAATGTAGAAGATTTAATATTATATCCATCCATACTCTTAATATGGAATTGATTTCCAAATCCAATTGAATATTCTGCCAAACTATTTAATACCACTCTAAGATCCCTTCTCATTTGAACCTTAGTGATATTTGATGTAACAGAAGCATGGCTATCATCAATGATTTTCAAGAATTTACTATACTTAAATCTTGCTCCATACTTATTTAACTCAGTTGATTCTGCATACTTATTTGCATTTGATTGAATTATGCTAGAAACATATGCTGAATTTGGAGCAAGATTTGTATTATAATAAACCTTTGAATCTATTTCGAGATAAAGATATTTTAAATCTAAAATTTCTGGAACAATACCTGCAACAGCATATTTCTTCAATTTCATTTTAATATTTTCTTTAATCAAGTTTGGAAGAAAATCGCCAGTTCTTGGTTTAATACTGATAAAAACCTTTCCATATTGTGGAGGAACTACTTCCTCTCCTCCAAATACCGAGATGGATTCTGTTTCTGGATAGATTTTTGCAGGAATCAAAGTCTCATAATCATTTGCAGTCAATGCTCTATTTTGAGATGCATAGATTCTGGGGGCATATTTTTTAATCGATTCGACTCCTTCTATACTTTCTCCACCAATCGAAGATAAACCAGTCGTCAAAAGAGAAATTCCTGAGGAAACAACATACTCCACAGAATTTCTTGTATAGGTTAATCTTCCAGAAAAACTAAACTGCCCAATACCATTTCCACTATCGCCATTGGTCACGATATATGAGGTTTCAACATAGTAACCATCTTGAAGTGCTTTTCCAAAAACACCATCCCCAAAGATTAATTCATATCTTTCATCTTCAATTTCTTGTAAAAAATAAACCTCAGATTCACCATCAATTCCAAACAAACTATCTTGAAGATTATATTTTACGGAAACAGTTGCTGTAGATGAATTAGTTTTAACCAATACTGAGATTAGATCAGTATCAATTCCACTATTTGGAAGAATAAATCTTTGATTTGGATTTCTTGCACTATAAGTGAAGTTAGTATTTAATAAAATGCCTTCATAAATTTGAATATCATTAAAGGATGCAATATTATTGACTACAGGAACAGTAATATCTTCTAAAATAGAGAAGACAAATGATTGATTGCCAAAAGAACCTGTGGTACTTGCAACGGGACCTTTTTTTAAGGTTAGTGATGCAGGAGCAGGAGTAATATTTGTAGTATCAACAAAGAAACTTACTGTTGCTCTTGCTGCTTTCTTTGAACGAGGAATATATCCAATATTTCTTGCTAAAGAAACAACATTTTCTCTAAGTGTTGCGCTGTCAATGAATACCTCATTTGCCACCATATTGGCATTATATGAAGTAATATAGGTATTATATGCCAAAACATCAAGAATTGTTGAAAGATTTGATCCTTCAAAATCATAATCAGTAAAATTGGAATTAGACTTTAAGTAATCTCTTAAAGTTGTTTTGATCTGGTCAAAGTCCAGATTTGTAAAGTTTACTAATGGCATTTACCTAGTAGGTTGCAGAACGAATTGTAATTGCTGAGCAGGAACATCGGCACCAATAATCCTATAATTAATCACTACATCAAAAGAACCATTATCATAGTCGGGAATTGTTTGTACTTCAATCAATTGAACTCTTGGTTCGTAGTTATTAATTGAATTACGAATTTCATCACGAATAATTGATGCAGAAATTTCATCAACATTCTCAAAAAGTGATCTACCGACTCTTGAACCAAAGTTTTCATTAAAAAACTTTTCGCCAGGAAGAGTAAAAACAATATTACGAATTGAGCGAGAAATCGCAGTTTCATTCTTAAGCGCAATCAAATCACTGTTCAGAGGATTGCTCTGAAAAGTCATGCTGATATCTTTGAAACCTTGACTTACTCGCTCTAGTGGCATTAAGTATTATAATTCTACCTTATTTATTGCACTAAAATTCAGTTAAGGGAGTGGGTTCAGTGCCATATTCCCAGTCATCATAGTCATCATCATTACGAATTTTTTCGTGAAGTTCTTTTTGAACTTGAAAATCGTGTTTTTTGGGAGTCAATTCATCATTTGCAATTTCACGAAGCATTTTTTGCTTTTCTACTTTATTTTCCCAACCATATTCTCCAGATAAGTATGATGTACCCCACATTTCGTGCATATAATTCGAATCTTTATCGGTTTTTTTAGTCATTTTTTTGCTCCTGATTTGTTAATCAGAACTTTTTACGGGGTTGCTATCCCGAATGACTTTAAACCTCTGTATAGGACCTTATATGTGCCTTAGAGAGTATTGTTTCTATGAAGTGTAAAATTCTTTTGTATACGAATATCAGAGTTTTTGAAGGTCCAACATTCTCCATTACTATCTAGAAACACAACCCATTCAAGATCGTGTTCTTGTGAACGATCAATACAAAAAAATGCCCAACCCTTACCCTTTGGAGTAAGAACTGGGATTGTAGGATTTAATTGAAGCATTTATTTGCCTTGACCACGATACTTTTTCTTACGTCCATTACGAGAGGTTGCACTGAGCAATGTACGTGTTGATCGTCCTTGACGAGTCTTCTTTGGTGCTCCAGGTTCAAAATGAACCTTATTCATTCCACTACCAGCTTTAGCCATTTAAAATTTCCTCCATTTCAAGTTCATTAGGATCAATATCTTCACCCGAGTAAAAACGCTCCGAGAAGTCTTGAAGAATCTCACTACAGTCTTCCATAGTGAGATTCGAATAAATTTTACGACCTTTGTATAAAAGATTGTAAAGTCTCATTAGATTACGCGAGTTTTTTCATGCCCCACACGAATACGCGGATCACACCATGTTACCATACCTGCTTCTTTTGCATCAAGACAGAATGAAACATCCTCACCGCACATATCCTGTACTTTGCCAGAATCAAAGACTTGCATCTTCGGAGCAAACCAAGGATACTCAAGACGTTCAAAAACTCCGTGTTTAATCAGTACCCAACCAAATCCAGTGTAATCCACTGTGAAAGGCTTTCTACGCTTTGAGATAGACTCAACAGTTTCATGATTCATCACTCCACCATTCTTGCGGAAGTCCTCTTCTTCTAACCAGTGTGCGACAGAGGTTGTGTGACCATCTTCTGTTGCATACCATCCTGCAACAATCTCTTTCTCCTCACCTTCTTCATTCAGTGCAAGATCACAGAGTTGCCAGAACTTGGTTGAATCAAAGACAATATCCGAGTCAATCCAAAGTTGATAATCATATTGTAGTTTACCATCCCAAGGAATTTGCTTGGGACCGCGAAGTACATTTGCGCCCAGTACCTTACAACGTGCAAAGTTAACCATTGATGAGTAATCTTGTGAGATTTGAATACTCATTCCATTTTGTACAAGATCAAAACAAAGTTGTACAAATGCTTTGAGAAAGATAAATGAACATCCTCTGCCAGGAAGACAGAAGACAATTGATTTTCCTTTCATTCTTGCTTTAATTGCATCATAATCCCATTCTTCTTTGGGAGTAGATGGTGATGCTGCCTTAACCGTAAATCCTTTTGCCATAAAGTTTAAGTAACCTTCAGATCAATTTTATCAGTCTATTTAGAATTTGTCAATGTCAATGCGAAGAATTCAGTGCGATTTCTTTATTCACTGTGAGTTCTTCATATGACAAATCATCAGTTGTATAATCAGTCTTCATAACTCCGACCATATTATTCAAAGTCTTCCATGCAGTATGAAATTCTTCTTCTTTAATTGAATGTAATAAACATCTATCTTTTGCGTAGATATGATATACTTTTTCCATAGGGGGTTAAAAATATTGCCGGAAATTTTTTGTAATACAAGTTAATGTATTACTGTTTTATATAGCACAACAATACAAAAACCCAGAAAAACAAAAAAGGGGCGTGGATATCTTATCATCCAGCCCGCTAATACTACTCTACAAAAATTCCAATATGGTTTATTTTTTCTTACCACCTTTCCTCACTGTTCTTTTATCGGGGCGAGAATACCCACCTTTATGAATCCATTTTACACCCATTTTTACTCTCCGGAAATTTTTATTGAAATCGATATTTAGAGGTCGATTTGTCACCTCTGTAGGTTAGGGTAGTTTGAAGTTTTTAAAACCGCACGCCCCCGATATAAACAATTAACATCAATCGTAAATACTGGCTAACACGAATAAACAACTGTCAACGAATAAGTTATTCGTCTATGAATTCTTTATATTTACACATAAAGAATTGCTGTGTTAAACTATAATCACGCTGCTCATTTATACAAATACACGGAGATTATGGATAGTATGTATCAATGATGCCGATAATTCTTATTTACTCACAGCAAACTATTAACTGATACGAATAAGTTTGCTGTGAGTGTAATAAACGAGTGCTTAATTCTAATTCACCAACGAACAGATAGATCTTCTACATAACTTTCGACTGATTCTATTGGTTCAAGATCAAAGAGTTTATTCCAATCAATCTGATGTGGATTAAAATCATTCATCACATCAAGTTCCAATGTGATACGATACTTATGCTTTTGTGCTGTAAGATACGAATTGCTCATAAGACACGAAGAATGGACTAAACAACTGATACAATCTTACCAGATTCTATTGCTTCTGTCAACTCTATAACTTACTTATTTTTAGACGCTATAAAACCTGCCCAAAAACTTGATATTTTTAAGACGAACTATTAACTGATTGTTCACTCAAAGAATTGTGACTTATTGGGAAACCTATAGTTAAACCCTGGCGTCTGTATCACGAATAAAGGTC
>Ga0214917_10003826_pt1 | contig 17163 bp, 17 predicted proteins | sample LL_1208_BB_MetaG_FD_177983 | JGI IMG/M metagenome (GOLD analysis project Ga0214917, IMG submission 177983) | Freshwater microbial communities from Lake Lanier, Atlanta, Georgia, United States - LL_1208_BB | ecosystem: Environmental > Aquatic > Freshwater > Lake | place: USA: Georgia | collected... | reverse complement strand
CTGGCGGGCACGTCCTGAAACCATACATGCCTGGCCCGCAATACAACCCGCTTCCGCATTCTACGCACTGCCCGCTGCTGCACCCGCAGCCAGGCGCACAATCCGCAACGCCGTTCGGACACGGGCCAGAGCACTTGCCGCAGCAACACGCTGCGCTGGTGGCTATCTTGCCTCCGGAAAGCAGCAGCTTGCCGTCTTTGAAAATGGGTGATGTCATGGCGACGAAGGAGTGGTCGGGCAGGTGGTTGTTTCGAAGATGGTGACCGTGCCGCTGGGCTCGTGCGGCAACGCGTAAAGCGTGTCGTAGCTATATTTGAGGGAGGTGCCATCGAAGGCGATGCTGCGCACTACAGTGTGAGCCTTCGTTGCCACCCATTTCGCGCAGCCGTTGACGTTGACAAGCACCTGGGGCCCGCCTCCCGGCCCGGCTGCGGAGCCGTCGTCAAAGAACGCCGCCGGCATGGCGTACCCGCAGTTGGCGTCTGGCAGCCATTGCAGGCAACCGTCTGTGCCGTGAGCCAAAAGCTGGAATCGGGCGTTCGTGTAGCCGGTCAGGTCGGACACGAGCTTGCCATTCAGAGAAGAAAACGCCACGCAATCAGATGCGGCCTGAATCTCTATGGCGTAGTAGGTTGCCTCCGGGCTGCCCTCTTGGTCGATCGGGTCAAGGTTGACGTCAAATCGCGTCCCGAAGTCCCGCAGCGGCTCGGAGCGCAGCGTCCACGCATCGTCCGGAAGGTCCGGAACAACGTCCTTTGTGCGAACGGCGTACAGAACGTGCTTGGTCGAGGACGTATTGGGAACAGAAGTTGTCAGGTTCATGACCTTGACGGTCTGTTCCGTCAGTGACTGCGGCCACAGCTGGCGAACGGTTTTTTCCTCGCCAACCGGCCAGCCCCCAGTAAAGGTGCCGATGCGGAAGGTGTTGAGGAACTGCGACTCCAATCCTCTTCGGCCGAACACCGGCACCCGCTTGCGCGTTGCCCGAAGCCCGTTCTTGTCTTCGGATATGCTTTCCACAACAGCCGTATCGACTGTCGGGACCGTGTCGATGCGGTCGCTTGCCATGTCCCACGCTTTGATGCGGGCGTATTTGACTTGCAGCCCAACTCCCTCGACGAATCGCACGTCCGTCACGACGTCGTAGTCAGAGCGGTTCGTCATCTGGAGGTTCCACAGCACCTCCCTGTCTGTCTCCTGGATGTCCAGGCGAGCGGTGCCGTCGTTGTCGTTCACCTGCGCGCGAGGCGCCTTACCAACGATCTGGTTGGTGGCTGGGCTGAGCATCGCCAGCGGCAAGCCGGCTGGTGGCATTCCGGCTACCACGCTGCGGACATTGACGATCGCCGCGTCTCCGCGCCCCACAACGTCCGTCAGCGCGCCGCCGGCCACGCGGAACGTGCCGTCAGTCTCCTGCGGCGCGATTCCCACGACGACGTTGGGCTCCTGCTCGTTCTGTCGCCGGCGCTCAGACTGGTCGCGAGTGGAGGGCCGATGATCGGGGTCATCCTGTGTGGCGTCGAGGTTCGGGAAGCGCACCTTGCGGTCTTCGGGCGAGACGTAATCAAAACCAGAAGGCGTCGTGTCGATCTCGACGGCACCGGCGTGCCGCATGCCGAGAAGGCTGTTGCCAAGAATGTTGGCAATGCTGGTTGCGGCGTCTTGGTCTAGGCCGGCACTTACCAACGCCTTGCGAATGGCGGCGCGCTGCTCGCTGAACGCGCTCATTGCGGTGGCGCCTCCGCGCTGCGTGCTGTGCCGTACACATCCACGTCATAGATCACCACCGGGTCGCTGAGCGTGCGTGCCCCAAGAAGCTCGACGGCGACGTGCCTGTCGGCGGAGGCGATGGTGTCAAGCGTGCGCCCGGCAAACACGCTCTTGGCAAACCCAGAGTCCGAGCCCGTTCTCGCCGTCAAGGCTCCCATGTCGATGCGGGAGGCGCCGTCTGCCTTGCTCGTCTCAAAGCCGACCCCAAGACCATAGCTTGCAGCCAGCGGGCGAGGATGCGGTGCGTTGTTGTGGTACACGCGCATGGCAAGCTCGCACGCCCCAGACTGCGGCCTGTAGGTGACGCTGATGTCGCGAGCCTGACTGCTACCGCCACCGCGAGAGGTCATGTCAGTCGGGTACTCGCTGGCGCCTGTCTTGTACCTGTATGCGGGGTGCATGCTTGTGTCTTCGTCCATTCCCGTCACCTCGAAGGTGGCGGCGGCAGCAACAGGGTTGTCGGAGGTGGGATCGTCCGGCGCAGAGATACTGAGCGCGCCGCCATCCTCGTAGCCATAGCCAGTATTGACAATCCAGATGCCAGCAAGAGAGCCGTCCCCAGACAGTACGGCCTGGAACTCCGCTCCCGTGCCTCCTGGAGCGGTGACGGTCGGGGGCGTGCGATACCCTGACCCTCGCGAGGTCACCTTGACGGAGGTTACGGCGCCACGTCCTGCGTCAACTGCCCCTTCGTCCAGCAGATAGGCGCCGCCGTGCCCTGCGTACACGCCACCAAACTCGCCCCCCTCAAGCTCAGACCTGGCCACGCCTGAGATGCGTTGCGGGTATCGCTCCGTCCACCACGTGTTGCTTGCGATACTGAAGCACAAGGCTCGAGTGGGAAATATCTCGCCGTTGTCTTGCTTGAACGCCACAAACGCTCGCAGCACCTTTGCGACCGGATCGACGGCGAGGAAGTTCCACGTGGCGCTCTCAAAGCTGATCTGCTCCCGGAACAGATTGCCTATAGGTGCAGACAAATCCTTGACGCCCTGCGAAGGGGAGAACGCATAGATGCCGTAGCGGTCCATGACATAGCACACGCCCTCGTGGATGTCCCAGCATCTCTGATTCAAGCACCCCCTGTTCGCCACCGGCGTGACGTCTGCGTCGCGCAGGGGCTGCTTGGAGAACGTGACGGAGTATGCGTGGCGAGACTGCATCACAAGGAGTGCAGTGCCAAATGGTATCAATGCAGAGATGGCATCCGTGTCGCGAGAGTTCTGCTGGAGCACGAACTGATTGATGTCAGGAACGCTTTCTGGCTCGTCCACCTCAGAGAAATACAGGGTGTTCGGCTCCTCGCCGCTGGTGTCCACGCCATACCAGAAACGATCTTGGTAGCGGACAACCACTGCCTTGTCGTCGGGCGGCGGCGTAAACCGCATGGCGTTCAGGTCGCCATTTGGTAGCACGATAGGCATGGCGGCATATCCCGCACGATCGGGATTGCGCACCTCCTCGTCCGTGAGGTCGTCCACAAACGACAGCACGCCGCCAGCGCCGCCGCCGACAAACGACGCTGCCGTCGCCACCCTGTACAGCATAAGCGCCTGGTTGCTGGTTGTGCGCCATAGCTCAACGGTCAGCGGGCGCTCAGGCGGCTCCTCTGCCAGCTCGTCGTGCGGTGGCGCAACAATCCATGTCATGGACGCTTTGCCGTCGCCGGCATCGACCTCCTTGACTGGAGACAGGCTGCTTGGGATCGGCCCGCCCTTGCCTTCGGGCGTGGCATCGACGTAGCGGTAGTAGCATTGGTACTTGCCTCGCAAGTGCGGGCGAGCAACTGCAAATGCCTCCGCGCCACCAGCTACGGCCACAACGGCCGGCGTGGTCTTGTAGCCGCCTCCGCCTGACTCCAGCCGGACCGTGCCAATGGCTCCGCCGGCCACTGTGGCTGTGGCGTAGGCGCCGAACCCGCTGGCAGACGTGATCTTGATGTCGGGAGCCACTACATAGCCACTGCCTCCAGCAGCCTTAGTGATGCTCTTGACGGTGAATCGCGGCGTGGATGTGTTCTTGGCGTGTCCCGGAGGATAGCCCTCGATGATTACGCGTTTGTAGGCCAGCCCGCTGCTGCCGGTGATGGTTATGGTTACGGGGTCGGTTTCCGAGTACCCCGACCCCCGCGCGGCCACCTTGACCGACTTCAGAAAACAGGCCGAATTGAATAGCGTAGTGCAGGACTGGGTGTTGGGCGAAGTCAGGACGCAGTTGGCATAGTAGAGGCCCTGGCCCGAGAAGTTGACGACTGCCTTTGCGCCAGAGCCAGTCGCGCCGCTGACTGTGTATGAAAGAGCCACCTGCACGGTGGCGATGTTTCCTGCGGCTCCGGCAGGCGTGCTGGGGTCAAGCTTGGACGCTCCCGTCCACAGTGTCAGCGTGCGCACTATGGTGTTTGAGCCGTTTGTTATAGGAATCTCTACAGAGCCCCACGCTCCGTATTGCGTGCGCTGAAAGTTGGCGTACCCGTCTTCGTCATCAAACGGCGGGCCTTGCAGAATTTCGTAGTGCGTGATGGACGTTGGGTCTGGCGGATCGCCGTCCATCACGGCGACCAGATTGGCGCCGGTGCCATGCGTTGCGCTCAAAGACACGGAGGGCGGGGCTGTGTAGTTCTTGCCGCCGTCGATGACGCGGATTTCGCGAACTGACGCCTGGTCGAGGTAACTTTGCGCGGTCGCCGCGCGGAAGCCACTGGCCGGGATAAGGTCGGAAGAAAATGTCACAGCCGGCGGGCGGTTGTACACAGCCCCCGACTTCTGAACGTCAACGCGCGCCACGTAGTACCGCACGCCCGCCGACAATTCGAACGACGGGGCGGTAGCTGGGGCCGGTATCCCAGCATCCGAAGCACCAAGAACCACACCTCCGTCGAGGCCGGCCCATCGCTTGGGCTGCACGCCGCCGCCCTGGGCGATAATCATCTCGCCGTACCGTCCCTGTGCCACCGACACCGGGACGTCTGGGTCAAGTCCTTCGGCTATGGTCGAAGGATCGGGCATCAGTCTGGCGCCTGAGGTCCAAGAGCGAACTGCCCCACGTAATTACTTGCCACTTGCTCGCCGTTGGCCGTGACGGCAGGCGTTACAGGCGCTGTGGGCGCGGGGCCAGCGTGCGGGCTGATAAGCAGCACGAGGCTGCCTTCCGAAGTCAGGGCCAGCAAAGCCCTGTCGGTGGGCGTGGCGTACGGCAGCAGGTCGCGAATCTCTTCGGGGGCCGTATCGTCATCTTCTCCAAACACAACTGCCCGCATGCCGCCGCGAGATGTCAGCTGTCCCGGAATCGCCGTAGACAAGTTGACCTGCTCGACGGATGCTCCAGGAGCGAGCACGTAAGGGCTGGCGTCTGTAACCAGCCCCGCCCACTGTTTCTGCGCCATGACTACACCCCCGTGTCCGGGCCGCTCGGGCTGTAGTAGCCAAGCTGGCGAGCCGATCCTGCAAACGGAGGCGCCTGCAAGTCTGGGTAGCGATCTGTGCCGGTGCGCCGCCCGCTAATTGGCGCCACGACGTCGGATTCCATGGCCATGCGAAGATCGCGCTGGTACACGCCCATTGCGCCCTCCACGTTCTTGCCCATAAGGCGCGCCAGCCAAACCTCTGCGCACGACAGGACGGCGGTGAACATATTTTCGGACACGTCCAGATAATCGGAAACCACCGTCTTGGCGCCAGACGGAATCGTGCCGACAAGACTGCCCGTTACGCCGATGATCTCCTGCGCCGAGTATGGGTACACGCCAAACAACGACTCGGGATAGTTCGCGCTTGTTCCGTACCTTTTGACGGCCCCGCTTGGCGCAAAGCCGGACGTGCGGCAAATGGTTTCGTAGCCCATGTAGCGCAGCGGCTGTGGCTTGCGCCGGTAGGTGTACGCAAAACCACTGCTCCCGCCGTTTGGCGTGCCGGCGATTCGCAACTGCCAGCGGTCCGGAAGGGCTGGGTCTTTCATCACCGTCCAGTAAATGGGGTCGCCAACCGAAAGCGACCAGGACTCCAGCTTTTTCCATTCCGCTGGAGTAATGTAGGAAGTGACCGTCACCCTATCGGGCGGAATCACGGCATCCACGTTGTTGACGTTGGCCGGAAGCGTAAACGTCTTCACGCCATCGCCGCTGCCGGCTGAGTCATCGCTCAGCGCCGCGTCGGTCACGTACCACAGCCAGTCTTTCGCAAACGCCACGTCGCGATACGCATGGTGTGCGGCTGCCCGCAAGACGCGGTGCTCGCTGTCTTGCGACCCACCGCCGGTCGATGCCATCAAGTATTCGATGATGTCTTGAGCTGCGTAGTACATAATTTACCCCTGTGCGCGACCCTAGCCCTTGACGCTGATCCGAACAGACGCCGTGCCTGCATTCGTGACTGCCACCACGTACGGCGCAGCAAACGCAGCGTCCGGAATGGCGTAGGCACGCCCGGCAGTAACGGCGGTCGTTATGGCGGTCGCGCCGTCGTACAGGGGGCGCGCGTCTGCGGCGCTGTCAAAGGCGACGTGCCACGCCAGCGTGGTGGCGCCGCCGGCCAGCGAATCCACAATAATGACGCCGCCAGCGGACGCCCCAAACGGAAGCTTGGGGCTCGTTGATGCGGAAGCCGTGAGCGTGAACGGACCGGACACTGAATTGAGTCGCTCGATCTTGTTAGCCATCACTTCTTCCTTTTCCAGTGGGGCACAATGCGGTCCTTCACCTTCTCGACGGCCTCCCCTCGTTTCAGCTTGGGATTGGCTTTCATCTCTTTGCGGACGTGCTCGCGCAGGATGCGGGGGTTGATGTCGATTTCTTTTGGCGGGCCTTTCTCTGGCGGCACGTAGTCCACGATCCCATGCACCTCAAGGTCGCGCTTCTTCGCCACCTTGAGAATGTCGCTTGTTGAGTCCACCCAAGCCTCCGGGTCAAGATGCGCTCGCTTGTCGGCTATCCCGCCCATGTAAAACTTGCCTTCCGTGCTGATGCCAGCCGCCTTCGCCTGCCGCACCAGCCATTCGGCCTGCTTCCTTGGCAGGGCGTTGAGCCACTCGCCAGCCATGCGGCCCTGCATGAACGCTCGATCCGTGCCTCTCGTGCCGGGAGGGGCCCGAAGGGCGCACATCTCTGCAAAGCGGGGGCTCTGGCCGTCCTGCACCATGCGGGCATAGTGCGACCGCACCTCAGGCGAGGCGGAGGCAATTTCCGGCGGCAGGTCGATAGCGTTGTTCATGGCACCTATTGGTTTGTGTCCTCTCACGGCTGCATTTCTGACGGCACCTGCGGAATGTCGGCAGGCATGGCACCTGGAGGCAGCGGCACCTCAGAGCCCCCACCCGCCCCCTCCGGGCCAGCTGGCGGCTGCCGGGATGGGTCAGGCACGGGCGGCGCCGGAGGGGGCGGAATGAGATACGGCTTGGCGTCGATGTCGAGGCTGTCGGCCCAGTCGGTGATGAGGGCGTTCAGCGGGTCCACGACCCCCATCGGCACCAGCCCTTGCAGGATCGGACCAAGCGTCTGGAGGGCGGCCTGCATCTGCTCGACGCGGGTCGCCTTGTTCGGCTTGCGAGCACTGCCCGCCTCGATGCGGTACTCGAACTCGCGGGCCAGGACTGCCGGGTCCAGGGGCTTCACGTGCTGAGCCCATGCCGCAGCGCCCAGAGGCCCGATGACCGGCTCGACGTCCTGCGGCTCCAAGAGCCACCGGGCCGCAAACGCCTCCCTGCGAGCCAGCAGGCTCATAGAGTCTTCGAGCCTGTTCGCCATGTCGTCTGGGCGTACCGATAGCTGCTCCGCCTTCACGGTCGCCTCTGTGGCGCTCCGTATCTGGCTGGACGTCATGGCGTAGGCCAGCTCGGTCAGGCCGACACGCTTGTCGAACATGCCGGTGACGGCCTCCAGAATCTTCCACAACTCCGGAGAAACCTCCGGCATCTGGAACACCGAGATGAGATCGTTCACGCTGCGGCCCAGCGTTTCGCTGATCTCGACAACCTTGAATCCCTTTTCCGAGCCAGCAAGGATTTGATCCTTGATGTCCTGGTCCGCAGCCTTGCTGACGCCCAGCAGCGTCTCGCAGCTGACTGCCACACGCTGGGCGATGAACGACAGCGCAAAGTTGATGAACCGCAGCTCGCCAATGCCGGGCTTGATGTGCGAGATGGGCCAGATGTAGCCGGGCTTCCGGTGGAAGTCGAGCGGCACGAACGGCCAGCCATTTGCCTCAGCCCAGAACGGGATGGGCCACTGCACCGCACGGAACAGGTCCGGAGGCACGCCGGCCGATTCCTCGACAGGAGCCTGAAGCATTGACGGCGGCATGTTGAGGGGGAAGTTCACGCCCTCGCACACCACTAGGTAGCAGTTGTCGCCAAGCCCGTCGAAGGCGCCGACAAGGTCTTTGGGCATGTCCTTGAGCCGGTCGCCCAGGCCCGTCTTGCTCCAAATCTTCCAGTACGTCACCAGCTCGTTGCTCTTGCCTACGCGGCGGCCCTTGTAAGGTGCATCCTCGTCGCTGAAAATCTGCTGATCGGCCTCCGAGTCGATCGGCTTGACGCCTTCCAGGTGGCCCTTCAGCTGCTCCCGATCCAGGCCGTACTGGCGCGCCACGACGTCGATTGGATGCGTGCAGCGGCGGGCGCACCACGTGATGTCCTCGATCTCGGTGGCGTCTGGGTCCATCGTGAAGTTGTCGACGCTGTCAGCGAACGAACCCACGAGTGCCATGTTCGTTCCGGGAAGCTGCACCAGCTCTGTCCACCAGACGCCCATGCCTTTGATGATGGCCTCGTCTACCACGCGACGGCTGTGCGTCTTGAGGTCAAGCTCGTTGGGCGTGTAGTTCAAGTAGCGCTCCATCAGCAGGGCAGCCACCCTGCGAACCTCCGACAGGCGCATCGTCTCTTGGGCCGCCTGCTGGTACGCCATCATGCCGGCGTCGTCCACGACGCCTACCACCTCCGGCGTCACGAACGGGTACTTGGCCGGCGCGACCGTACGCACCGGATTTCGGTGGTAGATCACGCTGCCGAACAACTTTACGGCCTCAAACACACGGTTGCACTGCATCCGGAACGCAGGCGGCGCAATCGTGCGGTTGTAGCCGTACTCGTGACGGGCGTATGTGTCACGCCAGAACCAGTTGTGAGGGCCGTCGAAGAAGCACATCGCCTCCTTCGCGTCTTCCGTGAAGGGGCGCTTGTGCTTCAGAGACAGCTCGATCTTCTTGATCCAGCCCTGCGCAATGGAGCGCAGTGCGTCCTCACCCGTTCTTGGTTCCACCGTTTTGCTTCCTTGCAAGGGCAACCTGTTCCGTCAGGCTGGCGATCTGAGACATTAGGCCATCGAGCTTCTTCAGCTGAGCCGTCTGCGGAGAAAACTCCCAGCAGCCCCACTGGCGCCAGTCGGGGTTCTCCTGAAGGCCCGGATCGTCGCGGTGGCGCACCGAAGGCTTCTCCTGAAACCCCGTCAGCGGGCTGAACGTAAGCACGCAAATCGTGTTGATGCCCGGACGCTGCACCACCCACCCCAGAACCGGCTCAGCGCACGTGAGCGGGTCGTGATACCAGTAGACGCTGTCGCCAATCCGGATAGTCGGCGGGCTAAATGACTCGGCTTCCATACCTTGCTCCTGACTGCGGGCCTAAGAAAATGAAGTCGTCGGCTTCTGCTGACATGCGTTTTTTGCGCTTCCGCATCCAGTCGACGTACCAGGGTTCGGGACCGACCTCTAATCTAGGCTTGTGGTATCGCGGTCGATAGGCACACAAATACTCAAGGCACTGGCAGGCATGGACCTCCCCTCGCGTGTTCGGCTGGTCGGTGACCACGTACGTGCCGGCCACAAGTTGCGTCTTGTGCTTATATCGCCGCAGTTCGCGCTCCAGGTCGGGGCAGGCGTGGTGCAGAACGCGCAGGGTCGGGGTGCCCTCTGGGCGTATGTGCAGGTAGTTCCGAACGGCCGACATGCGGGCCTGCACGTCATCGCAACCTGCGATAAAGCTATGGCCCGTCGTCTCGCTCGAGACTCCCTGCTTCTTCAGCTCCTCCGTGTACAGCTCAACCGGAAGGCGGCCCGACCCGATTTCCCGCAGCCGGCCGCCGTGCATGTCGATAAGGAAGGCGTAGAAATTCTGCCCCACGCACTTGTCCTTCATCTTCTCGCCAAAGACGATGGCGTTGCAGTTGCGGATGTACAGCTGGTCGTACACCAGCAGCATGGACTCGTCCGGCGGTACTGCCGCGAACAGAACCGACGTCACGGCGTGCCCTGGATCAATCGCCGCATATCGGCACCAGTCGGCGGGTACGGTCAAGTTCTCTAGCTGTGTTCGGTCGTACCCGTGAACGTGCATGGCGAATGTGGGATAGCAGAGGATCGAGTCGCTGATGAACTCGCCCTCGCTGCGCATGCGCAGGACGTCCTCTCCCAGGGCAGCCCACGATTCGATACGCTTCCGCTTCTCCTCGTCTGCGATGTGCGGGTTGTCGAGAAACCGCAGGACAAACTTCACGATGTCCGGGCTATCGGCCCCCGCCTCCGCCAGCTTGTCTGCCCGCTCTGCAAGGTTCTGGAGCGAGTCATTCCGGGAGTGCGGCATGGCCGACCAGGACAGCACGCCCCTGCGGTCCGATAGACGCGCCTGCATTTCGGGAATCCACGCATCTCCGTTGTTCACGTCTTCGTCGATATGGACCCTGTTCGCCTGCCAGCCCTGCGGGGGCTCTCCCTCAGATGAGAAAAAGTAAATCTGCCAGCCGTTGGTCAGCGTGCAGGACTGGATGTAGCGAGCGGACTTCAGGATCCACGACTTCTTGGCGACCATGCGTGGCGGAATGAGAGGCGGTGCCGGCTTGGCCTCCTTTTCTCGATCGGCATCCGCCTGTGGGTTGTAGGCTCGCCATTCGCCAGTTTGGGAATCGCGAATGATCTTGAACGCCCCAGCCATGAACAGCATTGGGTAGACGACGAGCCCGATGTGCTTCCAGTCTTTGCCGACAATCGCCAGAATCCCGTCTTTCTCCGGGTACTTCTGGTACGGGTCTTTGCCGCAGACTGCGCGGGCATCTTCTACGAACGTGCAGAGGCTCTTGCCTGAGCGGTTGCCGCCGATAACCAAGATTTCACTGGCCTTGCTCCGATGCACCTCGTCCTGCTTCGGCGTCGGCCTGTACAGCTTCAGCGCTTCGATCCGGCGGCTCGCCAGCTCCGCCTGCATCTCCTTGAGTTCGCTCTGCTGGAACGACCCCAATCGCTTGACGGACGGCAGCGGCGAAATCGGAGGGGGTTTGCGGCGTGACTTGGACATTGAGGAATCCTCCTTGAATGCTCATGGCAATGCGGCTGAGTCGCTGATCCAGCTCCGACTCCAATTCGTCGTCGGACCACTGGGTCAGCGGCTTCTTGGCCCCGCCCAGTTCTGTGTTCTTCGTGACCAGCCGCACGATCCCTTCGAGCAACTTGGTGCGATGCGACCCGCCGGGAGGGGCGTCGAAATACTGCTTGACCATCATGGCGGCGAAGCCAGACGAGCCTCCGAAATACTCCATCAGCCGCTCCAGCAGTTCACTGGAGTGCGGGATGTTCTCCCCGCCCCTGCCGGCGGCAGCGGTGAAGGCATTGAGCGCCCCCTGCTCGATGGCAGCCATGTCCCGCTTCTTCTGCTTCAACTTCTTGCCGCGATTTACCTTCGCGCGGCATATGACGCAGCGGGCGTCCCACGACCCGTCTTTCTTGACGCGGAAGTGGTTTCTGGAAAGCGGAAAAGACTGGCCGCAGTCAGTGCAGGTCTTGTCGCTCATCGTTGTCCCCTCAACCCGTCGAGAAGGCCAGGCCGCTGGGAGGATGCGCCTGCACCGATCAGCGTCGACTCAGCGATCCGCCCTGCTCGATTCGTGCTTCCGGCAGCAGCTGCGACAGACCGCATTCCAGGCACACCCATGCGTCACCTGTCAGCTTGCGGCACGGACGAGATCATCGGAGCCATGCCGTCCTTCGGGGTTGGTACGCTGCCGGCCCCGACTTCGCGCTTCACCTTCAAGTCCTCAAGCTCGGGAAAGTCGAGCAGGCCCGCCTTGTGCAGCTGCGCCACGATCGCCTGACGGTCAGGCTGATCGAACTGGCTCATCGGGCTAGATTGATTCGGCAGAGGCATGGAAGAAAGCCCTGGACTCAAAAGAAAGGCCGCAGGGGGGCGTCCTGTCCCTCCTGCGGCCAAACGTCGCGACGTTGATGACGAGAATCAGAAGCCCGCATTCGTGCGCACAAGAATCCGCCCGGAGGTCGTAGCGCTCGTCTCGATGGCGAAGCCGAGCTGGGCGTTGGCGCCCTGCGCGGCAGCCGAACCAGCCGTTGCAGAAGGGCCGTAGGCCGCACCGGCCGCCACGCTGGTGGCGGTCTTCGTCACCGTCGAGGGACCACGAACCACAAGCCAGAACACCTCGTTATTCGGCACGCCAGCAGCCGGGAGGTACTCGTCCACCACGCCCATGAGCGTAGTGTCTGCAACCGCCAGGCCGTCCACCTCCGTCAGGAGCGCCGCGTTCTTGAACTTGGCGACCGCACCGGGAAGGATGGCAGAGCCGCTCGTGTTCTTCACGGCGATGCACTCGACCGTCCGGTTGCTTTTGAGAACGCCGGTCTTCGGGTCTTCGTCGCGGAACACCTTGCGGGTGCCGGTGACGTTCGAGCCGTCGCCAACGTCGGACTCATACGCCGCGATCGTAATGCCAAGCGTCTGGCCACGAGCAAAACCGGGATCAGCAGTCAACGTACTCATCTGCTAGGAAACTCCTTCTGGGTCAGGCGAGGGCGGCGAACTTCACGAAGTTGCGGGGCGACTTCATCTTGATGTTGGCGAGGACCGACACGGCGTACCTGTACGCGGAGAGTTCCTCGTTGTAGAACGGTCCCTCCGCTTCCATCAGCTGGCCGGTCATCACCTTCATTTCCATGTTGCCGATCGAGAGGGCGTACCCGACACCGGCCGGCACGGCGTAGTCCGACGCGGTTTCGATGCCGTCGATTTCGACCACGTCCCCGAAGCCGTAGGACTTCAGGCCGTTGGTCTTCGACACGATGGCCCGCTCGCGAGAATCCAGTCGGTTCAGGAACTGAATGTAGAGCGACCGATCCAGAAGGATCATGTCGATCTGGTTCTCGCGGGTGTCGTTCCGCTTGGCGTGGTTCACCGACTCGCGGATCGCCTCGATGCACTGATCCTTCCACGTGGCGGTGGCGCCGCCGAAGTAGGTGCTGGTGTAATTGCAGACCAGCGGCGACCAAAAGTCGTACTCCGGATCAGCCGGAACTCTCGGCCACGAGCCGGCCGCCAGCTGCGAGCCGGCGTACTGGCCGAGCCCGGTCTTCAGGCCAGCGTACTCGTCGGCCGGGAACCCGAACGGATCGGCTGCGTTGGCGGTCCGCTGCGCGCCGCTGGTGACGTTGACCGTGCCGTTCACGGCGAACATCGACTCGAGGCCCATCCAGCGGTTTTCGTTGCCGCTGGCGTTGCCGTCGATGAACACCTCCTTGCTGAGGTGCGACTCCATCGACTCCCGCAGCCGGTTCGCCATCTTGCCGGCGACGTCGATCAGCTGGGCCTGTCCGCGATTTTCCAGCATCTCGCGCTTGCTGATCTGATCCGTCACGGAATAGCCGCGATACGGCAGATACGCTCGCTGCCAGAGCGCGTGGCGTGCAAAGACTCGCGGCGACTCGCCGGTGTACGACGACACCGGAACGTCGCGGTAGCGGACCTGCCAGTCAAAGCCACGACCACCTTGATTCATGGCGACGTTGCCGTTCGCCTGAAGGGCAGCGAAGACCTTGTACTTCCGGAAGGTGGTCTGCTCTTCTTCCTTCAAATGCAGGGTCAGGGTCGTGCCAATAGAACGAGCCCAGTCAACGCTCGACGCCATCTGTGGTTACCTTTCAGGAAGAGATGCCGTCTCGCTGAAGTTGCTTGGCGAGACGCTGCTCAAAAGTCATCGGTGCCTGTGGTGCGCGAGGGTCGCTGGTTCCCGCGCTCCTGCTCGGATTGCGAGAGGCTTCCCTCCTAAGGAACTCTATGTCTTTCTGGGCCTGACTTGGTGCATCGGCAGAAGCAGAAGGAGGCGCAGAAGGCGCAGCGGGAGCGACGGGCGCAGGTGCGTTTTGCTGCGGTAATCCAGCCTCAAACGCACTGCGCTGGGCCTTCTGCGCGTTCATCGCACGCACTTTGTTGTGGAGGTCTAATTCCACTTTCATCGTGGCGTATTCCCAGCGCCCCTCAGGGCTCTGAATGCCCGCCCTGGCGGCCTCGTTGATGTACGCCTCGACGGCTTTGCCCTCTTCGGTGGGCGTCCTTCCATCGGCCTCGTACAGCCAGTCGCGATTCTGCTCCTCAAGCGAAGAGACGAAATGCTGCTCCTGCGCCTGCTGGAACTGCGCCTGCACGATCTGCTCTGCCTGCTTCTGGGCGATCTCCTGCACCATCGGCCCGAGAGCTTCCTCAGGATTGGTGAGGAACTTCTGGGCGAAGTCTGCCTTGTACTTCTGGTACTCGTACAGTGCGTGCTTGGCGTCGAGCGGCGCGTCGGCAGAGATGACCTCCCGGCCGTTCTCGTCCTTCACGAGATACTGCTTGTACGACTCACGCAGCGAGGGTGGGTTCCACCACTTACGCACCGCCTCTGCTGCGGTGGTCTTCTCGACCGGCTGCTGGGCGGCGGGCTGCTCTCGCTGGGAGGAGAGCCATCGCTCGAAGGGTTCTCGGTTTTGGAGGTACTGCTGGGCGTATGGGATGTACTGCTGGTATTGGGCAAGAGCTTCTGTAGCTGCTTTCTCGCGCTCCATTGATGCGTAGAGGCGGCGTGCAATCGCCACATCGTCCTGCCCCGTGAAGTCAGGGAGAGCCCGGAAGGCGTCCCACACCGTCTGCTGAGCCGGTGCAGGAGTCGCCGCAGGTGCAGCTTGCGGCGTCGAATGGGCACTGGCGGCACTCGTTTCCGGCGTGGAGGTGGACTCGGGAGCGCTGTCTACGATTGCATCGCTCTCAACAACGGCAGCATCTTCCAACATGGGTTCCTTCCCTATGGGTTCTTGGCCTAGCGAGACACAGGCAGGGCGTCAGCGAACGAAACCGGTCACCAGCCCGTCCTTCTGCAACCGTAAGAATGCGGCGTCGTCGGCGCTCTTGATACCCCCGTCGTTCACAGTTCTGTCATAGATGGCCGAGCGCGCCCTGTTGGCGGCCGCAATCTCGTCAGGCGACTTCGCCTTTCCGGCTTGCGGCCCGCCGGCCGTATGCACGAGCGTCTGCCCGACGACCTGCTCGACACCCTGGTCCCAAGCCGCGTCCTTCGCAACCGGCACGACGGCGTTCTTCACGACAGGCGCCACCCAGCCCTTACCGGCGATCTTGGCCCCAGTCATGGCGGCCTTCGTGGCGCCGGCCCCTGCGCCAGCCGCCTTCCATGCCGGCCCAATGCCAGGAATCAAGGCGCTCAGGTCCGCTTGACTGAAGGCCATGTCCAGGCCGGTCGACACCCACTTCGGCGGCGCCCACTCCGCTCCGAAGTTCTGCTTCGTCCACTGCTTCCATCGCTGGTCAGGGTTCGGAAGTTCCGCCTGACGCAGCTCTTCCCGCAACGCAAGCACCCGCTGCCGCACGTCACTGGGCGAGGCGCCGCCAGGAAGGTCGAGAATCATCGACGGAGACAGCGGCCTGTACCTGTTGAGTGCAAGCCGCTTGCCGGCCGCAGCCTTCAACGACTCTCCGGCGGAGCCAGTCTCGCCACTGGCCTGCATTCGGAGGAAATCCGGCACCACTTCCGAGAAATTCAGGTAGTTTCCGGCTGGAACGTCGGGGTTCGATGCGGCGTTTAGTGCGGCATTCCCCGCACCGGACTGATTCTGGTAGTTCGCCTGCCACCACGAGTCCCGCCACAGCGGGTTCATGTTGCTGCGATCCCAGTACTCAAGACCATCAGCCAGCTTGGGTGGCGTTTGCGGGCCGGATGCGCCCATGCCGTAGTGGTACGGGAGTGGAGCGTCTTTCGGCACCGACGCCACAAGCGACAGGAAGTCCACGTCACGCTGGTGGTTCTGGTAGTAGTCGGAGGTGGCTGGGTCCAGGAGGTAGACGGACTTGTCCCACCGCTCTTTCACTTCGGACGGCGACTTGCCCCTCCGCGCATACGCCTCGCGGGCTGCGGCCCTTTCTTCTGGGTTAGCCCAGCCGGAGGCGGGCTCGAGGTTGTCGTCAATCTGCCCGGCGTTGATGGCCTTCGCCAGGATCATCGCCGCCGCATCGTCTGCCGGCGTTCCAGGCTTGATGCCGTGACGGTTGTAGATGTCTTTCTGGATCGCGCTCGCGCGGAGCTTCTGCGGATCGCGCTCAGGGGCAGGCGGCGCGGCCGTCAGGTCGAGAAGCTCGTCGTCGGTGATGCCTTCGGCCATCGTCAGCGCCCCTTCAATCCATCGAGCAGCGAGCCTCTATCGCTATTCATGGCCCCCGCGCCGGTGGCAATAGCGGCCGGAACGAGCAGCGACTGCAAGATATTGCGGGCATCGCGGAACCGAACGTCCATCGGCGCCAAGTCCATACGACGCAGCGTTTTTGCGCCCGCTGGCGTAAAGGCCGTTGAAAGACCTGTTTCGTCTTGAACGAGAGTCCCTTTAGCCCCAGCGACGCTCTTGATACCCGGTACGGCCATAAAACTCCCTCACGGGGTTTATGGCCTGCGAGAGGCGCTACCGAGCCAGCAGATACAGCCCGATGTTGGAGAAGGCGTACCCGGCGTAGGCGATCCCCATGCCCACGTTGCCCCGAGAAATCTGCTCGCCAGCCACGTAGGCGTAGATGCAGCCCGTCACGATTATAAGCCAGCCGCTCATGAACCATCCTTCTCTTGTCGTCTAAGTTCAATCATCCTCCCAAGCAAGTCGCTGTAGCGTCACTTGGCCGGATGTTCAGGCAGCGGCATCCAGTGGGTCGGAGGGTTTACGTCGGGCTTGCAGACCAACGGGTCATGCCACTTTCCGTTGAGCAGATAGCCCTTGCCGATGTCCCGCCTACCCGCCCAACCAACCATCACAACCTCGTACTCGTCAGGCAGCCGCTCGCCCGCAGGAATCCAGCGTGGCATCATGGCCTCGATGTCGGCCGCCATGCGGTTCACGGCATCGACTGCCTCTTGCCCACCGTTTCGGAGGACGATATCGAGATTCTTCATGTGGCCCATCACGTCCGTCCCTTCGCTCAAGAGCGAATTAAAGGTTCCACGACACCCTCTCGGCATTTCGGGCAGTAGCAAAGCCGCGTCTTGTCGGTTCCCGGCCCGTTGTCTGATCCAACAACCAGCCAACCGACCACATCGCTGCCGGGATTGACCTTCACTCCGCAGGAGTCGCACTGAATCTCATGCAGCACCCTCCTGCC
>Ga0214917_10003825_pt1 | contig 17164 bp, 18 predicted proteins | sample LL_1208_BB_MetaG_FD_177983 | JGI IMG/M metagenome (GOLD analysis project Ga0214917, IMG submission 177983) | Freshwater microbial communities from Lake Lanier, Atlanta, Georgia, United States - LL_1208_BB | ecosystem: Environmental > Aquatic > Freshwater > Lake | place: USA: Georgia | collected... | reverse complement strand
GGGGTTTTGAATACACCAGAAAAAGGAACAAGCTCCTCGCCCCCAATCTGGGCTTGAACTGTTACACTTGGAATCGTCCTTGCTGTGGCTCTTTCGCTTGTATAAAAGTTCACGCCACCAATGGCAGAAACAACATTAAGGAGGGCGTTCTCGACCTCCCTCTCAATAGATGCCATTAGGTTGTAATCTCCGCAAGTTCGATGGTGTAAGAAAGGCCATCTGTGCTTTGCGAAAATCCTCCAACCATACGCTCAATTCCACTCACGGTGCAGAGCGAGCCAATACTAGGGGCAGAGATTGACGAAGCCAAAACAACTAGGCTTTGAGTGATTCTAAATACTTCACCGCCTATATCCAACTCGCTTGCAGTTGTTAAGTCTGTAACAGAGGCAGAAACAGAGGACGAACCCAATCCAGTTACAGATTGATACAAATCCTCAATCATATAAGAGAGATCGGTTGCAAAATAGGAGGTGCTGATAGTGCCAGCCATAAACCCACCCTCTATGTCAATCCATACTAACTAGCCCTTCAAAGGCAAATATGTTGTCAGTTTCCCACTCTTCTTTTTGCGGGAAAAAACAAGTTTGCTTATCCCTTCTTGTGGCCGAAGCAAGAATTATCGGGGTGCTATTGATTGCCCAAAAATCCGTAGCTCCTCGGATTGCCTTTGCCATTTGCTCAACCGATGGAGCAGTATAGGTGTTAAGCCCTTCAATCTTAATGTCGGCAGGGCATAGAACATAGAAATTATCTTTGCCCATAGATTGTCTTGCCCTTACGATTAGTTCTAGTGGGTTTCGATAATAGCCTTGAGATAATCCAAATGGAGCTACTAGGTTGTAAGTTTCTGGCAATCCCTTGGCTGGCTTATCATCTAGCTTGTCTAGGATAATGTTGGTTTTATCTGCGTCTTTAATTTCTGGATGGCTATACACAAAGTCAGTCCAGCTTCTCTTGCTTTTCCTATAAGCCTCATACTTGTTCGGCCATACCTCTAAATCAATAACATCGCCTTTGCGTCCCGCCCTAACATAGCTGGTCAGTTCAAAAACTCCGTGGTATTGGGCGAAGCAATCAAAGAAAACTTCGTGGCCTTGGTCTGCTAAATGCTTGGCGGCTGGTAAGCAACGAAGCACATCCCCCAGCCTCTGCGAATACTTAATGGTTTTAACACTCATCAGCAACGCTCTTATCTGTTATGAATGGCAAGTAATCCCTCAACCGAACTGGGCTGGTGGTTTGTTGTAGCTTCTCCCACCCCTCGACTAGTCCTTTATAGCCATAGAAATCTTCCTTGAATTGTGCTTGTTCTTTTGTTGTGTAGGCAAAGTGGTCAAATGTTAGCCCCCAAGTTTCTGTCACTCCCCTTGGAATCATCATCGACTGAACATTCAGCTTGGGTGGTTCGTGACTAACAAACTCAACTCCCCTGCCCCATTTCCAAGCCCTCAACCATTCGTACCAATGCGAAGCAAATCCTTCTCTAGTCACAACTTTTTTATTCTGTCCAACATAATAGTTACAATGGAACTGCATCGCTCGCCCCTCCTCGCATCCCTTGAGATGCCCAAAGATTGCGTCTAACTGGTCTGCTCTCCATATTTCGTCAGAATCAATCTGCATCACAACGCCCTTCTCAACTCCTTGCAAAGCCTCTTTAATCATCGCCAGCTTACCGGGGAAAGGCTTTGCTTGCCAATAAACAGAAACATTCTCGCCCCTAATGCCCTCAAGATATTCGTGCGTTCCATCTGTGCTTACAAAGTTCTTGTGGTACTTGTTGGGAACTTGCTTGCACCATCGAGTGCATCCTAGAGGCTCGGCCACTCCCTCTACAATCCTCCACTCCCAAGGAATCTTTAGCTTCTGAAACTCTGCTAAATGCCTTTCAATATAGGGCATCCCATTTAGGACGATGGTAAAAATTGTTAGCATTTTAAGCGGCCATAGATAACGCTAATCTCTGGACAGAAAGAAACAGAATCGTGGCGATAACACTCAAACCCAATAGAATCAAACCAACTCATAAACTCCTTTAGCCAAGCGTCTGAATAGTGTAGCTCAATCGCAATCTCTTTTAGATTGTGAACATTTCCTATTGGAAGAAATTGCGTTTCGTCTCCTTCAATGTCGCACTTAATGTGGGTGATAGAGTTCTCTGTTATCCAAACATCTATTTGGAATGCGGAATCTGCCTTTTCGCACAAGAACTTTCCTTGTGGGTATTGTTGAGAAAGGGTTTGAATGTCTCCTTGGTTAATATCTACCCCCATATAGAACTCTGGCTTTTGTGATAGAAAATACTTTGCCGTGCCGTTGCCTTCTTGCCTTTCTGCTTCCGTCCAAAACGCACAACCCAAGTCAAGTATTCTTCCACCAGAAACATTAAGATGCTTCCAATGAATCTGTGGAGCTTCCGAATCTATTATGCCCTTAATCATAATTGAAATATGGCCGCACCATTACGAACAGACCAATCCTCCCAGAGCAGTTTTGCAAATCCCTTGAGCTTGTGGTAATTCGCCCAGTTCTTAATATCGTTCACATCGTCCAAGGCGATGATTGCCTTCTCTGCTAGGAATGGCCTTACGCAACGAAGCTCAGACTCACCAGAGAAAGGCGAGCCGTCAATCAGCACAAAGTTGAAATTCACCTTATGCTCAATATGGATGTCCTCGATTGCGTTTGTAGAATAAACACCAGAAGTTTGTAGGCATTCATTAAGCCACCCTATAACTTGTTCTAGCGGGTACTGATTTAGATTTGTTTTTGTGGTTCTATAAAACTCCTCAACATCATTCTTGTTCATCCATAAATTCGGCAAGGTTGCAGTTCCATTGATTGCAACGCCGTTCCTTGCGGATAGGTTCATCGAGTGCCTACCAATGCGGTCTCGGTGGTTCTCAATGCTAAATAGCTTTTTTGTCCTAATACATTGAGTTGAGCCATCCCCAGTTCCTCCCCCGATCTCTAGGCCAACATCAAGATTATAGGTGTATCTAGCCAAAGCCCTTCCGAATGGGTCGTTGATGGTTATTTCTTGCATATTAAGCCCAGTTGTTTGCCTTGCGTTTTTCGTAGATAGCTTTCCCTTTTTCGTAAAACTCTGGCTTGTTATGATTCTTTAACTGCTCGTCTGCTTGCCCGCCAGTAAATAGGGGGTTGTCGTGCTTAAAGACTAAATCCTTTGCCTCAACAACCACGCCATCTGCATAGGCTCTATCCGTGAACTCATTGTCTGAATAGATGCCATCTGACTCTTGGTAGTCTGAGTGGAACAAATGCCCCTGCTTTTTGAGCCTAGATTGCGTCATAATGGCCATACAAAGGAGTTTATCTTGCCGTAGCCCATCTGATACTGCCAGCACTTTCTCTGCCTTTGCATCCCCAATAGCGGTCGAAATTAGGGCATCCCAATGGCGAGGGGGTGTCCAATCATCGCTCATTTGAACAATAATATCCCCTTTGGCTATTTTTGCCCCTGCGTTCCAAGCGTTTATAATGCCTCCGGGATTGCACCTAATGGCTTGGTGGGGGGTGTAGTCAATGGGGTCATCGTGATCGACCATAAAAAGCCACTCAATCTCTAGAGGCTTTTGAGCTAAAGAAAGCCACATCCATCGTCTTTGCCAAGCAATCTGTGGCCTCCCTCTTGTTGCGTGAATAATGCTAATCTTGGGGGCTGATCTAATCTTGCGAATCTTCTGTGCCTCTTCAATTTCTCCAACGCACACGGAAGCTGTCTCGTATAAATCCATTGATTGCCAGTTGTAAATTGCCTCTACCAAATTCCAATAATGAGCCTTGGGGCGGTGCAAAGCCATACACGCTCTTATTGAGCCAAACGCTTTTAGCCAGTTGCCCTTACTCGACCAATGGTTTGCTATATAAAAATAAGCCTCTCGCCTATCTGGTTGTAAGGCCACGGCTTGTCCAAGGTAAGTAAGCCTCTCATTTTCTGGAACAATCCTACCCAAATTGCAAAGCACATCGTATCGAAGTGTATCCTCTAGCTCTGCAAACATAAGAGCCTTCTTGCTCGACTCTATGCACTTCTCAAATTGATTCGATAAAAAGTATTCTTGGGCTTGGTAGTAAAGTGAGTTAGGTGCAGGAACAAGTGTATCGGCCAATATGTTGAAGTTTCTTTCGGCACTTCTTGGCTTGTATCCGTGGGGCTTGTGTATGCGGAAAATCTTATCTACCCCAATCGTCTTGTTTGCCTCTTTAGTAACAAGCATTTCGTGAACTCGATTTTTCCAATAGCAAGTGCCCCTCTTGGAAATTTCTTCTCGGAGTGGGATAAGTCCAGCGTTGTCCACATTGTATTTTAATGCCACAAGGTGAAAATCTTTTTCTACGGCAAGGTCAATGGCCTCTTCGACAACCTTTGCCCCATCCTCTGCCATTACATCGTCACAATCCACCCACAAACACCAATCACTTGAACACGCCTCTAAAGCCGTGTTCCTTGCAGTTGCAAAATCGTCTATGTGATTCCAATCAGTTCTTTGATTCTTATAATGAACGATCTTCGCTCCCAATCCACTTGCAATTTCCTCGGTTTTATCGGGCGTAGCTGACCCCCTAGAAATACAAACAACCATTTCTTTTGCGATTGGGGCAAACGACTTGAGGCAACGCTCAATGTATTCTTCTTCATTTCCAGCGATGAGATAGACTGAAATAGGATATTTCACTTGGTTAGGATTTCTAATTGCTAGAGAATGTCAATTAAAAGAAAAGGGGGGGATAGGTTATTCACCCATCCCCCCCTCTTCGGAGGAATCAACCAACCAAGTCTTTAGCTGTAAGTCGTGGTGATTCGGACGGCGGCGTTCGCATCAATGACTTTCTCGGCTGTGTTCATACGAACACGGAGAACATTGGAGCGACGAGCCTCGTCACGATAGCTCTCGGAGACGAAACCACCGGGAGCGTCATCAGACCAGACCAAGGTGCGACCTAATCCACCAGCGGTGAACTGACCGCCAGCAACATTGGCAACAACGATCTTGGTATCGGGAACAATGAACGAGCCAGAGTAGCTCTTGTTCTTGTTCGCTGTGTTGTAAGCCGCACGGCCAACATACACATTCTGAACACCAAACGCTTCGGCAATCTGCTTCTCATCGAGCAAGCGTCCACCAGTATTAGAAACAACTCCGTAGAATTGATTCTGCAAGAGGGTGGTACGGCGAACTCGCTCGTACACATTGGCAGACATAATAACCGCATTGGCTTCGTAACCCAGCTTATTGAGAGCCAATTTGCCAGCCGCAACATCCGCAGGGGCGTTGATGGTTGCCAAGTTGCCTTCAATGTAGGAGGCCGTAGGGCTTAAATCAGCCGTGGTGAATGGGGTCGTTGTCGCCCAGAGCAAGTCAGCCACCCGCTTTTCGTGGGAGAGTTTAACTTGTCGGAGCAAGAACTTGGCAGTTTCGCTTTCCAGCGAAAAAAACCTGTTTGCATCCTGCTTGAAACTATCGTCAATTAGCTCTTCCAAGCCGGTTTCGATACAATCGTAGGTATCACTCGTGAATTTCCGAATCGCACGAGCGTATTCAGAACCAGCAGTACGCTTGGCCGCATCAGCATTGAGGAGGTCAGCATCAGCCGTCTGCACTTTGAGATACACGCCACTCTTTGCCGTTACTGGCAAGAGAGGAAGAATGTCTGCACCGATCAAGCCAATCTCTGCGGGGGCTTCGATTAGGGCTTGGTTAATATCAGCACGAATGGTCGTGCCACCAGAAATAAAGCTCATTTTATATTATTCTTTCTTTTGTTTATTGTTTCGTTGTTTAGAACATCGGGATTGCGATTTCGATAACAGCCGATGAACTTGTAGCCGCTTCGAGTGCAACACCAGCCGTTACGAGGTTGGCGGCCAATGTGGTCACCAAGCCAGACGCATCAAATTTGAGCGTATCACCGACTGCCGCAACGCCAGAGACGGTCGCGAAGAAGGTCGGGTGAAACAACTTAACCGCAACGAAACCACCAGCGGCAACATCTTCTTGAGTTACGCCGATAGATTTGCTTGCACCAGTTACCGCAACATTAACGAAGCCAGCCGTGGTGGTGTCGGGCTGAACGAATCGGAACGCCGAGATGGCAGAAGCCGAGCCGAATGTGCGAAAATTACCATCAACTTGAGTAGACATTTTCTTTTATCCTTTTGTTTAGAGTTTGGTAATACCACGAGACAAAGCCTCGCTATATTCCTTGGGGTTTGATAGCATCACGGCTTGCATAGCCTTGAGCTTTGAAGCTGAGTAGTCGCTGTGGGCGGCCACGAGTGCCTCAAAAGTTTTGGGTTCAACCTTTGCTGGTGCTTCAACAACTGGCGAAGCAGAGATGGGCTTAATGCCAAACTCGGTTAGAACTTTTTTAACAACTTCGCTCATCTCTTCCTTTTTATCTTCGGAGGGTTCAACCTCAACGGAGATTTCGGGAGCAGGGGCGGGAGTCTCGGAGGGCTTCTCGGAGGCCATCTCCTCTTTCTTCATTTCTTCTTTGGGTTTCATCGAATCTTCAATGGCCGACAAGCGAACCTTGATGTCCTCGATATCTTTAGAATAATTGTTTTCCATATTTGATTTGTCCTTTTTGTCAAGTGGAGCTTCCTCCACGGATTCCTTTGTTGTTGCTGGGATTGTCTCGCCTCCGCTGATGTAGCCTAGTTTTTCTTCTGCTTTCACACAAGAACCCGGCTCGTAGGCTTTCACTCCCTTTGCTGGTTCGTATCCGTCCCAGCACCTAAACTCTTTAACCTTCTCCATAAATTTAATCATCTCCTCAAACAAACCATTAGTGGCCGCAGGGGAGGAAACTAGATCAGCCGATGCGATGCTCTTGGGGCGAATGTAATCCTTGCCATTGATAGTCTCGCTTTCGTTCACAAAGGCTAGGGAAACGCCAAACTGGTCGGGGGCTTCGGATGCCATCTCTTTGATAAGGCCGTAGTGGGGAGAGTTGCGGAGAAGGCGAAGGTCGGCTACCAGCTTATCCCCTTCAATGCGAGGGTTTCTGGCGAAGGCTACAACACTTTCGAGGCCAGAGCCGTGATTAATCTTCACCTTAATTCCGTTCCTTGCACCCTTCATAAGCTTTAGGGCGGTCTGCAAGCTAACTTTATCCACGAAAAGATCGTGTCCTTTTGCTTCACCAACCTCTAAAATGCTCACCCCGCCTAGCTCCATTTCCTCCATCTCCTCATCCCTATAAGTAGAGTAGGCAACCGCCGCCCTTTGCGTCTCATCTGGAAACTTGGATACTGCCTCTTCGTCACCCATAAAGCGAGAAACAAAGTCTTGTTCGGATTCGTCAGCGGAAGGAAGTGGTAGGGGCATAAGGGTAATCCCTTTTGTCAATTACTTGGATTTATCTTTAATCGGCCCACCCACAATCCAAGCGTCACAAGTCCTTTTAGCCGCACACTTAAAATCAAATATCTCGCAGTAACCCAGATCGCCACCAATAGCGACCTCGTTTGCGTCCTCACCAATCCCCCTCTTAATGCACCCTAGAACTTTGCTTCTCTGATCGAAGGCCGCACAATTACCACAAAGCATCTTCTTGGCTGTGACTACATCGCCTTGGAACTCGTCTGCCTTGGCTTTCCAGTAAGCATCGTTTGGCTCGTTAGGATTGGCTGGGCCGTAGTTCGCATCGTCCACGGCTGTCTGCCTATTGGCTAGATTGGTTTTGATGTCTTGGGTTGCGATTGGGCAAGAGGCTGGTTCTGCTAGTTCTTTGGATTTCTTTGAAATAACTATTGGAGAATCAGATATTTCTTGGCCTTTAATTATATTGCTCATAGTTGCTCTAAATCCACAAAATATGTTTTTGCTTTGCCTGTTTTAACTGTTCTGCGATTTGTAACCTTATACTCGCCCTTGGGCAAGATTATTTCTTGCAACTCTGACTCAAAGTCTTGATTGTTGGAATTTATTGTGCTAACTCCTTTTTTCGCTTTAATTCTAAATAGTATTGATTCTCCTCTGAATTGATCTTCCTCGCCTCTTCTTGCGTAGTCAGCCGCTATGGATGGATCGGAGCTTGCCGACATAAAACTTGTAAAATCTACCCTTCCTTCATTTTTGACTTTATCCAAGATTTCTGCACTATCTACGCCGTTTGCAGTAAATCCTCTATAAAATGTTTGTTCTTTTGAAAATTTCTGACTTGAAATATTGTTGAGCATTTCGATCTTATTGTCAGCTATTGTTTGGGCTTTTTGTATCATTTGCTTCAATCCTTCTATATTTCCAGTTTGGTCATACAGAGCTATTGTTGCCATATCTTTATCACTTAATGCCCCGCCGGTTGCAGATTGTAGTCTTTGTCCTAATGTTCCGGGAGATGAATTGATGGCCTCTTGAAATGCTTGCTCCTTGGTCATTCCCTCTGAATTTGCTCTTTCGTATTTTGACCATATTCCACCAGATGATTTTCGATAATCATCAACAGATTGTTTTTCTTCTGTTGTAAGATCTTTCTTTTCATCTTCGTAGCTAGTGTTTGCCTCATACGCATTTTCTATTGCTTTTTCGTGTTCTGTTATAGAAATTTTGGCTTCTCCATTTTTGTCGTATTTATATGAATCTAGAGTAGATTTGCCTTTTGCTTTTTCTGTTTCTGTTTGTTGCTTGGGTTCTGTTGTTGCAGAGCCTTTATCTTGCGGTGTCGGCCTCTTGTAATCCTTGGGGAATTTCCCACCGGGTCGAGTTGGCGTATAGCCTCCCTTGAGTGGCGGTCTGCCGTAGCCTACTGCACACTTGTTATCTGGCCCGAAAGTTCCCCCATCATCTTGTCCACAATCTCTACCAGCAACGAACTCGGTTTTCTTGTCCCTTGATTCCATCTGTCCAACCACTTTCCTTGCCCAAGCATATCCAGCATCCCCGCCCCATCCATTCCACGCTTGCCAGCCCTTGCCTTGCTCATCCCAAGTGCTTCCCTTCTTATCGACTTCGTGGCGTGTTAGGAAGTTCAACATTCGCCTTACTGTATCGGGAGAGAGCTTCACCCCATTACTCAAGTCCCTAGCTCTGGCTATGCCTACCGATGTCATTCCTCGTTGGCTGGATGGTTTCGTCTCTCTAACATCCAAAGCCCTTTTAGCGGCCTCCCTTGCTCCTTCTGGTGGGGTAAAATCAATCCCATCATACTTTGCCAACTCAATCCCGCCCATCATTCCTTCGATGAGCATCTTGATAGATGCGGGGTCGAGGCTTTCTAAAACTTCTAAACTACTTTTTTTTTGAGTTGTGCCAGCGGGGGCAGTCGGTGTTGGTGTTGGTTCTTGGGAGGTCGAGCCTCCAAAAGTGTCCCCGCTTTCGTCTTTCTGGCTTGCGATGCGTTCTTCTTTTGTGGTTGGGATGATATTTCCCTCTTGTATCCCGCCAACGATATTGATGGCTTGCTCTCTTGAAATTGTCGGGAAGGCCGAAGTGATAACCGAAACCGCACCCTCCTTGGTCAGAGCACCAGCGGCAACCGCATTGATGATATTGATGAGCGAAGCAACTTGAGCACCATTGAGCGAAATGTCTTGGATTGGCTGACCTGCCTCGGTCTGGTTTGCTTGGCCTTGTCCCGATCTTTCCACGGCTTGCTGTGCGTACACCAAACTCTCGACAATATCCGAAATTGCAACGGCTGGGATGTCGTATTCCTTGGATAGCTTCTTAATGAAGCTTGCCTCTTGTGCCCTTTGTCGTAGCGAGCTTTCAAAATCTTGGCCTCGTTCACTATAAATATCGGCGGCGGTTCGCAAGCCAGTCTTAAACTCGGCTATGGCTGACGCAGATTCCCGCCCTAAATCAATAGAGACATTAGCCCCAAAATTGAAAATGCCTCTAGTAGTTCTGCTTCCCACATTTTCCTCAATCAATCCCCTTGCAACTCCGTCTGCAATTACGATGTTCTTGATGGGTCGAAGAACTTTGTCCTCAAGTAGTTTCTGGTATCTGCGGAAGGTTCGCCCTGCTTGTTGCATTTCAAGGCGAGCAGTCGGGCCAGACATAGAGGAGGGGTCTACGGCGAAGCTGTAAGGGATGCCAAGCCCAAGGCAAATGTTCCTCAAAAGAATCTTATGGAACTCTGCAAACGCTCCACTTGGTCGGCTCGGCCCATCTGGGAAAACAATATCCTCACCCGGCTCTAGGTAAGAGATTTTGCCAGACTCAATCGCCTCTAGCTTAATTATGCTTCCGTTAATGTCTTGGTCGTTTGTGAGCGAGGAGAGATCGGAGGCATTGTTGTTGTTTCTCTTTACGATTGCACTTTGACTAGATGCAACTTTAGCGGCCATCTTCTCGAAGCCTACGATTTCGTGAATATCAGTTGCGTCATTGATTGCCGTATGGAAAGCAGAGATTCCTCGGTATTGGTCAATGCGGAGTGGGTCAAATAGATGGAAGGCTTGGCTTGATGGAATCGTTGCTTGATAGGAATACATATCCCCAATAGTTCGGCTATAAATGTCATAGGCCGTTGGAGCACCAGTCCGTTGATCAATATGGATTCCACCAATTAACTCGGAGCTAGTATAAACTTTGTAGGGGTCTCCAAGTCTATCACCCTCAATACCTTGTATTTTTAAGTTGCCATCAGAATCTCGCACGAGGACGAATAAAAAATCGCCATCTCGTAGCATACTGATAATTGCCACCTGCATAAGTGTTGAGCCAGTATGTCTTGTTGAAATATCGCACTTGTCCCACCACTCTGCCCAATACGCCTCAACCTCGCTATTAACTTCTGGATTCTCTGTTCGGGCTTGGTAGGAGATATTGGCGGCGGTGTGGCTTGCGAACTTCATTAGGATGGAGCGAACAAGGCCAACATTCTCTGCCAAATCCCTTGCCCTTTTCATCAATTCTACTCGGTCATAGTTAGAACGATAATCTTCCGCACCAGAAAGCGAACTCGGCCCTTTGCGTTCTCTCGAATACTTTACTGCATCATACTCGAAGTTCTTAATCTTTTGACGAGCAACAAGCCTATCAACTGCTCCTTGAGGATTAACAAAGGCAATCGCCTTGTCGATCAGATTGAGAGAGGCTTTTTTCACGAGCCGAAGTTTGCGTAGGTTGTGCGAACCCTAGTGCCAGTTGCTTGCTGAATGGCTAGGGTCAATTCTGCAATCGTATCTCTTACCTCACCCAGATTCGCCCTAGAAAAAGAGCGTCCAGCTATCGAATAGCTTGAACCCGCCACCGCAATCGCTTCGAGGCAAGTGATATATTTATCACGCAGAGAAGTTAGGGTGGTGAGGGGTAGCCCAATAAAATCACCCTTCGCCATTCTCAACCTCCTCTGTCAAACTTGCGGGTGAGACTTTCAAGCGTCCATACAAGGCCGCACCCACAATGTTCATACATTCGCAATCCATTAAGTGATTATGCTTTCCGACTTGCTTCCATACAAGCCTTTCCCTTCCAGTCATAGGATTTTTTACTCTTACCTTTACCTCTGCTTCAATATGGACTCGCCAAACATCGGGTGTGTCTAGGGCTATGTAGCCGGGTTCTTTGATGAGGTTTGAAAGGATGTCTTTGATAGATGGATTCGACCATCGCCAAACTGGGCAGAACTTCCACTTCCACCCAGCTTTCGATTGAACTGCCTTACCGCTGAAAGGGTCTCCATTTGCGATTCGAGCATAGGGGCGTTGAAGCTTTTGCTCGCCCACAATTTCAGAGAAGCTGGTACGATCTGAACCAACCAAGGCCATCCATCCATTCTTACAACAATTATAATAAACATCTCTGGTTTGATCGCCCGAATCGCAGAAAACGCATTTTGATTCTACCCCAAACTCCTCGGCTTTGGCTTGGATGTCTCCCCAAGTCTCTAGCCTTCCAGCCCACACCAACCTTGACCTGCCTTCTAAATCCCAAGCCCTCACAACGCACCAAGCGTGGAAACCCCCCGCCTCCTGAATATCGCAAGCCATAATCAGCTTCTCATTTATTCTGACCTCGCCCATCTTATAATCACCAGCCACAATTTCCATCTTCTCTGATTCGTGTTCCATCCAAGGCTCGGCTAGGACTCGATTAACAAAGTCTTGTAGCCCTATGATTCCGTTGTGTTTGTCTTGCAGAAACTTTACTGCCAAACTTCCAAAGCTAACCCAAGGGGCATATAGGCCATTGAGATGATAGGAGCGTCTGGCTGGTTCGCCCTTGAGGTTTGTTGCCCTCCACTCGCCCTCACGAAGCATCTTTGTTTTCTGTCCGTCTGTAATCTTTCCCTTGCACTCCTCACACTCGTAGTAAGTGCTAGATTTCACCAGCTTAAAATCATAAACTCCGTCCTCTATCTTGGCGGCCTCGTCCCACTTTACTTGCCCCCAGACTAGCTTCTGCTTATGCCCACAATGAGGACAAGGCACAAAGTAGAAACGCATATCGCCCTTCTGCCACTCGCTCCAAATGATTGAGTCGGCAGTTGTCGGGGTGCTGGTTGCTATGATGAGATGGTTGGGGTAGGTGCTGACTCGTGCCTCTGCAAGTTGAACTGGGTTCGCTTCTCGCCCCGACCCCGCTTGCTCTGGGAACTTGTCCACCTCATCCATACAAAGCAAAGCAATCGAGCGACTGGAAAGAGCCGAAGGGCTTGTGCCAGCCCACCACACCGAGCATCGTTTGAAGTGTTGCTCTAGGATTTTTATTCGGTCTGTATTGTCTGGTCGTTCCTTGGCTAACGCTGGGCAATCGTCAATCATTGGAAGCCAGCGGGTTTCTGTGAATGATCGAGCTAGATGTTCCGATGGCATAACCCACAAGACTGGGCAGGGTCGCTCCGCTACTCGGTACGCTAGGCCAGCCAGAATCGTTGTGGTCTTGCTTGTTTGTGCCCCCCACACCAGCACCACCCTACGAATCGAATCATCGCCAAAAGCCTCTAGGGGTTCACGGACATAGGGTGTGAGCGTTGTTGAGTACGCTCCGGGTATGTTTGTTACTCTTGCGGAAAGGGTTAAGTTTTTCTCTGCCCATTCTGGGATTGAAAGTTTCTCTGCTGGCTCAAAGAGTGACCTAGCAAAATCTTTAATTGAGGCAAGGTTTGTCATCAAAAAGATTTTCTATTGTTTTGTTCTTCTCTTCTTTTCTTTTCTTCTTTATTTCTTTATACTTTTGATACGCCTCGCTCTTGGGCTGTGCTTGTCCAAGCCCCTTGCACCAATAGTCATTTCTCAATAAAACCCTGCACATTCTCCTCCAAGACGGTGCCCAGCATTTAACCTCTAATTCGTGCGGTGCTTCTTCTGGTATTGTTGCATATCCCCTTTGATGCCACCCATAAATAAACTTCTTAAATCTTACGGCATAATGATCTCTTGTTTTCTGTGGCATCGTTGCAAGCAGAAGATTACAAAAACTTTTCCAAGTATGCTTTTCTGGTTTTGTTATCTTGTTATATCCATTTATGTTTCCCTTTTCTTCTATATACAAAGAACCAGAATTAGCTCCATTTACCCTAGCTATTAACCTAAACCAAGTTTGTGGTTCTAAAATGTGGTATAGCCAAAGCCCTCTTCTTTGATCGTCTCCAAATGGTTGACACAACCTTTGCTGACTAATTTTCACCCCGGCCATATGCATTTTGTCGTATATTCTATTGTGCGGTTTGTCTTTGTATTTCGAGTGGAATCTCCATATATCTTCAGTTAGCCAATCATATATAGGATAAACATTATAGACATTATCCACTATCTTTGTTGTCCATCTGCGACCGCCAAGCATAAGGTCTTTCTTTTCCCAAGTAGCAATAGCACAATATCTGTGGAGGCTTTCTTGTGCCCTAATTCCAATAAACCCCGCTGTTTTCTTGCCTTGCCCATACCATTCGCCAAATAGAACAATAAACTCCTCAAACTCCATTCCGTCCATCCCAAACGGATAGTCTTTTATTCCTTTTGCAAATAGTGGTTTTTCTCTTACCCAAATATCTTTCTTTTCTTCATCCCAAGCTTTCCATCTTGGCTCATAGTTTGTTACCGCATTTCTTAAAAGCATTGGAACGCATATCCAATGTGGGTCAATGTTATCTCTATACATCTGGAACATTTCTTTGGCGTGAGCTATTGTTTCAGAGTATTGAGCCTCAAGGTCAATAAACATTACCCCTATCTTTTTGTTCCTCTTTATGGCCTCTTCCATAACAAGGTGAAACATCACGCTACTATCTTTGCCACCAGAAAAAGCTATATATTGCCTTTCTGTATTATCGAATGTTTCATTTATTCTTTGCCGTGACGCATCCAACACGCTAACATTGTGATATCTTTTAATTGCCATATCAATAAATATCGGATTGCCGATCTCCAGAATAAGCCTCTTCCATAGTTACTTCTTTGCGTTTGTTTTCAGCCAGCCACTTATTTAAGTATTTCAAGGCAGACTGATTGGCCGCCTCTTGCTCTGCCTCTGTAAGCAAAAAGAACCCGCCCCGGTATGAAGATGGTATTCCAAGGGCATAACAAGCTGACGCTTGCCCAAGCCAAGCGATTCTATTCATAGAACTATTAGTTAGGTAATGCTCGCAAGAGTTTTTCCATTCTGTAATTATCTTTTCTAATGTTGCTTCAAATTTTGGAATATCTGAAAGGAATTTACGATATTCCTCTTCACACTCGGTCTTGGTCATATCTTCTTTTGTTGTGGCATAAAACCCTGCCTTATGGCACTCCCACTTTTCGTATGTGTGAAAGATTCGATTTTCATCACTTGTATTTACAGTTCTAAACTTTTCTGCCTCTTCTCCATATGTAGAAATATCATCTGTAAGTTCTTCAAAATCCTTCTCTGTTACTTGACCTTCAATGTCCCAAGACTTTGAAAATTGTTGATCTTGGAACAAGTCGGCCAACCCAGTTATCTGGCACAATCTTAAAATCTCATCTTGATCCATTCCAAGCTCTCTAGAGATTTTCTCATCTGACCAGTTCCGCCTTTTTAGCTCAACAACAATATCCGACATAGCTTCGACCTTATGCTTTCCCCTTGCCCGATTGTGGCGAATTGTTGCGGCTATGCGGTCGCTCTTGTCTGTTCTGTCCTCTTTAATTTTTACGATTGGCAAATAACCCATTACCCTAGTTTTAATATCTAAATCTTCCTTGCCACATCGGTTTCTATGGAATCCGTCGATTACCTCAAATTGACCATTCTCGTTCGGCATAGCAACGATTGGTTGCGTATATCCATCAGATAAAATTGATACTTTCAATAGCTCCATTTCCGGGGGTGCAACGCTATTCGGGTTGTAGTCGTTGGCGTGAACATCATTCTGCTTAACCCATAAAACGCAATCTACTGGCTCGGTTGCGAACGGACTGATTTCGTGAAGCTGTATTTTAATTTCGTTTATCGCATTCACCCTTTCTTCAAGAGGAAGTTTTGCGATTGCCTTAATTTGTTGTGCTATTGAGGATTTCATTCTCAATGTTTTATTGAGTTTATTTTGAATCGTCAATAACTATTTCATCTCTTAACCAGATAATCTTTTGCGTATGCCCAAGCTGGGTTCATATGGATTTGATGATGGCACTCGAAGCACACCGCCAAGAAGAACTCTACCTCGTTGAGTCTATCTCCGAACCTTCCTCGCCTATGGTGAACTTGGCTTGCCATCTTGCATCGGCAAACTTGGCAGACTGGATTGTTTGCTAGAAACTTCTCTCGCACATCTTTATAGACTTCGTTCTGGCCTTTTCTCTTTGCAGATACTCGGCGTAGTTTACCGCCTCGCTTGAGAGGGGTTTTGCGTTTAAGTGGAGAGCGTTTCATCGGTCAAAGAATGGAAGCACTATGCCAAGGATTGCGATTGCTACTAGCAAAACAATGAAGCACTCGTTCATTTGTCGAAGTATGATGCCAACCAAACAAGTACGCAAAATAGAAATACGCATATTAGTTTAACCAATATGATTCCAGCCATAAGGCCAATTCCGACTTTTGCTCCCCATAAGATTGTATCTATCATTTGAATGCTCCTTCTGCTTTTTGGATGGTGACAAAGATTTGATCGACGCCCTCTTGGATGGCTCTTTTAGCACATTCTGGGTCGCTGGGATTTGCTCTAGCGGCCAAGCTCGAAGGCATAGCGTCCATTAGGTTTCTAATTGCCCCTAGCCATTTGCCGAACACTTCTCGCACCTCGTCCATCCGAATCGTAACTCTGTTCACCTCTTCCCATCGAGCGTGCTCCATTTCGGCTTCTGCAACTCGCTTTTTTGCTTCGCCCCATCCTTGAACTGCCGACCGCATAGCTACTGGGTTTTTGTTTGTGGCCGCCGTAGCGACCAACGAGTAGGCAACTACCTCGGCTTGCTTCGCTCGATTCAATCTGCCAAGCGAGCTTGTCGATTTGTATGACTCGACATCCAATTCCTTCGATGGCTCTGATGAGGTCTGGGATGGTGTCGAACTGATCTCCACCTTGCTTACTCGCTTTTGATTTGCCAGCTTCCAACGCTCGGCATCGCTCACGCTTGTAAGTGGCATCCCTGCTTTTACTAATTTTGAAATGGCCGCCTTTGAGACATTCCATTTTAAGGCTAGGTCTATTTGTCTTATCATTTCTCACAAGGGCTTTCCACACGCCAAACATTTCTCGCCCCCTCCACCTTCTTCATTCTCTGGGCTAGTTGCCTCCATCATCTTTCCGATCTCCTCTAAACTAAACCCGGTGATGTCTATATCGATCTCCCCTGCATCTAGTTCTTCTAAAATATCTTTGAGCATCGGCATATCGAACTCGCCACTTAATTTATTAAGAGCAAGGTTTGCGGCCTTCTCTTGAGTCTCATCTAACCAAACTGCCCACACCTCGATCTCATCTTTACCAAGTGCCTCATAGCATTTCAACCTCTGATGGCCTCCAACCACATTACCAGTCTTTGCGTTCCAAGTGATAGGCTGAAGATTTCCAAGTTCGCTCAAGGATTTTGTGAGCCTACCCAACGCATCCGAAGTGATGGTTCTCGGATTGTATTTTGCTGGCGAAAGCTCGCTGATTTTCTTTGTTACTAAAGAGGGATATTTCATAAGTTCTAAAAAGTTACGCAAGATTTACTTTTGTAAGTGGTTAATCAAAAAAAACTTAAGTTAACTCCCACAAAATGACCGGCGTGGGAACC
>Ga0214917_10003824_pt1 | contig 17171 bp, 13 predicted proteins | sample LL_1208_BB_MetaG_FD_177983 | JGI IMG/M metagenome (GOLD analysis project Ga0214917, IMG submission 177983) | Freshwater microbial communities from Lake Lanier, Atlanta, Georgia, United States - LL_1208_BB | ecosystem: Environmental > Aquatic > Freshwater > Lake | place: USA: Georgia | collected... | reverse complement strand
AGCGGTTTTTACAATCTCGCGATCTTTAAACTGGTGGATTTGTCCAAAAACACCAAGGTTTAAAGGGGTTCCCAAAACCCATGAATCAGAAAACTGGTGTTCCAACGCCATTCCTACGATATGGGTGTCGGCATCCAGAACGTTGGAGGTGCCTGAAAGATCAAAAAACGGAGTAGGGCGGAACTGGTAGCCCAAGGAAGCCCTCGAAGAAGAGCTCAAATTCAATCCTAACGAGGCTCTCGGATTCACTGTATTTCTGGTGGGGGCGCTGCCGTATACGGTTCTCAAGGGGGCTCCTGTTAACCCTTGGGTTTCTGTGAACAGAACGGGGGCTTGGTACTCATTCCAGAGTTGATACGAAAGGCCCACAGACCAAGCAAACGCTCTCGACTTTTGAGCGAGTTCCCACTCAAACGTTTTGGGTTCAAAGTAAAGGGAACTTCGCATGAGAACAGGTTGCTCAAAAGTATCGCGCCCATTGATTCTCACTTTTGCTTTCATTTCCTGTTCTAAAATCGGATCAATTTTTTGGTGGTAAGTCAAAGCACTGGAGAATGAACCTGCTTTGGCATAAAGGCCCACGACCGGTGCTTTTTCCAAAACGACATCCAGATTGAGTCTGCTGGAAGGGTTGGAAGAGAGGCTGGTTTCCGCCACTCCTGCACCACTCAAAAATAAAGACAAGCCCGTTCCAAAAAACAAAGTGTCTGGAACCAACTCAAATCCCAAACTGGCAGTCCCTTTAAATTGTCCATCGGCAGTTCCATAGCGCGCGGTAAAAAAATCATCGGGAGCATGAGCGACAAAGCCCCGTAATTTTTCGTAAGGACCGGAAAATGAAAAGCCCAAGCCGCCCGTTCTTGAAAGAGCTTTGAAACGCAGAGGTTGGTTGAAGCCCACAGACCAGCGGGTTTGAGAAAGCGCAGGCAGTTGGTAACGATCCTTCACCGGATCATCTGAGCTTCTCAAAGCTCTCGGCAAAAGAACGGAGTCAAATTCGTTCACTTTGACTTCCACTTGAGAGGTGGAAAATGAGAAATGGGTTTGCTTCTGAGTCGCCAAAAGAGCCGGGTTAAAAAAAGCTGCATGGGCACTTGTTTCTTCAGCGGTAACGGATCCCGCTCGCCCAGTGCTTTGAGCATCCAAGCCAAAATTTTCGGCTTGGGAACCAAAAACAAAGGGAGAGAGACCAACGATTAAAAAGGGAAGAAGCTTTACTAGATTCACAAGCGCTTTATACCACAGCGCGTTAAGCAATTCAAAACCGTTGTGGGACATTAATAAGCATCAGATTTTATTGGATAAAAGATCAAACTGGGACAGGGTGAGAGCTTCCGCCCGGACTTGAGGCGAAATCCCCAGCTCTTCCAAACACCTTTCCCAAGGGACTTCTGGAAAGACCGCTTTTAAATTACTGGCCATTTTTTTTCGTCGATGGCTGAAAGCAGCTCGAATGACTGCGCTGGTCTTTTCAAGTCCCGGTGAATCGGGCTTTGGAGTGAACAACACCGCTTGGGATGCCACGCTGGGAGCCGGATAAAAAGCGCCAGGGGGCAGAGTCCCCAAATTTTTCAGTGAAAAATGGAGTTCCGTGATCAAAGTCAGGCTTCCATACTCTTTGGAATTTGGTTTTGCAGTCAGCCGATCAGCAAACTCTTTTTGAAAGGTAAATAAAAAGTGACTCAAAACATTCTTGTGCTCGACCATTTTAAAGATCATGGGAGAAGAGAGGTGGTAGGGAAGGTTGCTCAGAATAGCCACTTTTTGGGGCGGAGCAATCCACTCGTTCCAATTCTGATTCAAGAAATTCCCTTGATGTAGGGGGACCTCTGGAAATTGTTCTTCGAGATAAACGGAGAGCTTCTTGTCGATTTCAAAAAGACGGATTTTCTTTTTCGTTTTCTGAACAAGCAGTCGAGTCAGAGCCCCCAAGCCAGGCCCAATTTCCCAAACCTCATCGTAGCTGTTTTCGGAAAGAAAGGATTCCACCATTTTCTCAGCCCAGTGAGGGGAAATGAGAAAATTTTGACTTAAAGATTTAAGAGGGATCGCTTCCAATTGACTCAAAATTTCTTTCGGGTGCGCCATTCTAGAAATCCCCCGTCGAAAAAGCAGTTGCCGTCCAAGGAGCAGCTTTCAACTTTCCCTGCTTTTCGTAAAGACCCGCAAGAAGTGCAACCATAGCTGCATTGTCTGTGCAATGTTTTGGAGCGGGAAAGTAAGCTTCTGGCAGCTTTTCTCTCAAGTAGCTGTTGCAAGCAACTCCTCCGGTAACCACAATCCGGCTCCCGGGGGTTTTCGAAGCAGCCAACTTTGTTTTTTCACAAAGCGTCTCCAAAATCGCTTCTTGAGCCGAAGCCAGAATAGCGATTTTTTCCCTCTCATTTTCCAAGTTGGACTTTTGAACTTTTAAGGCTACTGCGGTTTTCAATCCTGAAAAAGAAAACTGGGTGCCCTCTACTTTTGCTCTGGGAAAGGGGATTTTTTTATCCTCTTCAGAAGCTTTTTCACGAACTATTTTATCGATCAAAGGGCCGGCGGGGTAAGGAAGCCCCACCAACTTGCCGACTTTATCAAAAGCTTCTCCAGCAGCATCATCGAGAGTTCCTCCCAACCAATGGTAATCCAACAGCCCGTTGACTTGAAAAAGTTCCGTATGGCCGCCGCTGACCACCAAAGCTGTCCACGGAAAAGAAGGCCCCTCTTTTTTTTCCAAAGTAATCAACAGGGGTGAAAACAAGTGAGCTTCAATATGGTTGAAAACCGAAAAGGGTTTTCCCGTGGCAAATGCGAGAGCTTTCACATAGGAAACCCCTACCAAAAGGGCTCCAATCAAACCGGGTCGGTGAGTAACCCCAAACCAATCCAAGTCCTCCAGTTTCAAACCTGCTTGAGACAAGCAATTGTCCACAGCCAAAGGCAAAGCTTTCAAATGCTCTCTGCTGGCAATTTCCGGTACAATCCCCCCAAATTTTTTCATGGGCGCCGTGTGAGAAAAAACGCTCTCTGAAAGAAGGGTCCAACTGCTTGTATCGATTATGGCGACACAAGAGTCGTCGCAGGAAGTATCAACAGCGAGGATTTTCATGAGAAAGGGAAACTCGCATGGAACTGAATCTGTGTCTAGTGGAGAATCTTGGTCAGATTCGGTTCAACCGCTGGGAGATTACGAATGTCGACTGCTTCACCCGTATTTGAAATATTATTCAATCGATTCATGAGGGTATCGATGCTGATGATCTTTACGCTGTAGCCGATTCTGCCTTGACCTGTTTCTGCTTCGCCTTGTGGGGCCCAAGCACTGTGATAAACCTCCTTGGTGGCAAATCCAAATTCCCGAGCTTTGGCTTCCGAGTTAATTCCCGGCAGGAAAAAAGGCCCGGTAGTTGAGTGGGATCCCGGCTGTTCAGTGGCATACAGGTCAAAGTGTGAGCCGGAATTTCTCGGGCCATTCAATCTAATTGTATAGGGAAGAACAGTAGCTGGCGCCCTAGTAGGAATTATTTCATTGTTGGAACCAGCAGCTTCGGCGGAGTCTGGATAAAGCGCTGAAGCGAATTGGGGTTCTTCGTAATCCTGATTGATGTTGCTTCCGGGATCGGGAAACACGGAATAGAAAAGCGCATCAAAGATTGTGGGTGTTCGTATGGCCTGCAGCGGGGCTCGGAGTTGATCTGTTTTGTCCGGCTCGGGCCAGCCCAAAGCACGGTTTCCTTGGGGCCTCCCAATGTCGTTTCTGGGGTGAAGGGAATCATAGTACGCCATGAGCTTGGCACTTCTTCCTCCCCCTACTCGATCGAAAGGCCGCACACTGTAATCCAAGATTCTGCTCTGGCCATCGCTTCGTGGGACCGGGATTAATGCGTCTGTGGTTGCTTTGGGTCCAATCCGACTGCCGAATGGTTTGGCAATCGCGTAAGCTTCGAGAGTGGGGAAACCTGCATCCACCCATGATTGAGGCATAAAAAGCATTTTGGGTTTTGAAGTGAGTTTGACACCAAAGTAGGTCAGGTATTGCGGATCTTTTTCATAGCCCACCAAGGCCTTAAAGAAACGCCTTCCTACCATTGCGACGCAAGCACTCCCGCGGCTTTGAAAATCAAAGTAGTACATCGCATTCGCAGCCACGATTTCCTTCTTCTTGACGTAAGTGGATTCTTTGGGAGCCAGCAGTTCCATTTTAAATTCGCCATTTAAATTACTGTCTGTGAGGTTTCGAGTGGCTGACTCACGAGCAGCTGCCAAAATGGGGTTCGTGCTGGACATCGGATTTTCTTGAGCGGCTTGGTTGATAAAGTCCTCGACCGCTGTCATTTGGGATTCGTGAAAACGAGCTCTGTCTCCGCGATAACGGAACCCTCCCAAGTCGGTTCCCGGTTTTGCAAAAATATCCAAAAGGTGTTGGACCATCCGCTCGTTGTCATCTCGCCCTTGTTCGCACTCGATATCTGCTTGTCTTTGGATTTCTTTAATCTGGGCAGCGATGGCAGCGGAAAAAGGATCAAAAGTAGCAAGCACTGGCGGAACCACAATCGGAGGCAAACCCCCGCCGGTAGGATCTGCGTTGTAACAGAGATTGGTGTCTTTGGCGTAACGTCGCCCTCGAACAGTCTCAAACCCATGGGCCTGCAAGCAAACACTGGGAGCGTTGAACCCCGACGGAAGCCTTTCGATGGGCCCGTTTAAATCGTTGGAGCTGCTGGGAAAGTTTTTATTATGTCGGGCATGGGTAATTTGAGCCCGCATCACCAACTCTTTGTAATCTTGTCTCATCCGGTAGTTGATAAGCCCCATTTGGTTTAAGGCCCGGGCCTGCCAAGCTGCTCCGGCATAAGCCGCAGAATCCGCAGCGATTTGCAAATTCATTTTGTTGTGGATCAAATGGCCAAAATCGACCACAAAAGCAAAGAGCACGAACATAAAAGTGAAGACAAGAGCGAACAAAACGGCGACTTGACCCCGACAGTTCCCGATGGATTTTCGTGACCCCATTTCAGCATTATACGCCGCATCAAAAGCGGGGTCCAGAGGGGGCTCAGATTGTGAAGATATCTTCATAATTTGTATTTAAATTTCTGCTACATTGCTCTTTTCGACAAAGTTTAATCGAGGCTTCAGGAATTCTTGAAAGTTGGCCGATACAGCCATTATCAAGGAGTTGCTTCTCATGAAATCAAAACTGCGGTTCTTAGTAACTTTTCTCTTCGCAATCTTTTTGGGCGTTGGCTTGACGGTCGGTGCAGGGATTTATCAAATCACCCAAGCGGCCCCTAATTATCAGTATCTTGATCTATTCACAAAAATTCTCCACTTCGTTCAAACGAATTATGTGGAAGAAGTTGAAACAAAAAAACTGATGGAGGGCGCCATCAAAGGGATGTTGGCCACACTCGATCCACACACGGTTTATCTCTCTCCTGAATTGTTCAAAGAAATGCAAGTGGACACCCAAGGAAAGTTTGGGGGGCTTGGCATTGAAATCAATGTGAACGATGGATTTTTAACTGTGGTGACTCCGATTGAAGACACACCTGCTTATATGGCTGGGGTTGAGCCGGGCGATCGCATTGTGATCATTGAAGACAAAGCAAAAAGCATCAAAAAAGAAACCAAAAACCTGAGTCTCCAAGAAGCAGTCAATCTCATGCGCGGTGAAAAAGGCACCAAAGTCACCATCCATGTTGCCAGAAAAGGGGCTCAAGGTTTGAAGCCAATTGAAATTACTCGAGACATTATCAAAGTGGCAGCGGTCAAAGGTGGTCTTATCGACAAAGATTACGCTTGGATTCGATTGGTTCAATTTCAAAGCAACACTTCCAGAGATGTGAAAAAGAAGTTGGAACAGATTGCAAAAGAGAACGGCAGGCCCTTGGTGGGAGCTGTTATTGATCTAAGAAACAATCCGGGAGGGCTTTTAGAAGAAGCTATCAATGTGTCCTCCCTGTTTTTGGAGAAAGTTCCAGTGGTATCGACTATGGGCCGAAACAAGGCCAAAAAAGAAGTCGAATACGCCAGAGGTTCAGCGCCTTTTAAAAACCTGAAATTGGTTGCTTTGGTGAATGAAGCCAGTGCGAGTGCCTCTGAGATTGTGGCTGGCGCTCTCCAAGATCATAAACGGGCTCTAGTGGTGGGAAAACCCACTTTTGGAAAAGGCTCTGTTCAAACAGTGATTGATCTTGAAAACAAATCAGCTCTCAAGCTGACGGTTGCACGCTATTACACTCCCAGTGGAACTTCGATTCAAGGCAAGGGGATTACTCCTGACATTGAAGTGGATCGAATCGACATGGCAGCTCTTGAAAAAGCCCGTCAAGGCAAGTTCTTGAAAGAGGCGGATTTGGAAAATCACTTGGTTGGTGAAAATGAACAAAAAAGTGAAGAGGGATCCGGAGATGACGATTCAAGCAGGTCTCCCAAAAGCGAGGATTCCAAATCGAACAAGGATTCAAAATCAACAGATCGTTTGTTCGGAGTGATCAAAGAGAAAGATGGAAAGAAACTTCGGGTGGAAGATCCAAAAGAACTTGTCAAAATTGATTTCCAGCTGCAACAAGCCATGAGTTATTTGAAAGCGTGGAATCTTTTTGAAAAAGTTTCCCAAGGGACCAAAGAAACGTCTTTGACGGAAGCAAAGTAACGGATCAGAGCGAAGCTTCGATTCCAGTGGTGAAGTAGAAATCCTCACCGCCGGGATTCAGGCCCCGATAGGCTCCCAGACGAATTTGGGTGGGCAAATAATAGAAAAGCTTCCAGCGGCTTTTCAATTCGATTCCGGTGCTCCAAAAAAACTCTTTCATCCAGTTTCTCCGAAAACTGCTTTGAACGCCCCTGTCAAAACTGGTCGTGTCCAAAACCAAAGCCGCAGAGAGGTTCTGCAGAAAGACCGGCCAAAGTGAAATTCCCCGGTCCACTCTGGACAGAGGAAATCTAAACTCCAAATTCCCCCCAAAAATCCTTCTCGCTGCAAAGGACCCTGGAAGATAACCCCGATTTAGGAAAAGGCCTCTGCCTTGAGAGAAGAGAAGTTCCCCGCCGCCTTCGAAGTATGAGTTGTAAAGAGCTGTTCCTTCTGTATAGCCCTGCTTCAAGCCCAAGTACCAGAGAGCCGAGTTCCATATTGGAGATTCAAGGTACGCATCCACAGAAGCCCAACTGCTGAAATAATCATCAAAGCTTCCCAAGCCTTTTAAAAATTGCTGGTGTCCAATCGAAAAGCGAATCCCCTCCGTCGAATCGGCATCCAAAGGACCGGTCTTGCTCCGGCTGCCCCAACTCAAATCCAATCCCAGACCGATGGACTGGTTCGCTGGCCCTAAATCAGAAGGTTCGATTTTTCTCATGAGAGCTGAAACTTTTCCTTGAATCGGTAAACCTCCCAATTTCTGTGCGTAGCTCAGAGAGGCTCCCCACCTCTGAAAAAAACTCCGGCTTACGATCAAGAAACCGGGCGAGAAATAAACATTGCTTTGAAGAGAGGACGAGTTTCCAAAACGATAGCCGTACAATCCAGATAAGTACGGAAGTGTTTTGGAGCCTTCGTTGGTGTTGCGTTGATCGATTCCCATGTTGAGGTCATAAAAATGTTTTTGAGAAAGATCAAACATGGGTATCCAAGCACCTGCTTGAAAACCGAATGGAAGAAAAAGAGCTGAAGGGATCCAAGTTCTTGGCAGCAAAAAGGGCAGAGGAGAATATTCCTTTTCTTCGAAGCCGCCATTTTCATTCACTGGCAACGGACCAACTTCAACTCTCGAAAGTTCAGATTCGATCTTTTGGGAAACGGGGTTCGCGGTAGCCAGATCAAATCCACCGTGTTCATAGGAGGAAACCCAAAATCTTTTTTTGGAAGGAGCAAATTGATTGATCCCCCCCGAAACTGCAATCGTTTTAAGCAACTTTTTCTTTTTTAAATCCAAGAGCCAGACCTCATCCCGCCCTGAGAGGGAGGCGATCAGGTATGCGTGATTGTCCGCCCGCCTCAAGCCGTATGCATGCCCTTTGATTGTTCCCACGGGAAGGGGAGGTGTGGGAGGAACCCACTGATAAATGACTGTCTCAGTGTTTCTGCGTAGGAGAAATAAATTCGGATTTCCCAAAGACACGGAGCTAACCCAAGAACTCTCAGGGGGATTCCACTGGCTCTTGATTGCCAGCTCGGGGGGAAAAGAGGATTCAATGGCTTCGTACAAAGTTATTTTTCCCACACCCCCATTTTCTTGAAAAACCAAAAAGGATTTGAAGTCAGCAGCGCAAGAAAAAGCGTGAAGGTGTTCGATGGGCCCTTCTTTGTCTCTTAAATCCAACGTTTTCTTCTCGGTTGCATCCAATAAAGTGAAGCGATTAGTTCCGTACGAATTCTCTTCGTGGAGAGTTCCAACAAAGAATAAATCATGCCCCTTTTCTTCTTTCCAACAAAGTCCGGCGCCTTCCGAAAATCTCAAAGGGAGTTCCAGCATGGGTTTCCCATTGGAGGAATCGATAATTTCGAGTTGAGCACCTTTTTCAGGGCGGGAACTTAAAAAAGCCAATCGGTCTTCTAACTTTGAGAGAGCTAATTCCTTTTTTTGGAACTTGGTTTGTGTCAAATAAGAAGGTTCTGAAAGCGGCTCGGCTCCAATGAGAGTTTTCTGTGTTTGCTGCTCTTTCGTCTTTTCGTTGATTATTTCCTGCCAAATTTCGGGGACGGTCAGTCCAAAGACCTCAAGATAGGGGGAATTGACAAAGTAGGGCCAATTGGAACTTGCAGCGGATGCCAGATCATAAATTCCTTTGGACCCCTTCTTTTTCCAGAGGTGTTCATAAAAGGAGTATCCAAAGTAATACGCGCTGGCTCCATGAGGCCAATCAGACGAAGAGCCATCCAAAAGATCCAAGGGCAAAAAGTCCGTTCCCCAAACGTTTTTTTCGAAGGCCTTTCGAGTCAACATTTTGAAAAAAGGGCTTCGGCCTCTGCCGCCTTGAGAGAATTCCGTCTCAAGAAAAGTCGCCAACCCCTCGTGAAGGTGGGAAGGCATCATCCCATTGGGAACTACCCACGTTCCAAAAATGGAACGCAGCCATTTCCACGCGCCATTGGCAGGGTAAAGGTGGAGCGTGTGAACATATTCATGAAAAACCACTGAGTCGAGCCACTGATCCAAAGAGGACAACTCATTGGTGCTGTCAGGTGGAGAAGCAAAGACAACAAAGTGGGGGTAAGGAAAATTTAGGGAATACCCGTTCAGGGAATCGCGAAAGTCTGCCAGAACAATGGAAGTGGAAGGAGGGGCTTCTGGAAAAATCGGTCTTAAAAGCCCATAGGCTCTCTCTGCTGCTTTCAAGGTTTTCGCGGCAAAACTTTTTTGTCCCTCTCGATAAATGATGAAAAAATGCGGGCTCTCCATGCTCTTCCAAGAAACATCGGAAGGAAAACTCAAGTACGAGGGTTCCGCGAATAAGAGGCTCTGACACAGAGCCAAGAACCAAAAGAAGTGCATCCCATGATTGTATCAAAAACACGGTATAGCGCTCTGAGTCGCTCCTTGTTGGGAACTCAAATAGCTTAAAAATAATTGTCACTTAAATCTATTTTGGTTATTTTATGCCTGTTAGGTAACTTTTTTCACCACAGAAGGAGCAGCGTTATGGTTTTTACGAGTAAGCAATTCAATCGAATTTCAAGTTTCTTGGTTTGTTTGGTTTTCATCGGGCTTGTCAGTTGCAGCAAAAAAGATGTTGTTTCTGACGAACAAGCCATGGCTCCTTCAGAAGATTCTTCCGGCATGGCCGCTCCTGGCAGCGGAGTGGAAATGATGGGTGCTGCTGGAGATGTGGGAAGAGCTTTTGGCGAAATGGACATCGTTTATTACGGATACGACAGCTTCACTCTCTCCGATGAATCCAGAGCTGCTCTGAAGAAGAATGCTGACTGGATGAAAGAGAATGCAAACTCCCGAGTCCAGATCGAAGGGCATTGTGATGAGCGGGGAACGGTTGAGTACAATATGGCTCTGGGAGACAGAAGAGCGAATGCAGCCAAAGCCTATTTGGTCCGTTTGGGAGTTTCTGCAAACCGAATTGAAACCATCAGCTACGGCAAAGAACGCCCAGCTGACATGGGCCATAACGAATCTGCTTGGGCAAAAAATCGCCGGGCAGTGTTTGTATTACTTTCCAAATAACGGATGAGATTCCTTCGAATCCTATTTGTGTCAGTTTTGTTGGGGGTGGCGGCCTGTCATCCCCGACCCATCGACGATATGATTTTGGCTGACGTTGCTCTTAAAGCTGCTCAAAAAGTAAAAGCAGAAGTCTTGGCCCCCGATATTTACCGGAGAGCAGAAAATTTTTATCTTCGAGCCAAAAAAGACTACAACGAAGGCTATTTTGATTCCGCAAAAAAATTCGCACACCGGGCTCGTCAAACTGCCGAGCAAGCTGAATACCAGTCAATCTTGAAACAAACCGAGCTCAAGGGTGGGGTTGTTGAACCGGAACCCATTGCCCCGAATCCAGAAACACCAGCCGAGGAAGACAATGAGTAAACACTTTTTTGCTTTGGGAATCTTGGTCCTTGTTGCGTGGGTAAGCGGTTGTAAAACAAAAGGTGAAATCAGGCGCGAGCAGGAAATGGAGCGCCTCAAAGTGGAAGTTAAAGAGGCCAAAGACATTCGAGCGGATGTGGACACCACGGTTGAAGAGTTGAAAATGGAAGTGGCAAGGCTGACCAGTGTGAATGAAGAGCAAGCTGCGATCCACCGCAATCTTTCGGAAGAGCTCAAAAACGAAGTGCTTGTGCTACAGCAGCGGATCCAAGCTTTGGAGCAACGAGCGGTAGCTCAAGAGTTGGCTTTGAAGCAACCCTCCCCAAAAGAAGCCCCGACAGCAACGGCTTCTTACGAGCAAGGAAAAAAATTATATGATGAGGGCAAATTTGATGAAGCGTTGGAAGTGTTGAGAGAAGTTGAAAAGAAGAATCCAAAGAATAGTGAGCTGGCCAAGAAGACCCAGTTTTTGATCGGGGAAGTTCTTTTTTCCGCAAAAGATTACGCATCCGCTGCTCTGGAGTTTGCCGAGTTTAGAAAAGAGCACCCAAAAGATAGTTTGGTTCCCACTGCCATCTACCGCCAAGCTTGGGCGTTTAAAAACTTGGGAAAAAACAAAGAAGCTCGGCTCTTTTTTCAGGACCTGATTGAACGCTACCCTTCTCACTCAATGGGCCAGCGAGCAAAAAATGACGTAAAAAAATTAGCCCCTTGATGGCTGGGAGTTGCGTAGAGTTTTTCCAGACTGCGTAGAAGATTACGCAAATCTTGATGGGTCTCTGCCTCTTGTTGGCGTGTCGCGTCTATCCTAAGTAATTAAAAATAAATACGATTTTGTGATTTTTAGGAATTGGTTAGGGTTCGGTACTGTTCTTGCTGTAATGGTCCTCATGCTTAAAGCCTTAAGTTTAACCAGTGCAGCAGAAGCCCGTGCGCTCCGTCGTCACGTCTTACACATTGGACGTTCGACCCCCCACTTAGGCAGAAAATTTTATCACTTTTTGAATGGCGTTCTTTGTGTAGGCCTTTATGCCTTTGTGCTGAATCGGGAAGAGGCTTTGATTCTTTTGAGCAGTGTTGGCGGGGTTTTCATGCTTCTCGATTTGATTCGGCTCAAATCTCCCAGATTAAATGCCCTTACTTTGAAATACTTTGGCAAAATCATGCGGCGGGAAGAATTGCGAAGTGTCTCGGGGAATTCCTTTTATATTCTTGGATTGCTGACTTTGGTGGCTTTTTTTCCAAAACCGATTGTCTTGCTAAGTACTTTGTTTCTTGCAGTGGGGGATCCCATTGCTGCAGTGGTTGGAACTCATTGGGGCAAAATTAAAATCACACAAAGAAAAACTCTCGAAGGGGCTCTCGCCAATCTGTGTGCGACTGGGTTGATATCTTTCGTTTTTGGCTGGGGTTTTTTGAACGTTTCCCTGATTCAATCTCTGATGCTGGCTGTCGTGGGAGGAGTGATTAGTACTTTAGTGGAGCTCATTCCATCTCCTATCGATGATAATTTCACTTTGCCGGTCGGATCCGCTTTGTTGCTTACCGCCCTCTCCAGTTTTTTCCCTTTCATCCAATAGTAACTCCTTTTATAGTTATCCATTAAGGAGATTACACATGGCAACTAAGACCAAAGAAACTTATATTGTTCAATCCAAAGTAAAGACACTCGTAAAAAAATCCAAAATGAAGTGTTCTTCTGACGTAATGGCTGCAGTGAATGTGCTCATTCAAAATGCAGTGACCCGTGGAGTGGAGCGCGCAAAAGCCAACGGCCGAAAAACTCTCAGAGCTACTGACTTATAATTAACGAGCCGGGTGAACTGAGACACCAGGCACCCGGCTTCTTTTCATTTTTCCAATTGAACGGTACAGACCACTTAAAAACCACTTCCTATCAGGAGCGGCTTGATTCAAAAACTCAAGTCAGTCCCGTTCTTCAATTTCTGAATCAAGAACTCAGAGCTCAAGTAACTTTCACAGTTGATCAAGAATACCCCTCTCTTTTTGCGGGATTGCCAGGCGGAGAATCTCTTTTCATCGAAAGGGAAGGGCAAGTAGTTTCCCATGTGGGCTTGGTTATTCGTCAATTTACGCACCCGTTTTTTAGAATAAAAATTGGTCTATTGGGGTCTGTTGTGACCCGAAAACAGAACCGCGGAGAAGGGCTCGCAAGCTATTTGCTTCAAGAAGCCCATAGAAAGTTGCATAAGGACCAATGCGCTTTATCGATCCTCTGGTCTGATCAGCCTGATTTTTATTCTGCCTTGGGCTTTTGTCGGGCTGGTAACGAATGGGATTTTCGATTGTCACTTGAGAAAGCCAAAGAAGCTCCGGAAGTTTCCCGGCCTCTCAACACCGATTGTGAAATTGAAGCAGTTTGGAATTTGTATCAAGCCAAAACTGCGAAAATAGAGAGGACTTTGGAGGAAATGGTTGCTCTGGTAAATATTCCAAAGACCCGGATTTATGTTACCGAATCAAACGGCCAGATCGATTCTTATATTGCTATCAACAAAGGTGCGGATTTCACCCATTATGTGCATGAATGGGCTGGCTCTGTAGAAGCAGTAAAAAGGAATGTGTTGGATTGTCAGAACCGGTTTTTTTCCGGCTTTCCTCTGACGTTGATTGCTCCTCTGGAACAATCCAGTACTGAATTCAGCCGGATCGCAGAGAAAGAGTGGAAAGGGGCTTTGGGATTGGTGAAAATCGTCAATCGAACGAATTTCTTGGATTCTGTCGAGTCATTTTTTCAGAAAAGCGGGTTCCCTCTCAAAAAGGGCCATTTTGAGAATCTCAATGATGAAGACTTGCTGCTCGCCACGCTCGGGAGGGATGGTGTCCCTTCGTCTGGCACTCTGCCGTTATTTTTATGGGGCTTTGACTCTATTTAGCCTGCTTTTTTACTTCTTCGTTCCCAAAATTATCAAGCACGGTTTGGATTCTATCGGAGGATTCGTGAGCCAGAAGTTTTTCCGGGATGGCTTGATAAAGCACCCAAGATGCTATTTTGGTCCGTCCCTTGAAATAAACCCAAAGCCTTTCTTTTTGTTTGGGTGCTGGAAAAGCCATAATAAAACCCGTCAATGAACTCAAAAGAGATTCAGCATCTTTTGAACTTTCACAAGTTACCGTGACTCCCTCCGGGTTTTTTTCCGTAAAGATGGAAAAATCCCGGCTGATTTTCTTTTGGATGCCGGGAAGGTTGATTCCAAATTCCGCAACGAGTTGGTTGAATCGATTGGGAACGGGTTTGAGATCCAGAATTTTGACCAAGTATTGCCCACCCATGGGCCGTTGATTGATATTTGGGAGAGCCCAATCCCGATAGGAGGGTACGTCTTTGGCGATGGAATAAAAATTCTCCAATTTTCCAGTAATCGAAGCGACCCCCTCCATTTCAATGGTCTGGTTTCCCACGCGCTTCACTGTTCTTTTAAAAAAGTCTCCGGACTTCTTTGAGAGCTGGGACTGTGCTATTTGAAATGCGTCTGTGGGAGAAGTGCCAACCCAATGGGGCAGCGGATGGCAAATCCGGGGTAAAGCAAAAAAACAGGCGATTAAGACTTGTGTTTTGAAAGGGCCCATAGGCTTGAGCCTAACAGATAGAAAGCAGCTGCCCAACTCACAGCGCTCCAGACAGAGAAGTCAAAAATCAGGGGTTCGATGGATTTGTTCCAGAAATGCGAACCCACGATCAGCAGTCCGATACTGGTAACGCACATCACAAGGTAGTAAGTCGCTTTCAAAATCGCATTGGGAAGTAATTCCGCCTCTTTGGACTTTACTTCGATGGCAAAATTATTGTGAGACCATTTTCTAAGAAACCGTTTCAGAAGTTTGGGAAATGTCTCCAAAGTATCTTGAAGGTCTCTTGCCAGAATCAGAAGATCTTTGGTTACTCTTTCTTTGCTGTAACGTGAGGCCACCACTTCTTTCGCAAGCCTGTTGCCCAACTGCAGAATGTCAAAATCTGGATCGAGCTTTTTTGCCAAACCATCAATCGTCATGATGGCCTTAAAGAGAAGCATCAACTCTCTGGGAACTTTCAATTTGTGTTTTGCGGCGATACTTGTGGACTGCAGCAGCAGTTTTCCGACATTCACTTCTCCCAGCACAAGACCCACATAAGGAGAGATTGTGTCCATCAAATCTTTTTGAAGCAGGGCAATGTCTGTGTCGCCATCGGGACTGCACAGAGTGATGTATTCCGTGGCAAGAGTTTCATAATCTTCGTCCATGATCGCAATGAACATCGAAATGATGCCGTCTTGAACTCGACGGCTCAGCCGACCGACAATCCCAAAATCAATGATTCCTATTCTTCCATCGGTAAGGACGAAAAGGTTTCCGGCGTGCAAGTCACCATGAAAAAGCCCGTTGCGCATGACCATTTGAAAAAATGCATCAGCGCCCGTTTCAATGATTTTTTTAGGGTCGATTCCCTCGGCGATGATTTTTTCACGCTCTGAAAAACGGATCCCGTCGAATTTTTCCAACACCAAAACCTTCTGACTTGAGTATTCAGAAAAAACTTCTGGAATTGCGACTTGGGTGGATTTGCTGAGCTGCCCTTTTATTTTCCGGATGTTGTTTGCTTCGACTCTAAAATCCAACTCAAAAAGAATTGTTTGGAAAAACTCCTCCACCAGCCCTTGAGGATTGAAGGGCTTTGTTTCGGGAATGTAATTTTCCAGAAGATTGGCAAGGCCTCTCAAAATGGAAATGTCGGTATGGAGGATTTTGTCTATCCCAGGACGCTGGATTTTTACTGCCACGGGTTGGCCTGTTTTCAAAACCGCGGAATGGACTTGAGCGATACTGGCTGCTGCCAAGGGCTGTTCATCAAAATGCAGAAAAACTTCGTTTAGAGGGCGCTTCAGCTCCTCTTCAATCTGGCTCTTGATCTCACTGAAGGGGAGAGTAGCCACTTGATCCTGAAGTTTGGAGAACTCTTCCACAAACGGCTCCGGGATTAAGTCGGGTCTCGAAGCCATTAATTGGCCCAATTTAACAAAGCCAGGCCCCAGCTTTTCGAAAGCGATTCTAAGTCGCATGGGGAGTGGAAGATTTTTAAAGCCCGGATCTTCAGTCTGCCGTTCAGGAAGGAATCGACTGAGTTTCATTCGATTCATTAAATCCAGGAACCCGGTACTCACCAAAATAGCCAGGATTTCGCGCACGCGTCCGGCATTTTTGAAAGCTTGCGAAATATTAGCTGCAGTGGAAATTACTTTCATGGATTCTGTTCCTGGGGAAAGAAGGTAATTTCATTGTCTTCAACGCTGACAGACGCAACTTGAACATCCATGGGATCTCCAATGCTAATCGTTGAATGGCCAGGGCGTCGCCTTAAACAGCCACGTCTTTCATCAAACTCGTAGTGGCCGTTGAGGGTTTGAACTGGAACAAAACCTTCGATGGCGTAATCCGACAGCTCGATGAAAAGCCCTTTTTCAATAACTCCGGAGACAACCCCTTTTAAAGATTGCCCCAGCCTGTCAGCCATAAACCAACATTGCTTTCTTCGAGTGATAAAACGTTCTGCTTCCATGGCACGGCGTTCTCTTTCGGAAGTCAGCTCACCCAATTTCACCAGAGCCTCGAAGTTATGATTCTTATCGGCAGTCCGGTGTTGGAGAGTGAAGCCCTTTAGGGCGCGGTGCACAATGAGATCAGGGTACCGTCGGATGGGCGAAGTGAAATGCGTATAGTCGGTTAAAGACAAGCCGAAATGGCCTTTGGGTTCAGGTTCATACCGAGCCTGGCTTTGAGCTCTTAGAATCGCTTTGTGGAGCGTGTGGGCTCCTTTCTGGCCAGTGGTTTTGAGAAGAATTTTTGCAAATGCAAGAGGGGAGACCTCTTTCAGCATGAAGCTGAAGCCGAGGCTTTTCATGAGCTGATTCAGATCCTCGATACATTCGATCATGGGTGCTTCATGCACTCGATAAAGAGAAGGGCAATGATTGTCTTTCAACACTTTAGCGACTGCAAAATTGGCCATGATCATGAATTCTTCGATCAAGCGGTGCGCTTCCCATTGTGGCGATGGAAAAGCCCTGACGGGATTGGCTTTTTCATCCAATTCAAACCGGCACTCTGGAAGTTGAAAATCCAAAACGCCTCTTTCCTTTCGTTTGGCCAAGAGAAGTTTGAACAGCTTTTTCGCATTCTCCAAAGGCTGATGGCAACTTTCTGGAACGGATTCCATGTTTCCAGAAAACCAGTGGTGAACTTTCGTGTAGGTGAGGCGAGCAACCGTTTTGATGATCCCTTCGTAAAACTGGGTGCTTAAAATATCGCCTCGATGGTTGAAATTGATTTCAGCAACCAAAACCAGCTTGTCCGTTTGAGGGTTCAGGCTGCAAAGATCATTCGAAAGGGCTTCTGGAAGCATGGGAATGCAGTAACCCGGAAAATAAATGCTGGTGCTGCGTCTTTTCGCTTCAATATCCAACTGTGAATCTGGTCTAACAAAATAACTGACATCTGCGATAGCCACCAAAAGCTGGAGTTGAGTCGAATCCTTTCTCTCAGAAACACAAATGGCGTCATCAAAGTCTTTGGCGTCTTCTCCGTCGATTGTGACAAAGGGCAAGTCTCGAAGATCTTTTCTCAGCGGGGAGGGTTTCTGGATTTCTTGTT
>Ga0214917_10003823_pt1 | contig 17172 bp, 14 predicted proteins | sample LL_1208_BB_MetaG_FD_177983 | JGI IMG/M metagenome (GOLD analysis project Ga0214917, IMG submission 177983) | Freshwater microbial communities from Lake Lanier, Atlanta, Georgia, United States - LL_1208_BB | ecosystem: Environmental > Aquatic > Freshwater > Lake | place: USA: Georgia | collected... | reverse complement strand
TCTCTTGCACATTATAAGCAAGTCCTGTTAAATATACATCCGGATAAAAACCTTGGAAACGAAGAATTAGCGCGAGTCATCACGCAACTTTGGCTCAACTTCAAAGCAAAAATTAACAATAATCAAGCAACTACAAGTTCTTCTGAAAGTAATGCAACACCTAAATATGAAAAGCGTCTCTATGGTACAAAACTTAGCAAGACGGAAAAAGAATCTGATTTCATAAGCTGTCAAAATAAATTTAAGCAAAAGTACCCTAATAATAAATATCTCTGCAACATTGAATCTCCATTTATGCAAAAAATCATCAGTTACTCTCGTAATAATGAGGGAGAACCAACCTATCCCAAAGCGCCATTCGCACAACATTCTACATGGGATACAATACGTAATGATTATTTACCAACTTTTCTAGTAAGATTACTTTTGATGGAGAGTGTCTTTAATGAAGTATTTAGGGAGTTTGAGGAAGATGAAGAAATACCCCATTTAACTAAACTCATTAATGATACAGCAGAAAATCAATCAATACCCAATGATAAGCTTTTAGACCTTATCAATAATACTATACTTTCGTTATCAGATTTTACTAATTCAGTCAACTCAAGATCAGTAACTCAAAATTCAAATCATCTTAAATACTATAGTGTTTTGCGCGAGCTAGCAATTTTTGAAAATTGCCCAAATATAGAATCATTAGCTGAATTTATTCAGAACTGGCCTGAAGAACAATGGCCTGAAATAAAATTCCTCTTCGAACGAATGCTTAATGATTTAAAAAAATGGACCGATGCGGCTGAAAGAGACCCAAGGAGTTATTCTGTCAGTAGCATCGGAATATTTGATAAGGGCAGCAATACTTTGTTTCTAAATGAAAAAGATCCATTTATCAATTCATTATTTAAACCCGATTCAGAAAACTCTGAGCCTAATTTCAAAGAACGATTACACGAATTGGAATATTCTAGAGAAATTCTTTTAAATTCAACGAAATCAATTTTATCAACTTGTTCTATATTAAGTCATGACTCGGTGAGTTATAAACAACAAAAATACAAACTAAGTTTGAGCCAATTATTATCAAATAGATTAACACTATTGAATCATGAAATTAACAACACTCGTTCAAAATTAAAAATGTATCAAGAGGATCCTAATTGTCAGCCAGAAATTATAATTCCTTCTGAACCTAATCTTAGATATTACTCTAGATATAGAAATGAGTTTATATATATAGAACCCATAGAATTAAAAAATTGTTATATCCAACATGGAGAAAGTATCAGTCCTGAAATATTAGAAATCTTTAAGAATTTAGAGAGTAAGATTAAATTCGACCAAATTCAGAAATGTACCCTAGAATTTAATAAATTTATTGACAATAATAAAGCATCTGCGCAATCAAAATACATACTATGCCATAAATTAATTGATTCTATAAAAAAAGTAAAACAACCGCCACATGTAGCTAATCTAGCTTCGCTTTTAACCACAATAGAAAATGCAATGTCAAAGAGTACTAACGAAGAAATTCCATTTACAGATACTTCTCATCTTAGTTTAGATAAATTTATAGTCGAAGAAGATAACACTCAACAAGAAGTAGACTCCTCTAGTTTACATGACACTAATACTAGAGAAATTTCAGACACAGTTTCTCAGCAATCAAATGCTGAAAATAATGACGCAGTAATTAATCCACCAGCTAAGACTGCTTTGACCAATTGGGAAATCTTTTGTAATTTCTTTTTATATTTAATAAATATTGTAATATATTTTGCATGTTTTTGTAGACAAGAGCAGTACTTTGACTACTATAAAGTTGAAGAACAACCTAAACCTAACTTCCCAAAACCCTAATGTTGCTAAGCATAATAAATTCAATTAAAATAGCTATTTATGTATATAAATTATAAATGCCATCTACACCCTTAATTCAAATAAAAAATTTAGAAAAAGCTTATGGAAAACACGTAATTCTAAAAAACTTAAGTTTTAATATATTTTCTGGTGAATTTTTAACCCTGCTAGGTCCATCTGGTTGTGGTAAAACAACTTTATTGAAGTTAATCAGTGGTTTTGAAACTCCTTGCAAAGGTATAATTAAGATTGACAATGTAACTGTTAATAACTTACCTCCACAAAAAAGAAATGTTCATACTATTTTCCAAAATTATGCATTGTTCCCTCATATGAACGTTTTTGAGAATGTTGCATTTTCTCTCCGCTGTAAAAACATTGATAATCAAATAGTAATTAGTAAAGTACACGCTGCTTTACAGCTGGTGGAGTTAAGTCACTTTGGGAATAGAAACATTCAGGAATTAAGTGGCGGACAACAGCAGCGGGTTGCCATTGCAAGAGCTATAATCAACCAACCAAAAATTTTATTACTTGATGAACCGTTGAGCTCCTTAGACTACCAGCTTAGAAAAAAAATGCAGATGGAATTAAAAAATTTACAAAAAAGACTTAATATGACCTTTATTTTTGTCACACATGACCAAGAAGAAGCTCTAACTATGTCGGATAGGATCATTATTTTTAATCAAGGAAAAATTGAACAAATAGGCAGTCCTTATGATATTTACGAAAACCCGCGTAATCTTTATGTAGCTCAATTTGTTGGTGAAACCAATATTTTTAATATTACTGTACAATCTATGACAAATGAGCACATTTATACCAAAATATCTGGAGTTACTATTTGTTGTAAAAGGCCCTTTAATGCTTGTAATGGTGATCCGATGCATCTGCTGATAAGGCCGGAAAACATTAGTGTTTATCATGCAGATAAAATAGAAAACCTAACTAATAAATTAGTTGGTACAATTATTGATATAACTTACAAAGGACCAACTATAGATCTTAATGTGCTGCTAGAATCAGGGCAAATAGTTGCTACTTCTGAATTTTTTGATGAAGATCATGAGAAAATTGATTATAAGTTACATGAACAAGTCTACTTAGAGTGGCCAGTCGGCTGGGAAGTGTTGTTACCTTATGAACACTAAAAATATTTTTCCTAAAATTATAGTTAGTTGGCTGCTAATTTTTTCTCTGCTACCGGCTATTATGTTGGTAGGCATCAGCTTATTAACTCCAGATATTAGCAGCATGGTGCATTTGCCTGTAACCTTTTCCCATTATAAAAACTTAATTGATCCGTTATTTTTCAGGATTGCGGTCCGTTCGTTTTTTTTAGCGGGATTAACGACATTTTTTTGTTTGCTTTTAGCTTACCCTTTCGCATTTTTTATCTTAAATATTTCGCATAAAAGCTTAGTTATTATTTTAATTCTCATTCCTTTTTGGACTAGTTCATTAATCAGAACTTATGCTATGGTCGATTTACTTAAATGGCATGGTACTATCAACAATATTTTACTTAAACTTCATCTCATTAGCACTCCGCTAAGTCTATTGTATTCTAATTATGCGGTGTTAACTGGTTTAGTATACAACTTATTACCTTTTATGATTTTACCAATTTATAATGGCATGCAAAGCATAGATCAAAAATGTATAGATGCAGCACGAGATCTAGGGGCAACTAGATTACAGATATTTGTAAAAGTCTTTTGGCCGCAAAGTCAAAAAGGGGTAATTAATGGTGTATTGATGGTTTTATTGCCAGCGATGACTTTATTTTATATACCCAATATTTTGGGCGGCGCCAAATCGATTCTAATCGGCAATCTCATTCAAAATGAATTTATTTTCCTGAATAACTGGCCGCAAGGAGCAGCAACTAGTACATTTTTATCGATAATTCTTGTTATTTTTTTTGGTATTTCACAATCAAAAGGGATGAAGAACTAAATGTTAAAAAAACTAGTTAAAAATACTTATATCAGTGCAATTATTTTGTTTTTATACTTTCCGTTATTTTTGTTAGTTTATCTCTCATTTAATGATGCCCAATACTCAAATCAATGGCACCAATTTTCATTACAATGGTTTAAAGAATTATTTAATGATAAACAATTAATTGACTCATTAGTTAATTCATTGATTTTAGCTTTTTTTTCTTCTTTGATTGCTACATTTAACAGTGTTATTGCTACTACTTTATTAGTTTTACAGCGTTCGCATAAACTCCTCCAGAAGTTTTTGTTAATCCCGTCTTTTTTGATTATATTACCAGACTTGATATTAGGAGTTGGCTTTCTAATTATCTTGAATGTCTTAAATATCCCGTTTGGTTTTATTTCATTATTGATTGCGCATATTACCTTTTGCATGCCATTTATTATTTTTTCAATTATCGCTAAAATTAAGCTCTTTAATCGCAATTATTATTTAGCTTCCTTAGACCTTGGCGCATCAAAATTTTACACCTGGCGAAAAGTTATTATGCCAATATTGTCGCCAGCAATAATTAGTGCATTTTTTCTCGGCTTTACGCTATCATTTGACGATGTGATAATTAGCTATTTTGTTGCGGGCCCAGAATTTAATATTCTGCCTTTGACTATTTTTGGCATGATTAGAAATGGTGCCACACCAGAATTAAATGCACTTTGTACGATGACCTTGTTGTTTTCATTAATTCTAATTATCATTGCCCAGTATAAACTAAGGAAATCCTAATGTTGAAAATTCTGAGTTTATTATTGCTAATTGTAAGTTCTAAGTTCAGTTGCGCCGAAAAAGTTCTCCGTATGGCAGTTTGGGGCGGGGAGATTCCTCAGAGTATCATTAGCGACTTTGAAAAAACTACTGGCATAAGAGTTTATCTTACCACCATAGAAAGTAATGAAAGCTTAATAATAAAACTTAATGCTGCGCAGAAAAACTTATATGATTTAATTGCACCTTCAAATTACTATATTAGTTTTTTAAAAAAAATGGGAATTATACAACCATTAGATGCAAAAAAAATCCCAGAACTAGCACACCTTAATAAACGTTTTGTCGATAGTTCCCAGCCACTTTACTCAGTACCATTTATTTATGGGGCCTCTGGTATTTTTTATAATAAGCAGTGGATTAAAACCTATCCCAGACATTGGCAAGATCTCTGGTCACAAGCATATCTATTTAAATTATTACTGCTCGATGATACGCGTGAAATATTCTCAATGGCTCTTTTGTCGCAAAAGTTATCTCCTAATTCAGAGAATTCGCAAGATATTCTACAAGCTTACCAACAATTGCTAAAATTAGTGCCTAATATTAAATTATTTGCCAGCGATGCCGTCCCAAGAATAATTACCGATGAAGATGCCAATATTGGTATCGCCTGGAACGGTGATGTGGTACGCGCACAACAGGAAAATCACAATATTGAATTTATTTATCCTGATGAAGGCTATATTTTATGGAGTGAAGAATTTGCTATTATAAAAAACTCGCAACACACTGATGAAGCCTACGCGTTCATAAACTTTATACTCGAGCCAAAAAATTCTGCAGAAATTACCAAAAAATTACATTTTTCAGTTACAAACGAATGCGCCAAAGATTACTTGACGCCTGAAATAGTCAATAATAAGATTTTATTTCCCAATCAAGAAACGCTGCAAAAAGGTATATTGCAAGCACCATTAAACCCTGAAGCATTAAAACTATACAATAATTATTGGGAAAAATTTAAATTATCAATGTAATGGTAACCAAATATGCATAATAAAATACTCTGTTTTGATCTTGAGACTATCCCTGATATCTCTAATGCGCGCAAAATTTTCGACATTGCTGCTGATGTAGATGAGCATGAAGCCTGGAATATTGTGCGCCTGAAGCGTTTAGAGAAAACTGGTACGGAATTTTTGCCGCATTATTTACAAAAAATAATCGCTATTTCAATTATTTTGCAAGATGGATATAAAATTAAAATTTTAACTCTGGGCGAGGACAACGAAGGTGAGAGCGAAATCATTCAACGCTTCTTTCAAGGCTTAGATAATTTTAAACCTACCATGGTTTCATGGAATGGCCAAGGATTTGATTTACCAGTACTACATTACCGCAGTTTGCTGCACAATATTCAAGCACCTATATATTGGGAAGCTGGTGAAAACAATCATGATTTCAAATGGAATAATTATTTTAATCGTTATCATACGCGTCACACTGATATTATGGATGTTCTATCTGGATACCAAGGTAAAGCATTTGCGCCACTTGACGAATTAGCCCAAATACTTAATTTGCCTGGTAAAATTGGCTTGCATGGCAGTGAAGTTTATCCCGCTTATCTCAATAACGAACTTGATAAAATATGTGCTTACTGCGAAAGTGATGTCCTGAATACTTACTTAATTTATTTACGATTCTTGTGGTGCAAGGCAGCATTAACCAGACAGACATATAATAATACCTTGTTGAGCATTGAAGAGTATATACTCAAACATCCATACAAAATCCATTGGCAAGAATTTTTAGGCTATTTACAAGCGCAGTTAAAAAATTTAGGCGACAAATACTGATTTATCCAGATTTTTTTTTATGTTATGATTATAAGCAATATTTGAACTAAGTCTAGGATAGAACAGAAGATGCATGACGACGCTTTTTTTTACACTATTTTCTTAATTTTTACTGGCGCCGCCATTTTATCAACCTTAGTGCTTTATACCAGGCAGTCTTTGTTAGTTGCCTATATCTTCCTTGGCGCCATTATCGGCCCATGGGGTTTGCACTGGGTCCCTGAATTAAACGCCATACAACAAGTTGGTGAAGTAGGCATCGTCTTCCTGTTATTTCTACTGGGGCTGCATTTACAACCCCAAAATCTAATCCACATGTTAAAAGAAGTTACCTGGATTGCTTTACTGAGTTCATTAATATTTGCAGCTATCTGTTACGGAATTGCCAAAGCATTTGGTTTGCCAAACAATGATTGTATGATTATTGCTGCCGCAATGATGTTTTCTAGTACTATTATCGGTTTAAAACTGTTACCAACCACCACTTTACACCATCAACACACTGGTGAAGTTATGATTTCCGTGCTACTGATGCAGGATTTAATCGCCATTATTGTATTAATTCTGCTCAACGGTGCGCAACAAGGTTTTTCCTGGCATCAGCTTTTGTCAGTAAGTGTGACCTTCCCCTTGCTAATCGCTTTTGCCTTTGTATGTGAAAAATATGTTCTGGTTAAACTGCTAGCAAAATTTGATAGAACCAAGGAATATGTATTTTTACTATCGATTGGTTGGTGTCTAGGCATGTCGGTATTGGCTAAAAAACTCAACTTATCTGAAGATATTGGCGCTTTTGTTGCAGGCGTAGCTTTAGCCGCCAGCCCGATATCATTATACATTGCTGAGAACCTTAAACCATTGCGAGACTTTTTTCTAGTCATGTTTTTCTTCTCTGTGGGAGCAACCTTTAACTTTGATTTAGCAAAAATGATAGTTGTTCCGGCACTAATTTTATCAACTATTATTTTAATTTTAAAACCATTATGTTTTCATTTGATGTTTAGCAAAGCTGGTGAGAAAAAAAGCGTTGCTAAGGAAGTTGGTCTACGCTTAGGGCAAGCAAGTGAATTTTCTTTATTAGTTGGGAGTATTGCTTTAGATGGTGGTTTGATAGACAGTATTTCAAATAATTTAATTCAAGCTGCAACCATTCTCACCTTCATCGCCTCATCGTACATTGTTGTTTTAAAATATCCAACGCCAATGTCATTAACAGATAAAATGCGTAAAGACTAGGAGCACTAATATATGCGTTTTCTAATCATAATAATCTGTTTATTGAGTGAACGTTATTTGACGCATAAATTTTTTAAGTTTCGAAAAAATTGGCCGCTGGTGTATGATAACTATATTGATAAACTAGTGCCAGCCAACATCATAAATGCAACACCGTACCTGCGTTTTATTGTCTACCTGGGTTCTTTGAGCCTCTGCTGCCTAATTTTTCATTTATTAGGGCACAGAGGGTTGGGCTTGATACTAAATTTTATTTTTGCATTTACGGTATTTTATTTTTGTCTAGGTGAGCATAATTTATTTTATCTTAACACTAATGAGAAAAAAATCCTTACTGATAATGAGCTGATAGTTACCATGAATAGGGAGTTTTATGCAATTATTTTTTGGTTTTATTTGCTGGGTCCAATTGGCGCTATTTTATATAAAACAACCAATTACTTCACATTTAAAGACTGCGCTTCAGAATCAATGATTAAACTCCAAGCTTTTTTAGATTGGATGACTGTGCGTATAAGTGCAGTATTATTTTTACTCGTCGGGCATTTCAAACCAGGTTATTTTGAGCTGCTTAAAAAGCTTAATCAAAATCCTTTGCACAATAATGAGTTATTAATCACAGTAGCTCGGGATGCATTAGGGGTTGATGACCATGAACCGATTGAAACCATGCAATTACAAAATCTTTTTAATCATTCCTGTTTATTACTAATTTTTCTATTAGCAATTTTTGTAATTGGCACTATTATCTAACCTGTAGGAATATTATGTCGTTAAGATTCATTTATACCACATTGCTAGTTATAATACTTTCTTCGTGTGTAAAAGCGCATTATTCTAACACTGGCACTACTTGTAGAAATAACTGTCGTCTAGAGCATAGTTTCTGTACGCGCGCCTGTAGCGATTGTAATCAAAATAGAGCTAAAACCGCATACGCACGCTACGTAAAACAAACTCTTTTGCAAGGATTTATTCACATTAATTCATTGCAATCTTACGATGATCCACTAAAATGCAAGGAAAATAGTTGTGACTGTGCGGCTGACTATGTCGACTGCAGAAGTCTTTGTGATAAAAAAATGTTAAAAGTTAACAATCAATCAGGTATATGAGGTTAAATATGGCCATAGATTTGCAAACAGATAATGACCCAATTGCTACCCAGGAATGGCTTGATGCTCTGTCTGGAATTTTAAATATTGAAGGTGAAGAGCGTGCTCAATTTATTATTGCAAAATTAATTGCTACTGCGCAAGCAGCTGGCGTCACTGTAAATAATACCATTCACACTCCTTACAAAAACACTTTGCTGCCGCATCAAGAAAAGCCCCTACCAGATGATGATAGCTTATTTAATCGTTTAAAAGCCATTATCCGCTGGAATGCAGTGGCTATGGTGCTAAGAGCAGGCAAGTATGCGCCGGAATTGGGTGGTCATATAGCAAGTTATGCTTCGGCTGCAGTGCTTTACGAAGTAGGTTTTAATTACTTTTTTAGAGCCCAGAACGAGCAACAACTAGGTGATTTAGTTTATTTTCAAGGGCATTCTTCACCAGGTATTTATGCCCGGGCATTTTTAGAGGGACGCTTAACTGAAGAGCAACTAATCAACTTTCGGCAAGAAGTCGAAGTTAACGGCTTATCATCATACCCGCATCCGTGGCTGATGCCAAACTTTTGGCAATTCCCGACAGTATCAATGGGACTTGGTCCAATCCAAGCGATTTATCAAGCGCGATTTCTCAAATATTTGGAAAATCGGAATTTACAACAGCCCCATGATAGAAAAGTATGGGCCTTTATTGGCGATGGCGAAACTGATGAGCCAGAATCACTTGGTTGTATTTCAATAGCCGCACGTGAAAATCTTAACAACTTGATTTTTGTGGTTAACTGTAATTTACAACGCCTCGATGGTCCAGTTCGCGGCAACGGCAAAATAATTCAGGAGCTGGAAGGAATTTTCCATGGCGCTGGCTGGCGCGTAATTAAATTAATTTGGGGCAGTCGCTGGGATGCATTATTTGCCAAAGATAAAAACAATTTATTATTGAAGAGAATGCAAGAATGTGTTGACGGGGATTATCAAGCGTATAAAGCCAATGATGGTGCTTACGTCAGACAACATTTTTTTGGCAAATACCCTGAGTTACTGGAAATGGTCAAAGACATGACTGACGATGAAATTTGGCATTTAAATCGTGGCGGCCATGATCCGGCCAAAGTGTTTGCAGCATATGCTGAGGCCGTTGCGCATAGTGATGGACCTGTAGTAATTCTAGCTAAAACCATTAAAGGGTATGGTATGGGTACTGCTGGCGAGGGCATGAATATAACTCATCAGCAAAAAAAGATGACTTTGGAGCAATTAGCAGAATTCCGAGATAGATTTAATATTCCTATTTCTGATGAAGAACTGCCAAGTATTCCGTTTTTTAAACCTGATGCCAATAGTGCGGAAATGAAATATCTTATGCAGCAACGGGAGAAATTAGGTGGTTTTGTTCCCGCGCGCACCATTACCTCAGAGCAGTTAATTATTCCTGAATTAAGTACATTTGCCTCATTGTTGGGCGATTCAGCGGGGCGCGAAATGTCGACAACTATGGCATTTGTGCGCATATTATCAAGCTTATTGAAGGATAATAATATCAAAGACCGATTAGTCCCTATTGTTCCTGATGAGTGCCGGACATTTGGTATGGAGGGCTTATTCAGGCAAATTGGCATTTATTCACCAGTTGGGCAGTTATATACTCCTGTTGATAAAGAGCAAGTAATGTATTATCGCGAAGAGAAAAATGGCCAAATTTTTGAGGAGGGCCTCAACGAGGCTGGCGCTTTTTGCACCTGGATTGCTGCGGCAACTTCTTATAGCACCAATAAATTAGCTATGATCCCTTTTTATATTTACTACTCAATGTTTGGTTTTCAACGTATTGGCGACCTTGCCTGGGCTGCTGGTGATATGCAAGCGAAAGGCTTCTTATTAGGCGGTACTGCTGGGCGCACCACCCTTGCCGGTGAAGGTCTGCAGCACCAAGATGGCCATAGTATTTTAGTTGCAGGAACCATTCCTAACTGTATCGTTTATGATCCAACCTATGCTTATGAACTGGCGGTTATTATTCAAAATGGTTTAAAACGCATGTATTCTGATAACGAACATATTTTTTACTATATTACCGTTATGAATGAAAATTACGCGCACCCTGCCATGCCAGAAGGAGCTGAAAGCGGGATTATTAAAGGCATGTATTTATTACGGCAAACGCCAGCAGATACAAGACCACGCGTTCAATTATTGGGTAGTGGTACGATTCTACGTGAAGTTGAAGAAGCGCAACGCTTATTACAGCAAGACTTTAATATCAGTGCAGATGTTTGGAGTGTTACTAGTTTTAATGAGTTGCGTCGAGAAGCACTAGAGACAGAGCACTATAATCGTATGCATCCTAGTGAAGATAAAAAAATTAGTTACGTCGCAAATTTGCTTGACGGTCATAGTGGACCAATTATAGCCGCAACAGACTACATGCGGCTTGTATCGGAACAAATCCGACCATTTATTGGGTCACGTGAGTATATTACTCTTGGAACCGATGGTTATGGTCGCAGTGATACTAGGGCGCGCTTACGCTACTTCTTTGAAGTAAATGCGCATTTTATAGTTATTACCGCGCTGGATGGCTTAGTAAAACAAGGTCAAGTGTCGAAAAAAACCTTACAAGATGCCTTTAAGAAATATGGTATTAACCACAATAAACCCAACCCAGTTACACAATAATAGGACATAGGTATGCAACAAACAATTAAAGTCCCTGACATTGGTAGCAACAACGCTGTTGATGTCATTGAAGTTCTGGTCAAAGTCGGTGATGTAATTAACGTTGATACACCATTAATTACATTAGAATCAGATAAAGCCAGTATGGAAATTCCTGCTACTGAGGCAGGAATTGTGTCAGAAATTCATCTGCGGGTTGGCGACAAGGTAACAATGGGTGATGCAATTCTAACCGTACAAAGTCAAGTTGCTGCTCGCGCAGATAACGAATTAGATATCACTATTCCAGATATTGGCAGTAGTTCTGCGGTTGATGTGATTGAGATATTTGTCAAAGTTGGCGATAAAGTTACTGTTGACACCCCCCTACTGACTCTAGAATCTGATAAAGCCAGTATGGAAATTCCTTCTCCTGCTGAGGGTGTTATCACAAGTGTTGCGGTTAAAGTTGGTGATAAGGTTAATACAGGTACACTTATTGGCAAATTAACCGGCTCTGCTCCGGAGACAAAACCAACTGTCCTTGCGCCTGCACCAGTACAAGCACCGCCACCCGTTGTTGCCGCACCGGCAATAATTCCTCAATCACCCAGTAATAATCTTTTATTAGCAGGACCTGCAGTTCGCAGGCTCGCTCGCGTCTTAGGAGTTGATTTGCATCTGATTACTGGCACAGGTAAAAAAGCGCGGATTCAAATTGAGGATGTGGAAAATTATGTTAAGCAACGTCTGCAAGAATCACCTGCAAATACCTTTAATCTACCCACTGCGCAAGACATTGATTTTTCAGTATTTGGTGCAATAGAGACTCAAGAGCTCACTAAAATAAAAAAACTTAGTGGTCAAAACCTACATAACTCCTGGCTGCAAATACCCCATGTTACTCAATTTGACGAAGCAGATATAACTACTTTGGAAAGTTTTAGAAAAGAACAATCTGCGCTACTTGAGCATGAGGGCGTTAAATTAACCATTTTAGCGTTTATAACTAGAGCTGTATGTAAAGCTTTACAAGTATTCCCGGAATTTAATTCTTCTTTAGCAGCCAATGGTCAAAGCTTAATTTTAAAAAAATACGTTAATATAGGTATTGCCGTTGATACTGCGCAAGGATTAGTGGTGCCGGTAATTAAAAATGTTGAAAATCTATCCATAAAACAAATTGCGTTACAAATGGCAGAACTTAGTCAAAAAGCACGTAAAAAAGCACTTTTGCCAAGTGATATGTCAGGAGGCAGCTTTACAATTTCTAGCCTTGGTGGTATTGGTGGAACTGCTTTTACACCCATTGTTAATCATCCCGAAGTCGCCATTCTTGGGGTTTCCAAAGCAGCAATTAAACCAAAATATGAAAATAATCAGTTTGTACCGCGCTTAATGTTGCCGTTATCTTTGTCTTATGATCATCGGGTTATCGATGGCGCTCAAGGTGCACGCTTTAGCAAATACCTTTCAGACTTATTAAGTGATATCCGCAAAATTATGCTTTAACCGTAAGGAATTATTATGAACTCAGAACTTAACACCGACATTATCGTTATTGGCAGCGGCCCTGGAGGCTATACTGCAGCTTTTCGAGCTGCGGATTTAGGAAAAAAAGTGGTTTTAGTAGAAAGATTTGCGACATTAGGAGGTGTCTGTCTTAATGTCGGCTGTATTCCATCTAAAGCGCTCTTACATACCGCTCAAGTCTTAGAAGAAACTAAAGAAATGGCCAAATTAGGGATTGAATTTGGGCCAGCTAAAATTAATGCCCAAAAATTAAAAGAATCCAAGGACAATGTTGTAAAAAAACTGACTGGCGGCCTTAGTATGCTAGCTAAACAGCGTCAGGTAACGGTTATCCAAGGAGTGGCGGCTTTTACTGGACCAAACTCTGTTGAAATTGCTACTCAACAAGGCGTGCAGAAAGTCACCTTTGCTCAAGCAATAATTGCTGCCGGTAGTGAATCAATGACTCTACCATTTATTCCCTCTGATCCAAGAATCTTTAGCTCCACCGGTGCCCTAGAATTGCAAGACATTAAAGGGCACTTAATGGTTTTAGGTGGCGGAATTATCGGTTTAGAAATGGCTACTGTTTACCGTGCATTAGGCGCTGAGGTAACTGTTGTGGAATTTATGGACCAATTAATACCATCTGCAGACCCTGATTTGGTTAACGTCTTACAAAAACGCATGCAAAAAACTGGCATTGAATTTTGTTTAAAAACTAAAGCCACAAAAATTGAAGCTAAAAAAGATGGTTTATATGTAAGCCTCGAAGGCGATCACGCCACTAAAGAGCCACGCAAATTTGACCAAATTCTTGTTGCTGTAGGCCGCCGACCTAATGGTGATAAAATTGGTGCTGATAAGGCCGGGGTCAAGGTAGATGAGCGTGGTTTTATTCACGTAGATAACCAAATGCGCACTAATGTTGCGCACATATTTGCAATTGGTGATCTTGTTGGGCAACCGATGCTCGCACATAAATCAGTAGCGCAAGGAAAAGTTGCTGCCGAGGTTGCTTGTGGCTTGAAACATTATTTCTCACCTAAAACCATTCCCAGCGTAGCGTATACAGATCCTGAACTCGCATGGGCTGGCATTACTGAAAAAGAAGCCAAAGAGCAAAATATTAAGTATGAAAAAGCCGTCTTCCCTTGGGCCGCTTGTGGTCGCGCTTTGAGCATGCATCGTGAAGAAGGTCTTACTAAGCTATTATTTTGCCCAGATACCAAACGTATTCTTGGCGCCGGTATTGTCGGCTTTAATGCTGGAGAGTTATTGGCAGAGGCGTGTTTAGCAATTGAGATGGAATGCGATGTAGAAGATATTGCACTCACTATTCATGCCCACCCTACTCTCTCTGAAACTGTTGCTCAAGCTGCAGAGATTTTTGCCGGCTCGATTACAGATTTATATATTCCCAAGAAAAAGAACTAAGCTATACTTGCTCAGGTTAATTATTAGCCTGAGCAAGCAATTGCATATTATCTGTAAAAATTGCATCAACCCTCCACTCACCTAATTTATCCCGCAAAGGACTATGATTTACTGTAAAAACTCCAACTTTCATGCCCATGCTGTGAATTTTATCAATCCAATAAGGACTGCATGAGCTAATGCTTAAATTTATTTGCTGGCAAGCTATGCGCTGCGCTTTATAAATTAAATCATCAGAACATTCCATGCTTAAAGCATGCAAAACCACTTGTGGTTGTTTTATGCGCAGCTGCTCTAACAACTCTAATTGAAAACTTGAGAATATTGCTAAGCCAAAATCATCAAAACAGCTCAAAATAGAATCAATAGTTATCCCTACGCAGTCACTGGAGACAGCTTTTATCTCGTAATTAACTTTTAAGTTCCGACATTTACTCCAGGCAATAACTTCATCTAAGCGTGGTATTTTGCAACCGAAACCAGCATCAAGTCCAGAAAGCTCTGACCAGAAAAAATCTCTGACAAAACCGTTTCCATTAGTCGTCCGCTCTAAACTATCATCATGAATAATTAGTGGCACATTATCTTTCGACAGAGCAATATCGCATTCTATAACTCTTGCGCCCTGCTGATAAGCACTTTCAAAAGCTTTAATAGTGTTCTCTGGAGCATCTAAAGATGCTCCACGATGAGCAATTATTATCATCTGTATTTACCTTTACTTAGACGCTTGAGAGAATATATAATTAAGATTATTAAAATGTAGCATAAGGATGGGGTTTTAGTCATCCCAGAAATTACCATGAATAACATATTTTCTCTTGCTGAAAAATACACATTCGGAAAAATTCATCTTAAATTATGTCAAAAAACTGGCATGCAAGCTATTATTGCTATCCACAATACCAACCGAGGCCCAGCACTTGGTGGTTGTCGCTTTATTGAATACGCGTCAACAGAGCATGCCATAACTGATGCACTTAAATTAGCCCAAGGAATGAGTTACAAAGCTGCCATGGCCGATTTGCCATTAGGAGGCGGCAAAGCTGTAATTATTAAACCCAACACTAATTTTTCTAGACAGGCATATATGCAATCTTTTGGAGAATTTGTTGCATCCTTGCATGGTGAGTATATTACTGCCCTAGATTCAGGCACTGAATTATCTGATATGGATATTATTGCAGAAAAAACTAATTTTATCGCCAGTAAAACGCATGATTTTGGTGATCCTTCACCACATACGGTTGATGGTGTTATCGCCGGAATTAAAGCGGCCTGTGATTTTCATTTAACAAAGCCTATACATAGGCTAACTATGGCTATCCAAGGTCTTGGGCATGTTGGTCGTGGTGTCACTGAACAGCTCCAAGCGCTAGGTGTAACTTGTATAGTTGCCGATATTAATCCTCATATTCAACACTTACACAATGTCACTGTCGTGCCAACCTCTGAAATACATAAAATAGAATGCGATGTATTTGTACCCTGTGCATTAGGCGGAATTATTAATTCCCAAACCATTCCGGAACTTAAATGTAAAATTATAGCTGGCGCGGCTAATAATCAACTCCTAGATCAACAATGCGCTCAGGAGTTACACAAAAAAAATATCTTAATGGCGCCTGATTATGTAATTAATGCTGGTGGCTTAATCTATGCGGCGGGACGTTATTTAAAAACTAGCGATGAATTAATTCAGGCGGACATTCAACAGATTTACCATCGCTTAATGGCGATATTTACTATTGCAAAACAAGACAATATTGCGCCAACTATTATCGTTGATAAAATTGCTAAAGAAAAAATTGGAGAAGCAGTTTGAAGTACACCCCTCTTACCCCTGAACTGTACAATTACATGCAAACTATTTCATGCCAAGAATCAAAATCTTTGCAATTAATCAGGGAAGCTAATAGTTTGCACCCGCAATTAAGAATGCAAATCTCTGCCGACCAAAGCCAATTTTTACAATTTTTGATTCGTGCCATTTCTGCAACTAACATCTTAGAAATTGGTACCTTTCTAGGTTATAGTGCGGCAGCAATGGCTGAGGCACTTCCTGATAATGGTAGACTCATTACTTGTGATATTGATGTACATTCTAGTAAAAAAGCCGAAATTAATTGGCAACAAAGTGGCTTTGCTAATAAGATAACTTTGAAACTAGGCCCTGCATTGAATACTATGCACCAATTAGTTGCTGAAAATTATCAATTTGATCTCATATTCATTGATGCTGATAAAGCTAATTATCTGCATTACTATCAATTAGCCAAAAAACTCGTCTCTAAGCAAGGGGTAATCGCTATTGATAATATTTTTTATCATGGCGAGGTTTGCCAGCCAGAAAAGTCAAAAAATGCCGCTAATATTGATAATTTTAATCGCACGCTCAAGGAGGACCATGAGGTATTTATTACCACCATACCAATTGCTGATGGCCTTACCCTAGTAAAAAAAATAGCTTGATTTTTTTTCCAAATCAGTATAGTCTGGCCATGTTTTACGGAGAGATGGCCGAGTGGTCGAAGGCGCACGCCTGGAAAGTGTGTATACGGTAACGTATCGAGGGTTCGAATCCCTCTCTCTCCGCCAGATTTTTTAAAGAGAATTTTTCTCGCCGTCATTGCGAACTCAGTGAAGCAATCCAGAAGCCCCAGTATTTAGCTGCTTTCCAGGGTGTTAGTGCGGCATTAGACCCGTACCTCACTTTCTCCAATTTCACCATTTTACCCCCAAAATCTCCATTTTTGACCTCTCCGTCTCCGATACATGCGAACA
>Ga0214917_10003822_pt1 | contig 17173 bp, 21 predicted proteins | sample LL_1208_BB_MetaG_FD_177983 | JGI IMG/M metagenome (GOLD analysis project Ga0214917, IMG submission 177983) | Freshwater microbial communities from Lake Lanier, Atlanta, Georgia, United States - LL_1208_BB | ecosystem: Environmental > Aquatic > Freshwater > Lake | place: USA: Georgia | collected... | reverse complement strand
AAGGCCACACAGCTCCCTGGGAGGAAAAACTCCCCATGAGGTCTACACTGAGACCGAACCCTGTTCCTCCCGCCCAGAGTTAACGATTTCAGGGGCCAGAGCTGTCCAGTAAAAGGCACCCACTTCACAATCGTTGGGCTTGGCCAGGCGTGACGCTTGTTCTTACATCATAGGAATGCAGTATCCATACGACTGGAAGGACAGCAATCTTGGAGCGTGTGTTAAGAAGCTGCCGCCACGGGCGCAAACTATTATGGTTCCCGATCCGTTTGAAGGATTGTTTCAAGTGCCACTGACGCCCGGACCATGACGACCTCACACCCACTTGTCAGCTGAACAACCTGGTGGGACTACACACCTAGGCAGCATGGGGTGGCATCCGGGTGCGAGGACTGGACGCAATGGCAACATCGAACTCTCTCTCCGGCACCGTGCAGGCCATGGCTGGAACCATCGATCCAGATGCCGGGATCAGCGCAGCAGGCGAACCGATCACGGAGGCCGAAGCGCTGCAGCGCCTTCGACAGAGCGAGGATCAGTCGCAGCAGTACTACGCCGCCTGGTGGCTGGGTCGTAACCGCAGCCGCCACCCGGAGGCCCTGCCCCTGCTGCTGGCCACCTTGCGCCAACGCCGCCCCCGGGATCCCGGCGCCGGTGTCGAGGAGAACGCCATCGCCCGCAATGCCGCCCGTGCCCTGGGCAAGCTGGGCGATGGCGGCGCGATTCCCGAGTTGCTGGCCGCCCTCGACGACGAGGATGACGGCCTGCGGGAGGCGGCTGCCCGCTCGCTCGGCGAGTTGCAAGCCACCGAGGCGGTGGCGGTGCTGCTGCGGCGCCTGGCCAGCGGCCCAGCCGGTGCTGGAGCCCCCCGTCTTGATAGCCCGCGCCTGCAGGAACCCTGCGAGGCGATGCTGGAGGCCCTGGGGGCGATTGGCATCGCCGAGCCCGGCGTGATCACCTTGATCGAACCCTTCACGGCCCATGACCGTCCCCTGATCCGCAGCGCCGCCTGCCGGGCCTTGCTGCAGCTCAGTGGCGAGGCCCGCTGGGCCGAACCCTTAATGCAACTGCTGGACCATCCCCAGCTGCAGGTGCGGCGCGCCGCCCTGATGGATCTGGGGGCTGTCGGCTGGCGGCCGGCCCTGGAGCCGATTTGCCACACCCTGGCCGAGAACAGTCTCAAATTGATCGCTCTGCGGGGCCTGGTGGAGCAGGGGGCGCACCATGACGCCACCATTCAGGCTGGGGCAGTGTTGAGCGCCATGGACTCCCTGTTGTGAGGAGCGTTGAAATCGACCCAATCGGCGAACGCATCGAGGCGGTGCGGCAAGCAGCCAGCGCCCAGACCCTGCTGGCCGCCACCGCTGTCCTGGCGACCAGCGACCACGGGAACGGCGTCAACAACGAGGCGATTGCTTGCCTGGTAGAGGTGCTGGGCTTCAACAATCCCGGCGCTGCCGTGGCCGCCGTCGATGGCCTGATCGCCCTGGGGCCCGAGGCGGTGGAGCCAATCCTGGAAAGCCTTGATCCCCGCAATTACGGCGCCCGGGCCTGGGCCGTGCGAGCTCTAGCTGGCATCGGCGATGTACGCGGCCTCGACCTGCTCGAAGAGGCCCTCGCCAGCGACATCGGCCCGAGCGTGCGCCGCGCCGCCGCCCGTGGCCTTGGCCAGCTGCGCCTGGCGGGTCTTCCCCGAGAGCAGCGCCATCCGATTGCAGCGCGCTGCCTGGAGGCCCTGCTGGCGGGGTGCGGCGATGGCGAATGGGTGGTGCGCTATGCCGTGGTGGTGGGGCTGGAGGCCCTAGCGCCCGAGCTGCAGCCCGAGCAACCGGGCGCCCCCCCCCGCGGGCTGGCGCAGCTGCGTTCTGCCCTGGAGCGCCTGAGCACTGATCCGGCCGAAGACGCCTCGGTGGTGAACCTGCGCGCGGCCCTGGCCCTGCAGCGGCTGGCGCCCCTCAGCGCAGCGGAGGGCGCCCATGGCTGAGCAGCGTCTGTTGTTCGTGTGCCTCGGCAATATCTGTCGTTCGCCGGCAGCGGAGGGGATGTTCCTGCACCTGGTGGCGCAGGAGGGCCTTGAGGATCAGTTCCTGGTGGATAGCGCCGGCACCGGTGGCTGGCATGCCGGCAACCTGCCGGACCGTCGTATGCGGGCGGCCGCGGAGCGCCGCGGGATTCATCTGCCCAGCCGTGCTCGCCAGATCCAGCCGGCGGATCTCACCAGCTTTGATCGCATCCTCACCATGGATGCGGACAACCTGCGGGCGGTTCGCTCCCTGGCTGCCACCGAGGTGGCTGGCGGCAGCCTGGAGTTGGCCCTCATCGAGCCGATGACCAGCCACTGCCGTCGCTTCAGCGAGGCGGAGGTGCCTGATCCCTATTACGGCGTAGATGCCGGCTTTGAGCACGTGCTGGATCTGCTGGAGGATGCCTGTAGCGGCTTGCTGGCAACCCTGCGGCCCGGCTGAGCCTCAGCCGGGCCAGGCATCTTCCGGCACCCGTTCGCGGAACAGGCTGACCAGCCGCTCGATCACCGCAGCGATGGCCATGCCGTCGGTGACCACTTCCACCGCATCGGCGGCCTGGGTGAGGGGGGCCACCGCGCGGGTGGAGTCGAGGTGATCGCGCTCGGCAATCTGAGCTTCCAGCTCGCTGAGGTCGGGCACCGCAAAGCCCCGCTGCTGGAGATCGCGGGCGCGGCGGCGGGCCCGTTCGGCCACGGTGGCGGTGAGGAACACCTTCAGATCCGCGTCGGGGAACACGGCGGTGCCGATGTCACGGCCTTCCGCCACGAGGCCACCCCGCTCGCCCATGGCCTGTTGCTGGCGGGTGAGGGCTTCCCGCACGCAGCCATGGGCCGCCACCACTGACACCTGGCCGGTCACCTCGGGGCTGCGGATGGCGTCGGTCACGTCGTGCCCGTTGACGCTGACCCGCTGGGCGCCATGCGCACTGGTGCTCAGCTCAAGGTTGAGGTTCTCCAGTTGGGCGGCCACGGCTTGGGCATCGCTGGGGTCGGCGCCGCTGCCTTGCACCAGCCAGGTCACGGCGCGGTACATGGCGCCGGTATCGAGATAGATCAGCCCCAGCCGTTCGGCAAAGGCGCGGGTCACGGTGCTTTTGCCCGCTCCGGCGGGGCCATCGATGGCAACGATCGGCTGGCGGCTCATCAGAAACAGGTGATCGATCAGGCGGCCGGGGCCGCAGTGGACGGCGGCCGCCAGCAGGGTGAGCCCCTGCAGTTGGCTGCGGGGACGCAGGCTGTGGGGCTCGACTGCCTCCACATAGTCCACCACCAGGCCGGCGGCCTCCAGCTCAGCGCGAACAGCCGCCGTGGTGGCGGCCAGATCCTGGCCGGGGTTTGCGCGCGCGCGGGCGTTGCGCAGCGCCCGCGGCAGGGCGGCGGCGCTCTGCCGTTCCGCCGCACTGAGGTAGCGGTTGCGGGAGCTGAGGGCCAGCCCATCGTCCTCACGGCAGGTGGGGCAGCCCACCACCTCCAGGGGCAGTCCCAGATCGGCGATCACGCGGCGCAGGATCACGAGTTGCTGCCAGTCCTTTTCGCCCAGCAGCAGACGATCGGGGCGGATCAGCCCCAGCAGTCGCAGCACCACCGTGGCCACGCCGTTGAAGTGCCCCGGACGGTGGCGTCCGCAGAGCACCTCCTGCAGCGAGTCCGGAGGCTGCAGGCGCGTGAGTTCGGCCTCGCCTAGCGGGTACAGCTCCGCCAGCGCTGGTGCGAACAGCGCGGCGGCGCCTGCGGCAGCGGCCAGTTCAGCGTCCTGCTCAAGCGTGCGGGGATACCGGGCGAAGTCTTCATCTGGACCGAACTGCAGCGGGTTCACGAACACGCTCACCAGCACCTGTGGCCGGGCCCCGGCCACGGGCTCGACGCCTCTCTCGATCAGGCTCTGGTGGCCGCGGTGCAGTGCCCCCATCGTGGGCACGAAGTGCAGCAGAGCCGCCTGGCGTCGCCACTGCAGCAGGTCGGCGCGGCTTCGAAGCAGTTGCACGGCATCGGCCCTGGCGGTGCTGGCTGACCCTACGCAGGCGTGGCCAGCTCGCTTCCAGGCCAGCAAAAAGCCCACCGACAGAGCCGGTGGGCTTTCACGGTGATGCCAAAGGCAGCGCAGGCTGGAGGCCTGCGCCAACCCATCACTGCAGAACTTCCAGCTTCACGCTGGCGACACCGCTGGCCACAACGCCCAGTTCGTGGGCGGCTCCGTGGGCCAGGTCGATCACCCGGTTGCCGTGGAAGGGGCCGCGATCGTTGATGCGCACCACGGTGGAGCGGCCGTTCCAGAGGTTGGTCACCCGAACCTTCGTGCCGAAGGGCAGGGTGCGGTGGGCGGCGGTGAGGGTGCCGCGCCGGAAAACCTCACCATTGGCGGTGCGGTTGCCGTAGAAGCCAGGGCCGTACCAGCTGGCCTGGCCGCTGCTGACGGAGCGGATCCGCGGCTTGCTGGAGGGTGTGGCGATCGGGGGCGTAGGCGTGACGGGCTTGAGGGGCTCGGCCGATTCCGCAGCGGGCAGGGTCATCTCACGGATGGCCAGCTCGGTGGGAACTGAAGTGCCGGTGGGGGCGACGCGGCCTGTGGTGGCGAAAGCCGGGGACAGGCCGGTGCTACCGGAGAGCAGGAGGGCGGAGCCGCTCAGGAGGACGAAACGACGCATAACAAGCGAAACTCGCCGCGAAGAACGCGGCAGCCACTGAAAAAAGGTGGCTCGCTAGCAGTGGAAACGCCCCAGGAATCGAAGAGAGACTGGAGTGAACTGCCGGTGGAGTTCCTAACGGGAATTGACGACGCGGCAAAGCTACCGGTTGTTCTCAGTAGTTCTGAACACAAACTGCAGGCCGTTGAATGATCAGCATTCGCGATCAGATTGCGGGACTCAAGGCCAGGGCTGCGCTTTCCCCTCGCGCCGAGGGGGCGCTCCCATCAGCAGGCGTCATCGGCTCAATAAGTCACGCTGATCAAAGTGTGTGCCGATTGTGGTTTCGTCCACGAGTGGGGCGCCTGGGGTGCCGGCCCTGGCCTGGGTGTGCGCGGCGCCGGGGCAGGATCGGAGGATCCGCAGGACGGAGTCGATGGATTACCGCACAGCCGGCGTGGACGTCGTGGCCGGCAGGGCCTTCGTTGAGCGCATCCGCTCCAGTGTTGAGTCCACCCGTCGGCCGGAGGTGGTGGGAGGTCTGGGGGGCTTCGGCGGTCTCTGCCGCCTGCCGGCAGGTCTGCGCAAGCCGCTGCTGGTGTCGGGCACCGATGGGGTGGGCACCAAGCTGGAGCTGGCGCAGGCCCATGGCCGCCACCACGGTGTCGGCATCGACCTGGTTGCCATGTGCGTGAACGATGTGGTCACCAGCGGTGCCCAGCCCCTGTTCTTTCTCGACTACATCGCCACCGGCAAGCTGACGCCGGAGGCCATGGCCGAGGTGGTGGAGGGCATTGCCGATGGCTGTCGCCAGAGCGGCTGCGCCCTGCTGGGGGGGGAAACCGCCGAGATGCCGGGCTTCTATGGCCCCGGTCGCTACGACCTGGCCGGTTTCTGCGTGGCGGTGGTGGAGGAGGACGAGCTGATCGATGGCCGTCGTGTCCGGCCCGGCGATCGAATCGTGGCGGTGGCCAGCAGTGGCGTCCACAGCAATGGCTTCAGCCTGGTGCGCCGCATCCTCGAGAGCCATGCCGTGACGGCGGACACTCCGCTGGAATCCGGCGGGCTGCCCCTGCTGGAGGCGGTGCTGCAACCGACACTGTTATATGGCGCTCTTGTGCAGTCGCTGCTCAAGGGCGCTGTGGAGCTGCACGGCATGGCGCACATCACCGGTGGTGGCCTGCCGGAGAATCTGCCGCGCACCCTGCCGGCGGGGGTTCACGGCCGCATCGATCCCGGCAGCTGGGAGCGCCCGGCCCTGTTCCGTTGGCTGCAGGAGCAGGGTGAGGTGCCCGAGGCGGACATGTGGAACACGTTCAATCTCGGCGTTGGCTTCTGCCTGGTGCTGCCGGAGGCGGCTGTCGCTCCGGCGTTGGCGGTCTGCGCTGCAGCGGGCCACCGGGCCTGGCTGCTTGGCTCCGTGGAGGCGGGGGATGCCGAGGGCGGTGAACCACTGGCGGGATTGCCGTACTGAGCCGCTTCCGCCCAGCTGCCAGATTGCATCAGCTTGCGGCTGATCCCCGGCCTCCCGGGTCTGGCCTGCTTATGGTTCGCGCTAACGCTCAGCGCGGCGGCATCCGCCACGCCCGTGCCAGAGACGGCCACCAGATGTGGCTGATCGATTGATTCCATAGCTCCCGTCATTCATAAATTCCGGATCTGTATGTCCGCTACCCCTTCCCCTGGCTCCGCTGCGTTCGGCTCCGTCACCGCTGGCACTGGTCCAGCTTCTGTCAGCCCGACCCGCATCACCCGTCGCCGCAGTTCCGCCGGACCGGTGCCCCCCAACCGCCCGCAGCGTCCGCGCGATGCCTATCCCGCTCGTGGCAGCATCCGCCCGACCTACCTGACCCTGCGCGACCACGGCAAGGTGTTCGTGGCCGATCTGCCGCGCCTCTCCGATGGCCAGCTGTCCCATGTGGGCAAGGAGGCCCGCGAGGTGCTCGACAGCCTCACTCGGCGGCTTGAGGAGCTGGAGCAGCAGCTGCAGCTCAGCCCCCTGGAGCAGGAGACCCGCATCCGGGCCGCCACCAAGCGCGATGTGACCGAGCGCTTCATCCGCGCCGTGGAGGAAGAGCAGGAGCAACGCCGCTCCAATCCCGCCCTGAAGGCGGCCGCCGGAGAATCCCTGGCGCGCGCCTTCCTGGAGATCGCCCGCCATCGCCTGCCTGGGGCCACGTTTGATTCCCTGCTTCAGGAAGCTCTCTCCGCCTGCGACGACGGCGAGGCGGAGCCGGAGGTGCAGCCCCAGCCCTCGCGCCCTCGCGTGGTGGCCCTGGTGCGCCATGGCGAGCCGGCCCAAGAGGCCGCCGAGGCGGCGCGCGAGCGGCTGCCTGTTGTGCTCACTCCTGATCCCTCACCAGCCATGGGTGGTCTGGCGGAGCCTCAGGCGCTCTGAAACGGGTTGGCGGGCATGCGTGCCGCTCCTTGAGCCAGCGCCAGCGCGTCCAGTTGCTGCCGCTCCTCTTCAGTCAGATTCCAGCTGAGTGCTTCGGCTGCCTGGTCCACCTGAGCGGGCCGTCGCAACCCGGGGATCGGCATCGCCCCGTGGGCGCGGCACCAATTCAGCGCCACGGCGGCCAGGCCTCCCGGTCTGCCGGCAGCCAGTTCCGCCATCACCTGCCGCAGGGGCTGAAGTTTTGGCTCCAGCCGGCGGAAGAGAGCGCCGCGCGGCCCTGCCGGCAGGGGGTGGGGATCCTCGCTGCGCCGGCTCAGCAGCCCCAGGGCCAGGGGGCTGTAGGCGATCAGGTCCACGCCGAGTTCCTGGCACACCGCAGCCACTCCCCCGGCTTGCACCGCCTCCGGTGCGAGCAGCGACAGCTGAACCTGCAGGCTGGCCAGAGGCACGCCACGCGCCTGCAGTTGCGCATGCACCCGGCGTAGGCGCTGGGGCCCCATGTTCGAGACCCCCAGGCTCTGGACCTCACCGCCCAGGACCAGATCCGCCAGTCCATCCAGCAGCGGACCCTCCTGCCAGGGGGCGTAGCGGGCGGTGCTCCAGTGCAGCTGCACCCGCTTCATCTGCCCCTGAAGCCTGGCCTGGGAGGCCGTGAAGGCGCGGGTGTACCCCTGCCGCCCCAGACGCCAGGGGAAGGGGGCGAGCTTGGTGGCGATGGTGAGGCAGTCCCGCTCCTGGGGGCTGGCGTCGCGGGCAAATCGGCCGAGCAGCGACTCGCTGCGGCCGTTGAAGCGTCCGGTGCCGTAGGAGTCGGCCGTGTCGAAGAACAGCAGGCCCCGTTCAAGGCAGCGCCGGAAGGTGGCGGCGAGCCTGTCGTCATCCCGGGCCGGGTCGTAGCCCCAGAGGAACTGGTTGCCCCAGGCCCAGGTGCCGACGCCGATGCCAGGTTCGCCAGCCGCACTTGCCATGATGGTTGGGTACCGGGGCTGAACTGCGTTGAATTCTCCGTCGCCCACGGCATCAAGCCAGCTGGTGACAGACCATGCGGCAGCCGCGCCCATCCCCGCCAGCGCAGCAGTGGCGCCTGCTCCGGAGCCCGTGCTCTGCGGTCATTGCGGCCGAACCGCCAGCAACGGCCTGGCGTGCATCGGCATGTGCGTGGCGGATTCGGGCTACTGAGGCCGCTGGGGTCTGAGCTGCGCCGAGCAGCGCAGAATGACGGACTCTTCGCAGCGATGCTGTCGTGTCGGTTCGCGCCACCGTCTGTGCGCTGTTGGTGCTGGCTCTCCCCCAGGCTGCTGCAGGGGTGGCGGCGGCAGCTCCGGTGCAGGGCCGCAGTGACGTCCTGGGCCGTTGGCAGCCCAAACCGCTCGAGTGCCGGCGCAACCTCGCGGGTCTGGCGGCGGCTGAGTGCGGCGCGGTTCTGGTGGATCAGCGTGGCGACGGTGTGTTTCGGGTGAGTTGGGCTGCCCGTGGCGCCAGCCCAGGGGGAGCCAGCGTGCTCACCTTCGTGGGCGTCCTCAGCGCGGCCGGTGAGCCGATGGCGTGCCGCCAGGCCAGCTGCAGCCTGGTCAAGCCGATGGAACTGAGTCTCAGCACCGTCAGCGAGACCCTGTTCGACGGCCGTGGCGTGGCCAGCAGCCTGCCCAGCGCCTGGCCTGTGAGCGGAACGTGCCGCCTTGATCCGACCCTTGTGCGCTGTGAGGCCCGTGCCCTCAGCGGGGAGAGCTGGCTGGCGGAGGCCAGGTTGCGTTGAGCGCGCTTCAGCGCCGCTCGGTGATCGCGGCCCAGTCCGCCTGGATACCGATGTCGGGAACCCCGGATTCCTTGTTGGTGCGCTCGATCCAGCGGACCCGCACGATTCTGTGGCCGCATCCCACCAGAGCCAGCCCAAGCAGCAGCGCAATCCAGGCCGCCATCGGCTTCGAGATGGTCTTGGCCCCAGTGCCCAGCGCCATGCCCTGCGGCATCCAGAGCCGTTGCAGCACTGCCGGCGGCCGCGCTGGCACGTTCATCGGATTCGATGCCCTGGAAGTCTGCCGCCGATGTTCTCTACGCTCCGCCCATCGCTGCCTTCACCGTGATGCCTCTGCTCCCCCGCTGGCGCTTCATGACCGATCAGTCGAAGGCGATGGTCCGACGGACAGCTGTTTCGGCGGCGGTTGTGCTGTTCGTGCTGCTTGTGTTCCGGTCTCTGCTGCCCTGGGTGGTGTTGGTGGTGCTGGCCTGGTGGCTGTGGCGGGCGGTGAGGGCGTAGCCCGGCCGCCGCTGCGGACCAGCCAAAAAAAAGCGGACCCTTCCAGGACCGCTCGATGACCAACGCCACCATATGAAGTTCCGTGACATCGGCGTGGCTCTCGGGGCGGTCCGCGTCAGTCCGACTGCGGTGGAGCCAACCGGGCTCAGTAGTCGTCGCCGTAGCGGATGCCTGTGCCGGCATTCATCAGGTCCACCGTCGTCTGATAGCCCTGTTGCACCGTGATGTCGTGCTGTGCCGCGATATCCCGTAGAGCGGCGACATCGTATTCAGGGGCCGTGATCCAGCTGAATCCCTTGCCGAATGTGTTGTCGGGATTCACCACATACCAGTGACAGGCTGTATCCGGAACGAACACGGAGCATTTGGTCCAGTCGTTGTCCCACTGGGGTACCTGAACAAACGAAAGGGCTGCAAACAGAAAACCGAAGAAGCTCAGAAACATCACGTTATTCCAGATGTAACTGATTGTAACACCAGATCGCGGTGGGCTTCTGCCGTTTGCGCCTTTCGGTAGGTCGTCCGTTCCGCAGTGAGTGGATGCCTCGCGAGGCTGGTCAGTGGGAATGCCCCTTGGTGTCGCTGTGCTGTGTGCAGCCCCCAAGGCGTCGGTTGGGCTTCGCTGAGTCCCTTGAGGAGGTGCGCAAGGTCTTCACCGCCCTCTGGCAGGACTCAGATCAGCATCATCACCACGCCAACCACAAGACCAGCGGCATGAACGATCACGGTGTCCCGACTGCTGGGCGGTAGGCAAGCAAGGGATGACGTTGCCGCGCTTCTGTTCTGCTCGCCCAGATCAGTACGGAAAGCACCAGGAAGCAGCCCAGCACTTGGAGCGCGTGCGCCAGTGCCTCCTCGGTTCCGAATCTCCTGATGGTCTCCAGGTGGTTGGCGAGATGCTGGATCTTGCCTGGAAGCACGGTGCTGACGGCAAAGATCCCGCCCATGCACAGCGCTTTGCGTGGATCCCTGGCCGGCAGAAGCTGATGGCTCACTGGCTCAACGGAGCACGGTCAGGCTCCGGCGGCACCGGCCAGCAGACCCGCAGAGCCAACGGCAAGCAATCCACCAATCGCTAGAAAGGCAATCGCCGCGGCCTTGGTCCAGGTGAGCGGCAGTTTCTTCAGCAGCAGAACGGTGCCGCCACACACCAGGGCGGAACTCGCCAACGCACCGGTCCACCAAAGGAGGCTGGTGCTGTCTTTGGGTGCCTCCAGCCCATGCAGCATGGCGTGAATGGAGATCCCTGCCGCCACTACGGCACCGCTGAGGGTGGTGAGGGTGTTGGGTTGGCTGGTCTTGGCGATCCTGCTCGCCAGCAGGATCACAGCGCCCACCGCTGAGATGGCCAGTGCCGCAAGTACCTCAGCAGAGGCAATCGAGAAACCCGTGAACCCCACGACAGCACCAAGAACGGCGCCTCCCAGTGCCCACAGCAGCAGTTGGGATGAGATGAAGGAGGCCGCGGTGCCCACCGCTAGCAGCATGACCAGGTGATCCAGGCCCAGCAGCGGATGGGTCAGGCCGCCCAGGGCGCCACCAGTGGCAGTGCCGTGAGCCAAGGCGGGATGGGTGCCCAGAACCACGGCGGATCCAGCGGTCAGGGCAATCAGGGGGGATTGGAAGCGTTTCATGGGATGGCTCGGTCCTCGCCGAGCACGAATGGGACTGGTGACGGCGAGTGTTCTGACTGAGGGGCGAACCCCATCACAGTTGCGGGACAGCGGCGGCCTTGGGGACTCCCTCACCGCACTTTCCTCGTTTGGCCACTGGCAAGGGCAGTGGGCCCGTCATCCCCACTATGGGTGTTGCTCGCAGGGCATCCAGAGCGATCCCATGGCATGGACGCCATGGCAGCCCAACGCTTTGGCCTTCTGCAGGGCCACCTGTTTGCTCGGGTAGGCGTAGAGGTTCTGCGGCTGGGCCGACTGGTGCGCGTGGTGGTGGCTGTAGTGGATCGCATTGGCTGCTCCCAGGCGTTTCGGACCCATGCCGTCCATTCCGACCCACCACACGCCCATCACATTGACGCCCGCCACCAGGATTCCCATCCCCACCACGCAGGCGTTGATCACGCCCATGCCGACTGCCCCGATGCTGATCACTCCCATCGGCACCACGCCAATGCTCACCACGCCCATGGGGACGATGCCGATGGAGACGATTCCCAGCGGTGCAATGCCGATGGCGACTGCCTTGGGTTTGCTGCCGCAAGCTTGAGGTTGCTCAGTGGGCATGGGTCTTGGCATCGCCGTGCTTAGAGCAGGGCATCCATTTGTCGCCCATCTGATGTGCCCCTGTGCAGTTGAATTTGGGCGCTGCCTTTTCTGCTTCTGCCTTGGTGGCATACATCGCAGGAACCGCCCCGGAGTTGTTCGCTTGAGCGCAGGCGACAGAGGGAAGACAGGCGGAGGCAAGAGCGAGAAGGAGCAGTCGCTTCATGTGGGACGCGAGGTTGTGCGTACCTTATGGGAATTGCCTGGTGATCCCGAAGGCCCATGTGTTGGGATCTCCAGGCCCTGACCTTCAGAGCCACCAGGCGTTGCCCAGCTGGGCAGGTTCCGCCGCTGGGTGGGATCGGCTGCTCCAACGCGCTGTTCGCTTGCCAGCCGCACTGATGCGCTTGGCGGCGAGATTTGCCTTGCGTGAGAGTTGCCAATGCTGCGTTCATCGGCACAAGATGTTGCGCAGCGCCGGCTCTCAAGCGCCTGGCGACCCAGTCACAAAAGAGGCGGCACCCAGATTCGAACTGGGGGTAAAGGATTTGCAATCCTCTGCCTTACCACTTGGCCATGCCGCCGTTCGGGAGCAAACTCCCAAGAACGGATCGTATCAGTCACGGGATGCCCGGCCGTCTGCTGGTGCTGAGCAACGGCCACGGGGAGGACCTGATCGCCCAGCGGGTGCTCGATGCCCTGGGCCGGCGGCGGCCGGACCTGGAGGTCGTCGTGCTGCCGCTGGTGGGTGAGGGTTCGGCCTTCGCCGCAGCGGAGCAGGCCGGAGGGCTGCGGCGTGTCGGCCCGCGGCGGGCCCTGCCCAGCGGTGGCTTCAGCAACCAGAGCCTGCGCGGTCTGCTGGCGGATCTGGGGGCCGGCGTGCTCGGCCTCAGCCTGAGCCAGTGGCAGCTGGTGCGCCGCTGGGGTCGCTGTGGTGATCCCGTGCTGGCGGTGGGGGATCTGTTGCCGCTGCTGCTGGCCTGGGCCAGTGGGGCCCCCTACGGCTTCATCGGGACCCCCAAGAGCGATTACACCTGGGCCAGCGGTCCCGGTTCCGCCGGCCTTGCCGCCTGCTATCACGGCCTCAAGGGCAGTGAATGGGACCCCTGGGAGTGGGCGCTCATGGGGCGGCGCCGCTGCCGGCTGGTGGCCGTGCGCGATGGCCTGACGGCCCGTGGGTTGCGCCGCCATGGCGTGCCGGCCCTGGCACCGGGCAATCCGATGATGGATGGGTTGCAGGCTGGCCCGCTGCCGGAGGCGCTCGCGTCCCATCGACGCCTGCTGCTACTCGGCGGCAGCCGCATGCCCGAGGCCCTCGCCAACCTGCGCCGCCTGCTGCAGGCCGTGGTGGGCCCAGCGGCTGCGCAACCCCTCGTTCTGCTCGCTCCCACCGGTGCACGGCCCTCGCCGGCGGAATGGGCGCCGCTGTTGCGGGAGCTGGGCTACGGGGAAGCCGATCCCCCGCTGGGCTGCGGTGCCGCAGCGGCCTGGCGCCGGGGCTCCCATCTGTTGCTGATCGGGCCTGGCCGTTTCGCCGACTGGGCCAGCTGGGCTGAGCTCGGGCTGGCGGCGGCCGGCACCGCCACCGAGCAGCTGGTGGGTCTGGGTATTCCCGCCCTCTCGCTGCCGGGGCCGGGGCCGCAGTTCAAGCGCGGCTTCGCTGCGCGTCAGAGCCGCCTGCTGGGTGGTGCGGTGGCGGTCTGCGACAGTCCGGCCTCCCTGGCCGCGCGGCTCGAGCTGCTGCTGCAGGAGCCGGCCCTGCGGCTGGCGCTGGGCCGGATCGGCCGACGCCGCATGGGGCCCGCCGGCGGCAGCGAGGCCCTGGCCGCCCTGGTGGAGGAGCGCCTGCTGCAGGCCGCCCGCTGAGGAGCTGGAGAGGAGCTGCTGAGCCAGAACGGGATGATGGGGATCCGCCGCTTGCCGCGACCCGCCATGGCCGCCCCTCAGGACAAGGACTACGTGACCGCCTGTGCGCGCCTGGCCACCGCTCTCAGCATCAGCATCGCCGCCGCCCGCCGCAAGGTTGATCTGGTGGCCTCCCGCCAAGGCGTGCGCGACAACGACGGCCGCACCCTGATCGCCCAGCGGTTGCTGCTGGAGAGCCAGGGTGTGAGCGAGCAGTCGCGGCAGCTGCTGGATGTACTCCTGGAGGCCGTGAAGGAGGAGGAGAACTACATCGGTGACGACTGAGACGGGCCTCCGCTCAGGAGCGGTGCTCGAAGATCGCGCCGTAATGGCCGCGGTCCAGCTCGGCGATCACCGGGATGCAGGCGAAGCTGCGCTGGGCCAGGTCGAGCCGCTCTTCGCGCTCCAGCATCTGCACCAGGCGGTCGCGGGCGGCCAGCAGGTAGCGCACGTCGTTGGCGGCGTAGGCCAGCTGGGCTTCACTCAGCTCCTCCACCCGGCCCCAGTCGCTGCTCTGGGAGCTCTTGTCGAGTTCCACGCCGCAGAGCTCCTGCACCAGCTCCTTGAGGCCGTGGCGGTTGGTGTAGGTGCGGGCCAGGCGGCTGGCCACCTTGGTGCAGAACAGCGGGTTCACGGCGATGCCCAGGCCTTCGCCCAGGGCGGCCACATCGAAGCGGGCGAAGTGGAACACCTTCTCGATCGCCGGGTTCTCCATCAGTTGCTTGAGCAGCGGCGCGTCGCTCTGGCCGCGCAGGATGCGAATGCAGCAGACGTTGTCGGCGTCGTCGCTGATCTGCACCAGGCAGAGGCGGTCGCGGCCGTGCACCAGGCCCATGGCCTCGGTGTCCACGGCCACGGCGCTGGAGCGGCTCAGCAGCTCCAGCCACTCGGGGCTGATGTCCCGATCGAGCACGGCGAACTGTGCCGGGCTGGAGCCTGCGGCGGGAGCGGAGGCTTGGCTGCTGCTTGCGGAGCTGGTCACGGCGGGCGACGGCGCGGGATGGGCTGTCGCCATCGTCGCGGATGCTGCGCCGCCCTCCAGAAATGGCGTAATCGCGTTTCGCTCTTGAAAACCGAAATGAGATTGCGCTAGCAGTTCTTCAGAGCCGCCCATCCGTCGAGTCCGATGCCATCCCGCCGTCTGCCTGTGCAACCCGGTCTGGAGGCGATCCGGGCTTTCTTCGTTCAGCCCCCCATCCAGCACCTGGGGCTGGAGCTGGCGGTGTGCTGGATCCTCGAGCGCCTGCTGGAGGCGGACAGCTACCCCACAGCGCTGATGCACGATCTCGCTTCGGTGCACCCGAAGCTGCGCCTCTCGGAAACCGTTCTGCAGCAGGCGCTCAGCTTTCTCGATCAGCAGGGCGCCATCAGCACCTACGCCCAGCGCTGCCCCAGTCGCGGTCGCCCGCGGCGGATGCTGCACCTGATCGAGGCGAGTCGTTGCGAGGCCCAGGAGCTGATGCCGCCATGGCATCAGTGGCTGCAGGAGAATGAATTGCATCTGCGCGGCGGCTCGCTGCATGCCCACAGCCCTGGCCTCCACCCTGCTGCTCACCCTGCTCCTGGCTGTCGGCCTGGTGTTCTTCCTGCGGGCTGCCAGTAAGGACCGCACCACCGTGGTGGAGGTGCGCTCCTCGCGTCCGCCCCTCGAGGTGCTTCCCGCCCTGGCCGAGTGGCTGCAGCAGCGCGGCTGGATCGCCGAGGAGAGCAATCCGGAACGGCGCCTGCTGCGCTTCCGCGGCCAGGTGCAGGCCAGCGGCACCCTGGCGCTGCTGCTCTCCCTGCTCGGCGCTGTAGGGGCCGGCAGCCTGGGGCTGGTGATCCGCCAGCTGCTGCCCCAGCTGGCCTGGTGGCCGCTGCTGCTGGTGGGCCTGGGCCCGCTGGCCGGAGTGATCTATAGCCGCCGCGCCGCGCGTGCCGAAACCGTGGAGTTGCGGTTGATCAGCCATGACCAGGCCACCGGCAGCGCCTTGCGCCTGCGCGCCCACCGCGATGAGTTGATCGCCTTGGAGCAGGAGATGGGGCCGCGGCTCGGTCTGTTCAGCGACGGCAACCTGCTGAGCTCGCCGATCTGACCCTGCGTCAGAGTGGCTCGATCCGCACGGGGTCGATGGTGAGTCCATGCCGCCGCAGCAGGACCGTGGTCCGCGGCCTGGCCCTCTCCGCCCTGCTGGCCTTGCCACTGGCCATGGCAGCGGCAGCGCAGGCGCCCGCTCCGGTCACGGGGCGTGATCCGCTCACAGGCCCCCGCAGCCGCCTCCAGCGCGACTGGATCGGAGCCAGGGCCGTGACCGCGGATGTGCCGATCCTGGTGATGGCCGGCCACGCCGACTCCCAGGGCATTGCCGGCCCCGGCACCGCCGGTGAGGCGGTGGATCGCCAGGGGGCCGAGCCGATGCAGAGCGGCATTCGCGACGAGCTCTACTGGAATCTGCAGGTGGCCCGGCGGGTGGTGGATCTGGGCCGGCAACGCGGTCTCAACATCAGCTTCTACGACCCACCCCTGCGCGCCATCGTTGATGGCGATGATCCCCGCACCAACTGGAGCGTGGGCAAGGCCCATGCCGCCGCCGGTGGCTATGCCCTCGAGATTCATTTCGATGCCTACGGCCCCGATGGGGTGGGCTCGGGCGTGATCCCGGCGCTGCACCGCCCCTTCAGCCGCATCGATGAAAGCCTGGCCCTGGCCTTCGGCGGCTACCCGATGCAGTTCCGTGGTGGGCTGGGCGGGCCGCGTCGCGGCATCACCCTGCTGGAAATCGGCAAGCTTGAGGCACCGCTGGAGCCTGCCCTGCGCAACCTGGCCACCCGCGAGCGGGCGCTCAACAGCATCAGCGAGCGCGTGGTGGCAGCCCTGGAGCTCGGGGTGGGCCGTCAGCCCGGTGCCACCCCGATCCCGGCCACGCTGGGTGGAGCGGTTGAGGAGCGAGTTCCGCTGGCTGGCGGCCTCAGTCGACAGCCTGATGGGGCTGGCAGCGCGCCACCAGGGCAGGATCCTCCAGCCAGTTCTGGGGGCGGGTGAACAGCTCGGTGAGCAGGGCCTCGCGGCTGCCTGCCTCCGGCTGATAGCCATACTCCCAGCGCACCAGAGGCGGCAGCGACATCAGGATTGATTCGGTGCGGCCGTTGGTCTGCAGGCCGAAGATCGTGCCGCGGTCGAACACCAGATTGAACTCCACATAGCGGCCGCGGCGGTAGAGCTGGAACTGGCGCTCGCGTTCGCCGTAAGGGGTGTCGTGGCGCTTCTCGGCGATCGGCACATAACTCGGCAGGAAGGCATTGCCGCAGGCGCTGGCCAGGGCAAACAACTGCTCCCAGCTCTGGGGTTGAGCCCCCACCCGCTGGCCGGCGGCGGCGGCGGGGCCGCTGGGGTCCTGCCCCTTGTAGAGCACGCCGCGGGGATCCTGGTAGTCGTAAAAGATGCCGCCCACGCCGCGGGTTTCATCGCGGTGCTTCAGATAGAAGTATTCGTCGCACCAGGGCTTGAACACCTCGTAAAACGTGGGATTGACGCTGTCGCAGGCGCCCTTGAGGGTGCTGTGGAAGTGCTTGGCGTCTTCGAGGAAGGGGTAATAGGGGGTGAGGTCGGCGCCGCCGCCGAACCACCACACCGGCCCCGCCTCGAAGTAGCGGTAGTTGAGGTGAACGGTGGGGATGTAGGGGTTGCGGGGGTGCAGCACCATCGAGGTGCCGGTGGCGAACCAGCGGTGGCCCTTGGCCTCCGGGCGCTGGCTGAGGATCGAGGGCGGC